>Ga0255768_10000406_pt1 | contig 44394 bp, 54 predicted proteins | sample 071ome_33_FD_179983 | JGI IMG/M metagenome (GOLD analysis project Ga0255768, IMG submission 179983) | Coastal salt marsh microbial communities from the Groves Creek Marsh, Skidaway Island, Georgia - 071412AT metaG (version 2) | ecosystem: Environmental > Aquatic > Marine > Intertidal zone >... | reverse complement strand
TGGTGTTGGAATTGCGTCCACTGCGAGTGCTTGTGGTGCTTCTATGATGATGGGAGTAGAAGGTAAGATTGTGTCCAATTCTTATACGAGTTCCACATCTAAAAATACTGCTGGATTAACTGCAAATGACTTACATCATCTGATATCGGTAAAAAATCCAATCACAAATAATGGAGTTATCAATGCCAGAGAGATAATTCTTAAAGGATTGACATCGGCAATTGATACAGGTGTTTCTGCTGCAGAAATTTTATTATTCCTAGATGCTCCACTTGCTACAGGAGCACACATCTTCAAATCACAACCAGGCGGCAATTCGATTGCTCTTGTATGTAAAGAAACTGGAACAATAAGTGAATCATCAAATACTCCTATTGCAACCTATGTAATTGCACAAGATGGTTCTATCAATCTAGATTTGACCGATTATAGAATTGTTATTTCTCCTGGAAGTATTATTACAGTTGCTATTAAGTCTTCAGCAGCATTAAATAGAACGGACACTTCTTTAATTTGGGAAGTAGATTAAAAAAGGAGTTTCGTTATGAGTGACGTATATCTTGGCAATCCACTATTAAAAAAAGCAAATACTCCTATTGAGTTTACTCAAGATCAAATTGAGGAATTCATCAAGTGTAAGGAAGATCCTGTTTACTTTGCAAATAACTATATTAAAATTGTTTCTTTGGATGAGGGTCTGACACAGTTTCATCCCTATGATTTCCAAGAGAAACTAATTAATAGGTTTCATGAGCACAGATTTAACATCTGTAAGATGCCTCGTCAGACTGGCAAATCTACGACTGTTGTATCTTATCTACTTCACTATCTTATTTTTAATGATAGCGTCAATATTGGTATTCTGGCAAACAAAGCAGCGACTGCAAGGGAATTGTTACAGAGACTTGCAACTGCTTATGAGAATTTACCAAAATGGATGCAGCAGGGTATTATATCATGGAATAAAGGTTCTATCGAATTAGAAAATGGCAGTAAGATATTGGCAGCTTCTACGTCTGCAAGTGCTGTCCGAGGTATGTCATTTAACATCCTCTTTCTCGACGAATTCGCGTTCGTCCCAAATCACATTGCTGACTCGTTCTTTGCATCTGTTTATCCTACTATTACTTCTGGTAAAAGCACCAAAGTAATTATGGTTTCCACCCCTCACGGGATGAACCATTTTTATAGGTACTGGCATGATGCAGAGAAGGGAAAGAATGAATACGTTCCAACTGACGTTCATTGGTCAGAAGTTCCTGGACGTGATGAGAAGTGGAAAGAGACTACGATTGCAAACACATCAGAAGCACAGTTTAAGGTTGAGTTTGAATGTGAGTTCTTAGGTTCTGTCGATACTCTGATTGCACCATCAAAACTCAGGAGTCTTATTTACGATAATCCAATTAAACGCAATGCCGGATTAGATGTTTATGAAGAATCAAAACAAAATCACGATTATGCAATTACTGTTGATGTAGCAAGAGGAGTTAGTGAAGATTATTCTGCTTTTGTTGTGGTAGACATTACAGAATTTCCCCATAAGATAGTTGCGAAGTATAGGAATAATGAAATAAAACCAATGTTATTCCCAAACATCATTTATGAGGTGGCGAGAAGTTATAACAGTGCCTTTATTCTTTGTGAAGTTAATGACATTGGAGATCAAGTAGCAAGTATTCTTCAGTATGACTTGGAGTATCAAAACCTTCTTATGTGCTCTATGAGAGGTAGAGCTGGTCAGATTGTTGGGCAGGGTTTTTCTGGAAAGAAAACTCAACTTGGCGTCAAGATGTCCAAGACAGTTAAGAAAGTTGGTTCTCTTAATCTCAAGACGATGATTGAAGAAGATAAACTCATCTTCAATGATTATGAAATTATCTCCGAACTTACCACTTTCATTCAAAAGCATAATTCATTTGAAGCAGAAGAAGGATGTAATGATGACTTAGCAATGTGTCTGGTCATTTATGCCTGGTTAGTTGCTCAAGACTACTTCAAAGAACTTACTGACCAAGATGTTCGCAAGAGACTTTATGAGGAGCAAAAGAATCAAATTGAGCAGGACATGGCACCATTCGGTTTTATGGATGATGGTCTAGGAGATACTAGTTTTGTTGATAAAGATGGAGATAGATGGTTTACCGATGAGTATGGAGACATGTCTCACATGTGGGAGTATTTGTGATGGATGTAAATGATCATTTTAATTTAGAGCATCTTTATCTCACTGAAAGAACTTGTAGAGTGTGTGGAGAAACTAAAGATTTAATTGATGGATTTTATAGAACTAAGAAGAAAAATTATAATGCATCTTCATATTCTTACGAATGCAAAAAATGTACTATAAGTAGGATTATGGAGACTAGAAAATTAAGACCAAAGAAAAAATCTTTAAATTCTAACTGGGAATATCCAGATTGGTAGTTCACGCACAGTTTCCTCTCCTGAAATAGTACTTTTTAATAAATAAATTTAGTTAATCTGAGATCAACAAGGAGAGAAACATGGCGACTCCTCAATTATCTCCTGGTGTATTAACCAGGGAGGTTGACCTAACAATAGGAAGAGCTGATAATGTACTTGATAACATCGGTGCTATTGCTGGACCATTTACAATCGGACCAGTTGATGAACCAATTAATATTTCTACCGAGCAACAGTTAATTGATGTATTTGGAAAACCAAATAATTTAGATGGTCAGTATGAGTACTGGATGAGTGCTTCTTCTTTCCTCTCCTATGGCGGAGTAATGAAGGTAGTAAGAACTGATGGAAACGACCTCGTAAATGCTAATGCTAAGAGAGTTCTCAGTGGAGAAATTATTTCTGCTGACGGTGTAGGAATTGGAACAACTAGTTCAGACTTTGTTTCCGATACTTATTCAATTTCCAGCGGCGATGCATCAGTAACTTATGGTGGTTCTGGAGAAAATGCAACTTTCCAAGTTGTAGTTTCTGGCATCACAACTGCAGATGTTGCAGTCACAGTCACTAATGGAGGTACTGGATTTGGTGATGATGAACAGATCATCATCGACGGAACTGCATTTGGAGGTTCTGGAGATTATGACCTTACATTTAGTGTAAATGGAGTTTACAGCGACAACCAAGAAGGTTCTTCTGTTGTAGGTAATGCTTCACTTAAGATTAAGAACTTTGACGACTACAACGCAAACCATTCTGACGACAGCAAGAACTATGTTTTTGCAGCAAAGAACCCTGGTTCTTGGTCAAATGGTCTGAAAGTTTGCTTCATTGACGACAAAGCAGACCAAACAATTAAACTGGGAGCAAGTGTTCTTCAAGCAGTTGGTGCTGGTGGAACCGCAGTTGGTCTTGGTGTTAGTGTTGCAGTTGCTGATGCAGTTCTTCCTGGAGCAGGAACAACTTCATCTTTCACTGGATACCTCAAAGGTATTGTAACAGGTCAAAGCGAAGATTCTATCGACGTTAAGATTGTTGAGAGAGTAGATACTTCTACCGATACTGTTACTGCAATTTCCTATGATGAAAAGAACAGAGCAACTTCCATCAGAGATGGAGATACTGTTCAACTTATGAGTTCTGCTGGTGTTGCTTTAACATCAGTTACAACAGTCACTGATGATGTTTCTGATTGGTATGATAGTCAGAATTTGGCACTTGATAATACAACAATTTCTTGGAGATCAATTGCACCAAAACCAACTGATACTCAGTATGCAAATGATAGAAATGCAAGACATGACGCACTTCACGTTGTTGTAGTTGATGACACTGGAGACATCACTGGAATTCAGGGTAACATCTTAGAGAAGCACTTATTCCTCTCTAAAGCAACTGATGCAATTTCTGCAGTAGACCCAGCACTGAGAATTTGGTGGAAAGAGTATCTTGCACAGTATTCTGCCTTTGTTTATGCAGGAGACAATCCTTCAGATAACGGCAACTCCGAGAGAGTTTATCAAACATTCTTCGAAACTGATGCAACATCTTCAATCTATGATGATTGGAATGTAAATGATACTGCAGCAGATGGTCTCTGGAACCTGGCAGCTCAAGATGCTAAGTTCAGTGTAATGGGTAACGTTACTTATGAACTTGCTGGTGGTACTGACTACCTCGCTGGTCAAAATGGTAAGACTGGAAGTCTCAAAGCAACTCTTGGAGATTTGACATCTTCTTATCAACTCTTTGAAAACAAAGAAGAGGTTGAAGTTGACTACTTAATCATGGGTCCTGGTCTTGACACCAAGTATCTGTCTCAGGCAAAAGCAAACTATCTGATTTCTCTTGCAGATGCTAGAAAGGATTGTATTGCCGTCATTTCTCCTCACAGATACGATGTTGTTTCTGATCCAGATCCTTCTGCACCATCAGTAGCAAGATACCTGACAACGGAGCAAATTACTGACAACATTGTTGAGTTCTTCTCTCCAATTTCTTCATCTTCTTACGCTATTCTTGATACTGGTTATAAGTACACTTATGATAGATTCAACAACAAGTTCCGTTACATCCCATGTAATGCAGACGTTGCTGGTCTTTGCGTAAGAACTTCAATCTTTGCTTATCCTTGGTTCTCTCCTGCTGGACAGCAAAGAGGTGTTCTGAACAATGCAATTAAACTTGCATACAACCCAAATAAGGCACAAAGAGATAGACTTTATCCTAAGAGAATTAACGCAATCGTTAATAAGCCTGGATACGGTATTTTACTCTTTGGTGACAAGACTGCTCTTGGTTTCGCATCAGCGTTTGATAGAATTAACGTTCGCCGTTTGTTCCTCACCGTTGAGCAAGCACTTCAGAGAACTGCAGAGACCGTTCTGTTTGAACTGAATGATGAAATCACGAGAGCAAACTTTAGAAACATCGTCGAACCTTATCTCAGAGACATTCAGGCCAAGAGAGGTCTTTATGGTTATCTGGTTAAGTGTGATGAGTCTAATAACACTCCAGACATCATTGATAATAATGAGTTTAGAGCTGACATCTTCCTGAAGCCAGCCAAATCAATTAACTATGTAACACTCACATTCGTTGCAACACGAACTGGAGTTTCCTTTGAAGAAGTTGCAGGATCTGTTTGATTTAAACTAATAAAACCATCAGGAGGAAAATACAATGTCAATTCCATTTAGAAGTTTATCTTCTTTTAAGAAGTCACTCAACGGCGGCGGTGCCCGCGCCAATCTGTTTGAGGTAGTTCTTCCAGGAGACATTCCTGGAGACCCTCAAGGTCTTGGTTCTTGGAATAATAACACAGATGTACAACTTGATTCCAAGTTCTTATGTAAAACTGCTGCCCTTCCAGCATCTAATGTTGCAGCAATTGAAGTTCCTTTTAGAGGAAGACAGTTTAAGGTTGCTGGAGACAGAACCTTCGATAATTGGTCTGTAACCATCATCAACGATGAAGATTTTGCAATCAGAAGAGTGATGGAAGGTTGGATGCAGTCAATCGCACAATACTCTGATCATAGTGGATTCACCGATCCACAAGATTACATGAGAAATGCCAAGGTTTATCAACTTGGTAGAGGTGACGTTACTAGAGAGCAAGGTGCTGGAACTCCAGGTTCTGCTAACATTCTCGCACAATACAGATTTGTTGACATCTATCCAGTTAACATTTCTGCCATTGACCTTTCTTATGATAACACAGATACCATTGAAGAATTCACTGTTGACTTTGCAGTACAATTCTGGTATCCAGTTGATGCAAATAATGAGGATGAAGTCAATGAAGCAGGAATTGAAGCTTGATAAATAATAGAACAAGTAAAGTTCTAAATTATATTAATGTCTAGATTATTTGGATTTTCAGTAGAAGATACTGATAAAAAACCACCCTCAGTAGTATCCCCCGTCCCCGAAAATAACGAGGATGGGGTTGACTATTATCTGACGAGTGGTTTTTTTGGTACTTCGGTTGATATTGAAGGTGTTTATAAGAACGAACAAGATTTAATTCGTAGATATCGTGAAATGGCACTTCATCCAGAAGTGGATAGTGCTATTGAAGACATTGTAAATGAAGCGATTGTTTCTGATACTTATGATAGTCCCGTTCAAGTTGAGTTATCTAATCTCAACGCTAGCGATGGACTTAAGAATAAGATTAGAGAAGAGTTTAAAAATATCTTAGAAATTTTAGACTTTGATAAAAAGTCTCATGAGATTTATAGGAATTGGTATATTGACGGAAGACTTTATTATCATAAGGTAATTGACTTAAAGAATCCTCAAGATGGGATTCAAGAACTTAGATACATTGACGCGCTTAAGATGCGTTATGTTAGACAGCAAAAGAAGACAGATCCAAATAAAATAATTGCTAATAACAGGTCACAAAATCCAATGGACTTGGATTTTCCTGAAATTGAAGAGTATTTTCAATACAATCCAAAACTGAAGAATGGTTATGGAAATACTAATACTGGAGGAATTAAGATTGCAAAAGATGCAATTACTTATTGCACTTCAGGTCTTGTAGATAGAAATAAGAATACTGTACTTTCATACCTCCACAAGTCAATTAAATCAGTTAATCAACTGAGAATGATTGAAGACTCTTTGGTGATCTATCGTTTATCAAGAGCACCAGAGCGTAGAATTTTCTACATTGACGTTGGTAATCTTCCAAAGGTCAAGGCAGAACAATATCTGCGTGACGTTATGATGCGTTATCGTAACAAGTTAGTTTATGATGCTAATACAGGAGAGATTAGAGATGACAAAAAATACATGTCAATGCTTGAAGATTTTTGGTTGCCTCGCAGAGAAGGCGGAAGGGGAACAGAAATCTCAACTCTGCCAGGCGGCCAAAACCTTGGAGAAATCACTGATATTGAATACTTTAAGAAAAAATTATACAGAGCACTCAATGTTCCACCCTCAAGAATGGATGGAGAAGGTGGGTTTAACTTGGGCAGATCTTCTGAAATCTTAAGAGACGAACTTAAGTTTACTAAGTTTGTCGGTCGTTTGAGAAAGAGATTCTCGAATATGTTTAATGATATGCTTAAAACTCAATTGATTCTGAAGAATATCGTGACTCCAGAAGACTGGGATAAGATGTCTGAGCACATTCAGTATAATTTCCTTTATGATAATCACTTCTCAGAACTTAAGGAATCTGAGTTATTGAATGAGAGATTGAATCTTGTTGCTACAGCAGAACCTTATGTTGGGAAGTATTATTCTCAAGATTATGTAAGAAGACATATTCTTCGTCAAACTGATCAAGAAATTATCGAACAAGATAAGATTATTGAAAAGGAAATTGAAGAGGGTAAAATTCCTGATCCTGCAATGATGGTAGATCCTCAAACTGGAATGCCTGCCGATACTACAAATGGAGAGATGGGTCAAGTTCCTTTGGAACCAGAGATTGACGAAAAACCAGTTGCTGCACCAGAAGGTGGAGAAATCTAAGTATAAATAAAAAAAATTACATCAAAAATTATGGATGACTTAATGGATATGATTATTGGTGACGAAACACCAGCGAATATTAGTGACAAGATTAAAGATGTTCTTTATGCAAAAGCATCGGAAAGAGTGGATGGATTAAGACCTTCAGTATCTGATACTGTATTTTCTGACGGTGGAGAAGCAGAAACTGAAGAATAATAAATAACTATTAAAGTATTTTATTATAGAAATGCAAAGGACCAAAATAATTGTAGGTGAAGTTGCTTTAGCGACAAGTGCTGGAACTGCTACTAGCATTTCTAGTGCCACTTGCGTAAGACTTCATAATGGTGCAGGAACAACTGCGATTGTAAGTATGGCAAGCACTGTTGGTGCTGCAGATACTGTTTCTTTTAGTATGCCAGCAGATACTGTCGAATTCCTTGAGAAAACTGCAAGTTATGTTGTTTGGGCAGATTCTGCATTAGTAACAGCAGCAAAAGTAGGATTTACCGCATAAAAAAATGAAACTAATTAGAGAAGAAATCGAAAAGGTAGAGGTTCTCACAGAAGAATCTAATGGTAAGAAGAATCTTTATATCAAAGGAATCTTCTTACAAGCAGAGCAAGTCAATCGTAACGGTAGACTTTATCCTGGCGCAATTATGGAGCGTGAGGTTAAGCGTTACAACGAACAGTATGTTCAGAAAGGACGTGCTCTTGGAGAACTCGGACATCCCGATGGTCCTACTGTAAACCTCGATAGAGTTTCACATAAGATTGTTGATCTTCAGAGAGAAGGCAACAACTTTGTAGGAAAGGCACAGATTCTGTCAACACCAATGGGTAAGATTGCTGAATCTCTTCTCAAAGATGGTGTCACCCTTGGCGTTTCTTCTCGTGGTATTGGTTCTCTAACTGCAACCAAAGAAGGATACAAGCAAGTCGGTGAGGACTTTATGCTTGCAACAGCAGCAGACATTGTTGCTGATCCTTCTGCACCCGATGCTTTTGTCCAAGGAATTATGGAAGGCAAAGAGTGGATTTGGGACGGTGGAGTTCTGCGTGAAAGACTTGCAGAAAACACTCGTAGACAGATCAATCAATTAACTGCACAGAGACAGTTAGAAGAACACAAGATAGAACTGTTTGACCAGTTCTTGAATTCATTATAGCACATATAGTGTAACTTTGCAAATTATAAATAAATATAGTTTTAAATAACGGTAACATCGGAGAGTTCAAATGTCTAGTGGAGAAAATTTACACGAAATGGAAGTAGGCACAGCGCAATCCAAAACTGCTGTCAATGCTGGTGCAAAGGCAGGAGATTCAATGGATACTTCTATCGCAGGATCTTATGAAGATCTTGGCGGACCTACCCCAGAAAATTACAAAGCAGACGACGATTCAGCAAAACTGAAAGAGCCTTCATTGAAGACTGTCAGTGATGTTGTAACCAAAAATGCTGGTAAGGCAGATCCAATGCCTGCTGGCGTTAAGGAAGAAGAAGAAGTCGAAGGTGAAGTAGTTGCAGAAGAGGAAGTCGAAACCGAAGAGGAAGCAACTGAAGTTGTTTCTGAAGAAGAAGTAGAAGAATCTGAAGAGGTAGTTGAAGAAGAAGCATATAGCGTCGAAGAAGACGTAAATGCAATTCTTCAGACAGAAGAAGAACTCTCCGAAGAGTTTAAAGAGAAAGCAAAGGTCGTATTCGAAGCAGCACTGAACACCAAGGTTTCCGAAATTAAGGAAGCACTTGAAGTTCAGTATGAGGAAAGACTCACTGAGGAAGTTGCTGAAATCAAAGCAGCACTTACTGAGCGTGTCGATTCTTATCTTGAGTATGTCGCTGATGAGTGGATTTCTGAAAATCAACTCTCAGTTGAGCAAGGTCTGAAGGAAGAACTCTCTGAGTCCTTCATGTCAGGTCTGAAGAATCTTTTTGAAGAACATTATGTATCAATCCCTGAAGAAAAATATGATGTACTCAATAGCATGGTAGAAAAACTTGATGAAATGGAATCAAAACTCAACGAGCAGATCGAGAAGAACGTTTCACTTAACAAGCGCCTCGCAGAGTCGGTTGCAGATGGAATTTTTGACGAAATCGCTGAGGGTCTTGCCCTGAGCCAGAAAGAGAAGCTCGCTTCACTTGCCGAAAGTGTTGAGTTTGGAAGTGAAAACGAATATCGTGAAAAGTTAGTAGCACTGAAGGAATCTTATTTCCCTTCAAATACTGCTGCTCCTCAGACAAAAACTGAGACGCTGACCGAGGGTGCTGATGTTACTCCAGAGATTTCTAATCCAAGAGTTGCAACATACGCTCAGATGCTGACCAGAATGTCTAAGTCCTGAAATTAACATTAAAACAAACACACTAAAAAGGTAAACGCAAATGTTTCAATCTGAACATCTGCAGGAAAAGTGGGCACCCCTTCTGGAGCATGAAGGTCTGGATTCAATCACAGACCCTCACAAGAAGGCAGTAACCGCTCAACTGCTGGAAAACCAAGAAAAGTTTTTACAAGAGCAAAATGCTTTTTCACAGTCTGGTTCATTCCTGACTGAGGCACCAACTAACGCTGCTGGCACTGGTGGTTTCACTGGTGGATCTGCTGAAGGTGGTCCTGTCGCTGGTTTCGATCCCGTTCTGATCTCCCTGATCAGACGCTCTATGCCTAACCTGGTCGCTTATGACCTCGCAGGCGTTCAGCCAATGACTGGTCCTACTGGACTGATCTTCGCAATGCGTTCACGCTACACCAGTCAAACTGGTGCTGAAGCACTGTTTGACGAAGCAGATACTGGATTCTCTGGTCAGAATGCTCAGAGAGACCTTGTTGTTGGCGATCCATATGCTGGTAATGCTGGCATTGGTAGCACCGACCAAGTAGGCGAAAATCCTGGTCTCCTGAACACTGGTGACGACTACAGCGTCGGTACTGGTATGAATACCGGCGATGCTGAAACTCTTGGTGAAGATGACACTACTTCAGCATTCGCTGAAATGGCATTCTCGATCGAGAAGGTCACTGTAACTGCTAAGTCAAGAGCACTGAAAGCAGAGTACAGCCTTGAGCTTGCACAAGACCTGAAGGCAATTCACGGTCTGAATGCAGAAGCAGAACTCGCTAACATTCTGTCTAGCGAAATTCTTGCTGAAATCAACCGCGAAGTCATCAGAACTATCTACAAGACTGCTGAGCAAGGCGCATCGACTAACGTTGCTAGCCAGGGCGTATTCGACCTCGACGTTGACTCCAATGGTCGTTGGTCTGTTGAGAAGTTCAAGGGTCTCCTGTTCCAAATCGAGCGTGATGCTAACGCAATCGCACAAAGAACTCGTAGAGGAAAGGGCAACATCATCCTGTGTTCTGCAGACGTTGCTTCTGCACTGACCATGGCTGGTGTACTTGATTACACCCCTGCACTCAACGCTAACCTGAACGTTGATGACACCGGCAACACCTTTGCTGGTACTCTGATGGGTAAGTATCGCGTCTACATCGATCCTTATTCTGCAAATGGTTCTGCAGCTCAGTACTACGTTGCTGGTTATAAGGGTACTTCACCTTATGACGCTGGTATGTTCTACTGCCCATACGTTCCTCTCCAAATGGTTCGTGCCGTTGGTGAGAACAACTTCCAGCCCAAGATTGGCTTTAAGACCCGCTACGGCATGGTCGCAAACCCATTCGCTGAAGGCGGTCTCGCTTCAGGTGCTGCTACTGCACTCGGACAACTTGTTGCTAACACCAACCGTTACTACAGAAGAGTCCAGGTTAAGAACCTCATGTGATCCATTAGGTACACATATTTTTCTTTCAGAGGGTTCTTCGGAACCCTCTTTTTTTGTCTAAATAATTAGAAAAGAGAGATGACAGAGAGTTACGGTACTTATGGTACTAGCAGGCAGATAGAAAATAGAAATTTCTTATCAACTGTCAAGTTTAGATTTACTCTAAACAGAGCACCAAAAGTTGCATTTTTAACAAACTCCGTGAATGTTCCTGGAATAGAATTGGGTGTTGCCGTTCAACCAACATATACCAATAACGTTCCTGTTCCTGGTGACATGATGGAATTTGAAGATTTTACTATTAGATTTCTTGTAGATGAGGATTTGAAAAACTACATGGAAATCCAAAACTGGATGAGAGGATTGGGATTTCCAGAATCTCTTCAGCAAATTTATGAATTTCAAAGTTCAAATGAAGAGTTTACTCAACCAGATAAGACTGAAATGAACTTGTATTCTGATGGTACTTTATTGATTAATACAAGCAATGATGTTATGAACTATCAGATTTCATTTAGAAGGATGTTTCCTTATCGTTTATCTGCTCTCAACTTTGATGCAACAAATACTGATGAAGAGTACTTTACTGCAGAAGTCAGTTTTAAGTATATGATGTATAATATACTTGACGCAAAAGGAAATTATTTACCTAAGAGATACGACTAATTTATGGCACTTGATCTTGAAATGATACAAAGCATGTGGGAAAAAGATTCCAAGATTGACATTGATAATCTACATACAGAATCTTTGAACATTCCATCCCTACATGCAAAATACTTTGATCTTTATAATACTATAGTTCTTCTTAGAAAGAACGCAGAGCAACAGAAGAGAAAAATAAGACACGAAAGGCATCAGTTTTATTCTGGAAAAGCAGACCCTGATGTTTACATTGACGAACCTTTTCAAAAGAAAATCCGCGATAAAAATGATATGGAAAGGTATTTGAATGCTGATGATAAACTTTCCAAAGTAACTTTGAAGGTGGAGTATTACGATGTAATGCTAAAATACATTGAAGACATTCTCAAACAAATACATAATAGAACCTATCAAATTAAAAACTCTATTGAGTTTATGAGATTTCAATCGGGACTAGGTTAATGCAAGAAGAAAACTATGAAAATGTTCCATTTTACATGGACTTTTCCATAGAAGACATTCATTTACTTTACCATTGTGTTTGTAAAAGAATTGAAACTTGGGAAGGATTTCCATCAAGACATCCTTTCGAACAAGAACACTTAAATCATTTAAAGAGTGAACTGTACAAGGCAATACTAGATTACAAGTTTAATTGTATGGAATAAATACATGTAACGGGAGTAATTTTGTTATGTGTGACGTAAGAATACATAAAAAGAATGAGGTTTACATCAAGTTAGAATGTGAACCTCATATTTTGTATGAACTGCAGGAATACTTTACATTTGAAGTTCCAGGGGCAAAGTTCATGCCTCAAATGAGAAGTAAGCATTGGGACGGAATGATTCGTCTTCTTTCAGTTCATACTGGTGAAATTTATGTTGGATTGTTAGATAAGGTTATTTCAAAATTAAAAATCCACAATTACACTTATGAGTTTGTGGAGAATAAGTTTTATGGTCTTCCATTTGAGGTGAATGAAGAAATCTCAATGGAAGGTGTGAAAGATTATATGCATTCTATTTGTTCCTTTTCTCCCCGCGATTATCAAGTTGAGGGAGTATATGGTGCTCTAAGGTATAACAGAAAATTGCTGATAAGTCCCACTGCAAGCGGCAAATCGTTGATGATTTATTCTGTTGTACGATACTATGTGGATAAAGGTAAAAAAATTCTTCTAGTTGTTCCGACGACATCTCTTGTAGAGCAGATGTACAAGGACTTTGAGGATTATGGTTGGGACGCTGAGTCATACTGTCACAAGATTTATAGTGGAAGGGAAAAGACCAATGAGCATCAAGTTACTATAACAACCTGGCAATCTATTTACAAGTTAGAAAAACAATTCTTCAATGACTATGAAGTAGTGATTGGTGATGAGGCACATCTATTCAAGAGTAAGTCTCTTATTAACATTATGACTAAGTTACATTCATGTAAGTATAGATTTGGGTTCACAGGTACTTTAGACGGCACACAGACGCATAAATGGGTCTTAGAGGGAGTGTTTGGTCCATCATACAAAGTAACCAGAACTAAAGAGTTGATGGATAAAGGACACATTTCTACATTAGACATTCGATGTCTTGCTCTCAAACACAAACCTCAGAAGTTTGAAACCTTTGAAGATGAGATTCAGTTTATTATAGGAAATGAAAAACGAAATAAGTTTATTCGTAATCTTGTATTAGATCTGAATGGAAATACTCTTGTACTGTTTGCACGAATAGAAGGACATGGTGTGCCTTTATTTGAACTGATAAATAATTCTGCCCAAGACAATAGAAAAGTTTTCTTTGTTCATGGTGGTGTAGATACTGTTGAAAGAGAAAAAATAAGAGAGATTACTGAAAGAGAAAATAACGCTATTATTATTGCTTCTTATGGAGTCTTCTCAACAGGAATTAACATTAAGAACCTTCACAATGTAGTTTTTGCTTCTCCAAGCAAATCACGTATTCGTAATTTACAATCAATCGGTAGAGTACTGAGAAAAGGAAAAAATAAAACCAAAGCAGTTCTTTATGATATTGCTGATGATTGTACTTATAATTCGAGAAAAAATTATACCTTAAATCATTTCATAGAAAGAATTAAAATCTACAATGAAGAAAACTTTAACTATGAGATAATCCCTATCAACATAAAAGCATGAAGCAAATAAAAAACTTATTCAGTAAGTTCTTCAGAAAGAAAGAAGAAAAAAAAGAACCAGTTACAGAAACAGTTCTCTTTAGTGGAAAACCATTAGAAGAAGATTTTTATTCGACAGTCAAACTTAAAACTGGAGAAGAAATCTTTGCAAAAGTAATGGCTTCAAAAGATGAAGATAAGACCATGTTACTTTTGAGTTCTCCTATCACCATTACTGAATTAAAAAATAGAAGAGGACTAAGTGGTTACAAAGTAGAACCTTGGTTAAAGACTACTAAAAATTCTCTTTTTATTATTGATACTGATGATGTCTTATCTCTATCTGAAAATACAGATTTAGAAATGATTTCAATGTATGAACAATTTAATAATTATATTGGTGATGGATCAATGAAGATGAAAAAGACTGCATCTAGAAAGATGGGTTATCTATCTAATGTTAATGATGCTAAGAAGTCTCTAGAGAAACTCTATAATAATAGCTAAAGCTGTTTCTTCAAACCTGACAAAGAGATTATACACAGAAACAAAAGGTATTGTCAACTATTGATTATTGATAGGTGAAATGGTATAATGTCTACATAGTTAGATTAGTACATTTTATGATTACTGTTGGAACAATGCCTAAGAGAAAAAAGTCGGAACATTATGTAAACAACAAAGAGTTTCTTGCTGCACTGATTGAGTACAGAAGAGTTGTAATGGCAGAAGCAGTCAAAGAAAATCCAGAGATTACAAATGAGGAATTGAGGAAATGGAAAAGTCCCAATAAACCCCAAATACCAAGATACATTGGTGATTGCTTTATTAAGATGGCAACTCACTTATCATACAAAACAAATTTTATCAATTACATCTTCATTGATGAAATGGTTTCTGATGGAATTGAAAACTGCATTCAGTGTGTATTGAACTTCAATCCAGAGAAATCATCTAATCCATTTGCATATTTTACCCAAGTTATTACTTATGCTTTTCTGAGAAGAATTGCAAAAGAAAAGAGACAATTGGAAATCAAAAATAAAATTCTTGAAAAGACTGGATTTAGTGAAGTCTTCTGTGACGACAATACTATTGACGGATCCAACTATTCAGATTATAATAGTATTAAGGAAAACGTTCACATCAAACTTCGTTATTGAATGAAAGTCGCGATTATCACCGACACTCATTATGGGTTTAAGAAAGGTTCTAAGGTATTTGAAGAATACTTTGAGAACTTTTATAGAACTGTCTTTTTCCCGACGCTGGAACAGTACGGGATAGATACAGTCATCCACATGGGTGATGCATTTGATGCTCGCAAAACCATTGATTATGCAAGTTTAGAATGGGCAAAAAGAGTTGTCTTTGACCCTTTGTCTAAGTACAAGGTTCACATGATGATTGGTAATCATGATACTTACTACAAGAATACCAGTCAAGTCAACTCTCCTGAACTGCTTCTTAACTCTTATTCCAACATTAAGACTTACTCTTCCCCAACAGAGGTCAAGATTGGAGGACTAGATATACTATTTTTACCTTGGATTAATGAAAACAATGAGACAGAATCTTATAAACTTATTAAAGGTACGACTTGCAAAGTCGCGATGGGGCACCTTGAACTCAACGGATTTAGAGTTAATAAACAAATCGTCATGGACCATGGTCATGATGGCAAGTTATATTCAAAGTTCACCAAGGTCTTCAGCGGTCACTATCACACTCGATCGGATGATGGACGGATATACTACTTGGGAAATCCATACGAAATGTTCTGGTCAGATGTCGGTGATCGGAGAGGATTCACCATCTTTGATACAGAAACTCTGGAACATTTTCCAATAAACAATCCCTACAGCATTTTCAAACTAGTCAATTATGTTGAAGATGACTTGGATGAAGAACAAGACTTTGAGAATAAAATCGTAAAGGTTGTTGTTAGAGAAAAGAAAAATCATCTCAAGTTTGAAAAATACTTAGAGTACATCTATTCCCAAAATCCTGCTGAAGTTAAAATTGTAGAAAACTTCCAGGTAGTAGAAGATGAAAAGACGACTGAAGACATTGAGTCTGAGAACACGCTTTCTATCTTGAATAGATACATTACCGAATCAGAAAATGAATTGGACAAATCAGTCCTAAAGAAAATGATTCAGGAAGTTTATCAGGAGTCTTGCGAAGTGTTCTAATGTTTATAATCACAATTGACGGAAGAGAGGAGGAAGGTGCTTATTCTGTAAGAAATGAATTTGGGGAACAAATTCTTTACATCTTTGAAGAAGAAGATGATGCAACACGTTTTGCTATGATGCTGGAAAATTCTGGTAGTCCAGAGATGAACGTAGTTGAAGTTGATAAAGAGTTAATCTTACAAGTATGTGAAATGCACGGGCATAGTTACATAGTTTTTGATTCTAATGATATTGTGATACCTCCTACTGAAAATGATACTGTTTAAGAAAATTAAATTTAAAAACTTTTTATCCACTGGAAATCAGTTTAATGAGATTGAGTTTGATAAATCAAATACTACATTAATTGTTGGTACGAATGGAGCAGGAAAGAGTACTGTTCTTGACGCACTAACTTTTTCTTTGTTTGGTAAATCTTTTCGTGGAATCAATAAACCACAACTGATTAACTCCACAAACGAAAAAGATTGTTTGGTTGAAATTGATTTTTCTATTGGAACTATTGACTGGAAAGTTCGTAGAGGAATTAAACCAACAGTCTTTGAAATTCATAAGAATGGAGAGGTATTAAACCAAGAAGCATCTTCGATTGATCAGCAGAAATGGCTTGAGCAAAATGTTCTTAAGATGAACTATAAGTCATTCACTCAGGTTGTGATTCTTGGTAGTAGTAACTTTGTTCCTTTTATGCAGTTGACTGCTGCAAGTCGTAGAGAAGTTATTGAAGACTTACTTGACATCAAAATCTTTTCTTCAATGACATCTATTGTTAAAGATAAAATTCGTTTTCTGAAAGAGCAAGTTAAGAATCTTGACCTTAAAAAAGAATCTCTTTCTGATAAGATTGAGATGCAGGAGAACTTTATTGAGGACATTGAAAAGAGGGGAAAGGAATCAATAAAGGATAAGGAAGATAAGATTGATGAACTTTGTGATGAGGAAACTTCTCTCGGAGAAGAAGTAGAAAATCTTGGTTCTGAGATTGAAGACCTGAATAAGAAACTAGAATCTTACAAAGGAGCAAAAGAAAAACTTCGTAAGTTAGGAAACCTTAAAGGAAAGATGACTCAGAAGGTAGCGACGATTACTGAAGAGCATAGTTTCTTTAAGGAAAATACGGTATGCCCCACCTGCACCCAAGACCTAGAAGAAGAGTTTAGGTTAAATAAAATTAGTGAAGCCAAATCAAAGGCAAAAGAACTGCAAAATGCTTATAAAGAACTTGAGCAGGCAATTCGTGATGAAGAAATCAGAGAAGATCATTTCCTTCAGATTTCCAAGGATGTTTCTAACTTAACGAATGGTATTTCTAAAAACAATTCTCGGATTACATCAATACATCGACAGATCAGAGATTTACAAAATGAAATTCAAAGAACTGCCGAAGACCTTGCAAACCGAAGTGTTGAGCATGACAAGTTAGCAAAATTTAAAGAAGACCTCCAATCATTAACTGAGGACTTCTACAAACAAAAAGAGAATATTACTTACTACGATTACATTTACAGTCTTCTAAAAGACGGAGGTGTAAAAACAAAGATCATCAAAAAGTATCTTCCTCTGATTAATCAGCAGGTCAATAAGTATCTTCAGATGATGGATTTTTACATCAACTTTACTCTGGACGAGGAGTTCAACGAAACAATTCAAACACCAATCCACGAGGATTTTTCTTACAGTTCATTTAGCGAAGGAGAAAAACAAAGAATCGACTTGGCACTTCTCTTTACTTGGAGGGAAGTTGCCAAGTTTAAAAACTCAACTAGTACTAATCTTTTGATTCTTGATGAGGTATTTGATAGTTCATTGGATGGTTATGGAACTGATGAGTTCTTAAAGATTATTCGATTTGTGATTAAAGATGCTAATGTATTTGTGATTTCTCATAAGACTGGACTTGAGGACAAATTCCAAAGTGTCATAAGGTTCGAGAAAGTCAAAGGATTCTCCCGTATGATGTCCTGATACACCAAAGAACAATGCAAGTCCCAAACTGGAAACATCACTCCAAGAAGGAGCAGAAACGAAAACTCAAACCACAAGCAATGAGGGCACGAAAAGAGGCACTCAGACACTTTAAGAACCGCCACATGACCCTGCCTAACCAGCAGGGTTCTTTTGTATAATAGTTCCATACGAAACAAAGAACCATGACGGTCAACCTGGAAATCAAAGGTCAACTCGCCAAGTTGCTGGCGACTGAGGACCTGATTATTGAGAACAAGAAAGTACAGACTGCTTCATTCAATGTAGATACTCGCGTCCTGACGCTCCCTATGTGGGAGAAAGCGAGCAATAATGTTTACGACATGCTGGTGTCTCACGAAGTGGGTCACGCCCTCTTCACTCCTAATGAAGACTGGACTGTAAAAGTTCCTCAGCAGTTCATCAATGTTGTAGAGGATGCTCGCATTGAGAAACTGATGAAGCGTAAGTATGCTGGTCTTCCCAAGACTTTTTATCGTGGATACAAAGAACTTCAAGATGATGATTTCTTTTGTATTGGTGATGAAGACATTCCTTCAATGAACCTTGCTGACCGTGCAAACCTGTGGTTCAAAGTAGGTTCCTTCATCGACATTCACATTGAGGGTGGTGAAGAAATGGAAATCATCAACCTGATTGCTGACGCAGAAACTTTTGATGATGCTCAACACGCAGCAGAAGTTCTTTACAAGTATTGTAAGAAAAAGCAAGAAGAACAGAAGCAAGAGAAAGTTTCTAATGTAGAAACTCCTCAGCAAGAGCAAGGTGGTGGAGAAGAAGAATCTAAAAAAGAAGAAGAACAGCAAACAGAATTTGAAGTTCCTCAGACTTCTAGTGGAGAACCTATTCCAGATACTCAAGGAACTGAGAGTGAAGAACTGGATGAAGATGAATCTTATGGTGGGACAGACCCTGAAGTCAAAACTGATGATGTTCTGAATGAAAAACTCAAAGATTTGATCAGCAACTCACTGAGCAATGAGTATGTTCAGGCACCTGATTTGAGTCTTGATACAATCGTAAACAGCAATGAGGAAGTTCATGATCTAATCAAAGACCACTTTGGTATTCTTGTGGAGCATGGAACTATGGATGCTTCCAAATTGTTTGAGCGTCCTGATACTGAGTATCAAAAGTATAAAAAGTCAGCAAACAAAGAGGTAAATTATCTTGTCAAAGAATTCGAGTGCCGTAAATCTGCAGACGCTTATTCTCGTGCTACTACTAGTAGGACTGGAGTTCTCGATACAACTAAGTTACACACTTATCGATACAATGAAGACCTGTTCAAGAAAGTAACAGTTATTCCTGACGGTAAGAATCACGGTCTTGTGTTTGTTCTGGACTGGTCTGGTTCAATGTCCAATGTTCTGATGGACACTATGAAGCAACTCTACAATCTTGTATGGTTCTGTAAAAAAGTATCTATTCCATTCCGTGTGTATGCTTTCACTTATGAGTTCAATGTTGTAACTTATGATGAGAATGATCGCCCACAATCATTGAAACCTCATTATGAACCAAAAGATGGTCTTCTTAATGTTGATAATCGATTCTCTTTGATGGAGTTCTTTACTTCTGATGTTTCCAATAAGGAACTTGAGGAACAGATGAAGAACATTTGGCGTTGTGCTTACTCAATGAAGTATTGGGTCGAATACTCTATTCCTGGTCGTCTGAGTCTCTCTGGAACACCTCTGAATGAGAGTATTCTTGCACTTCATAAAATTATTCCTCAGTTCAAAAATCAGAATAAACTTCAGAAAGTCAATTGTGTTATTTTGACTGATGGTGAATCAAGTCATCTTGTTCGGCACGTTCAGATTGATCCTGGTTATTCTGAACCTTACATCGGATGTCGTAGGTTGGGCACTGGAACCTATCTTCGCAATCGTAAGACTGGAAACACTTATAAGGTTCCTGAAGCATGGTGGGAGTTCACAGACATCTTGATTGAGGATTTGAAGGATGAAGTTCCTGGTGTGAACTTTATTGGTATTCGTATTCTTGATGGAAATAGTGGTTCCTTTATTCGTCGCCACTGCGGTTATTATGGAGATGATCATGATAATGCAATGAAGCGATGGAAGAAGGATAGGTGTATTTCTATCACTTCTAGTGCTTATGAAAAGTATTTTGGTATTTCTGGTTCTGCACTTTCAAACGAAACTGATTTCTTTGTAAAGGATGATGCAACAAAAGCACAAGTCAAGAATGCTTTCATGAAAAGCTTGAAGTCCAAGAAACTAAATAAGAAAATACTGGGCGAGTTCGTGGAGTTGATTGCCTAATGTCTAAGATTTCGGACAAGTATGAAACTTGTCCTTATTGTGGGGAGAGGGATAAACCTTGCTCCGAAATAACAAGTTTGGCACGGGCTTATGCCCGTGCTGTTTGTCGTAAGAAGCATGATGGTGTGCCAGTAGAAGAACCGTCTGTTCGAGTGTCTGAAGACCTAGATTTTGATCTATAATAACTTCAGTTCAAACAAAGAAAGCAATGGCACTCTCTGCCGACTACATCCGTACTTCCCTTCAAGCACTCTACGGTGAAACTGTGACCTCTGGTGATGTTCGTGCTTGGTGTGTGATGAACGGACATGGGTATCAGACCGTTACTGGTAAACTTGCTGATTGTAAAGTTGGCCGTGGCAAGTGGAACCTGAAAGTAACAAAAGAGGCAGTTCAAGAACTTGAAGTGACGTATAATGCTCCTGCAGCACTTCCGTCTGTGGAACAAAACCTTATCCCTCAAAAAGATGATACCTTCGTCAAGTTTGGCAATTTCGGTGATGTTAAGAAAATTATTTCGTCCCGTCTATTCTATCCAACGTTCATTACGGGTCTCTCTGGCAACGGCAAAACTTTTGGTGTTGAGCAAGCTTGCGCCCAACTCGGACGAGAACTCATCCGTGTAAACATTACTATTGAGACTGATGAAGATGATCTTATTGGCGGTTTCCGCCTTGTTGATGGTGCAACCGTCTGGCACAATGGCCCAGTCATTGAAGCACTCCAACGAGGAGCTATCTTGCTCCTTGACGAGATTGACCTTGCTTCCAACAAGATTCTTTGCCTCCAATCAATTCTCGAAGGAAAAGGTGTCTTCCTGAAGAAGATTGGTAAGTTCATCAAACCTGCTGCTGGTTTCCAAGTGATTGCTACTGCAAACACCAAAGGTAAGGGTTCTGATGATGGTCGTTTCATCGGCACCAATGTTCTGAATGAGGCATTCCTTGAGCGTTTCCCTGTGACTTTTGAGCAAGAGTATCCAACTCCTGCTATTGAGCAGAAGATTCTCAACAAACTCTGTGCTGATGCTGAGTTCTGCAAGCGTCTTTCTGACTGGGCAGACATTATCCGTAAGACCTTCTACGATGGTGGTATTGATGAGATTATCAGCACTCGCCGTTTGGTTCACATCGTCAAGGCATTTGAAATCTTTGGTGATAAAGCAAAAGCAATGCAAGTGTGTCTGAATCGTTTTGATGATGAAACCAAGCAAGTTTTTATGGAACTTTATGATAAAGTAGACGCTGAGTTCCAGATGCCTTCTGAGGAACAGCAGAAAGAATGTCTTGACTCTCACAACTTTTCCTGATAAAATAACTTATGATTAATTCTTGGTCTATGCTTTCTGATGAAATGAACAGTTTTAATGATAATCTTTCAATCTTTAGTTCTTATGATGATGATGTGATTGATTTTGGGCAACACGATTTTAGGATAACTCTGGGCGATGAGAACGTAGTTTCTGATAGTTTGATTGCAGATTCTCCTGCTATTCCCTGGAAGTATAATGAAGAGGAGATTGTAAAAGAACTCCTTGAGTACATTCGTGGTACATACAAGCAACACTATGCTGCTAATGATGAAAATATCCAGACCTTGGACTTCATCGAAGCGGCACATCAAGATGGTGAAGCATTCTGTCGAGATAACATTCTTAAGTATACTTCTCGGTATGATAAGAAAGGAACTGCCGATAGAGACATCATGAAGATTCAGCACTACTCTGTTCTTCTGAAGTTCTTCCGAAACAAGAATGCAAAACGTGAAACTTATAATCAATGAACATGAAACTGTCTGATAAAACTCTCTCTGTTCTGAAGAACTTTTCTGCTATTAACCAATCTATTTTGTTTAAGGAAGGAAAGTCTCTTCGGACTATTTCTGTGATGAAGAACATTCTTGCAGAAGCAGAAGTTGAAGAATATTTCCCAAAGGATTTTGGAATTTATGATCTGAATCAGTTTCTGCAAAACATTGACCTTCATCAGAATCCTGAACTTGATTTCAAGACTGATGAGTATGTTTTGATTAAAGAAGGTAAGTCTCGCTCAAAGTATTTCTTTGCTGATGCAAATGTGATTGTAACTCCTCCCGAGAAATCAATCACTCTTCCTTCTCAAGATGTTTGCTTTGTTCTTTCTACTGAACAACTTGCAAAAGTTCTTAAAGCAGCAGCAGTTCTTCAACTCCCTGACCTTTCTGTCGTTGGTGAGGCAGGTGTTGTAAAACTGGTTGCTCGTGATAAGAGAAACGATACATCCAATGATTTCTCTGTTGTGGTTGGTGAATCCGAAGAAAACTTTACATTCAACTTCAAAGTTGAAAACATGAAGATTCTTCCTGGTTCTTATGAAGTTGTTATTTCCAAGCAACTTCTTTCACGCTTCCAGAGCAAAGATCACAAATTGACTTATTACATTGCACTCGAACCTGATTCTTCTTTTGGATGAAAACATTCACTGTAATGAGAGTGATAGGCAGCATTATGGTTATTGCTGCCTATTTTGTTGTATTGCACGTTAATTTGACCGCTGGGGTTATTATGAACGTGATTGCAGACACAATCTCAATTCCATTTTTTGTGAAAACAAAATCATGGGACATTGTAATCATGCTAGGATTTCTCTTAGCAATTAGCTTTAGTAAACTATTATCATGAAAGATTGGAAAGAAATCTACGGCAATCTACCTGACACCGAGAAGGATAAGATTGCCGTTCTTCGTGTGATGGAATGTACCAATGGTGTAATCCAACATGCCTTCCGAGACAATGAAGAATGGGCACTGCCTATTGAGGAAACCCGCAAGGCAATGAAGTTCAGTATGTCTTGTATGAAAAATTTGGCGATTCCTCTGAAGGATGAGACCATTACATTTGAACCTGAGACACAAGAACTTCTCCGTGAAGCACGAAACTATTACATCAGTGGCGTGAAGAATGGAAGTGACGAGGACTTTGCAGAGTTTATGAGGATTTCTGAGGCAACTGCTGTTGCTGTTGGTCTTGAACGAATTATGAATGGTGCAAAGATTTTGAAAGAAAACATTGACGACATCCCTGCTGATAAACTACACTGGGGTGTAGCGTATCTTATGCAGTTCTTTAAATGAACATCTTTGTGACTTCTCCTTGGCCTGCTGAATCTGCTATCTGTCTACCAGATAAGCACGTCGTCAAAATGCCTCTAGAGTGCTGTCAGATGCTCTCTATCGTCGCTTCAGACAAGTGGGGGCATGGGTATGGAAAACTCTATAAGGCAGACCACACGCCCTACAAGACAGACAAGGGAGCATTCAGAAACCATCCATGTACCAAGTGGGCAGCAGAGTCTATTCATAATGCCTACTGGTTAATCAAGCACGGTCTCAACTTGTGTGATGAATACACTTTAAGGTATGATAAGACACATGCTTGCTACAAGACTCTTGTAGATGCTTTTTATCTTTTTCCAAAAGGTAAGGTGGATGAAGTCACACCATTCGCACGGGCAATGCCTGACGAATATAAACTTGATACAAGCATCTCAACTTTTGATGCTTATAAGATGTACATTGCATCCAAACCTTGGGTAAAAGATAATTATCTTCGTTATCCCGACCGCAAACCTGAATGGGTATGATTTATTATGAACAACACTGACTTTCTTTGGGTGGAATCTTATCGCCCAAAGACTATTGATGATTGCATTCTTCCTGATCACATCAAGAAGACATTTAAGGACTTTCTAAATAAAGGAGAGATTCCAAATCTTTTGCTTTCTGGTCCTCCTGGTATTGGTAAGACCACAGTAGCAAAGGCACTTTGTAACGAACTGGGAGTTGATTGTTATGTCATCAACGGATCTGACGAGGGACGGTTTCTGGACACGGTACGGAACCAAGCAAAGAATTTTGCATCGACCGTCTCACTTCAAGGCAATGGAAAACACAAAGTTATCATCATTGATGAAGCAGATAACACAGGGAACGATGTACAACTCCTCTTACGGGCTAATATTGAGACGTTTTATAACAACTGTAGATTCATCTTCACCTGCAACTACAAAAACAAAATCATTGAACCCCTCCACTCCAGATGTGCAGTCGTTGACTTCAACATCAAAGGAAAAGAAAAAGCAAAACTTGCTGCAGGTTTTTATCAACGCCTTCAAAAAATCCTACAAGAAAGGAACATTGAATACGAAGATAAAGTAATTATTGAACTCATCAATAAGCACTTCCCTGATTGGAGACGTGTTCTAAATGAGTGCCAACGTTATTCTGTTGGTGGAAAGATTGATAGTGGTATTCTTGCAACTTTTTCTGACGTTTCTGTAAATGAACTTATCAAGCATCTCAAAACTAAAAACTTTACTGAAGTCCGAAAGTGGGTTGTTAGTAATCTGGATAATGACTCTGACGTACTTTTGCGTCGTATTTACGATGCTCTTCTTACATCCCTTGAAAACAATAGCATTCCTGCTGCTGTGCTTATTATTGCTAAGTATCAGTATCAGATTGCGTTCGTCGCAGATCAAGAAATTAATCTTCTGGCGGCGTTGACCGAACTAATGTGTGAGTGTAACTTTAAATGAACGTAAAACTATTTCGTATCGTAACTGGTGAAGAAGTTGTAGCAGAACTTCTCACTGAAGATGAAACAACTGTGACCGTACAGAATGGTCTGGTTGTACTTCCAACTGCTAATGGTTCTGTTGGATTTGCTCCTTGGGCAACTGTGATTGATAGAAGTAATCCTGAGATTACAGTGTCTCGCAATCACATTGTATACATTGCTGAAGTTGATTCTGGTATTACCAAGAAGTATAATGAAGTTTATGGAAGTAAGTTGATTACTCCAGACGAAAAGAAACTTATTGTGTGATTATGAAATCTCTGAAGTCTTATAAAACTTGTTTAAGATATCCGGGCGGTAAGAGCAGAGCAGTCGCCAAAATGGATCCATACTTTCCAGACCTTAGGGACTATAAGGAATACCGAGAACCATTTCTTGGTGGTGGAAGTGTTGCAATTCATGTCGCAAAGAAGTATCCACACCTAAATATTTGGGTAAATGATCTTTATCAACCACTTGTAAATTTTTGGCAACAGTTGCAAGATAGAGGGGATATACTCAAAGATACTCTGGTTGATCTAAAGACATCAAATAATACTCCAGAATTGGCGAAAGAATTGTTCTTACAGTCAAAGGAGAAGGTCAATGATCAGACTTTATCTGCTATTGATCGCGCTGTTCATTTCTATGTCGTTAATAAGTGCTCGTTCAGTGGACTCACTGAGAGTTCGTCTTTCTCAGCGCAGGCGTCATCAAATAATTTTACTCTGCGTGGAATTGAAAAACTGCCCGGTTACTCCAAGATTGTTTCCGACTGGAAAATAACCAATCTGACGTATGAACAACTCCTTACTGACGACAAGGACACCTTTACCTACCTTGATCCCCCCTACGAGATCGGAAGTAATCTTTATGGTCGAAGGGGATCTATGCACAAAGGATTTGACCACGACACCTTTGCTGGGGATTGTGATCGTTTTATCGGTCATCAACTTATTTCTTACAATTCGTCGCAACTAATCAAAGAAAGATTTACTGATTGGAATGCTGCTGAGTTTGACCTTACTTATACCATGAGGTCTGTTGGTGAATACATGAGAGACCAGAAAGAAAGAAAAGAATTGCTATTGTTTAATTATGAAATGCGAAGTGAAATTGTATAAGGCAGGTCAAGTCTTTACTGAAAGTGTGATTGCAAGAGATTACCAGGATGCAAGAGAAGTTGCTCTTGCACGAAATCCTGGTGCAAAAGTTGTTGGTGTTACTGCTGTATTTAAATAATGGAACTGAAGGACTGGTTGAATTCAATTAATCATACCAAAGAAAACTTGATGGAAGACCCATCAAACAAAAAAGATTATCCACCTTACATCATCAATCGCTGTATGTCTGGTCATGTCGATTGTATTCTTTATGCGAATGAGATGAACATGCAACCTCATCTCTCCAAAGACATGCAGTATGCTTTCTATCTAAATAGCATCAGGAAAAAGAAAAGGTTCTCTCCTTGGATTCGCAAAGATAAGGTTAAGGACATTGAGATTGTGAAACAATACTATGGTTATGGCAATGAGAAAGCAACTCAAGCTTTGAAAATCCTAAATAATACACAACTTAATTTTATTAAACAGCGACTTGAAAAAGGTGGACAGAATGGCAAATCAAATTGTTGAAGCACAGGTGCAGTGGGCACCAGAAATGATGGTTGAGGTTACACTTGGCGAACCTGATGATTTTCTGAAAGTAAGAGAGACTTTGACTCGCATAGGAGTTGCATCGAGAAAGGAAAAGAAACTCTATCAAAGTGCTCACATCCTTCATAAGCAGGGTAGATACTACATCACTCATTTCAAAGAACTTTTTGCTCTTGATGGTAAGAGAGCAAATCTTACAGTAAACGATGTTCAAAGACGCAACCGTATCGTCAAACTCTTGTTTGATTGGGGACTGGTTGATGTTGTAAAACCAGACCTTATTGGCGACATTGCTCCTTTGAATCAAATCAAGGTTCTTCCTTACAAAGAAAAGGGTGAGTGGATTCTTGAGCAAAAGTATAACATCGGTAAGAAGTCAAAACCCCAAGAGGAAGCATAAATAGTTCCGTGCTTTTCGTGCGGCACACTCTACAATCGGAACAACCCATAAAGAGGTTCGGTTTTTACCTTGCCTCTTTTTTTGTATTGTGCTATAAATATTAATGGATGCCTTCGGGGTCCACACAATCAAATCTCGCTTTAAAAGGAGAAGTAAAATGACTAACCTCATGAAGTATAATGCTGCCAACTTGGATCAACTGTTGGACCGTATAAATAGAAACAGTATTGGTATGGACGAATACTTTGATCGTCTGTTTAGATTGCACGAAACGACGACAAACTATCCTCCATACAATCTAGTCACGGTCAGCAACGTAGAATCGAGACTAGAACTCGCACTAGCAGGATTCAAAAAAGCAGAAGTCAATGTCTACACACAAGACGGTAAACTCTTTGTTGAAGGACAAAAAGAGGATAAAGAAACTGGAACAGAATACGTCCATCGAGGAGTGGCTCAGAGATCTTTCACCAGATCTTGGACACTCAGTGATGAAACGGAAGTTAGATCAGTTACTTTTGAGGATGGGTTACTGAGTATTGTTTTGGGAAAAATTGTCCCAGAGCACCACCAAAGAAAGGATTATTTGTAAATCCTGACTAATTTTTGCTGCGGTTGATACAGAAGTGTATCACTGTGATACAGTATAGTATAGATAGTTATGTACTTATGGAGGACGACTTATGAATCTAACAGCCGCCACTCTCACTATTGGGACCGCAATGACTCTTTTTAGTAGTTGGGCCCTCGGCAGTGTACTACCCTAATGGACCACCCACAGCAGAAATCTTTCTAACAACCCCATAAATAAAACTGAATATCGTCGTCGCACGGGGTTCTATGGCAAAATCCATAGACACCCCGATTTTTTTGTGCTAAAATCGTAGTGAGCATTGGAGAGTTATGTCTGTAAAAATTGTAGTATTCAAATCTGGTCAAGAAGTTATTGCTGACATTAAAGAAGGATTTGATGAGGGTAAGTTGATTACTTATGTTTTGGAGAAACCTTGTACCATTGATGTGAATGGCAAGTATCGAATTACTAATGATGATGGTGATGAGAAAGAGCAAATGAGTATTTCTTTGAACCCTTGGCCAAGGTTCTCTGCTGATACTGTAGTGCCTATTATTCCAGATTTTCTTGTGACTGCACTGGAACCAACATCTGGACTTAAAAAAATGTATGAGGAGCAAATTTTAAATGAACCCGATCAAATTGATTCTGCTGACGAACAATCAGATTCTGATCAGTCAGATTGAGGAAGTAACTACAGAACTTGGCGAACCTGATTGTAGGCTGACTGAACCATTTTTATTGAACCAGTCAGACTGTACACTTTCCCCATGGTTGATTGAGTATACTTCTGATAATAAGTACATGATTTCGTCAGATAAGATTCTGACTCTTGCTGACCCTAAACCAACACTTCTTGAAAAGTATCAAACTTTGATTAAATAATGCGCTTCTACACAAACGTCCAGATGGTTGGAGATAACTTTCTCGTTAGAGGGTATGAAAATGGAAAACATTTTGCAATCCGAGAGAAGTTTTACCCAACTCTTTTTGTCCCTTCAAATAAGAAAACAAAGTATAAAACATTGAATGGGGATAGTGTTGAATCAGTTCAACCTGGAACAGTTCGTGAATGTCGAGACTTTATCAAAAAGTATGAGGGTGTAGAAAACTTTAGTATTTCTGGAAATGAAAGGTTTATCTATCAATACATCTCAGAGATGTATCCTGAAGATGAAATCAAGTTTGATACTAAGAAAATCAAAATCTCTACTATTGACATTGAGGTAGCATCAGAAAATGGATTCCCCGATGTGGAATCTGCTGCTGAAGAAGTTCTGCTGATTACAGTACAGGATTATGCTACCAAACAGATTCGTACTTGGGGAAAAGGTTCTTTCAATAACAAACAGAAGAATGTTATCTACAAAAGATTTGAAACCGAGTATGATCTTCTGATTAATTTTATCAACTGGTGGATGGTTGAAGAAAACTGCCCAGAAGTTGTGACTGGATGGAACAGTGAGTTTTACGACATGCCTTATTTGGTTCGTCGTATTGATCGTGTTCTTGGTGAGAAGTTAATGAAGCGTCTTTCTCCTTGGGGATTGGTGACTGAACGAAAGGCTTTTATTTCTGGTCGTGAGCAAATTTACTATGACGTTGGTGGTATCACTCAACTTGACTATCTGACTCTTTATAAGAAGTTTACTTATAAGGCACAGGAATCTTATCGACTGGATTACATCGCAAGTGTAGAATTGGGACAGAAAAAACTAGATCACTCTGAGTTTGAGACCTTCAAAGATTTCTATACAAATGGATGGCAGAAGTTTGTAGAATACAACATCATTGACGTGGAACTTGTTGACCGAATGGAGGACAAGATGAAACTCATTGAACTTGCTATCGTCATGGCGTATGACGCTAAGGCAAATTATGCTGATGTGTTCTCTCAGGTTCGTATGTGGGACACGATTATCTACAACTATCTGAAAAAGAGAAACATTGTAATTCCTCCAATCGTTCGTTCTGATAAGGATGAAAGGTATGCAGGTGCTTATGTAAAAGAACCAATTCCTGGTAAGTATGATTGGGTTGTGAGTTTTGACCTTAACTCTCTATACCCCCATTTGATTATGCAATACAACATCTCTCCAGAGACACTTCTGGATCAGCGTCATCCAAGTGTGACTGTGGATAAAATTCTTAACGAAGAATTGACCTTTGAGATGTATAAAGATAATGCGGTATGTGCTAATGGGGCAATGTATCGTAAGGATGTTCGTGGGTTTCTTCCTGAACTGATGGATAAGATCTATAAGGATCGAACCATCTACAAAAAGAAAATGCTTGCCGCCAAACAGGACTATGAAAAGACACCTACCAAGGAACTTGAGAAGGAGATTGCTAGATGTAATAACATTCAGATGGCGCGTAAAATCCAACTTAATAGTGCTTATGGTGCTATTGGCAACCAGTATTTCAGGTATTATAAGCTTGCCAACGCGGAAGCGATTACTCTCTCTGGTCAAGTATCAATCCGTTGGATTGAAAACAAAATGAACAAACATCTAAACAAAATCTTACACACTGAGGAAGTTGATTATGTTATTGCTTCTGATACTGATTCTATCTATCTCAACATGGGTCCTTTGGTCGATAAACTATTCGAAGGAAGAGAAAAAACTTCTAAGAGCATTGTTTCGATCCTTGATAAGATCTGCCAAGTGGAACTTGAGAAGTATATTGAAAGTTCTTACCAAGAACTGGCGGAATACGTAAATGCTTACGATCAGAAGATGCAGATGAAACGTGAGAACATTGCTGAACGTGGAATCTGGACTGCAAAGAAGCGATACATTCTCAACGTATGGAACAGTGAAGGTGTTCAATACACTGAACCCAAACTCAAGATGATGGGTATTGAGGCAGTCAAATCTTCTACACCAGCACCTTGTCGTCAGATGATTAAGGATGCTCTCAAACTTATGATGAGTGGAACTGAAGATGAGGTGATTGAATACATTGATGAAAGTAGGAAAAAGTTCAAGACACTTTCCCCAGAAGAGATTGCTTTTCCTCGTTCAGTATCTGATGTGATTAAATGGAAGTCTTCTTCAGACATTTATTCAAAAGGAACACCTATTCATGTTCGTGGAGCACTTCTTTATAATCATTATGTGAAGAAGAAAAAATTGACCAATAAATACTCACTTATTCAGAACGGAGAGAAAATTAAGTTTCTCTATCTCAAAAAACCAAACATAATTCACGAGAATGTGATTTCGTTCATTCAAGAATTTCCAAAAGAACTTGGAGTTGTTTCTTACATTGATTATGACTTACAGTTCGATAAAAGTTTCTTGGAACCTTTGAAGGCTATTCTTGATGCGATTGAGTGGAAAGTTGAGAGGACAGCAACTCTTGATTCATTCTTCTCCTGATGTTATACTTGTACTCTGCTATTAATTGAAATGGATTTTTTAAAGGATATTATAAAAGAGGTTGGAGATGAGCACACCAAACTTGCCGCCGACATCGACGACCAAGAAACTTACGTGGACACAGGTTCGTACATTTTTAATGCACTGGTTTCAGGTAGTATATTTGGTGGTGTATCTGGGAATAAGATTACTGCCATTGCTGGCGAGTCTAGTACTGGAAAAACTTTTTTTAGCCTCGCAGTGGTTAAGAATTTTCTGGACACTAATCCTGATGGATACTGCTTGTATTTTGATACTGAGGCAGCTGTCAATAAATCGCTCCTAGAAAGTCGTGGTGTTGACCTTAATCGCACTGTTGTAGTGAATGTTGTTACTGTTGAAGAGTTCCGTGGTAAGGCACTCAAGATGGTAGACATGTACTTAAAAAAACCTGAAGATGAGCGTAAACCCTGCATAATGGTATTAGACTCTTTGGGTATGCTCTCCACTGAGAAGGAGATTAATGATGCGCTGAATGATAAGCAAGTTCGGGACATGACTAAATCCCAACTCATCAAAGGTGCATTCAGAATGCTCACACTCAAGTTGGGTCAAGCAAACATTCCTATGATTGTGACTAATCACACTTATGATGTCATCGGTGCTTATGTTCCTACTAAAGAGATGGGTGGTGGTTCTGGTCTTAAGTATGCTGCTTCTACCATTATTCATCTCAGCAAGAAGAAAGAGAAAGATGGAAAAGAAGTTATTGGAAACATTATCAAGGCAAAGACTGCTAAGTCGCGTTTGAGTAAAGAAAATAAGGATGTTGAAGTTCGTCTTTATTATGATGAACGTGGTCTTGATCGATACTATGGTCTTCTTGAATTGGGAGAACTTGGCGGAATGTGGAAGAATGTAGCAGGACGTTATGAAGTAGAAGTTGATGGTGAAATGAAGAAAGTTTATGCAAAACAAATTCTAAAAGAACCTGAGAAATACTTTACTCCAGAAGTCATGGAAAAACTGGATGTGATTGCACAAGGAGAATTTAGTTATGGTACTTAAGTCTTTACCATTATTTCCTATTCCAATTGGACTAGAAAATTTTGGGAAGACAAACCATAACTTAAATATCAAGTTAGTTGAAGATGCTATCTCCGAGAAGAGTAAGAATTCTGGTGAAGACCACAGCAACATGGGAGGATGGCACAGTACAACTAACTTAGAAAGAAAGTATGATAGTTATAAATCTCTTTCTAAGATTTTAACTGAATGTGGAAATCAGTATTGTTTGCAACATGGATACAAAGATGGTATTGTATGTACAGACTTGTGGGCAAACATAAATCAATCTGGTGATTTAAACTTTATGCATCATCACGGAACAACTGCTCTAGCGGGTGTTTATTATCCGATAGAATCTATTATTGGTGATGATTGGAGATTTAATTACACAACACAAAATCCATTAAAACCTGGAAGTTGGGATAATGAGGATGGTGGGTCTTTGGTTTTACAAGACCCTTCTTATGGTAAAAAAGTTCAACTACCAACAAATAAAGCATCTGCTTTCAACGTTGATTTTTATCATCTTTATCCAACAGCATCAGTATTGATTTTATTTCCATCATATCTTCTTCACATGGTTCTTCCATTTAGAGAAGATAAAACAAGAGTAAGTATTTCGTTTGCATTTAGATATGGATAAAGTTGAATTCTTAATTTTGAAATGCCTCTTGAATGATGAAGAGTATACTAGAAAAGTTCTTCCTTTTATTAAGGAAGAATACTTCGAAGACTTCAATCAAAAAGTTGTGTATGAAGAGATTAAAAAGTTTGTAATTGAATACAATAGCATTCCTACAAGGGAATCGTTGGTAATTGATGTTGATGATCGTTCTGATCTTAATCAACAGCAGTATGGTGAGATTTGTAATCTTATTCAAAATTTAGATCCAATCAGTGTTGAAAATGATTGGTTGATTAATACAACTGAAAAGTGGTGCCGTGATCGTGCTATATATCTAGCACTTATGGAATCAGTTCAACTTGCTGATGGGCAGGGTGAAAAAAATAGAGACGCTATTCCTTCTATCCTTCAGGAGGCATTAGCAGTAAGTTTCGATAATCATGTTGGACATGATTACATTATAGATGCAGAAGGAAGATACGAATACTATAGAAAAAAGGAAGATAGAATTGAATTTGATCTCGACTACTTTAACAAAATCACGAAAGGTGGTTTACCTAACAAGACTCTTAATGTCGCGCTCGCTGGTACTGGGGTCGGAAAATCTCTATTCATGTGCCATGTGGCTAGCTCCGTGCTGCTCCAGGGGAGGAACGTTCTCTACATTACAATGGAAATGGCGGAAGAGAGAATTGCTGAACGAATTGACGCGAACCTCCTCAACGTAAACATCAAAGACATTTCTGAACTTCCGAAGAGTGTTTTTGATACTAAAATTAATAACATCTCCAAGAAGACAAATGGAACCCTAATTATTAAAGAGTATCCTACTGCTTCTGCTCATGCTGGACACTTTAAGTCACTTCTTAATGAACTCGCCCTTAAGAAGTCATTTAGACCTGACATTATTTTCATTGATTACCTTAATATATGTGCTTCCAGCAGGTATCGCGGAAACAGCACTGTCAATTCATATTCGTATATTAAGTCTATTGCAGAAGAACTTAGAGGGTTGGCTGTTGAAGCAAACGTCCCTATCGTTTCTGCCACGCAGACCACTCGTTCTGGTTATGGTAGCTCTGATGTTGAGCTTACTGATACTAGCGAGTCCTTTGGTCTCCCTGCTACTGCTGATCTTATGTTTGCCCTTATTTCTACAGATGAGCTTGAGGAGTTGGGACAAATTATGGTGAAGCAGTTGAAGAACCGATACAATGACCCCACAATGAATAAAAGATTTGTAGTGGGTATTGATAGAGCAAAGATGAGATTGTTCGATTGTGAGCAGTCAGCACAAGACGACATCCTTGACAATGGTAAGGATGAGGAGTATACTTATGAAGAAAGTAAACCAAACCTAAAGGATAAGTTTGGAGCATTTAATTTCTAATGGGACTCACTACAAGAAAAATGCAATCTGAATTGGTTGCTAAAGAACTTCCTCATTACTATGAGGTAAAACTCAACAATCATCCGAATGGACTACCACAAGTTCATTGTGGAAAAGAAGAGTATGCTATAGAGATGTGTGAAAGGTATCCTGGGTCTACCTGGGAAAAGATTTATCTTCCACATCCACCACAAACAGTTGACGTGCCTCATGTTGCAGTGGCACCAGACTTTGAACTTCCTATGCAACAATCACTCCCCCAATCTGACCTACAACCTTTAGAACTATGAGTAATGTTGATACCCAAAAGTATGTTGAATTCGTTGATGCAGTCACGTCAAATGAAAGTAAAGACTATGAAAGTTTCATTGCTCGACTTGAAACTCTTGAAGAAGAAGACTTTCCTACCGAGCGACTGCTTACTGCTGCTGTAGGTATGTCTGCCGAAGCAGGTGAGTTTACTGAAATTATTAAGAAGACTATCTTCCAAGGCAAACCTGTAACTGAAGAGAATCTGTTTCATCTGAAGCGTGAACTTGGCGACATCATGTGGTATGTTGCTCAGGCATGTATGGGTCTTAATACATCTATTGATGAAATCATGGAGATGAATGTTGAGAAACTGAGGTCTCGTTATCCTGGTGGTGAGTTTGATGTTCACTATTCTGAGAATCGTAAGGAGGGAGACCTGTGACTACCTTAACGAAACTACAATTGGATACCCTTAAATATTCTTTCGCACATCTTAATGTAGATTTTGAGGATGTTCCATCAGCAAAAATGCACGGAACTATGGAGGGAGTTCGACAACAACTTGATAGTGGTTCTAATAAAGTCATCTATTCTTACAGAAATAAAACTGGCGGAGTTACTATTACCTCTATGAAAGTTGGTGAGGAAACTGAAGAAAGTAAAGAAGCACTTGATAAAGTTAGAGAAAATGTAAGGAGGTATTGGGAAGATTTGCACGAATTCAGAAAGAAAGATGATACAACTAAAAATAAATTAATGGATGTGAATATGGTGGTGGATGAAAATGACTAAAGAAAAACAAGTAACAATTAAACTTGATGCTCGTGCAGCAGCTGCAGTTCGTCAAGTCCTGTTTGATGCTCAAAAAGGATACACCTATGATGAGGTAAGTATTCCTCCTCGTATTGTTGATATTCGTTCAACCATTCAAAAACTTGATGATAGTATTGGTGCCGTTATTGGTGCTTGATATTTAACTCCTTCGGGAGTTTTTTTTATAAATAATTTTTATAATAGTTAAAGATTATCAAAGATGGATTCTAAAGGACTTAGAAGTTTGATGGAAGCATACCAGCAAATCAGTGCTCCTCAAGAAGTAGAAGAGGGTGTTCGTGATTTAGATCCCGAGAAAGGCACTGCTGAGCGTAAGGCACGTCTTGAGAAGAAGCGTGGTATGAAGGTTGATGATCATCCTCAGTATAAGGAAGAAGATAAAGTTGATGAGGCAATGAGCTCTTACGATCGCAACCGTAAGAGAGCAGCACAAAGAGCAGCAGCAAGAAATGCTGCTAGAGATGCTGGTAAGACTGGCGTAGTCCCTGGTGTTGGTTATGTAACTCCTAGAAGGGAGAGAGAAACTTATGTTGATTCTGCAGGCACAACCCGCCATAAGTCTGGTGCTAGAATGGAAGAAGTCGAGAACGTAGAAGAAGGTCTCAGAGATAAAGTTGGTGAGAAAGTTAAGAAGCATGTAAATAAGTATGCTTACAAGCAGGGAATCCATAACAATCCTGGTTGGTTGAGAAAACCAGAAAAGAGAGCTGCTCTCAACAAAGCAGTAAGAGACGACATCAAAAAGAACCCAAAGGCAGCAGTTCAGTATGCTGCTGGTGAAGTAAAGAGAAAGGTAAAAGAGAAACTTCGTAAGGAAGAGTATCTTGATGAAACGGGTAAACGCGATCAGGGGATTCGCGATAGAATTAAGATGTTTAAGAAGGGTAACATAGAATATACCCCACCCAGAAACTGGGATCCCGATGCCAATCGTGGTAAAGGTGCTACTGTAAGTCCTAAACAAGCAGAGAAGCGTCGTCGTAAGGCACTCCGTTCAGAAGAGTTCGATGCTTTTGATGTTATCCTTGAGTTTCTGATTGATGAGGAAATCGCACAAGACATTCAGGAAGCAAACTGGATTATGGCGAATGCGATTACTGAAGAGCAGATTGATGAAATCTTGGGAATGTTCAAAAAGAATCCTGAAAAAAAAATTGAATACGCAGGAAGGTCTATGGAACCAGTGAAAAAAGATCCTGGATACACTGTAGATAAGAGAAGACCTGAGGTTTCAGTTTCTACTTATGGTAAAGGTGGAAGGACTGATAAGTTTAAGACAAGAGGTGGAGTTTGATTTAGAGACCTCCCAGAAATGGGAGGTTTTTTTATAAATAGTTAAAAAAAATGATCGAAGTTTTAGGAACAAATATAAAAGATAGTAACGAAAGAAACTTTTATAACATTCTTAATAGAAAAAAACAACAGATCAATACTATAGTATTTAAAACTACTACTAAAAATATAGTTTTGAACGATGTATATAAAGTAAAGTTTATTGGTGGAGAAGACAAAAGAGGACAAAAATCTGACTTTATTGTCTATTATTCTGATAATAAAGAATACAAAGTTTCTTTGAAAAAAAATAAATTTGGAGAATGGGAATCGGCAGATACATTAATTGGAGATGTGGTTGCTGAAAAAATTTTTGATTTTGCAATAGATCAAATTGAAGGCAAAAGTGGCAATAGAAATTTTGAAATTGATCATATACCAGTTTCTGGTAAACGAACAAAGTATTCTTATGATATAGTTGAACCTAGAACAAAAAAGAAAATAGGACTAGCATATAAATGCGGACCATCTGATGCTAAAAAGGTATGTTTTGGTGATGATATTTTGGACAATGGTTCAATTATAGTAAAAAATTTTAACAATCAAATTAATCCAAACTCTTCTGGAGAACTTATTGTGAATTGTAGTAATTTAATTGAAAATGTGAGAGAGATTCCTAGAGACATTTATCCATACTTTCATGTTAGGGGAAGATCTGAAAGAAGAAATGTTAATAGATTTCCTGGAATTAGAGTAGAAGCTAGGCCAAAAAAAGAAATTAGTAATGCAATTTTTATAGAAACTCCACTTAGACGATAATGCCTAGAAAACTAAGTAAGGCTAAAAAAGCACCATCTCTTTTAACATCTCAAAGGAGAAAATTAGAAGAGCAGAGAAGAAAGAAAGCAGAATCTAAAAGTAGACTTGATATTCTTAATGAGAGAATTGAAAATCTTTCTGACCCAGAAGATATTATGGTTGAAATAATTGATGTCTTTGATAAAACTGAATTAGTTCCTGAAGAGGGAAATTATTATACTTTCATCTATAATCCCAAGACCCCAGATATTGATTATGATCAGCATCCATTAGTTGCTGTGACTTCCATTTTTAATTGGGGATTTCAAGGAATTAATTTCCATTGGAATGAACCAAGAAGATATACTTGGCAAGAAGTTGCTGGTCGTCTTCATGTAGTTGAAAATGATGAGATTATGTCAATGAGAAATATTAACTACGCAAAAATCAAGAGATCTTAATAGCAATAAATATAGTATATATAAGTTTAAAAGAATGAAAAACTTTTCGCGTTTTATAACTGAAGCACAAGAGTCACTTGCGTCCCAAAGAGCAAAGAAAATGGGACTCAAGGGAGACGGTCATGGCGGATGGTATAATGCGTCTGGAGAGTTTGTTGCGAAAACCGAAGGTGGTGATCTAAAGTTTTATAATCAAGGACAAAGACCTGGAAGAGATGTTCCTCCAGATCAGCAGAAGAAACCAAAAGAACCAGATAAACCTCAACAAGAACCAGCACCAGAAGATGGTGAAGGTGGTAACAAAGTAACTTTGGTATTTGGTAAGTTCAACCCACCAACCAAGAAGCATCAGCAATTATTCACTGCTGCAAAAGGAATTGCTGGTGGTTCTGACCTGAAGATTTATCCTTCTAGAGGACAAGATTCTGACATGAATCCTCTGAAACCTGATATCAAAATTGAGTTTATGAAAAAGATGTTCCCTTCATTTAAGGATAACATCGTAAATGACCAAGAGGCAATTACTATTTTTGATGTTCTCCAAAAGATGGAGAATGAGGGATACTCAGAAGTAACTATTGTTGTTGGTGCTGATAGACTTGGTGAGTTCAGAGGTCTTGCCCAGAAACACAATGGAGAACTTTACAACTTTGACGACATTACTGTAGTTGCTGGTGGTGAAAGAGATAATGATAGTGAGACATCATCGAAGATGAGAGAGTTTGCTGCTCAAGATAATCTTGATGGATTTAAGGCAGGTCTTCCAAAGAACTTCAAAGATTCTGAAAAGTTATTCAAGAAAGTCAAGAGTGGTATTGGCGTAGAGACAAAAAGCGAGATGTGGAAAGTGTCTCCAAGATCTAACTATAAGAATCTAAGAGAACATTATGTTGGTGGAGACATCTTTAGAAAGGGAACAATCGTAGAGAACGCAAACACTGGATTGAGAGGTAAGATTATTCGTCGTGGAACTAACTATCTTATCTGTGCTACTGAAGAGAATCTAATGTTCAAGTCTTGGATTACTGATGTGGTGGAGAAGAAAGCATTTACTGATGTATCTGGTGTCCCTGCAGACCAAAGAGAAGTTGGAACACCAGCACTTACTCAATACACAATGAGAATGGCAGATGTTAAGAGCATCCGCAATTTTATAAATAAGTATAAGGCTAAAAAGTAATACTTCATACTAATGACTCATCTTAACGATATTTCAAAAATCTATCTAGAACAGATTGCTGAGAAAAAAGACGATTCATATCTTGAGACTGATATGAAAAAGCGTCAAAAGAATAATGAGAAAGCGATTGCAGACATGAAGAAAGTGAAGGACGACACTGTTCCTCGTTGGATGAAGGAAGGAAAAAAACTTGACCCAGTAGGTCAGGAAGATGCAGACATCGATAATGATGGTGATGTAGATAAGTCAGATAAGTATCTTCATAAGAAGAGAAAGGCGATTGGTAAGGCAATCTCCAAGAAAAAAGGTGAGGATGAAGAAGTTGAGCAGATTGATGAACTTAGAATAACTAAACTTGCTGATAAATCTAAAGTAAAAGAACGTGCTAAGAATATTAAGAGTATAAGAGATAAGAAAGCAGAACTTGCTTATCTTATGAAGCACTATAAGGGAATGAAGACTGGTGTTTATAATTCTTATGAACCAGAAGGAGAGATGGTTGATGAAAAGATTGATGTAAGAAAGCAATCATCCAAGAGAAAGTCTCTTGGTAGAGGTTCTTCTATCAATCCCGATGCTAAGAAGACTGGATACGAATCACCTGCTGAATTCAGAAAGACTGAGAAAAAACTTGCTCCCTACATGGAAGCAAAAAATGTCCATGGTGAAGTAGAAGTTCCTTCTGGAAACATTGGAAAACTTGCTAAGAAGGCATCAAAGAGAATTGATACTGATGTTGATGGTGATGTAGAGCATAATGATAAGCATAAGGGTGAGTATGGTGAGTTTGTCCCAACTCCTGATGGCAAGAAAAAGGTATTCACTGGACCTAAGAAAGTGACAAAGGAATCTTTCTCAAACTGGAGACAGGATTTGATTGAAGTTGCTGATGAAGATGGTGAGAAGCAAATCAAAGAGATGCCTAAAAACCAGAAAAATAAAATCTCTATTAACCCAAAGTTGGGTGAAGCAGTAGAAGGTATTGGTGGAACTCTCCTTGAAGAAGTAGAGATTGATGAGTTGGATGTTATTATTAATACCATCTATGATGAGTTCCTTGAAGAAGGTTATACCGAAGATGAGATTGAAGAAGCATTTGAAGTTGTTTTACTTGATGAAGCAACTGTAACTTACGGTCACGATAGTAGGGGACTTGAACCTAAGAAGCAAAGCAAACTTCAAGGTCGTATGAGATACATTAAGAGAAAGGTTGGTGAAAAACTTTCTGCTGCAAAAACAAAGGCAAAAGAAAAGTATGGTATGGCATCTGCTAAAGCACAAGTCGCTGCTTACAATAAAGCAAGAGAACTTTCTCAAAAAGGAAGTGATGTAAAAAATAGGGCAAAGACTTCTTTAAAGAGATTTGTGAAAAGACAGGCACAGAAAGTTGTCGATCGTATGAGTGAAGAAGTTGAGCAGATTGATGAGAAAGCAGTCTCCAAAAAACAACAGAGATTTATGGGGATGGTTTATGCCGCAAAAAAGGGTGAAGCGCCTGCATCTGCTGAGGTCGCCAAAGCAGCTGCGGGCATGAGCAAGAAAGATGCAAAGGATTTTGCATCAACAAAGCATAAGAAACTCCCTGAAGTCAAAGAATCTATGCAGGGTGAAGTACAGATGAGTCCTCAAGAAGTTCAACTTCAGAGAAAGTCTGCACAGATTGATAAGAAACTTGCATCAATCCGTCAAAGGAAAGTTCAGAAGCAAACTTCACAGCAGGGTCAAAAAACTGAAGGTTGATTGCTATATATAATGTAGACTTTGGTAAAAAATTATGTGGGCATTATTCCTCCCTCTAGCAAAGAAAACGATTGGAAATCTTCTTGAGAAAGAAGAAGTCCGTCGTTATTTGGTTTCAATTCTTCGTAGTCTTGCTGCTTCCACTGACAACAAACTCGATGATGGTGCTGTAGATGTAATTGAGTCACTGCTTTTTCAAGAAGCAGGTGAAGCAGCAAAATAAATCGCATAAATAAAATACAATCAAAGGGGAGAGGAAACTCTCCTTTTTTATAAATATTTTTTAGTAAAACTTTTCAAAAAGGTAAAGAGAATGGCACTCTGGGGAAATACCGATTTAGTATATGATGCTGGTACAATTGAAGTTGATTTTGCGACTAAGACTGCTTATGGTCCTGTTGGAGTAGTTACTTTCACTGATGCGGTTGGTGAAGGTGATGTTATTACCGTAGGTGCTGGTGCGACTTATGGTTATGCAGCAATCGTTGGCGTAGGAAGTACTGCATTAACTCTTGCTTCTACTGCTGGATTTACTACTACTGTAATTCCTGCAGGCACTGCATACTACATTTCACAGGAACCAAGTTACACAATTCTTGACAGCACTTACAGAGCACCTGAAGAGAAGACAGTTGGTTACTCTACAAGTCCTGTAACAACTGCTGTGTATGGTGTTGATGCAATTGAAGTTGGTGCAGCATCAACTACTGAGTATGCTGTAGGACATAGTGGATGGGTAGGTGTTACCACTTACATCGACATGCATGGAGAGCTGAGAGTTAAGCACGAAGTATTAGTTGCTGGTGGAATTCTTACTACAACTGATAATGATGCTGATGACGGATACTTCCCTGGAACTTGATTTTAATATAGTGTAAGTATGAAATTTGATCATCTGAATGAGGATAACTTCCTTTTATTTGCAATTAAAAATTATGAAAATCCTCAGGCAGTGACCAAAGATGATTTTAATCGTGACTTAAATCACTTTAAATATGTCAAAAGACTTCTAAAGAGATATAAAAAAACAGGTGAGATTCGTACTCACCTGTTAATTAATCATTTTACTATTTTGTATAATGTTTTTGGTGAAGCAGCAACTCCTATGCTATTCTTTAAATTGGAATCGGAGATGTGGCCACAGTTAAAAACATTTATGGTTTTTTTGAATAAGATTCCTGATTATCCCAAAACAAACATTCATGACATACCAGTTGATTTGAATTGTTTAAGAGAACTAAACTTAATTTTTAAAGATGAGTAAGATAGATAGGGTCATCAATCACTTTAGAAACCTTAGAGAATCTATGGTTGTTGGAACTGGTGGGTTTACATCATCCGCTGATGAAGGAGGACCTGTTGCTGGTTATGATAAACCAATGAAAAAGTATGCAAAAGGCGGAAGAGGTTCTCGTAAGAAGTGGTTAGATTATCTTAGAAATAAATAATAATAAGTAAATGGCACTAGTGCCAAATGGAAAAATTAAAGAAAAGTCCTTCACTTTATAATCTTCTTAAACTATCAAATTCCGTGGTAAAGTGGACAGGAGTGATTACATTTTATTGTAACCAAAAATTATAAGGTAGAAAAATGGCGTTCGGGTTTGGTAAGAACATTGCCGTTTTAGAATCAAAGTTCGACATGTATGAGAACTTGTCCAAGGAAATGTTGGACAAGTTAGAACGTGCTGTAACGTCTATTTCCGAGAATAGTAATAAGATTTCTGTTATACTTGAGAGGCATGAAAATAAACTAGAAGAATCAGAAAAGACTGATGCCTTATTGTTAAAAATGCTTGATGAAGTTAAGGAAGAAAATAAAAGAGACCATAAAGAAGTAAAAGATAGAATTTTAAAAGTAGAAGAAAAGATACAAGAGTTTGCTAAATTCAGATGGCAAGTGGGTGGAGTCATTATAGTAGCAAGTCTTCTTATTGGTGCTGCTACAAGTGGAATCGCATCTAACTTATTGACTTCTGTTGCATCCCCAGATAGAATAGTAGAACAGGTAAAATAAACTCTCTACTACATTATGGATTTTGTTGATACCAAATACATTGGTATTTTGTCTCCTAGACTTCTGAAATTTAAAAGAGTAAAGAGTAATCTCTATAACTTCCGTTGCCCAATTTGTGGGGACTCGCAGAAGAATAAGAACAGAGCGAGAGGTTATCTTTACCAAGTAAAAAACAATACTAACTTTAAGTGTCACAATTGTGGCGTTAACATTTCATTCAATAACTTCTTGAAGAAGATTGATGTTAATCTTTATAAAGAATACACTTTTGAAAAATTTAAAGAGGGTAAGACTGGTAAAAACTTTGTAGCAGAAGAACCTAAGTTTGAGTTTAAGAAACCTGTATTCAATACCAAGATTAATCTTCCAAAAGCGTCAGAGAATGAAGACGCAAAAAAGTATCTGGAAGGTAGAAAATTAAATCCGCATAAATTTTATTACACCCCTACTTTTAAGAAGTGGGTCAATAGTCTGAAGAAGACATTTGATAATACTTATTATGATGAACCTAGGATAGTCATTCCAATTTTCTACCAGAAAAAACTTATCGGAATTCAGGGAAGAGCACTTGGTCCTAGCAAGGTTAAATACATTACCATCATGTTGGAGGAAGATGTTCCTAAGATTTACGGACTTGATGAAATCGATACGACTAAAACAGTCTACGTCACAGAAGGACCGTTCGACAGTCATTTCGTTAGAAATGCTATTGCTATGTGTGGTAGCGATGCTAACCTTAGCACTCTGGATTATCAGTTCGTATACGTCTACGACAACGAACCAAGAAACAAGGAAATCGTTGCAAAGATTGATGCAGCCACCCAGCGTGGAGATAAGGTAGTAATCTGGCCATCCAACATAACTGATAAAGACATTAACGACATGGTATTATCTGGACTGGATGTGCAGTCTGTGATAGAATTAAATACTTACTCTGGTTTAGAAGCAAAACTTAAATTTAACACTTGGAAGAAAATATGAGCAACGGTACAAAGGTAGTCAAGAGAAATGGACGAATTGAACCTCTTGACTTGGATAAGATGCATTTGATGGTTGAAGAGGCAACCAAGGGTCTTGCAGGGGTCTCTGCGAGTCAAGTTGAGATGAAGTCGGGTATTCAGTTTTATGATGGTATTACGACAGCAGAGATTCAAGAGATTCTGATTCGTAGTGCAAGTGATCTGATTGATCTGGAGCATCCGAATTATCAGTATGTTGCTGCACGTCTGCTTTTATTTGCAGTTCGTAAGCAACTCTATGGTGGACATAAAGAACTTCCTAACCTTGAAAGTCACATAATTAATTGTGTGAACTCTGAAGTTTATGATAGTGAAATCTTCACAAAGTATTCTAAGGAAGAGATTGCACGGGCTAATAGTTACATCGATCATGATCGGGACCTCTTATTCACTTATGCAGGTTTACGTCAAGTCGTTGATAAGTACCTTGTGCAAGACAGAAGTGGCGGTGGAGTTTACGAAACGCCACAATTTATGTACATGATGATTGCTCTGACTATTTTTGCAGAGTATCCAAAAGAAACCAAAATGTCATACGTCAGGAGATACTATGACGCAATCAGCAAACACAAAATCAACATTCCCACACCTATCATGGCGGGAGTGCGAACTCCACTTCGACAATTTGCTAGCTGTGTTCTTGTTGATGTTGATGACACCCTCGATAGCATCTTTAGTTCTGATATGGCTATCG
>Ga0255768_10000396_pt1 | contig 44774 bp, 38 predicted proteins | sample 071ome_33_FD_179983 | JGI IMG/M metagenome (GOLD analysis project Ga0255768, IMG submission 179983) | Coastal salt marsh microbial communities from the Groves Creek Marsh, Skidaway Island, Georgia - 071412AT metaG (version 2) | ecosystem: Environmental > Aquatic > Marine > Intertidal zone >... | reverse complement strand
CCAAAAGAGCTATTAATAAAATTTGATCCAGCATCAGTTATTGCAAAAACACTATTTAAATCGTGTTGACCAATGAGAATAGACCAATTTTCAAAATTCTGCTTATACCAGAATTGATATAGTCTTGTATGTGATTCAGCTTCAATATTATTTGCAATTTGATAATCACCAATTAAAGAAGAAAGAGAATTTCCATTATTATTTAATATATAGCTAAAAAATTGACCGCCATCCCATAAATTTAATGTTTCAGTATTAAACTCAACTGTAAGATCTAGATTACCAAGGTATACGGTCCCACTTTTAATTCCACCTAGAGCATTAATTGCAAAATCAAAAGTATATCTACTTTCTATAGTAATTCCTTTTTTAGGTTTTTGAGCGAGAGAAAATTGACAAAAAAGAGCAAAAAAGAAATTTAATATCCAAAACCAAAAATGTGCCAATAGTATATGTTTTATTTTTAGATTTTATTTAAAGAACTATTCCAAATAAATGACCCACCAAGGCGGTGACTCCCATGGTTAGGCTTCCCCAAAAGGTAATACGCATTACAGCTTTAGAGATTGCAAATCCCCCTGTTTTTGCAGCTATAGCACATAAAAGAATTAGAAAAAGTGGGGCAGAGAGGTATAGGGAGATTCCCATATTTTGTAAAGGAAAAAACAAGGTAACAAGAAGGGGGAGTATGCCCCCCACGGTAAAGGCTGCTCCAGAGGCAAAGGCAGCTTGTATGGGATTGGCCTTACTTTGATCGGTTATTCCCAGTTCGTCGCGTATGTGTGCACCTAGGGCATCTTTTTCGGTCAACTCTTTTGCAACCAGTTTATCGGTTTCTCTTCTTAAGCCGCGTTGTTGGTAGATGGCTGTAAGGTACCCCAATACCTCTTCGGGTTGTTCTTGTAGTTCTCCACGTTCCCGTTCAATATCCGCCTGTTCGATATCCGTTTGGTAGCTCACAGAAATATTTTCTCCTGCAGCCATAGACAAGGCTCCAGCGACCAAGCCCGCCAAAGTAGCCACTACGATAGGTGAACGAAGGTCTGTAGCAGCCGCTACTCCCACTGCTAGACTGGCGGTAGAGAGTATACCATTGTTAGCACCGAGAACTGCCGCCCTTATCCAGTTACTCCGTTGAATATAATGTGTTTTTAAATAGTGGTCCAATTCGACTTTAGAAGAAGATTTTTTGTCATTCACCAGTTTTTGTTCAGTCTATGTCTTACAAAAGTGTTTGTTTAAAGATAGGTTAATTACTATCAGATTCGAATATTTTTTGGTTCTGTATAGCAAAAAAAACCTTGTAAAAAAGGGTTTTTAGATTGGATTGTATTTTACAAATGAATAACTTCATCGTAAGCATCTGCTACGGCTTCCATCACAGCCTCACTCATGGTGGGGTGGGGGTGTACTGCTTTAAGTACTTCATGACCAGTAGTTTCTAGTTTGCGACCCAGCACCGCTTCTGCTATCATATCTGTGACTCCTGTTCCAATCATATGGCAGCCTAGCCATTCGCCGTATTTCGCATCAAAGATCACTTTGACAAAACCGTCTGCATTTCCTCCGGCCTGAGCTTTTCCAGAGGCAGAAAAAGGAAATTTACCTACTTTAATTTCGTAGCCTTTTTCTTTGGCTTGGGCTTCCGTAAGTCCTACAGAGGCCAATTCGGGAGAGCAGTATGTACATCCCGGTATATTCCCGTAGTCCAGAGGTTCTACATGCTGACCTGCAATTTTTTCAACACAGAGTATTCCCTCTGCAGAGGCAACGTGTGCAAGTGCTTGACCGGGAGTCACATCCCCAATGGCATAATAGCCAGGCAAGTTGGTTTGATAAAAATCATTAACCAAAATTTTATCGCGATCTACTGCAATGCCTACCTCTTCCAATCCAATGTTTTCAATATTGGTTTTGATACCTATAGCAGAAAGAACCAGGTCTGCGTTTATTACTTCCTCTCCCTTTGTTGTTTTCACGTTTATTTTTACGCCTTTTCCTTTGGTATCTACACCCGTTACTTCTGCACTGGTCATAATGTTAATACCGGATTTTTTAAAAGAGCGTTCCAGCTGTTTAGAGACATCTTCGTCTTCTACAGGAACGATACGATCCAAATACTCAACTAGAGTCACTTCCGTACCCATGGCGTTGAAGAAATAAGCAAATTCAATTCCTATGGCCCCAGAACCTACTACGATCATTTTTTTGGGTTGCTTGTCTAAGGTCATTGCCTGGCGGTAACCGATAATTTTCTTACCGTCTTGGGGTAGTGTGGGTAATTCTCTAGAACGCGCTCCTGTAGCAATAATAATATGTTGTGCTTGGTATTCTTCTGTTTTATCGTCTTTGGTGACGCTTATTTTCTTTCCTGGAAGGACCTTGCCATGTCCTTCGATAACATCGATTTTGTTTTTTTTCATCAAAAACTGAACCCCCTTGCTCATGCCTGCAGCAACATTACGGCTTCTGTTTACCACAGCGTCAAAGTCTTTGTCGTATTCTTTTATTGTTAAACCATAATCTCCAGCGTGTTTGAGGTAATCAAATACTTGTGCCGATTTTAAAAGGGCTTTAGTGGGAATACAACCCCAGTTGAGGCACACCCCTCCGAGGCTTTCTTTTTCAACAATAGCGGTTTTAAAACCCAGTTGCGAGGCGCGTATTGCCGTTACATATCCTCCGGGTCCACTTCCTAAAACAATAATATCATATGAAGTCATCTCTTCTCATTTAAATTCTGCACAAAGCTACAAAATCTAAGGGTAAAAAAAGTTCATGTTTTTTAGCAGATTAGCAGATCTATTCGAAGGGTGTTTTTCTCTTTTACTTCTGCTCTGAAATAAAATCGATGCTTGCAGAATTAACACAGTACCGAAGACCCGTAGCGGTGGGGCCATCGTTAAAGACGTGCCCTTGGTGTCCTCCACAATGCGCACATACAATTTCTGTACGCAGCATGCCATGACTACTATCTTTAATATGCTCTAAAGCTCCTGGCAAGGCTTCGTCATAACTGGGCCAACCACAGGAACTATCAAATTTGTTTTCAGACCGGTAAAGGGTAGTTCCACAGCCCTTACAGCAGTAGATTCCTTTTTCGAAATGATCGTTGTATTCGCCAGTAAAAGGATATTCGGTTCCTTTTTCTCTGAGAATGCGATAGCTTTCTTCATCCAGTAGATTTTTCCACTCTTTTTCGGAGCGCTCTAGTGGATAGGACTTAGGGTTGCTCATTTTCTGGGATGAAATTTAAGGCAGCAGAATTAATGCAATGTCGTTTCCCGGTGGTTCTTGCTGGCCCGTCATTAAAGACATGACCAAGGTGTCCCCCACAAGTGTTGCATTTCAGTTCAGAACGGGGGTAACCGATTTTATAATCGACATCGTATTCTAGATTTTCTTCGATCCCTCGATCGAAAGAAGGCCATCCAGAACCCGAATCGTATTTGTATTTGGATTCATATAATGGAGTTTGACAACCGGCACAGACATAAAGTCCTTCTTCTTTGTTGTAGTTCAGTTCTCCTGTAAAAGCGCGTTCTGTCCCCGCTTTTCTTAAAACGTAATAGGCCATTTCTGGTAGCTGGGCTTGCCATTCCGCATCGGTTTTCACTACAGTGTATTCTTTTTTGGCTTTTCGCTTGGTCTCTTGCGAGTTCCCATTACAATGGGTGAGTATCAAAATAAGTAATAGGGGATACATTGTTTTCATTTTCTTTTTTTTCAAAAGTAATCAATCTAGTTTGTTACCAAAAAATCTGGGAGATTCCAACAAAACTTTAACAGCCCAACCTTGGTTTATGGGTTTAGTTTTTTACCTTTACTCAAACCCCATTATCATGAAAAAACACCTATTTTTCTTTCTTTTCATCCTCATCAGTAGCTGTAAAGTAAACCAACTCACAGGCAAAAAAAACATTAAATGTTTTTTCAAACAAACAGCTTTTCCCTATGGCATTTTCCCAATACGAAAGTTTTTAAAAGAGCACCCTGTAGTGGCAAACAGCAATGAAAGTAACGAAATAAAGTGGATTGGTGCGCGTATTGCCAATGCAGCACAGACATATTTTGAATTTAAAGGCACACCAAATCATTTGGCGGATTACCAATGGGAGTATAATTTGGTGAAGAACGCACAACGCAATGCTTGGTGTATGCCCGGAGGTAAAATTATTTTTTAAATAGGCATCCTCCCCATTGCCAAAAGCGAAGCCGGTATAGCCGCCATTATGGGGCAAGAGGTGGCACAGGCTTTGCTGGACCACGGTGGCCAACGGATGTCTTTGAGTTTGGCACAGCAAGGGTTGAACCTCGTTGCATTAAAAGTCACGGAAAAGCAATCGGAAGAAAAACGCAAAGCTATACTTACGGCCTATGGCTTGGGAAGCACAGTAGGGGTTTGTTGCCTTTTAGTCGCAAGCACGAAACTGAGGCAGACCAAATTGGTTTGGAACTTATGATCCTTGCAGGGTTTGATCCCGAAGAAGTACCAAGATTATGGGAACGAATGAAAGTAGCTTCTGGAGGAAAAGCCCCACCGGAACTCTTGAGCACCCATCCTTCCAACCAAAAGCGTATTGATAATTTAAAAAAGTGGATTCCAGAGGCACCCAAACGGGCTGACGAAATCAAAAGGGGAAGTATAGAATCTAATCCCTAGGTTTTTGTTACATTAGAACAAACTATTTTTTTAATGATAACAAAAGTACCCTTAGAAAAAGGCAGTAAAAAATTGATAAATGCTTGGGCGTTCTATGATTGGGCCAATTCAGTGTATTCTCTCGTAATTTCTTCAGCTATTTTCCCAATTTATTACGGAGTGCTTTTTTCAGAAATCAATACAATTTCATTTTTTGGATATCCTGTAAAAAACACAGCAGTCATCAGTTTTGTTACTGCTACAGCCTTTGTTTTTGTTGCGTTGATGTCACCCATACTATCTGGAATTGCAGACTATATAGGCAACAAAAAAAAGTTTATGAAAATTTTTGTTTATCTGGGATCACTTTCTTGTATCGGTTTGTATTGGTTTGAATTGGAAACCATCTATTGGGGTTTGTTGTTTTATTTTTTGGCCATGATCGGGCTTTGGTCCAGCTTGGTATTTTACAATTCGTATCTTCCAGATATTGCCTATCCAGAGCAGCAAGATCGTGCCAGCGCAAGGGGATTTTCTTACGGTTATGTAGGAAGCGTCCTGTTGTTGCTTTTTAATTTGGCAATGGTTATGAAACCAGAGCTATTTGGAATAGAGGGAACACCCACTGAGGCCTCACTAAAAGCGATGAAATACTCTTTTATCTCTGTGGGTCTTTGGTGGTCGCTTTTTAGTCAGTATTCTTTTTATTACTTACCTAAGAGTAATCATGATGTAAAAGTCACAAAAGATGTCTTTTGGAATGGGTATAAAGAATTGCAATCCGTTTGGAAACAATTGAAAACACTGACCACTCTCAAGAGATTTCTTCCCGCCTTTTTTCTGTATAGTATGGCCTTGCAAACAGTTTTGTTGGTTGCTGCCTATTTTGGTGAAGAAGAAATAGCGTGGGCTGATTCTAGTGAAAAAACTGTAGGGCTTATCGTGAGTATTTTACTCATACAAATCGTTGCTATTTTTGGAGCGATTCTCACTGCAAGAGCTTCGGAGCGTTTTGGTAATGTGAAAGTGCTGATTGTGATCAACCTGATATGGGTTGTGTTGTGTATTGTTGCCTATTATACTCGTACACCACTTCAGTTTTATACTGTAGCAGGATTTGTGGGTATGGTAATGGGCGGTTTGCAATCACTTTCACGATCTACCTATTCTAAAATGCTTCCTAAAACCCTAGATACAACCTCTTTTTTTAGCTTTTATGACGTCACAGAAAAAATAGGTATTGTAATAGGGATGCTTTGTTTTGGCTTTATCGATCATTTCTCAGGGAGTATGCGCAATGGAATTTTATTCTTTATTCTGTTTTTTATTTTTGGCGCTTTGATGCTTACGCGCATCCCAAAAGAACAAGGCGCTAATCTCGAATCATAATATCTCCAGAGCCAGTCACCTTAGTAATTTGGCGGGTTGGATTTCCATAGCATCGCAAGTCTCCAGATCCGGTAATTTTTGCTTTGAGTTCATCAGAGCCTGTGATTTGAGCTTCTCCTTCTTTGGCTTTGAGTTTTTCCACATCGATGGTGCCTGATCCCAATAGAAAGAATGTGACCTGATCACTTTGCCCCTTGAGCGTTAGATCTCCAGGGCCTGTAAAGGTTCCATTTGCACTTTCCGCTGCTACTTCTAAATCAATATCACCCAAACCCGAAATAAGGGTTTTGATGCGTGGAAATTTTAAAGGAACCTTAGATTCAATACTACTAGAACCCCTCAAAACTACCTTTGCTACCGTACTGATTCAATTTTTCAAAAGCAGTTATAAAGGCTTCTTGCATGTCATCCAATGCATCCTCTCCGTTCTTCGAGATCCGATAGGCTGCGTGATATACGGTCTTGTGGTAGCGATGATATATTTCCATTTGTGCTTTTTGATCTTTCTTTTTACAGGCCTCTATGAGGAAGTCGATATTTGGTTCTTTTGGTTTCAAATTGTGGCATTCAAATATATAGAGGTATGAATTCTATTTTTGTTACACTCTGTAGGTATTTTTGTGGCATAACTATTGCCCTACTTAAAATAGTTATTTTTAAGGGATTCTAATCGGATTGTTTAGTCTTGAATAGTGATTTTAGGAACCTTTTTAAATGACACATTGACCTAAAATTTACAAATGGCTCGATCTTTTTTTAGTGCAATTGACAATTTGTCACTGCAAGATATAGAAACTGAAGCGGATTTAATCCCGCTTATGACCACTGAGGACGAAGAAGCATTAGAAAGTGAATCTCTTCCTGACGTAGTACCTATTTTACCATTGAGGAACACTGTCTTATTCCCAGGTGTTGTTATTCCCATCACTGCCGGAAGGGATAAATCCATTAAGCTTATTAAAGATGCGAGCACTACCGACAAGACCATAGGGGTAGTTGCTCAATTGAATGAAGGTATAGAAAACCCTGGTCCGAAGGATATTTATCCTTTAGGAACTGTTGCAAAAATATTACGAGTTTTGAAAATGCCTGATGGAAATACGACCATTATCATACAGGGTAAGAAACGATTTAAAGTAAAAAAGGTAGTTGAAGAGCGTCCCTACATCAAGGCAGCTATTGAAGCTGTTGATGATCAGATGCCAAAAAAGGGAGATAAAGAATTCAATGCTACTATTGACTCCATTAAAGACCTTGCTCTTCAAATCATTAATGAAAATCCAAACATTCCCTCTGAGGCTTCTTTTGCAATTAAAAACATTCAAACTCCGTCGTTTTTGATCAATTTTGTCGCCTCCAACATGAATGTTAAGGTTGCTGAAAAGCAAAAGATATTATCTGAACTCAGTTTGCATCAACGCGCAATAATGTGTTTGAAATACATGAATGAGGAATATCAAAAACTCGCTTTAAAAAACGACATTCAGTCCCGTGTGCGATCAGAAATGGACAGCCAACAGAGAGAGTACTATTTGCATCAGCAAATGAAGACCATACAAGAAGAGTTGGGAGGGGTCTCGTATGAAGAAGAACTCGAAGAAATGGAGGAACGCGCCAAAGAAAAAAAATGGGGCGCTACAGAGGCCAAACATTTTCACAAAGAATTGTCAAAGTTAAGACGAATGAATCCACAGGTTGCAGAATATTCTATTCAGCGTAATTACCTTGACCTCTTTTTGGATTTACCTTGGAACGAGTTTTCAGATGATAATTTTGATTTAAAACGCGCCCAAAAAATACTTGATCGAGATCATTTTGGTTTGGAAGAGGTCAAAAAGCGTGTGATTGAATACCTCGCCGTTTTAAAGCTTCGAAATGATATGAAATCACCCATCTTATGTTTATACGGTCCTCCAGGTGTTGGCAAGACCTCTTTAGGTAAATCTATTGCAGAAGCACTAGGTAGGGAGTATGTGCGTATTTCATTGGGAGGTATGCGCGATGAAGCAGAAATTCGTGGACATAGAAAAACCTATATCGGAGCATTGCCAGGTAGAATAATACAAAGTTTGAAAAAGGCAGGAACATCCAATCCTGTTTTTGTACTGGATGAGATAGATAAACTGGCATCGGGAGTTCAAGGAGACCCAGCCGCAGCCTTACTTGAAGTATTGGATCCTGAACAAAACACCGATTTTTACGACAACTTTTTAGAGCTAGGTTACGACCTTTCAAATGTGCTTTTCATTGCTACTGCCAATAGTCTTTCGCCAATTCATCGGGCTTTAAGAGATCGAATGGAAATGATCAATGTAAGTGGGTATACCTTGGAGGAGAAAACGGCGATTGCTCAGAAATTTCTACTGCCCAAACAATTGAAAGAGCACGGTATGGAAAAAAAGCATCTGAAGCTCAAAAAGGCGGTACTAGAAAAAATCGTTGAGGGCTACACACGAGAATCGGGTGTAAGGGGATTGGAAAAACAAGTAGCAAAGGCAGTTCGTTATGCGGCCAAGTCTATTGCAATGGAAGAGCCTTACAAAATCAATCCCGAGGTTGGTGATTTGACTGCCCTTCTCGGAGCTGCAAAAGTACACCGTGACCTGTATGAAAACAACCAAGTAGCTGGAGTGGTTACGGGTTTGGCTTGGACAGCTGTTGGAGGAGATATTTTATTTATAGAATCTGCAATATCTCCTGGAAAAGGAACTTTGAGTATTACCGGTAACTTAGGTAAAATCATGAAAGAATCGGCTACCATTGCCATGGAATATATTAAAGCAAATGCTTACAGGCTAGAGCTCTCTTCATTTGATTTTGACAAGTACAACATTCACATTCACGTTCCTGAAGGAGCCACCCCCAAGGACGGTCCTAGTGCAGGAATTACCATGCTAACTTCTTTGGTATCTTTATTTACCCAAAAGCGGGTAAAAAAGAATTTAGCTATGACAGGGGAAATTACCTTGAGAGGGAAAGTGCTCCCTGTAGGCGGTATCAAAGAAAAAATTCTTGCGGCTAAACGTTCCAACATCAAAGAGATCATTCTCTGCGAGCAAAACCGAAAGGATATAGAAGAAATTAATGAATCTTATCTTAAGGGGTTGACTTTTCACTATGTAAGTGAGATGAAAGAGGTGCTCGATTTTGCGATTACTGATCAAAAGGTACTTCATGCAAAAAGTTTTTCTTCTGTGAAAGAAGGCTAACAGATAGTTGTATCTTTAGTACATGGGAAAAATCATAATAGCTATAGATGGTTTTGCTGCGACCGGAAAAAGTTCCCAGGCCAAACGACTGGCAGCTGCCTTGGGCTATACCTACATTGATACAGGGGCTATGTATCGGGCAATTACTCTTTTTGCACTTCGACAGCAATCTGAGGGGTCAATAGATCCGGTAGTGCTTACCAAATCATTGAAAAACATTACAATAACATTTCAATCAAAAGGTTCTGAGCAGTACACTTTCCTAAATGATGAAAATGTTACTGAGGCCATCCGAAGTACACAGGTAACAGAGCGTGTCAGTAACATTGCAAAAATTCCAGAAGTCCGCTCTTTTTTAGTAGCACAGCAAAAAGCATTGGGTGTTAAAAAAGGAATAGTAATGGATGGACGAGATATCGGTACCGTGGTGTTTCCAGAAGCGGAATGTAAGTTTTTTATGACCGCAACCCCAGAAGTTCGAGCCCAACGCAGACATTTGGAGCAGTTGGAAAAAGGTATTAAAGAAGACTTTGGAGAAGTGTTGGAAAGCATAAAGTTGAGAGATCATTTGGATAGTACACGTACCGTAAGTCCATTGACCAAGGCAGATGACGCAATTGAAATAGACGTGAGTTCACTTTCCATAGATGAAGTATATAAAAAGATGTGGTCTCAAATTCAGACAAAAACCTAATTAAAAAATTTTTTTAAAAAAAGAAGATGATTCTTTGTAAACCAATGCATTAGGTTTATATTTGCACGCTTTTAATTGGTAGGAAATAACCGAAAGTATTTTTTTAAATTAAACATCTTCTGTCTTTGCAATGAAGGTTTTCCCATAGGCAGAATACAAAAACCCCTCGGAAATGGCTAAAAAACCAACCGAAAAGGCTGCTGAAGAAAAGGAAGCGCCTAAGAAAAAAGCAACTGCAAAAAAAACAACTACTAAAGCAGCTGCAAAAAAAACAACAGCAAATGCAACAACAAAAAAGACAGCTTCTAAGACTGCTGCAAAAAAAGTAACAGAAGAAAAAGCTGTAAAGAAAACAACCACTAAAAAAGCAGCTACTGCTAAAAAACCAGCCAAGTCTAAAAAAGCAGAGGCTCCAGTGGAGACTGTATCAGAAGAAACTACTCAAGATATTGCTGTAGTAGCTGATTCTAAAACAAAAGAAAATAAGGCTGAACACCCTCAAGCAGAATTTTTAGACAACTTCAATTGGCACAACTACCAAGAAGGTATTGATGTAATTGACGAAAAGCAACTTGATGAATTTGAAAAACTCGTCAAAGAAAATTTTGTAGACACCTCAGATGACGACGTTATTGAAGGAACGGTTGTTTATATGACAGAGCGTGAAGCGATCATTGATATCAATGCCAAATCAGAGGGAGTAATCTCTTTAAATGAATTCCGCTACAACCCTGACTTAAAGGTTGGAGACAAAGTAGAGGTCATCGTTGACACTCGTGAAGATCGCACCGGTCAATTGGTGCTTTCACACCGTAAAGCACGTGTGATAAAAGCTTGGGATCGAGTAAACAATGCTCATGACAATGCCGAGATCGTAAGTGGTTTTGTAAAATGCAGAACCAAAGGAGGTATGATTGTAGATGTTTTTGGAATTGAAGCTTTCCTTCCTGGTTCTCAAATTGATGTCAAACCTATTCGTGATTACGATCAGTACGTAAATAAGACAATGGAATTTAAGGTGGTAAAAATAAACCATGAATTCAAAAACGTTGTCGTTTCTCATAAAGCTCTAATCGAAGCAGATATCGAGGAGCAGAAAAAGGAAATCATCGGTCAATTAGAAAAAGGACAAGTCCTAGAAGGAATCGTGAAAAATATTACTTCTTACGGAGTCTTTATTGATCTAGGTGGTGTAGATGGTTTGATTCATATCACTGATCTTTCTTGGAGTCGTATCAATCACCCAAGTGAAATTTTGGAATTGGATCAAAAACTCAATGTTGTTATCCTTGATTTTGATGACAACAAATCCAGAATTCAACTCGGTTTAAAACAATTGAGTGCACATCCATGGGATCAACTTTCTGGAGATCTTAAAGAAGGGGATAAAGTAAAAGGGAAAGTAGTAGTAATTGCTGATTACGGTGCTTTTGTTGAGATTGAAGAAGGCGTTGAAGGACTCGTTCATGTTTCTGAAATGTCTTGGTCGACTCATTTACGCTCTGCGCAAGACTTTGTAAAAGTGGGCGATGACGTAGAAGCAGTGATTTTAACGCTAGACCGTGAATCTCGCAAAATGTCTCTGGGGATTAAGCAAATTACTCCTGACCCATGGACGGATATCACTTCTAAATATCCTATAGGTTCAAAACATACCGGTTTAGTCAGAAACTTTACCAATTTTGGTGTGTTTATTGAACTGGAAGAAGGCATTGATGGGCTAGTGTACATCTCTGATCTTTCATGGACTAAAAAAGTAAAACACCCTTCTGAAGTATTGACCTTAGGAGAAAAAATTGATGTTATTGTCTTAGAATTGGATGTGGAAGGTCGTAAACTTAGTTTAGGACACAAACATACCAAAGACAATCCCTGGGATAAATACGAAAAGGAATTTGCTGTAGATACAGAACACCAAGCTGCGATCAATGAAGTGGTAGATAAAGGAGCAACAATAAAGTTCAATGAAGATATCGTTGCTTTTGTTCCCACACGTCATATGGAAAAAGAAGATGGTTCAAAGCTATCCAAAGGCGAAGAAGCCTCGTTTAAAATAATTGAATTTAACAAAGAATTTAAACGTGTTGTAGCTTCTCATACTGTTTTGTTTAAAGAGCAAGAAATGAAAAATGTCAAGCGTGCAGCTGCTAAAGTAGTTTCTTCAAATTCAGAAAAAACAACCTTAGGAGACCTAGATGCTCTGGCAAATTTAAAAGAGCAGATGGATGATGAATAGATTTATCCTTCTTCCTTTTTGAAACTTTAAAACCCTCCTTTCAAAGGAGGGTTTTTTTTATACTTAATAAAATAATACTTTTGTAAAAGAAAGGAAAAATGGCATCAAAAGTACTTCTTAGTGAGAAAAAAATAAGAATCATTTTGAGCAGGCTTTGCCATCAATTGATTGAGCGTCATGGCGATTTTTCCAATGCTGTTTTAGTGGGATTACAACCACGTGGCACACTTCTTTTGGATCGTCTTTTAGATTTGCTCAAAACAGAAGGAATCCCACAAATAGCTTTTGGTGTATTGGATACCACTTTTTTTCGAGATGATTTTAGACGAAGTGAAAAACCTTTGAACGCAAAAACTACTGAAATGAATGTGACCGTTGAAGGTAAAGATGTGGTTTTAATAGATGATGTTTTATTTACAGGAAGAAGTATTCGTTCTGCATTAACAGCTATCGATAGTTATGGTAGGCCTAAGTCTATAGAGTTATTGGTTTTAGTTGACAGAAGATTTAGTCGTCACCTGCCTATACAACCTGATTATTTAGGTGCTCAAGTGGATGCACTGCAAGGAGATAAGGTAAGAGTGGTCTGGGGTGGTGAGTCCAGTGAGAGTACCGTTTATTTAGAAAAACAAAGCGAATGAATAAATTAAGTGTCTCCCATTTACTTGGTATAAAATATCTTCAACCAGAGGATATCCACTTAATTTTTGAAACTGCTACCCACTTTAAAGAAGTGATCAATCGCCCTATAAAAAAGGTTCCCAGTTTAAGAGACATCACAATTGCAAATTTGTTTTTCGAAAACAGTACACGTACAAAATTGTCTTTTGAACTTGCTGAAAAGCGGCTTTCAGCTGACGTGATAAACTTTTCTGCAAGTCAGTCTTCAGTTTCAAAGGGAGAAACTTTAGTAGATACCGTAAACAATATTTTGGCCATGAAAGTGGATATGATAGTGATGCGCCATCCTCATCCTGGAGCAGCACATTTTTTATCTAAAAAGGTCAATTCATGTATTATAAATGCTGGGGACGGTACCCACGAACATCCCTCTCAAGCCTTATTGGACGCTTATTCTTTGTTAGGTAAATTTGGTGATCTCAAGGGTAAACGCATCGCAATAGTAGGGGATATTTTGCACTCTCGAGTGGCTCTTTCTAATATTTACGCTTTGAAAATGCTAGGGGCGGAGGTTACACTATGCGCTCCAAAATCACTTCTTCCAAAACACATTGAATCCTTGGGAGTAAAGACGTCTACGGATTTAATGCAAGTTCTGGATTGGTGTGATGCTGCTAACATGCTTAGAGTACAAAATGAAAGAATGGAATTAAGTTATTTTCCAACAACTCGAGAATACAGTCAAAATTTTGGTTTGAACGCAGAGCGTTTAAAGCAACTCAGGAAGGAAATTGTCATTTTACACCCAGGTCCGATCAACAGGGGAGTTGAAATAACAAGTGAAGTAGCTGATTCTGACCAGGCAATAATTCTGGATCAGGTGGAAAATGGCGTAGCCATTCGAATGGCAATAATTTATTTACTCGGATCGCAACTAAACAGGACTGCAGAATGATACATCTGGAAGAGTCCGGTATAGGAAGCGTGCCAATGCAAGAGGTCGAAAATCAATTTCAAAAGTTGATTAAAACACTTCAAATTGATCATCAAGATCTTATAGTAGATTGTTCAATTTGCCAACCCAATTTTCCTTTATTAAAAGTAATAAAGTCACACCAAGAAAGCGTCAACCGTTGTTTGGTAGTGTTGCTTCCTGCAGATCAACAGACCGATCAGAGTGCGGAATGGAATTTTGTTCCTACTAAAATAGAAGCTTTAGATTTCATCTCCTTTGAACAAATGCAACGTGATTTAGGCTTTTGATATGATGGAACTTACAATATTGGGATGTCACTCTGCTACACCCAGAGAAAATAAACATACCAGTTCACAATTATTAGAAGTTTCAGGAAATTTGTTTTTGATTGATTGTGGTGAAGGAACTCAAATGCAAATACGAAAATCAAAGGCTAAATTTTCTAGATTAAAGCATATTTTTATTTCGCATTTGCACGGCGATCATTTTTATGGTTTGATAGGCTTAATAAGCACCTTTCGTCTTTTGGGACGTACAGCTGATTTACATATTTATGGCCCCTCTGGAATAAAAGAAATCATCACTTTACAACTTAAACTGGCTCATTCTTGGACAAATTATCCTCTGCATTTTCACGAGTTGTCTTCCACAAGAAGCGAGTTGATTTATGAGGATGAAGGGGTGGTAGTTTCAACGATTCCCCTTGATCACAGGGTGTATACGAATGGTTTTTTGTTTACAACCAAATCGAAATTACGTAAAATAAACACCCTATCGACAGAAGGATTAGAATTGGAACACTTCCATTTTAAACAATTACAGCAAGGACAATCCATTGAACTCTCAAACGGTAAAATAATAGAAAACGAAAAACTCACGCTTTCCCCAGATCCTCCAAAACAATATGCCTACTGTAGTGATACTGCTTACTCTGAAAAAATAATACCATTAATAAGTGGGGTAGACCTATTGTATCATGAAGCTACCTTTTTAGAAAGTCATGGTAATCTAGCAGCAAAAACAAAACACAGTACTGCCTTGCAAGCAGCAAAAATTGCTTATGCAGCCGGAGTAAAAAAATTAATTTTGGGACATTATTCCAATCGCTATTCGGATAAAGAAGAATTTGTCAAAGAAGCATCAAATGTTTTTGAAGCCGTCTTTTTGGCTGAAGATTTAAAAACTTTTTCAATTTGATGAAAATGGATTGTAACTTGCAGGGAGTATGAAGAATGAAGACTTAGGACATCTCAGAAAATCATATGAAAAAAACACTTTAGAAGTGAGTCACTTAAAAGGAGCACCTCTAGCTTTTTTTAAGCTATGGTTTGAGGAAGCAAACCAGCATCCAGAAATTGAAGAAGCAAATGCTATGACACTCGCTACTCTAGGTCTAGATGATTTTCCTAAAGCTAGAGTAGTACTTCTCAAATCTTTTGCAGAAGAGGGATTTGTGTTTTATACGAATTATCTGAGCGATAAAGGAATGTCGATTGACCATCACCCCAAAGTGGGGCTGTCCTTTTTTTGGCCTCCCTTAGAACGTCAAGTTATCATAAAAGGAGAGGTTGAAAAACTGACCGCTGATGCATCTGATTCTTATTTTAAATCACGACCAAAAGGAAGTCAATTGGGAGCGTTAGTTTCTGATCAGAGTAGGGTCATTTCTGATCGTTCTATTATGGAGGCTAAATTAGAAGCACTTCAAATAGAATACCAAAATAAACCGGTAAAAAGGCCTGATCATTGGGGAGGCTATCTAGTAAAACCCTTCTGTATTGAATTTTGGCAAGGCAGACCTAACAGATTGCACGATAGAATTCGATGTCAGTTAAAATCTGGAAATTGGATCATAGAAAGATTAGCTCCTTAGTTGTATGAAAACACTTGTTTTATTGCGCCATGCAAAATCTTCTTGGGAATATGCTGTTGCTGACAGAAACCGACCTTTAACACAAAATGGAATGCGACGAATAGAACAAATGACCTTATCTAGCTCTCGTGTTTTTGCCCCGGCAGAATGTTTTTTTTCCAGCCCCGCAAACAGGGCTTGCCATACTGCAACTATCGCACTTCACACCTTAAAACAACCTTTTGAAAAGCTAAGAATTATCGAAGAATTGTATACATTTGAAGGTGAACAAGTACTCCGATTCATACACAATCTTTCCAATGCGATGAATCATGTTGTATGTGTAGGTCACAATCCCGCTTTTACTGAAGTTGCTACCCAATTGAGTGGAAGTGCTTTTTTTCATCTTCCTACAGCAGCATGGGCCAAATTGACTTTTTCACAGTCCTCTTGGAGTACTGTTTCAAAAGGTAAACTTGAGCTGGGATTGCCAAAAGAAATACTGAATTAAAAATGGATCAAATACAGCGTTATATAAACAGAGAATTGAGTTGGTTGGATTTCAACGCACGTGTTCTTCAAGAAGCAGCACATTCTGAAGTTCCATTACTAGAAAGACTCCGTTTTATTGGTATTTTTTCAAACAACCTAGACGAATTTTTTCAGGTTCGTTTTGCAACAGTGCAGCGTATTGCACAGTCAGAAAAAACAGGAAAACGCATTTTTGGAGGTCAAAGTGCTGCTGACCTTTTGGAAACGATTACCAAAAAAGTAATTGAACAACAAAAGGAAAGTACTCAGATTCTTTCTCAAATTGAAAAAGAACTCGAGGAGCAAAGAATTTTTTTCATCAATGAAAGCCAAGTTTATAAAGAACATGAAGCTTTTTTAAAAGAGTATTTTATTCAGAAAGTGAGTCCTGCTTTAATGACTATTATTGTCTCTAAGGGGGAATTTCAAGATTTTTCAGATCACTTAGCATTTCTAGCTGTAAAACTGCATTTTGACACTACCAAAAACCAAAAATCGCAGTATGCGCTTATTGAACTTCCAACAGATTTAGATCGCTTTATTGTCTTGCCTAAAATAGGAGACAAACAATGTGTGATGTTTTTAGACGATTTAATTCGCTATCATTTTCATTTGATTTTCAATTTCTTTGATTACACCCATATTGAGTCACACATGATAAAGGTAACACGTGATGCTGAGTTGGATATGGAAGGAGATGTGTCAAAAAGCTATATCAATAAAATTATAGAAAGCGTTCGCGACCGAGTCCTGGCAGAGCCAGTCCGATTGGTTTATGACAAGGAAATAGCAAAAGATACTTTAGCTATAGTCAAAGACCTTTTGAAAGTAGGTACAAACGATAGCTTAATACCAGGAGGTCGTTATCACCACCGTCGTGATTACATGAACCTGCCCCAACTCAATCGTCCCGATTTATTATACGATCGCATTGAACCATTACCAATTAAAGGACTTTCTCTCGAGAAAAGTATTTTTAAGGCTGTAGACAGTAAAGATTACTTGCTCTATACACCCTATCACAGTTTTTCTTTCGTTATAAAATTTTTACGTGAAGCCGCATTAGATCCTGAGGTCACCACCATTAAAATGACAATATACCGTTTGTCTAAAATTTCTAATGTTGCTAGATCGCTTATCAATGCAGCAAAGAATGGAAAAAAAGTCTTGGTTCAAATTGAACTTCAAGCCCGTTTTGATGAAACCAATAACATTATCTACGCTGAACAAATGCAAGCCGCGGGAGTAGAATTGATTTTTGGAATTCCAGGTTTAAAAGTACATTCTAAAATATGTGTAATAGAAAAGAAAACTAACGGAAAGAAAAAACGCTATGGTTTCATTAGCACAGGAAACTTTAATGAAGATACCGCAAAAATTTACACAGATTATACGCTTTTCACATCAGATCAACAGATTTTAAAGGAAGTGAATCGAGTTTTTAATTTTCTACAAGTACATTACAAATTAAAAAAATACAAACACCTGATTGTATCTCCTCACTACACCCACAATGTATTGGTTAAAATGATTCAAAATGAGATTGTAAACCACAAGGCAGGAAAACCTAGTGGAATTCGTTTGAAGCTCAATGCAATAACAAATTTCTCAATGATAGAAAAACTGTATGAAGCCAGCAATGCAGGTGTTTCTATACAAATGATAGTTAGAGGTATTTGTTGCTTGATACCTGGAGTAAAAGGGATGAGTGAAAACATTGAGGTGATTAGTGTGGTGGATAAATTCTTGGAACATCCAAGAGTGTACCAATTCACAAATGCTGGCAATCAAAAGGTGTATCTTTCCTCTGCTGATTTTATGACTAGGAACATAGAGAACCGTGTAGAAGTAGCAACACCCATTTACGATCCAGAACTTCAGCGACAAATTATAGATGTTTTTGAAATTATCTGGAACGATAACGTCAAAGCAAGAAAGCTAAACGGTTCTCATCAAAATTCTTTTATAAAAAACAACAAGACCCCAATTCGTTCCCAGTTTGCAATATACGACTACTACAAAAAGGAAATGGATACATGAAAATTACTAAATATGCCGCGATCGATATCGGGTCCAATGCGGTACGTTTATTGGTTTCAAATGTTATTGAATATAATAACGAAACACTATTCCTTAAAAATGCTTTAGTTCGAGTTCCAGTGCGTTTGGGACAAGATTCTTTTACGCAAGGTGTCATTTCAGAGCACAATATAAAGCGAATGATCAAGTCTATGAAGGCTTTTAAAATGCTTATGAAGGTTCACGGAGTAAAAGACTATTTGGCTTACGCCACTTCGGCATTAAGAGACGCTGAAAATCGAGAAGAAGTTTTGGTAAGGGTTTTCAATAAAACTGGGATCAAAATTGAATTAATTGACGGAAAAAAGGAGGCAAAAATCATTTCAAATACAAATGTTTTTGAAAAGATAGATATCGAAAAAACCTTTTTGTATGTGGATGTAGGTGGGGGAAGCACAGAGTTTAGTATCCTAAAAAGAGGGAAGCGGATCCATTCCATTTCGTTTAAAATTGGAACGGTTCGTTTATTAAATCATGGTGTAGATGCTAAAACCTGGAATAAAGTTGAAAAATGGATCAAAAAGCACACTGAAAAGTATAGTAAAATTTATCTTTTAGGAACAGGTGGAAACATCAACAAGCTCCACAAAATGTCAAATATTAAAGACCACAGACCGATTAGTTACCTGACAATCAGTGCTATTTACAATGAGCTTAAAGGATTGAGTTATGAAGAGCGTATTGTAAGGTTAGGATTGAATCCAGATCGTTCGGATGTCATCATACCAGCCACAGAACTTTTTTTAAAGACATTGCGGTGGAGCGGCGCTAAAGTGATTTATGTTCCCAAGGTGGGCTTGTCTGATGGTATGGTTAGAGAGCTTTACAAAAAGGCCAAAAGAAAGGTCTAACCGTGGATGGATTCTTTGTTGCCTAATTTTTTTATTAATTGCGCCTCATAATTCAATAAAGAATTCCATTTTTGATCGATAAATTCTTTAGACGTTCCTAGTTTTCTTGCTAATCTCAAAAATAACGTGTAATGATGCGCCTCGCTGATCATTAATTTTCTGTAAAAGGATCTTAGTTTGGCATCTTCTAACTCTTCTGATAAAATTCGAAACCGTTCACAACTTCTAGCCTCTATCAATGCTGCACAAAGTAACTTATGTGTTAAATGATCCTTTTTTGAGCCCCCTTTTGGAAAAAATGAAAGTAAGTTTAGAACGTATTCGTCTTTGCGCTCTCTTCCTAGGGTCATTCCTCTTTCCACTATAATGTTGTGGACCATTTTAAAATGACTCATTTCTTCTTGAGCTAGATCCGTCATTTCTGAAACCAATTCAGTATATTCAGGAAACCCTATAATTAAAGAGATGGCGGTACTTGCAGCTTTCTGCTCACAGTAGGCATGGTCTGTAAGTATTTCTTCTAGATTTTTTTTTGCTATGTTCATCCATCGTGGGTCAGTAGGTAATTTTAATCCTAGCATTTTTTGAGTCTTTAAAAGTTGAGATCAAAGTTTTTTCGAAGTGTATCCAGTATAGGATTTACTTTTAAGAGATGTTGGTATTTTTCAGTAGTTGTATAAATAGTGTCCTCTTTTATGTTCTGGAGTACATCAATTTTGATTTTAAGGCTGTAATTATTCAATTCTTTTCTTAAAAATGGAAGTAGATTTTCCATTTCACCTTCCAATTCTACTTTATTAAGTTCGTTTGCCACAGAAAATTGTATGCTGTTATCTGAATTTAATTGAACGGGATGCATACTTAATATAGCTGCCATATTTTGTTTCCCTTTATTTTTAATTTTTTCTGTGTAGTGTTTCCATAACTTATCCAGGGTTTCTAGATCAAAGGGGTCTTTAGGGAGCTCAGAATCAATTTCTTTTGGTTTATTGATGTTTTTTGCCGCTTTTTTTAGGGCAATACTGGAAAGAGAAAAATTTGAGACAGGTATATTTGTGTTTTTGATGGGATGACTCTTATTTTCATAATTCTCAATCACTTTTTGGACCGTTTCCTCTTCAATTGATTCTTCCTTTTTCGATTTTAGTGGAACAGCTGGTTCTTTAACGGAATAATTTAATGAGGCTCCTTCCCCAGAAACAGGAGATGATTTTAACTCACTGGCTGGGAGGATGTATCCTTTTTTTTTTTCTCCATCAAAGTGGAGGGATGCCAGTTGCATCAGGGTCAGTTCAACATGTACCCTTTTGTTGCGGACACTTTTATAATTCAATTCACAAGTATTGAGTAATGCTATGGCATCTATAAGGTAGTTTGTTGCTAGCTTTTTGGTATCTGCTTGGTAGTTTTCCTTTACTGCTTCACCTACCTCCATTAATCTAACTGTTTTTAAATCCTTGGCAAATATTAGATTTCTGTAGTAGTCACCAAAGCCTTTAATAAATTGTAAGCCATCAATACCCCTTTGGATCAATTCATCATATCTTCTTAGTAGTTCTGAAATTTCTCTGCTAAAAATGAGTTGACCAAGCTCAGCATAAGTTTGATGGTCGAGTAGATTTAAATTTTCAGCAACGGTAGCAGCAGAGAGGTTGCCGTTCGTAAAACTGACCATGCGATCGAAAACAGAAAGAGCATCTCTTAAAGCTCCTTCAGCTTTTTGAGCGATAAGATACAGAGCACTTTCTTCAAATTGAAGGTCTCTGTTTATTGCAATTTTAGAAAGATATTTTTGGATGTCTTGAACAGAGATACGCTTAAAATCATAGACTTGGCATCGTGAAAGCACTGTAGGAATGATTTTGTTTTTTTCTGTTGTAGCCAAAATAAATATAGCGTGTTTTGGAGGCTCTTCGAGTGTTTTAAGAAAGGCATTGAATGCAGCATTAGACAACATATGCGCTTCATCAATGATATAAATTTTATGACTTCCTACTTGAGGGGGGATACGTACCTGTTCATTTATTTTTCGTATGTCTTCTACGGAATTGTTAGAAGCCGCATCCAACTCAAAGATATTGAAAGCAAAATCCTCCTCGGTATGAGAAGTTCCGGAATTGATCTGTTTTGCGAGTATTCTTGCACAGGAAGTTTTGCCAACTCCACGGGGACCACAAAATAATAAAGCCTGTGCAAGTTGATTGGTTTTTAGACTGTTTTCAAGAGTTTGGGTAATGCTTTCTTGACCCACAACTTCTTCAAAAGTTTTAGGCCTGTACTTTAATGCTGAAACAACAAAAGAATCCATTACTACAAAGATATAAATCCGATTTAGCTTTTATTCTTTCCCATCTAGATATTCCTTTATAATTATCAACAAATGGCTAACTTTGACTCGCAGGCCATCTTATCGCTCTTCTGAATAGGGAGAGAGGAAAGTCCGGACACCATAGAGCAGCATAGCGGGTAACACCCGTCCTTCATTTGAAGCGGACCAGTGCAACAGAAAGCAAGTACAGTTAGGCTGTAGTGAAATCAGGTAAACTCTATGCGGTGCAACGCCAAGTAGTTCTACAATTAAGAGCGGCTCGTTCGATGTAGATGGGTAGGCGGCTAGAATGTAAGAGTAATTTTACATCCAGATAAATGATAAGACTCGACAGAATCCGGCTTATCGGCCTGCATTTTTTTTAGTGACTAAAAAAGGAAAAAACGGTGCTACCGTACCCTCGACTAAAAACAAAATACTCTAGTTTAGAAAAATCATATTGTTTGAAATGCTCTAAAATGAGAAAACCATCTTCATGAAGCTTTGGGATGCTTAAATCAATAATTTTATTGTAAGAATCAAAATCAAAAGCATAGGGAGGATCAGCAAAAATGAGATGAAACAAATCTTTGTTTTGCTCTAAAAACTGAATTGAATCTTTTTGAATGGTAGCGACTTCAATCCCAAGTTCTTTTGCTGTATTTTGAATAAACCGAATGCAGTGTCGATTTTGATCAACAGCAGTGAGCCGCTTGGTACCTCTGGAGGCAAATTCATAACTGATATTGCCTGTGCCGGCAAAAAGGTCTAAAACCTCTATTTGGCTTATATCTATACGGTGCTGTAGAAGGTTAAACAATCCTTCTTTTGAGCGGTCTGTTGTAGGACGAACGGGAAGCTTTCTCGGTGCTAAAATTCTTCTCCCTTTGTGTTTTCCAGAGATTATACGCATTAATAAAAATAGGAGGCTAAAAATGGAGCGTGATGTAAACTGATTTTAGGATAGTGCTCTTTTTCCGTAATATAAGTACAGTTATTGTGATAAAGATTCGCTGCTTTATAAAAATTCTCAAATTCAGGAATTTTTCCAAGAAAAATCAGTTCAAATTCTTCTGTTTTTAGGTCAAATTGTTCCACTACAAAAAAGAGATAGTATAAAAATTCATCTTCATTTTTAACAGGAAATCGGTTGTGAAATAAGATTTGATTTTTATTTCTTAAAAACACATCCATTGCGGCATTTTGAATGTGGATATAAACTTGGTGATCAAAATGATTTGAACTACCTAAGGCAATAATTTTTTTATAAAGAAGGGTATTGTAGTGAGAAGTTTTAAAATGAAAATCAGTTTGAGCTAAAGCTTCTTTGATTCCCTTGGGGATGGTATAGAGATTGACCTGATTTGATTCTCCCTCCAATGTATCAAATACCACATGATCTGTTTCCTTTGTTTTTTTGAAAAGTTTTAAATACTGTTCTGTCTGGCTTTCCTCAAAAAACTGTTGAGGCACAAAGGTTGAAGGACTTTGAAAAAACAAAACACTAAAGGAAGCAAAACTTGCCTTTGGGTAATAATCGAAATATTCGTCAAGAGTGTTTTTAAAATTGGAAAGGTCATTGGGCGAAGAAAGGACAAAATCAATTTTGGTATGGGTACAAAAAGAAAATCCATTCATAAAATAATGAATGGATAGGTCTTTCGGGCCAATAAAATTATTTTTTATTGGCATCAAATATTGTTGGCCAGTTGCCGTTTGTACTTACGTTTGTTAGTGAACCTAATATGATTTCCGATCCGTTCACTCCATCTACAGATACAGTCTCGTTTTCTTGTTTAACGAGGTCAGTATCTTGGTCAAAAAGTATAATTTCTTTAGCAACTTTTACCTCAAAAACCGGGACATTATATCCATTTTTATTTATAATTTCTGCTTTGATTTGGAAGGTTTTATCTTCTGCACCCTGTACGGGTATATAGGCCATATTTTTATACCCTTCCGTGTTTTTAAATAAAGAGTCTTTCACGGGAACAAAACCTAGTGTATCTACTACAATGACTTCTCTTAACATATCTATTCTATAGGTTCTATCATACTCTAAATAAGAAGAATCTCTTTTCTCGATTAATGTAAAAATTCCTTCATCAATAAATTTTATCAAACTGTCAAAATTATTGGAATAAAAACCCTTGACGTCTTTATGTGCAATTTGAGCAGTACGAATGTCTTTCAAACGATCGATCACTTTTGCGTATCTTTCGTTTTTTACTTGATTAAAACGAATGGGACCACTAACAGAATCGTAGATTTTGTAGGCGAAAAAGATTGAAGCAATCCATAAAACAACTTGAATACCTAATTTCATTGTCTTTTTTATTTGATACAAACAAAACTACAATTTTTTTTGAATCACAAAAGTTTTTAAAATAAATTATATTTAGCCCTAAGAACAACCTGATGACTCCAGAAAAATTTTGCTTGAAACTAGAACAAAGTTTCCCATTTGAACCTACTGATTCTCAGCAATTGTGGTTTTCTGAAATAGCTAAATTTATTCTCTCTAAGTCTTCAAACACTGCCTTCCTTTTAAAGGGTTATGCGGGAACAGGAAAAACTACTTTAGTAGGTGCCTTAGTCAACCAATTGGATTCTATCGGTTATAAATCGATTTTAATGGCTCCTACAGGAAGGGCCGCAAAGGTTATGTCTACTTATTCTGATTGCCCTGCTTATACCATACACAAACAAATTTATTATCCTAAACCCGAACGATCAGGAAAAATAGTATTCCAACTCAAACCTAATAAGTACAAAAAAACTCTTTTTATTGTAGACGAAGCCTCGATGATAGGAGATGACCGGCAACAAGCTAAACTCTTTGAAAATGGATCTTTATTGAGTGATTTAATTCAATATGTAAGTAGAGGAAATCAATGCAAATTAATTTTTGTAGGGGATCCGGCACAGTTACCTCCAGTGCATCTCAATTTGAGTCCTGCACTAGATAAAAAAGAATTAGAGTCTTATCATTTTGATTGTGTTCATGAAGTTGAACTAGATTCAGTTGTTCGACAGGAGCGAGACTCAGGAATATTATTTAATGCTACAGTACTCAGAGAGAAACTAACAAAAGAAATTTACGATCAATTTCAATTTGATATGCAGGGGGCTGAAGATATTTACTGTACGAACAGTGGTGTGGATCTTTTTGAGGTGATTGAAACAGCATTTGATCAAGCAGGAAGAGATCAAACGGTTTTTATTGTAAGGTCAAATAAACGTGCCAATTTATTTAATGAGCACATCAGAAAGCGCATTCTTGGTTGGGAAGATGAACTCTGTGTAGGGGATCAACTTATGGTGGTCAAGAACAATTATTTTTGGTTGGCTCCAAACTCTAAGCCGGGCTTTATAGCAAATGGTGATGTTTTAGAAGTACTCTCCATTAAAGCACGAAAACAGATTTATGAATTTTCTTTTGCTGAAGTGCAAGTTCGTCTCGTTGATTATCCTGATGAAGCTCCATTTGAAACGGTACTCCTATTGGACACCTTGTCTTCAGAGACTCCATCGCTTTCTTATGAAGAAGGCAATCGTTTGTATCAAAAGGTTGTGGAGGACTATGATTCAGAAAAATCATCTTATAAAAAGTTTTTAAAAGTAAAGAAGAACCCTTTTTTCAATGCTTTGCAGGTTAAATATTCATACGCCATTACTTGTCATAAATCCCAGGGAGGACAATGGGATCATGTCTTTATTGAAAAACCATATTTGGCAGAAGGTCCAGACAAAGCCTATCTAAGGTGGTTGTACACTGCAATGACACGTGCCAAAAAGAAATTGTATCTTATAGGTTTTCCCAACGAAGATTTTAATCTAATACCCTAAAATTATGTTTCGTAGTTTATCCAAATTCATTTATTATAGATTGTTGGGATGGAAGATGGTTGGAGTATTCCCTACGCTCCCAAAGTATATTGTAGCAGTAGTTCCTCATACCAGTTGGGTGGATTTTTTTTTAGGTATTTTGGTAAGAAGTATTTCTGGAGAATCTATAAACTTTGTTGGTAAGAAGGAATTGTTTACTCCTCTGACCTCTTGGTTTTTTAAGGCTTTAGGAGGAGCACCTATCGATCGTACAGGAAATCAAAGATCTGTAAGTTCTATGGCAGCTGTTTTTAATGCTCATAAAAAATTTCGTATTGCTTTAGCACCAGAGGGAACTCGAAAAAAAGTTGAAACGCTTAGAACCGGATACTATCATTTGGCCAAACTCTTACAAATTCCGATAGTACCTGTTGCTTTTGATTATGAAAATAAACAAGTAGTTATTCATCCAATTTTCTTTACATCTGGGAATGAAAACGAAGACTTAAAACAATTAGAAAATCTTTTTAAAGGGGTGGGGGGGTACTCAAAAGCAAAAAGTTTTTAGTTATTCTTTTATTTCAAGCGTGTGATAGACATTCTGTACGTCGTCATCTTCTTCAATTTTTTCAATGAGTTGTAATACTTCTTCTTCAGCTTCTTTATCAAGATTTTTTAAGGTTTGAGGTATCCGCTCAAAACCTGAAGAAAGAATTTCGAAAGCTCTTTTTTCAAGTTCTTTTTGAATCATTCCAAAACTTTCAAACGGACCATAAAGTAGTATACCATCATCATCAACAAAAACTTCTTCCACTCCGTAATCTATAAATTCCAATTCAATTTCTTCAGGATCTAGACCTGAAGGGTTGATTCTAAAATTACAGCTGTGATCAAACATGAATTCAACAGAACCAGCTGTACCAAGACTTCCGTTGGCTTTATTAAAATAAGAACGAATATTTGCAACGGTTCTATTGTTATTGTCTGTTGCTGTTTCTACTAGAACTGCGATCCCATTTGGGGCATAGCCCTCAAACAAAACTTCCTTATAGTTTTCTGTGTTTTTATCACTCGCCTTTTTTATCGCTCGTTCAATGTTTTCCTTGGGCATATTTGCCGCTTTGGCATTTTGTATAACTGCACGAAGACGTGAATTGTTTTCTGGGTCTGTTCCGCCTTCTTTTACTGCCATAACAATATCTTTGCCAATACGAGTAAAGGTTTTGGCCATAGCAGACCACCGTTTCATTTTTCTCGCTTTTCTAAATTCAAAGGCTCTCCCCATTGTGATTTAATTAAGACACGCAAAGATAAAAAAGTTTAGGTTGATGGTAATTACCAAACAGTAAAGTACTTTTTTAGTATTTATCGATTTTCAATGATCTTAACTCGGTAGTGTAAGATCTTCGAGCACATCGGTGTAAGTGGGTTGAATGTGAGGAGGAAGTTTATTTTCTTTAGGTAGGGTTGCCAAATACCGAATTGTGTTTGATGTGTATACTTGTTTGTAAATACCTGCTCTTTTGTGCCTGCGTTCTACTACATATTTTACAAAATCAAAATGAGAAATAAGGTCTGTGCTTCCTAGATGATAAATACCTGTTTTTTTGTGATTGATAAGAAAATGAATCTGTTGACTTAAGCGAATATCGCTATTGACATTGATGATTGTATTGGGAAAAACCTCTATAGATCTATTGTGTTTTATGGCTTCGTCTAGTTCCAATGTTCTTGGCGCATTCATTCCAAAGATCATGGGCAATCGTGCAATTACATATTTTCCTACAGGCAGGGTCATGAGCTGATTTTCAATTTTAATTTTAAAATGCCCATAGACACTTTCAGATAAGGTTTTGTCATATTCATAGGAAGGATAATGTCTGAAAGAGTCGAAAACGTTGGCAGAAGAAAGGAATAGAATCCTACAGTCGTTCTTTCCAACATATTCCCTAAGAAAATTATGAGTTTCTATTTGTGAATTAAAATTACCCCTAAGTGATGAAATAATTAATTTTGGTTTGATTTCTTTCAAAAGGGTTTTTAAATTTCCCTTTTCCATATTAAAGAAGAAAAAGTGTGTATTGTTTTCCAATTCACTTTTGGAATTATACGTTCCATAAGTTTTGAAATAAGGGGCTAATTCTCTATACACTAAACCTCCTATAAATCCACTGGCCCCTAAAATTAATATAGGTCGCAAAAATTATAATTTTTTAAAGGGTGGTTTTACGACTGTAGCTAGACATATTTTATCCCTTATGATAACAGCGATTTTATTGTTGGGTTGTGCATGTTCACTTTTAACATATCCCAGCCCAATACCTTGTGAGAGGGAAGGAGACTGAGTGCCAGAGGTAACCCTACCTATGGGATTGTTATCTTCATCAACTAAAAGATAATCTTTTCTGGGTATACTGCGGTCTTCCATAACAAAACCAACAAGTTTTTCTTCAGTACCTTCTGCCTTTTCTTTTGCAATTTGCTCAGAATGGATAAAACCAGTCTCTGGTTTTGTTACCCAACCCAATCCTGCGCTGATTGGTGAGGTCGTATCGTCAATTTCATTTCCATAAAGGCAGTAACCCATTTCTGTTCTCAGGGTATCACGAGCAGCGAGTCCAGCCGGAACAATACCAAAATCTTTTCCAGCATCCAGCACTGCAGTCCATATTTTCTCAGCTTGGTTAGAAGGAAAATAAATCTCGATTCCTCCTGCTCCAGTATAACCTGTAGTAGCAATCAGCACGTTTTCACATCCCGCAAAAGTTGCAGTAGTGTGCGAATAAAAAGTAAGATTTGATAGTGGATATTCAGTTAATGACTGCATGGCTTCAATAGCTTTGGGTCCTTGTATTGCGAGTAAGGCAGTTTTTTCTGAACAATCTTCTATTTCTGCATTAAATCTTTTGTTTTGCCTTTGGATCCAATTCCAATCCTTTTCAATATTGGATGCATTCACAACAAGAAGATAGCGTTCTTCCTCAATTCTGTATACAATAAGATCATCAACAATACCCCCTTTGTCATTAGGTAGATAATTATATTGTGCCTTACCGACCGAGATTGTAGAAATGTCATTACTACAGATGTACTGAAGCAAACCAAGAGCATGAGCTCCCGAAACATAAAATTCTCCCATATGAGAAACATCAAAAACACCAAGACTTTCACGAACAGCCAGATGTTCTTTTTTTACACCAGTATATTGTACAGGCATTTGAAAGCCTCCAAATGGAGTTATTTTTGCATTCAATGCGATATGTTTGTTATAAAGTGTTGTTTTTTTTATAAGTTCACTCATAATTTTATTTTTAATATAATGAATCCAAAAGCGTTATTAAGTACAACTTTTTTTCTATTTCTTTTCCACACTCTGCAAATGAGTATTGCACAAAAGTCGGAACTTTCATCGGATTTTCATAAAGAACGACGACAGCAATTAAGAGACAAACTCCCCAACAATTCTGTAGCAGTATTTTTTTCTTCTCCAGTACGCAATAGAGCAAATGATGTAGACTTTGAATATCACCCAGATCCAAACTTTTATTATTTAACAGGATGGAATGAACCACACGCTGTTCTTTTGGTTTATAGCGTACCCCAAAGCGATACCAAGGGTACTTATTACGAAAAACTTTACGTTCGAGAACGCGATGCTAGAAATGAAATGTGGAATGGTAAAAGACTTGGGCTAGAGGGTGCTTTGAAAATGGGATTTGACCGAGTTGAATTAAAACAAAATTTCATAACAAACGAACATGATTTTGATCGATTTGATACTGTTTTTATGTTCGATTTTAAAAACGATGTCCGTGATAGTAATGATCCTAGTGATCTTTTTGATTTGCAGAGGCAATTCAAACAAGCCATTCATTTTCCTGAAAATTTTGACGCTAGAAGGTATCGTTTATATCAACGCATTCGTCAGGCTAGACCTGAAGAGGTATCTAATATTAAAAGAATGATTGATTTTTATGCTCAAACAGATGCCTCATTAATGGAAGATCCTGTAATACAAGATTTCATATCACAAGCAGAAGATGAAACTGTTTTGACGGATCTAAATACCCGAAGTGCCTTTTTATTAAAGGACTACAACTTTGACATTGATCAATTGGGAACTTTCATGGCCTCTTTGAGAGAGATTAAAGATCCAGAAGAATTGCGATTAATCAAAAAAGCAGTTCAAATTTCTGCTCAAGGGCAACGTGAGGTAATGAAAGCGATTAATCCAGATATGACTGAGCGTGAAGTTCAGGGAATACATCAATTGGTCTATAAAAAATACGGTGCTGCTCATGAAGGATATCCCTCTATCGTTGGTGCAGGTGACAATGCTTGTGTGTTACATTATATAACAAACGACAAAACGGATCTCAAGGATCAATTAATTTTAATGGATTTAGGAGCTGAATACAACGGCTACACAGCTGATGTTACTAGGACAATTCCTGTCTCAGGGACATTTACTCCAGAACAGAGAGCGCTTTATAAGATTGTTTATGACTCACAAAATGCTGGTATTCAAGCTGCCCAAAATGGAGCTAGTTTTAGAGAAATAGGATCCGCATGCAATAAAGTGGTTCAGGAAGGATTAATGGAATTGGGTATCATAAAAACGCCAGAAGAATACAGAAGATACTTGCCTCATGGTGTTGCACACCATATTGGTCTCGATGTTCATGATCCTGGTTTATATCAAAATTTACAACCTCAGATGGTTATTACGGTAGAGCCGGGTATCTATATTCCTAAAGGGAGTCCTTGCGATTCAAAATGGTGGGATATAGGTATCCGAATAGAAGACGATATTCTAATCACAGAAAGCGGTCCAATAAACCTCTCTGCAGCTGCTCCAAGGGCTTGGGATGAGATTGAAGCTTTGATGAATGAGAAAAGCCCTTTAGATGATTTTAAACTACCTCCTTTAATGGTTGATTAATTTTTAAGTAGAAAGAGTTTTAGCTGGTTATAAGTACTTATTGGAATACTGCTTTTTTTACGTCTAAGTAATTCCTGTAATGACTCTGGGACATTAATTTTTGTTTTTAAAGCAGATTCTACTGTTTCTGAAAACTTAATAGGGTGTGCGGTCTCTAAAAAAATACCCTGAAGATTTTCTCTTTTTTCTTGGGAATCCATAAAAGACTTCAATCCAATATAGCCAATTGCTCCATGTGGTTCTGCTATATAGTTACTGAGGCTGTATATTTCTTTTAATGCGTTTACTGTTTCTTTATCAGAATAGCTGTAGGCGGTTAACCTCTTTTTCAGTTTAAGAAAATCGTTATTAAAAATTTTTTGAATTCTTATAAAATTGCTCGGATCACCTACATCCATAGCATTCGATAGTGTTTGAATAGACTTTTTAGGAACATAGGTGCCCGAATCTAAAAAACTTGAAACAGTATTATTTGCATTTGTACTAGCAATAAAATGTTCTATGGGTAATCCCATTTTTTGTGCGAGAAGACCAGCACAGATGTTTCCAAAATTACCACTAGGCACCGAAATTAAAAGTTTTTTATCAGGGTTTGGTCTGTTTTTGTATGCGAAGAAATAATAGAACATTTGAGGCAACCATCTTGCGATATTTATTGAATTTGCTGAGGTTAAAGCAATATTGGATTTTAGTTCAGCATCAATGAAAGCTGATTTGACCATTTCTTGACAATCATCAAATGTTCCCTCAACCTCAAGAGCACTTACATTTTCTCCTAATGTTGTTAATTGTTTTTCTTGAAGTGGACTTACTTTTCCTTTTGGATAAAGGATAACCACATTGATTCCTTTTACTTTGTAGAAGCCATCTGCAACAGCACCTCCTGTATCACCAGAAGTAGCAACTAGAACGGTTAGTTGTTCTTTGTTTTGCAAACTGTAGGCATAGGATAAACATCGCGCCATGAATCGAGCGCCTACATCTTTAAATGCCAATGTGGGTCCGTGAAATAATTCAAGTGCTGCAATAGATTCTGAGATTTTAATTAATGGAAAATCAAAATTTAAAGTGTCTCGTATTATTTTCTCGAGTTGTTTTTCAGGGATGTCGTCACCGATGAAGGGACGGATCACCTGAAGTGCAATTTCATGATTAGTTAATTGAGGGAGGTTTGAAATAAATTCAGTATCTAATTGAGGTATATCTTTAGGAAAGTACAACCCCTTGTCTGGTGCTAGACCATTTCTAACGGCTGTTAAAAAAGAAACATTTTTGGCGTTGTGATTTAAACTATAGTATTCCATTAAATTATAAAATCTTGATACCTGTTTCATTGATAGAACAGACGTAAACAGTGTATTCCAATCCTATCGAATCATATACTTGTTTCATTGCTTCTCCTACTTTTAGAGCAGTTGCTTCTCCCTTAGACAAGGCGAATACAGAGGGTCCTGATCCAGAAATTCCACTTCCTAAAGCTCCAGTTCTAATAGCGATGTCTTTAATTTCATTAAACTTTGGAATTAACATAGCTCTCAGTGGTTCTATCACTTTGTCCTCCATACTTCTAGAAAGTAAATCGTAGTCACTTGTGTAAAGAGCGCTTACGAAAGCTCCTAGGTTTCCCCATTGTTCTACAGCACTATTTAAAGGAATTTCTTTTTTGAGTATTGCTCTTGAGTGAATGGTTTTAAGTTCAATTTTGGGGTGAATAATTGTTGCTGTAAGCTCGGACGGTGTTGGAAGTTTTATTATATCTAAGGAAGCATTGCTTCTTACCAAAGTAAATCCACCGAGTAGGACTGGAGCGAGATTATCTGCATGTGCGGCACCACTGGCCATGGCTTCCCCAGTAAGGGCAAATTTTACCAATTGATTTCTGGTGTAAGGTCTTCCAAGCAATTCATTGACTGCAAAGACAGCACCTGCAGCACTCGATGCACTGCTACCAATTCCACTTCCAGGTTTAATTTTTTTATCGATATCAATTTGAAAACCGCAATCTGTAGGATGTTCTTCTAACATTGAGTTTACTGCTACACTAGCTACATTTTTTGCCGGATCGAGGGGTAATTTTTCCCCAGTTATTTTTCCTATGGTCACGCCTGGAGTAGAAGTTTTACTCACTTTCATAATATCTCCAACATCTTCTAGACAAAAACCCAAAACGTCAAATCCACAAGAGACGTTAGCTACACTAGCGGGAGAAAAAATTGTAATCTGATCCATTATTTTTGTTTTCCTATACGAATAATATCACCAAAAATACCTGCAGCAGTTACATCAGCACCCGCTCCTGCACCTTTTACAATCAAGGGTTGGTTCTTATATCGCGTAGTATAAAATAAGACGATATTATCACTTCCCTCTAGAGTATAGAAATCGTGATCTGCAGCAATTTCTTGAAGTCCTACAGAAGCAATTCCATTTTCCAATTGTGCAACGTACTTTAGTCTTGTATTATTTTTATTAGCCTTTTGTAATAAGGATTGAAAGTGAGCTTCATTTTTTTCAAGTGCTTGATAGAAAGCATCGTTATTTTTTGTGTTTAAAACTTCATCTGGTAAAAAACTAGTGTTCTGAATCGAGTTTAATTCGAATTCAAATCCGCTTTCTCTAGCAAGAATCAAAATTTTTCTTGCGACATCAATACCACTCAAATCAATTTTTGGATCGGGTTCGGTATATCCTTGTTTTTGTGCTTGCTGAACAATATTTTTAAAAGTGGTCTTTGTGGTGAAATTATTAAAAACAAAATTCAAACTTCCTGAAAGGATGGCTTGTATTTTATGAATTTTATCTCCAGAAGCAATTAGATTATTTAAAGTGTCAATAATGGGAAGTCCGGCTCCAACATTTGTTTCAAATAAAAAGGGTGTCCCAAAACGGCGTGCTGTTTTTTTAAGATCCTGATAATTTCTAAAAGAACTGGCACAGGCAATTTTATTACAAGTAACCACTCCAATATTTTGAGCCAGATACCTTTCGTATTCGTTTGCAATAGTTGCATTGGCAGTATTATCAATAAAGATGCTATTTCGCAGATTTAGTTTTTTTACATGATCAAAAAAAAATGTTCTATCTGCAATTACAGAACTGGACTCGAGTTGCTCTTTCCATTGATTTAAATCGATGGGCTCTTCATTCAAAATCATTTTTCTTGAGTTTGAAAGAGCGATAACTCGTATTTTTAATCGTAAATGCTCTAGGAGGTATTGCTGTTGTAAATAAATTTGTTCTAAGAGCTTGCTACCGACATTTCCAACTCCAGTAATGAATAAATTAAGCTCTTTGATTTGTTCTTCAAAAAAACTTTCATGGATGGTATTCAGTGCTTTTTGGGTATTGATTTTATCTATAACTAAGGAAATATTTCTTTCTGAAGCACCCTGAGCAATTGCTCTGATATTGATGTTGTTAGCCCCTAAGCTACTGAATAGTTTCCCGCTAATGCCTTGATGTTCTTTCATTCCATCCCCTACAACAGCAATATTAGTCATGTTCATCTCAACTTTTACAGGAGCTACTTTATTTAGACTTATTTCAAAAGCGAAATACTCATCAATTGCTTTTTTTGCAACCATAGCATCTTCTGAGCGAACACCAATGCATATTGAGTGTTCTGAAGAAGCTTGAGTGATCATAATTATATTGATCTGTTTTTGTGATAGGCATTCAAATAAACGTTTTGAAAAACCAGGTATACCTATCATTCCACTTCCTTCTAGGCTTAAAAGCGCTACATCTTCTATATGACTAACGCCCTTTACAGTAGGATTTTTTTCATCGAATAAGGTTTGATTGTTAATCAGAGTTCCACTAGCTTTTGCATCAAAGGTGTTTTTGATTAATACAGGAATATTTTTTTCAATCAAAGGTTGAAGAGTAGGAGGATAGATTACTTTAGCTCCAAAATGAGAGAGTTCCATCGCTTCTCTGTAAGAAAGTTTTTCAATTGGTATTGCCTGTTGGACAAGCTTTGGGTTGGCAGTAAACATACCGCTTACATCAGTCCAAATTTCTAGGATTTCTGCGTCGATATAGTTTGCTATTAATGCTGCTGTGTAATCTGAACCACCTCGTCCTAACGTAGTGTTATTCCCCTCCTCATCTGTAGCAATAAAACCTGGAACTAAAAGAATTTTAGAAGAGCAACTATCATTAAAAGACCTTACTTTCCCCTTGCTTTTTTCATGATCAACAACTTCTCTATCGTTTATGTTTTTGGTAAAAAGCAACTCTCTGGAATCTTTTAAAGTTGTTTTAAAGCCCTGTTGATGAAATATTTCTGAGATAATGGTACTGGATAAAACTTCACCATAGCTTGAGATTTTTGCTAAACTTTTATCCGTTAGTTCATTGAGGGTAAACAAAGATTCAAGAATTTCTTCCAGTTCATTGAGCTGTGCTTTTAAGTAACTAATAATAGCACTTTGTTGAGTAATTGGAATAAAGCGCTCGATCAGGCTTAAATGCCTTTTTTCTAAAGTTTTTAAATGGATTTTAAAATTAGGTTTTCCTGAACTGGCAAGTTCAGCCATTTCAATCAATAGATTTGTAACACCCCCAAGTGCTGAAACAACGACCCACTGTCTGCCTTTTGATTGGTTAATTATATTTATAACATGGGTGATGCTTTCAGGATCTGCAACAGAAGTACCACCAAATTTTAAAACTTTCATATATAGCACTATACAGCCTTTTTAGATGTTCCAGCTTAGTGTAAAAACAGGCGTAAAAATAAGACTAAATAGTGGGAAGGAAGCAATTTCACCGAAAAAAGCAGTTGAAAATCTACATTAGCAATAAAAGAAAGTGTTTAAAAGCTTAACTCGTTTGAATATTTTCGTTCACTCTTAAACTCAGTGTATCTTCTTCATTGGTATGATCTAATAGAAGGTGATCTCCTTCTTTAATTGAGTTGCTGACCACATTTTCTGCTAAAAGATCTTCGATGTATTTTTGAATTGCTCTGTTTAGGGGGCGAGCGCCATACTTAATATCAAACCCTTTCTCTGCAATGAAATCTTTTGCATTATTTGATATTTCAATCACATAACCTAATTTTTCTATGCGTTTTATGAGTTTTACAAGTTCAATATCCACAATTTTACGTATGTCTTTTTTGTCAAGTGTATTGAATACAACTATATCGTCAATTCGATTCAAAAATTCAGGAGAGAACGTTTTCTTGAGTTCTTTTTCAATTACTCCTTTTTCTATTTCACTTGATTGTGCTTTTTGAGAAGCTGTTTCGAATCCTAAACCTCTTCCGAAATCCTTCACCTGTCTAGCACCAATATTTGATGTCATTATTATGATGGTATTTTGAAAGTTAATTTTTCTTCCCAAACTGTCGGTGAGAAATCCATCATCCAGTACCTGAAGCATCATATTAAAGACATCAGGATGCGCTTTTTCTACTTCATCTAAGAGAATAACAGAATAAGGTCTCGTTCTTACCTTTTCAGTCAATTGCCCCCCTTCTTCATAACCGACATAACCTGGAGGAGAACCTATTAATCTAGAGATGGCGAATTTTTCCATGTATTCGCTCATGTCTATTCGAATCAGATTTTCTTCACTGTCAAAAATTTCTGAAGCGAGTATTTTGGCTAATTGAGTTTTACCAACACCTGTTTGTCCGAGAAAAATAAATGATCCAATTGGTTTTTCTGGTGCTTTAAGACCAGCACGGTTTCGCTGAATAGCTTTAACTACTTTTTCTACTGCTTCATTTTGACCGACTAATTTTGATTCTATAAGTTTAGCCAGTTTAGAGAGTTTGTTCTTTTCGGATTTTACAATCTTTGTTACGGGTACGTTGGTCATCATGGAAACTACATCAGCAATATCATTTTCTGTTACAGTAACACGATTTTGTTTAGATTCTTCCTGCCATTTCTCTTGAGCTTCATAAAGTAGACGTTCCACTCTTTTTTCGTCATCTCGAAGTTTAGCAGCCTCTTCATACTTCTGTTTTTTCACTACAGAATTTTTAAGTTCTCTAACTTCATCAAGTTGACATTCTAAATTGACTATTTCTTGTGGGACACTCATATTGTTAATGTGAACACGAGAACCCGCTTCGTCTAATGCATCTATAGCTTTGTCTGGTAAAAAACGATCAGAAATGTAACGATCTGTAAGTTCTACACAAGCTTTCAGTGCATCCTCTGTATAATTTACGTTGTGATGATTTTCGTACCTTTCTTTAATGTTTTTGAGAATTTCTAGAGTTTCCTCAGAACTGGTTTGTTCAACTAGCACTTTTTGAAATCTTCGTTCCAACGCTCCATCTTTCTCAATATTTTGTCTGTATTCGTCTAGGGTAGTGGCACCAATACATTGAATTTCTCCACGGGCGAGAGCTGGTTTAAACATATTGGATGCATCCAAACTACCTGTAGCACCTCCAGCACCTACTATAGTATGAATTTCATCGATAAAAAGAATGATGTCGTCGTTTTTTTCAAGTTCGTTCATCAATGCTTTCATTCGTTCTTCAAATTGACCGCGGTATTTTGTACCTGCCACCAGACTAGCCAAATCCAGACTCACTACTCTTTTGTTGTAAAGTACTCGAGAAACTTTTTTCTGAATGATACGTAAAGCGAGACCTTCTGCAATAGCAGATTTTCCAACACCAGGTTCTCCAATGAGAAGCGGATTGTTTTTCTTTCTTCTACTTAATATTTGAGAAACGCGTTCGATTTCTTTTTCTCTACCTACTACTGGGTCCAGTTTTTCTTGTTCAGCGAGTGCAGTAATGTCTCTACCAAAATTATCTAAAACGGGGGTTTTAGATTTTTTAGAACTTTTTGACTCTGAGGTAGGGATAAAGGGGTTTTCTTTACCCTCACCTTCGTTGTCTTTTTCTTCTGGAAAAGAAGCAGTAGAAGGTAACTCCTCATAACTATCAGAATCATTGGCTATTAAGAGCTTGAATTGTTCTTTGACAATATCATAATCTATATTCTGTTGTGTTAGTAATTTTGTAGTCGGATCATTTTCATTTCTTAAAATACACAACAAAAGATGAACGGTGTTAATCAATTCGCTTTGAAATAATTTTGCCTCAAGAAAAGTCGTTTTTAATGCACGCTCTGCTTGTCTTGTAAGATGAAGGTTTTTTTTGTCTTTTAAAGATTGGAAATCGTCAATCATTGCAGGGTTGAGGATTTCTACTTTGCGTCTTAGTTCTTCAAGGTTTACCTCAATTGCATTTAAAATTGCAATTGCTTTCCCTCCACCATCTCTTAAAATACCCAACATCAAATGTTCCGTTCCAATAAAGTTATGACCTAATCTCAAGGCTTCTTCTTTACTAAAAGCAATAACATCTTTGACGCGGGGTGAAAAATTATCATCCATAGCTTGTTGTTTATTTCCTTGTTACGCAAATAACAGACCAAAGTTTGTTATCCATAGCTAATAGACAAAAAAATATCGTGATTTCAAAAAAAGAAATGGAATTATTTACCACCAAAATTCAGCTAAAAACTGTTAATAATTTTACTAATTATAAGAGTTTATAAATTAAAATTTACTGGCTGATTCCTTATTTTAGCTACATTATTATTTAGAGTTATGAATGACAGCGATAAGCTTATTCCCATAAAGATTGAAGATGAAATGAAGTCGGCATACATTGATTATTCAATGTCTGTCATTGTGTCACGTGCTTTACCGGATGTAAGGGACGGTTTAAAACCGGTGCACCGTAGAGTTTTATATGGAATGCATGAGTTGGGGATACGTTCAAATACGGCATATAAAAAATCTGCACGTATCGTTGGAGAAGTTTTAGGAAAATACCATCCCCATGGGGACAGTTCTGTTTACGACACTATGGTTCGTATGGCTCAGGAATGGAGTTTGAGGTATCTTTTGGTCGACGGGCAAGGAAATTTTGGGTCTGTAGACGGAGATAGCCCTGCTGCTATGCGTTACACAGAGGCCCGGATGCAAAAAATGTCTGAAGACCTCATGGCAGATATTGAAAAGGAAACTGTAGACTTGCAACTCAATTTTGACGACACTTTAAAAGAACCTACCGTACTCCCTACACGAGTTCCAAATTTGTTAATTAATGGTGCTTCAGGAATTGCTGTGGGAATGGCTACCAATATGCCACCCCATAATCTTACAGAAGTAGTGGATGGTACCATACAGTACATAGACAACAATGATGTCACCATTGAGGAACTGATTAAAACCATAAAAGCACCGGATTTTCCAACAGGTGGAACAATTTATGGTTATGAAGGAGTAAAAGAGGCCTTTTTGACAGGTAGGGGGCGCATCGTAATTCGAGCAAAAGCCAATATTGAAGAGGTCAATGGAAGAGAATGTATTATCGTTAATGAAATTCCCTATCAGGTTAACAAGGCAGAGATGATACGTAAAACTGCAGAGCTTGTTAATGATAAAAAAATTGAGGGAATCAGTACGATTAGAGACGAGTCTGATAGAAAAGGCATGCGTATAGTTTATGTGCTAAAAAGAGATGCCGTACCCAATATCGTTCTCAACAAGCTATACAAATACACTTCACTTCAATCTTCCTTTAGTGTCAATAATATTGCTTTAGTTAAAGGAAAACCACAAATGTTGAATCTAAAAGACATGATTCATTATTTTGTGGAACACCGCCATGATGTAGTAGTACGTAGAACACAATTTGAGCTGAGAAAAGCCGAAGAGCGGGCTCATATTCTGGAAGGATTAATCATCGCTTCAGACAACATTGACGAAGTAATAGCACTTATTCGTGGATCTGAAAATGCTGAGGCAGCGAGAGAAAATTTGATTAAAAAATTTGAACTCTCCGAAATTCAAGCTAAAGCAATTGTAGAAATGCGCTTAAGACAGCTTACAGGTCTTGAACAAGATAAATTAAGAACTGAGTATGATGATCTCTTGAAAACGATTGCTGACCTAAAAGACATCCTTGACAAAAAGGATAGACGGATGAATATCATCAAAGATGAACTTCTTGAAATAAAGGGGAAATATGGCGATGAGCGTAGATCGAATATTGAATATGCAGGAGGAGAGTTCAGTATGGAAGATATGATTCCCAATGAAAAAGTGGTCATTACTATTTCACATGCTGGTTACATTAAAAGAACACCTCTAGCAGAATATAAAACCCAAAATAGAGGTGGTGTAGGCCAAAAGGCCTCAACTACTCGAGAAGAAGATTTTTTAGAAGACCTTTTTGTAGGTACAAATCACCAATACATGCTTTTCTTTACTCAAAAGGGGAAGTGTTTTTGGATGCGGGTATATGAAATTCCAGAAGGATCAAAAACAGCAAAGGGTAGAGCGATACAAAATTTGATCAATATTGAGCAAGACGATAAAGTAAAAGCCTTTATCTGTACTCAGGATTTAAAGGATGAAAACTATATTAATAGTCATTATGTGATTATGGCGACTAAAAAAGGACAGGTGAAAAAAACCTCTTTGGAACAGTACTCCCGTCCTAGAACGAACGGTATCAATGCAATAAGTATTCGTGAAGGCGATGAGTTGTTTGAAGCCAAATTGACAACTGGCAACAGTCACGTCATGCTTGCCGTTAGATCGGGTAAAGCCATACGATTCGAAGAAAGCAAAACCCGACCTATGGGGAGGGGAGCATCAGGAGTTCGAGGGATCACTCTTAATGACGAGCAGGACGAAGTAGTTGGAATGATATCCGTAAACGATATGGATGCAAACGTTCTTGTGGTTTCAGAAAATGGTTATGGAAAACGCTCAAATTTAGAAGATTATCGTGTCACCAACAGAGGAGGAAAAGGAGTAAAAACAATCTCGATTACTGAGAAAACAGGAAAGCTAGTCTCCATAAAAAACGTGACAGATTTAGACGATTTGATGATTATTAATAAATCTGGCGTAGCCATTCGAATGGAGGTCAGTAGTTTACGAGTTATGGGGCGTGCTACACAAGGAGTAAAGCTAATCAACTTAAAAGGTGAAGATACCATTGCAGCCGTTGCCAAAGTAATGAAAGACGAAGACACCATTGAGGATGTAAATGATTTGGAAGTCAACGATGGCACTATTATTGAATAATTAAAATAAATTAATAAAAATGAAAAAATACATTACATTATTATTCCTTCTTTCTTTGTCATTATCATTTGGGCAAAAGAAAGAAATTAAAAAAGCAGAGAAGCTATTTGAAGTAGGAGACGTTCAAGGAGCAGAAGACTTATTAAAGGCGAATGAAGCCCTTTTTGAATCTGCAGATGAAAAAGTACTTCTTCAAAAAACTTACTTAGAGGCTAAAATAGATCTAAAAAATAAAAACTTTGAATCTTCACTTCAAAAATTCCAGGCATATTCAGCCGCAGGAGGGAATGATTCAGAATATCAGAATCTTCTTTTTTCTTTAACAAATGATGTAGTGAATAGCGCAATAGAAGATAATGCTGAGAACCGATTTAAAGATGCTGCCTCAAAATTGTATCTGGCTTATTCTATAAATACCGACACTAACAAAGATTACCTTTATTATGCTGCTTCTAGTGCAGTAAATGGTTCAGCATATGAAATCGCATTGGAATATTACAATACTTTAAAAGAAATCAAGTACGAAGGTATATCAACTCGATATTTTGCTAAAACAGTAGATACAGGAGAAGAAATTGAGTTTTCTGAATCAGAGTACAACATCTACAAGAAGACTAAAGATTATACCGATTTCCGTGAAGAGACCTCAGAGTCTAAATATCCTGAGATTATTAAAAATATTGCTTTGATATATGCTCAGTTAGGGGATAATGAAAAAGCGATGGAAGCTGTTAAAATCGCACGTCAAACGGATCCTAAGGATTTAAACCTGATTTTGACCGAAGCCAATCTTTATATCCAGTTGAAAGAAAACGATCGTTTCGAAGCTTTGATGAAAGAAGCCATTGCACAGGACCCTAATAATGCAACACTTTACTTTAATTTAGGAGTTGTAAATGCTCAGCGTGGAGACAGAGAGGACGCTAAAAAGTATTACGAAAAAACAATAGAACTGGATCCAGATTTTGAATCTGGATATTTGAACTTAGTTTCTTTGATTTTAGAAGGGGAAAGTGCTATTGTTGAGGAAATGAACGGCCTGGGTACCTCTAGAGCTGATAATGCTCGATATGACCAATTAAAATTAGATCGCGAAAATTTATACAAAGAGTGTGTTCCTATCTTAGAAAAGTTGGTAGAGTTAAACAACAACCAAGAAGCAGTGAAAACTTTAATGAATATTTATGGAACCCTAGGAAATAACGAAGGTTTTATGAAAATGAAAGGTCTGATTGAGTAATACTGGTGTTTAGCCCTTTTAAACCCTCTAAAATGGAGGGTTTTTTTAAATCATTTTTTTGATGATTCTGAGTTTATGTGAGTGTTGTTTTAATTCATCATTATAGATTCCAGTTTGGTCGATTCGATCGATACGAACTTTTCCGTGAGCATGGAGTATGTGGTGATTCTCAAGTAAGATACCTACATGAACTATTTTTCCTTCATCATCATCAAAAAAGGCCAAATCTCCAGCTTCACTTTCTGCTATGAAACTCAACGTTTCTCCAAGTTGAGCCTGTTGTGAGGCGTCTCTGGGGAGAGAATGACCATTCATTCGATAAACCATTTGAGTTAGACCCGAACAATCAATCCCAAGAGGACTTTTTCCTCCCCATAAATATGGAGTGTTTAAGTACAAAGAAGCTGTCTTTAGAAGATTTGATTTTTTTAAAGCACCCTTAAAAGTTGATCCGTCGTAGTGATGCCCCAACCAATTACATGCTCCTACATTACTTCCTAATACTAAGGAGGTAAGCTGGTCATTTTCACTTTCTGCGTAATGTATAAGTTGTGAGCTGTAACTACAAGTTTCAAAAGTTATTTTCTCTGCTTCTTTTTTTGGAAGAAGTTTGATTTGTTTACAATCAATCCAACCTTCGTAATCATCAGCTAAAGTATTTATAAGGAACCACTCTTTTTTTTGTGATATGATTTTAAAACAATCACCATATAGAAGCTGAGAGACCAATTCACTTTTATGAGAATTATCACTTCTCATAGGGACGATACTTAAATGACAAACGCCGAATTCCAAGAGTTACTTTTCAACAAAATTAGTAGTATGTACAAACTACAAAAATAGGGAATTTAAATCCACACTTGTTGAACCCTCTACAAAATAGTGTTTATCATTAGAAGTTTGCGTAGTTTTGGTTTTAAAGTTTTATTACTTGAAATCAATTTGGTATTACTTATTGGATCGTAAGGGGATTATTTTTAAATCACTTTTGCTTTTAACGAGTTCTTTATTCATCTTGTTTATTTTTCCATTAGGAGGGCAATTCAAGTATGAATTCCAAAAAGGAAAAGTGTGGCAATACCCTGATTTTTACGCACCTTTTGATTTTTCCATTTTGAAATCTGAAGAAGAATTAGAAAAAGATAGACAAGCAGTTCTCAGGGAATTGAGGCCCTATTTTAGATCAGATGAAAAAGTTAAAGAAAAAGTATTCGAAGACTATCCAATTCAATTTATGCGATTTTTTGAAGGTGAGGAAAACAAAATAACTTTAGATTCACTTTTTGATTTTGGAGCTCAGCTTTTAGAAGAGATATATGCGTATGGCGTGCTCGCTCCGAATGAAAGTTCTCAAGAGAATATATTTTTGATTCAAGGCCAACTAGAACTTTCACTAAAAGCAGACGATTTGTTTCGTTCTGAGCAGCTATTTTCATTTATTAAGAAGTCTCTAGAAGAAACCTCTCTTTCCCTTTATGAAGATCTTTACAAAGATTTGTTCTTTGAACTGATCGTACCAAACCTTGTAAAAGACGATGCTTTCTTCCAGATGGAAAAAGAACAAGCACTTCAGAACATTTCTCAATCCAGAGGATATGTTGCAAGAGGAGAATTGATAATAGCAGAAGGTACGGTTGTAAATGAAACCGCCTTTGAAAAGTTAGATTCATTACGACAAGAATTCATTTTACAACAGAAGGGTCAAAATTCCTCATGGATCATCTTTGGCTACACGATTTTAATCGTTTTAACTTTTACTCTTCTGTTACTTTTTCTTTACTCTTACCGGTTTGGAATCTATCATAATAATAGAAAATTAACCTTTATATTTTTTAATATACTGATTGTGCTAACTGCAGTAACCTTTACTTTAAATTATAATACTGATGCAATTTTTGCAGTTCCGATCTGTATATTACCACTTATCATTAAGGCTTTTTTTGATGCAAGATTGGGTTTGTTTACTCACGTACTGACGGTTTTATTGATAGGTTTTATTGTTCCCAATAGTTTTGAGTTTGTTTTTCTTCAAATTACTGCGGGTATAGTAATAATACAGTCTGTTGCACAATTGTACCGAAGGGCTAATTTATTTATTTCAGTTGGTCAGATTGTATTAGTATATTTTATAGGTTATATCGCATTTACTAGCATTCAAGAGGGAAATTTAATTCAATTAAATCCTACACCACTGTTTTTGTTTTTATTGAATGGTTTATTGATGCTTTTTGTTCAGCCAATGATTTATATCTATGAGCGATTATTCGGTTTAGTTTCTGATGTTTCTTTGCTAGAACTTACCGACACCAATACTCCTTTATTGAAGGAATTGTCTGATAAAGCACCCGGAACTTTTCATCACTCTTTGCAAGTGGCAAATCTTGCAGAAGCAGCAGCAAATGAGATCGGAGCTAACGCACTTTTAGTAAGAGTGGGGGCTTTATATCACGATATCGGTAAGCTCAATGCTCCATCTTATTTTTCAGAAAATCAATCCTCAAATTTTTCTCCTCACAATAAACTTTCATTTAGGGACAGTGCTCAATTAATAATCAATCATGTGGAAGAAGGGGTGGCTTTAGCACAAAAATTCAAATTACCCGATCGTGTCATAGACTTTATTCGAACCCATCACGGGACCTCAATTGTATATTATTTTTATAAAAAGCAAGAAGAAATGACCCCTGGTAAAGTTCAAAGGGAAGACTTTTGCTATAAAGGACCTAAGCCATTTTCTAAAGAAACCGCAATACTTATGATGGCAGATTCTGTTGAGGCTGCTTCCAAGAGTTTAAAATCACCCAATGCTGATGAGTTAGAAGAATTTATAGACAAAATTATTGAGGCTAAAAAAGAAGAACACCAATTTGATTCTTCTGATATTACTTTTGCTGAAATAAGTGCCATTAAAAATGTATTGTTTAAAAAGTTAATAAATGTTTATCAGCTTCGTATTGAATACCCTGAATAATGTTATTAAAAAGATTGTGTACTTAAAAGGGAACTGCTATTTTTGTCAACCTTTTATTGGAGAGGTGCCAGAGTGGTAATGGAGCAGATTGCTAATCTGTCGACGGGTAACTGTCGCCAGGGTTCGAATCCCTGTCTCTCCGCTGTATAGTCCTGAAAGCCTAGTGTTTTCGGGACTTCTTTTTTTCAGTTGCCTGCAGAGTTGTCTTTTCTGTTTTTAACAACACTGATTTTCACTATTCAAATTTAGTCGTTTTTTTATTGAGTATCTTTGATTATTCAAATAAAATTCATTCCAATTCACAGTATTAAATAACCAG
>Ga0255768_10000395_pt1 | contig 44912 bp, 66 predicted proteins | sample 071ome_33_FD_179983 | JGI IMG/M metagenome (GOLD analysis project Ga0255768, IMG submission 179983) | Coastal salt marsh microbial communities from the Groves Creek Marsh, Skidaway Island, Georgia - 071412AT metaG (version 2) | ecosystem: Environmental > Aquatic > Marine > Intertidal zone >... | reverse complement strand
CAATCGCTCCTACGATATGCTAAGAATATAATGCTTTTATTTGATTTGGTAAACTCTGAGGATTTTCTAGTGTCTAGTACCGCCGTGAAGCATCTCAAGCAACGCCTCGAATTGCTCTGCCTCTGTTGCTAATTGATGGGTCAAAGCAATGCCTTCAAGTATTTCATTCTGTGCATTCTCATGGGTGGTAAGTAGGTGAAACACTAGGCAATGGATTTCATGCCGTGTGAGGCCAAAGTCAAACACCTGATAGATTACTTCAAGCTTATCGAAGTCTACATCCATTTTTTGATTAGGCTGGGGCATATTCACCTTTGAAAAAGTCGCCCCCCTAAGGGGGCTAGTACAGGGAGGTCCAGAGGCATGAACAACTTGGGACGAAGAGTGTTCGAAATGGACCTAACACCACTATACACCATGACTGTTCATGCGCAAATATCTTTCGTAGGGTTCAAGATCACTTGCATTCACTAGCCCTGTTGATAGCACAAGTTGCCTTCCATTACCAGTGATGTAGTATTCCCCGACAGGCTCACCACGACTGATCTTCTTTGCCATGATATAGGTTGCATCGAAATCCTTGGGTTGTTGAGAGATTGAAAGATGTTCTTCGATCATTGAACCACGGTTCTCTTTAATGCCCTTCACGAAAATTGATATTGAAGGCCACCGCCTAGATGATTGGTTCTTGCGTACAAACTCAGCCGCCTTTTCAAGTATATATCTCAAACCGCCCTCATTGGTTTTGCTTGGGATTTCGCTGTTGATGTCCTCAACCATCAAGACCATTTCTTCGCGCATTGCTGCATCATCCATGTGTGCAGGGGCTTCATAACGCTTCAATGTCTGAAAGAGCCACCCAGAGATAACCCGTTTTCTTTCTTCATAATTCATTCTTTGTCTCCCTGTATTTGGTATTTGTCAAATGGTGCGATGCGATGGAGATTGGAATAATCCCCCTGCATCAAAGAATTTAAAAGATCAGATGACTTTTGTGGTCTTGCTTCAACCTCTATCTCATCGTCCCACTGCTTTTTATTTAACCATGATGCTGGGTAAGGAATATATTGCTTTTCCTTATTTACCACAGACTGAGCGAATAGCTGCGCAGCGTTGATGATTTCTTCTGGGTCTTTGATTGTTATGGCTTTCAACCAAGCCTTTTCTGCGGCCCCCTTACCCTTCTTTCTTGGATAGACAGAATAGAATTGAGCAAATAATTCATCTATTCTTACAAGGTTATCTCTTACAAGGTTATTGGGTGGCAAATTTTGCACCCTCCCCCTAGCAAATTTTGCTATGTCCCCATGCAGATTTTGCGCCCCCTCAAGATGGAACTTGTAGTTGTTAGCAGTTTGCTTTCCATCTTCACGAAAGGCTTTTTCCACTTCGATCAACTCACAGGAAATGAGCATATCCATATGATTTTGAACTGAACGCTTGGACATTTCGCAAAGCTGAGACAATCTGTTTAAGCTTGGGAAACATTTTTGCGTTTCTGAATTGTGATGATCAGCCAACCAGTAAAGCAAAACCTTTGTTGCTGGCGCTAATCCCTTTTGCCTCATGGCAAGTGCAGTCATGTAGTGTGACATGTATTCCTCTTTTTTGTGTCCGTTATGTCTCATAATGTCCGTAAAAGTCTAAATATGGGCCGTTATTAACAGCCCTAGCTTGACTGAATACTAGATATGGTATATGGGGGGTAACTGAGACATATTAGACCCCCAGAGTTCCTTACTGCTCGTTTCTTTGGGTTTCCTTCCGATAGTCTGGTTGTGTTTCTCTTTTTTGGTATGTGAAAGGGTCGCCATTTTGGTGGCCCTTTTGCGTTCCTAGCACCATTTGGCTCCAAATGCAACCATATATATTCAGCAAGCTTTTACCGACCTAACTGTCATTCATTTTTGAATAAACAAAAAATGTATTGACACTCAATAAAACAATCTTTACTGTTGGCTTCACCAAAAAAGCGAAACACAGGAGACTTAGGAATGGTTGATAGACCACCAGCTTCATTTATTGCTGATCAAATATCAATAGCGATCAGCCAATACATGGGCGATCTTTTACTTAAATCTATGACCAATGAAATCACTCATCAGGAATATTTGCAAAAGCAGTATCCTATTGGGTGCCATGATTTGATCTCAAAAGCCGCAGCTAATGCTGTAGCACTCTGGAACCATAACCAAAAAGAGGAACTTCCAAATGATAACAATTGATAAAGGCTTTCCGATCCCTCAACAGGGAACAAAAGGCAGACACCCTAAATGGCAAATTCTTTTCACAGAAATGCAGGTTGGTGATAGCGTTCTGATCACAACAGGACAGGCGATTGCTTTGACAAAAGCAGCTAAAGTTCTGGGTGGTAATGTCAGACAATCATCAAGGGATTGCGAAAACGGATTTACCAGAGTTTGGAGAATTAGCTAATGAGTGTGTTTTCAAACTTATCCAGTGTGAACGTGAACGAGTGGACAGAGAAAAAGGGACGATTTACTTATCTCTCTTGGTCGGACGCTTGGACCGAAATAAAAAAGGCTTATCCAAACTCAACCAGTTATGATTTGCTAGAGGATGTTGTTTACCCAGATGGAACCCGTGAGGTTCGATGCAGTGTGACCATAGAAGGCCAAACTCATATGATGTTTCTGCCTGTAATGGATAACAACAACCGCGCCATTAAAAACCCCAATGCGAAGGACATGACAGACGCCCGTATGCGTTGCCTCACGAAGGCCATAGCGATGCACGGGCTGGGGTTATACATCTATCGCGGTGAGGGCATCCCACGGGACATAGAGGCCCAAGAAGGCCAAGAGCCTTTGAGCGGATACCCTGAACCCCCAGAGGGAACCCCTGAACCCTCAAGGGAAAAAGGGATTGGCAAAAATGTTCCACAGATGGACCTCAAGGTAGAAGATGCCGCAAGTATGTGGATGGACTTTTATAAAGACCTGTCCGAAAGCCAGAAGTTTGCCGATAACGAAGATAAGTTCCAAACCTTCATGGACAGACGCGCTGAAAAATATCTTAGTGCAGATTTCAACAACAGGCTTTGGAACGCTCACAATACAGCCAAAAGGAGATTGATGGTATGATCAGCATTCATGTTGTTGGAAAACTTTACCAAGACAGTGAAGTCAAACAGGGATCGAATGGCGAATATTTGCAGTTCAGTATTGGTGTTCGTGATGATCGTGGCGACGAAGGGAGAATGATGTACTTCGATGTCAATACAAAACAGGTTGGACTTGCAGGTTATCTCAAGTCACAGAAACAGGTTCTTGTTCGCGGCGATCTCAAATCAAGGGAATACAATGGGAAAACATACTTTTCCATCCGCTCACCCTCTATCACGCTTCTGGGGGGGAATGACTTCCCAGATGCAAAAAATCGCAACTCATCTATGTCTGAAGCTGCAAATTCAGACAGTCACAGGAATTTAGAAGATGAAATTCCGTTTTAAATCCCCAAAAAGAAAATCCGAAGATACCAGAAGGACAAACCCAATGTTTAAAAAAGTTGCCTCATCAGAACATGTCAGAAAAATGTCACCGAAGTCTGACAACTATGCAAAGATATATAATCACCAGCCTCATATCAAAGGTCGTGGATCGATGGGCTTGATAATCTGCACCGAACTAGCAACTCGCGCCAATATGCGGGTAGGTGAGAGAGCAAGTGTTCACCTTGTTGAAGATGATGCCAACAAGAAATGGCTATTGATTGAGCGTGACCCTAATGGTTCCAAACTCACATCAATGAATAATTCAAAAGAAGATGCCTTAAAAAAGCCTCAACGCTTCAAGGTTCAGGTTCGCGTTATGGATTGGATGAAGCGTCATGTTGTTGGTATGGGCGAAGAGGCACGAAGCCTTTCTACCAATCTTGCAAAAACTCAGGATGGTGGGATCGCTTTCCCGCTTGAAGCTAAAAAAGAAGAGCCTTGGTTCAAACGTGGCTAGACCACCAATCCAAATAAGCAAGTCTGGGGGGCAGTTATTGCCCCTCACCGTTTATGATGCTGAAGCGATAGAAGAACGCTCAGAGGGGCAGATATTCACTCTCAGACCCGTTAAACATCGATCACCACCACAACACAAAATGTATTGGCAAATTTTAAAGCGCACAGTTGAAGCAACTGGCAAATGGGCAACACCATCACACTTGCATGATGATTTGAAGATGCTTTTGGGCTATCATAAAGCAACGCTTAATCTATTGACGGGGGAAGTGTACTACAGAGCCGATAGCATCGCTTATCAGAAAATGGATCAAGAAGAGTTCAACAAATATCTTGATGCCGCAATGGGCAAGCTTGCAGAGGTTCTTGGACATGATCCTATGGAGTTGCTGAATGAATGAAGATAATGCCGATTTGAAAGCGCAGACGGAATTATTAAGGCGTGAAGTTAATATGTCGATCCTAAGACCCTTGAATGAGCCGTGCCGCAAATGTGGCTCAGTCCCCAATGAAAACTGCAAGCATAGTAGCAGTAAGCAAAATGACAAACCTAGCCAATAAAGCGCCTTTGGGATTGAAGGACAAATCGAAGAAACAAAAAGATGCGGGATACCTAAATGAAATCCGACAAAGAAAATGCATTATCTGTCAGACTTACAGCGAAATCCAGCTATCCCCAACAACAGCCCATCACCCTATTCATGATCGTTTCGGAACTAGAAAGCGATCTGATAAAACTGCGATCCCGCTTTGTGAGGGCCATCATCAAGGTCTTTGGGATCAATCAAAAATAGCGATCCACAAACAGCCTAAGAGGTGGCGGGAACTATATGGTCCTGATTGGAAATATTCGGATCATCCCACTGAACTTTGACTTGAACATGTGGCTCTTGACCCTCATCGCAATATCTTTTGAATGCGGCAAGATGCCAAACCACACTGTCGTCTGTCCACAAAATTTGATTGCCACCATCAAGGATCGCTTTTGCCAAATTATCGATGTCAGGACGGGATGGAATATGAAGACCACATTGCGCTTCAATTCTTTTCTGCTTTGACCAAGATTTTGGGATTTCAAAAAAACAAGCCAAGATCACAGAAACTCGTCGCTTCGCTGGGATAATTTTCCTCTCCGACATGACGCGCCAAGCCGCCTGTTGAACTTTTTTTTCATATTCACGGGTTTTATCTGGCGTATAGGCATGTCCATTTCTTGTAAATTTTGGCCTTCCTTTTCCTACAGGTTGACCATCAACTCTAAAATCTATTGTAACAAGACCCATTTTTTATCCTCGTAACCTATTGAAATCCAAGGATTTTTCATATTTCTTCACTTTTTTGTAAATAAAGTGTTGACATATGTAAGCACCTAGATTACTTATATTCATATACCAAATGGAGAACAAAACAATGACTATCGCAGATTTCAAATGGAACCCAGAATTATCATGGTTCAACAATGGCAACTTAGTTATCGAACATATCGATGGTTGCTATGTCGCCGCAGATTGGGACACCAATGATGAAGAATGGTTCGACACAATGAAAGAAGCGATTGATTGGTTCAACGCTCGGTAAACATAGGGGCTTCGGCCCCACGCCAACAAAGGGGGGTTTCCTATGGCATATTCTCTTTCTTTCCTAATGTCCTCAGACGCAGCCGCAGGTCGCGCAAAGCGCAATCCTAAGTTCGTAGTTCATCTTGAAGTGAAGAACGCTTCGTTTAATGAAAACTGCATGACAGAGGTGGATGCTACCGATCTTGCACACGCCAACAACATCGCCCGTGATTGGCTTATTCATGCCCGTGCCTACTCTGTAGGCATTCGACAGGTCAACAAAGACGGGTCGATCTCTAACGATGTCATGATCTTAGACTTATGGGATTTTGAGGAAGAATATCAAAAGCTTCAAGCGCAAAAACAGCTTGATCGCATGATGGCTGATTACGGACTAGTCGGATAATCAATTGGGGGCAACAGCCCCCATCAACTCGCGCCAAAGGACGCATACCAAAAATGAAACTATACACGAACAAACAAGGCCAATGGTTTGGGACCAAAGCCGAAGCTAAAGCAAGCAGACACCCATATTGGGACGTGGACGTTCCCACGGACAAGCCTAGCCTGTTGACATGGTTGAACGCTCAGAGCGCACCACAGGCCCAGACAGAGGCACCTGTGCATCAAAGCAAGCTAACCCGACCACACCACTGGCAGACGATCAAAGAGTGCGCAGAGAAAGCCTCTCTGAAAGATTTGGGTGTTGCTCTCGCGGTTGCCATGAACCGCATGGATGAGATCGCGGACAAGTGCAAACAATCATAACCCATAGGGGGGCATCGCCCCCCATTCAACCAAGGAAGGAAAACCAATGTCGAACCCAATCATGCAAGGATTGCTCAATGCGAAACCCGCACAGCCGAACCGAAATGTGGAATTGTATGACAAGGTAATCCATCAACTGATGAACGATCTCTATGATCCCAATCACAAAGAGATGGCGTTCAGATTGCTCGACAACATCCCAGAAATGAAACTCGAAGAATACATGGAAGGGGTGAAGTAAAACAAAGGGGGTGAAAATCCCCCATCAACTTTTTTATAAATTTGTAAATCATTTGTTGACAATGTAATCAGAATGCTTACATTGGGCTTATACCAAATAGGAGAAACCAAATGCTTAACCAGATCAACAACGCTTTCGCTGACCTAGATCAAAGAATGCAAACAGCCGCTATCGACTTCGCAAAAGAAAAGAAAGAAGGCTACTCCACCGCTCGCGCTGAGAAAGAAGCGCAAATCAAAGAGTGGATCACTGAAGGAAAAATGAACCCAAAAAATCGCTACAACGCAATGTTTCATTGGCAACTTGATTACTTTGGGTCACGCGGGTTGATGGATACCATACTTTACCGCTCATGGTCTGATGCCGTTGATAAGATCAACAAAAACACTCAAAGCAAAATTGATCGTCGCAATGCACAAATCATAAACGCATTAGAAAAAAAGGGCGTGTCAGAAATTCCAGAGTTTGAACTGGTTGAATGTTCAGATGGTCTTGAGGGCTACTTCAATGTCGCTGGCAACCAAGTAATGATCCGCACCATCCTTGCTGGGGGATATAACATTCAGTGCCTACACGCTAGAACACTCGTCAAAATCAAATAATCAAAGGGGGCTTCGGCCCCCCATCAGGAGAGCCGCCATGTCTTACCATTGTCCCATCTGCAAAGATCAGAAAATCTTCACCCATGAATATCCAGAGGGTCACAGCCGTTTTGAGAGCCGTACAGTGACGGTAATCGAATACTGTCAGTGTCAGGGCCATTTGCCCAATGACAGTGATTACAGAGCCGCACAGGGCGTCTGTGACCGCATGGGAAGTGATGGGGACTTTGACCAACAGAAAGAATACATCAAAACGCTTCACCCAATGGTGCGAGATCGCATGGCTAAAATATATTCAATTAAATTGTAAATAAGTTGTTGACACTGTGGTTGATGGTGCTATTATCCCCTTATACCAAAGAAAGGAACACAGAAATGACTTACCAAGAAACAATCCACCGCTTCCGCGTTATTCGTTACACCAAGTATGATGCTGCTATGGCGGCTGAGTTACGCATCAACGGTATCGACCCAGAAGCGGGTGAGTTATTCGCCAGCTTTAAAAACAAAGCAGATGCCGACGATATGGTCGCCAATATGCGTGAGAGCAAGTTTCGTAATTTCGAAGTTGTAGATGCAGGTCAAGAAATCACAGTAGAACGCACAGCTTGGTTTTAATAAACGGGGCTTCGGCCCCATCAATCTGTAGGAAGGATACCAAAATGAAATTCGTAGTGAAAACACAGTACCTTGAAAATTACGGCGCACACACTGGCGAAGGTCGCTTTCATAGCGGTCAAGCATACTGGAAATTCAAGGGCGGTAATGATTACATCGTTTCCGATGTAGAACGCGCAGCGGATGCAATGGCGTTTGTGATGGCTAAGTATAGCAGCAACAACATCTACTTTAAGGAGTTCCCAACAGAGGTCAAATCTCTTGAAGATTGGGAAACTGAGTTGGGGGATTTACATGCGGAATACCGCGAATTTCTCAAAGAGCAAGCCGTGGAGTGTTCACCACTCGCGGCGTAACCAACGGGGGCAATAGCCCCCAACAATCAAACGGAAGGAAAGAAAATGACATACAAAACAGAAAATGAGTTTCTGAACTATCTTGATAGCGTTAAGACAAACAAGCGTGATTGCCTTGCGACACAGTTTCTCTATCACTACAAAACCAAACCAGAGACTTATCAGTTCTTTGAAAAATTTGCATTGGAGATGATCCAGACACGCCCAAAGCGCGGTTCCGCTTGGATGGTCGCCAATCGTGTTCGCTGGGAAACCATGATCCGCGATGAGCCTTACAAGGTCACAAATAACTTTATCGCTTTATATGCAAGGCTCTTTGCCGCACGTCACCCCCAGCATGAGGGATATTTTCCAACCAAAGCAATGAAAAGGATTTTGGGATTATGAGCAAATGGAAGAAACTAATTGAGGATCACAAGAAGGCTCAAATCAATATGGTTATGAGCCAAATAGTCTTGGGAAACTCACAATCAGAAGCCGCAAGAAACTTGGGAATGACGCGGCAACAATTAAACCGCTTTTGCAAAACTAATAAGATCAATTTCAAATCGGCAACAGAGGCTCAAGATGTTGTCATCGATTGAGACATGGGATGAAATGATTGCAAGGCATCAAAGAGAGAGGCGCGAAGTTTTGCAGTCTCTCTCAGAAAGCGGTTACACTCAAACCCAAGCCGCACAGATTTTGCAAAAGCCACTCAGCTTCATAAACGGATACGCCAAAAAATATGGAGTTGTTTGGAAGGTAAAAGCACAGGGAAGGAAACAAAGTGCCAGATATAGAAACAAATCCAGCGTTGCATCGTGAACTTGTTCACCTAAAGATTATGGTTCGCAAATGGGAAATTGAGTGCAATCGGAGTGATGCAGCGTCCAATGCAAAAAACGAATTGTCATTGGCAAGACAGGAATTGCGCGAATTTAAAAAAATGGCGCAGAAATTTGGATACAGAATAGCAGGTTGAAAAGCGATGCAGGGATTATATGATGTCGATCTTACTGATTACATCGATGACAATTTCAATTATCATTACATGGAAAGCGGCCCATGTGAAAACAAGTTTGACAACTACACATATAATTCCCTGCAATATCTCAAAGGCGCTAAAACTATCCTTGATGTAGGTTGTGGATATGGTGGCCCCGCGAAATTTATCAAAAAGCACAATCCAGATTGTTCGATCTCATGTGTAACAAATTCAATCTCTCAATATCAGATTGTTTCCCAATCGTTTGACTGCACTCTCACAGACGCAATAAACTATTCATCACAGAGGTCGTTTGATGTGGCAGTTTTTTATGACAGTTTGTGCCACATGGATGCAGAACGAACTTTGATGAACATTTCGAAGCACACTGATCGAATACTTATCAAAGACTATACATTCTTTGGTGCCGATTATTATTACTCAACCAGATGGGAAATGTCCTTTCGATCAGAGGATAATTGGAAAAAACTTCTTTCGTCTATAGGTTTTAAGATCAAACACTATGGGCTGAACCACAATGTTCTTATTGAGCAATCTCATCTCTTCTGGAACCAAAGAGTAAAGGATAGCACAAGTTCACACAGGCAGATAAGCCTTATGAAACAGATACCCAAATCCCCAAAACTCAATCAAGGCAAAGCGCATTGCGTGATTTACTGCGAGAGATCGTGGGAAACAGGTGGCTAATGCGAAGACCAAAACCACAAACTTAGTGGAGTAGTGTACACCTAGATTGATGATTTATTCCCTGTTTCCCGAACTCCACAAAAACACACATTTCAGGAAAGCGCAACTACTCTCTTATTTCAAAGTGCGGACCATCTATGAACGGGCGTTTGCCCTGTGATCTGCGAAGATCAATATAGGCATTCATTGCTTCTTCCATCGTGCCATCCCACCGACGAATATCGTCAATATGCCAAGCAGCGCCCCACCTGATAGGCACCCCAACAATAATCGCTGCCTCTTTAATAGCGTCCGCAAGGTCATCATAAAGATTGAGTTCCCAGCTTGCGCGACCATTGATGAAACACATACAGTCAATTGCTTTGCCTTCAAGGTGCAGAGATTTCATTGTCTTGCTTGCACCTTTGGCAACCAACTCTTTTTGTTGTTCAAGGGTTCTCATCCCTTGAATTACACCGAAATCAATTTTTGAAAGGGTAATGGCTTGCTTCGCTACTGCTTGCAATCTTTCGTCAACGCCCTCTAACTTATCAAGGCTTCGTCTACTTAGCTTGAATGGCATCTCTTTTTCTCCAAATATAGACGCCAGCAATTGACCAGCGTGTTAAGACTTACTGCGGCGAAAAGCAGTATCCACTGCCACATTTCCATCAAGATTTCGCTTTCATATATTTTTGTAACGCGCGACCCCCAAACCAAAAACTGAGGACGCAACTGAAGAGCGCCTGAGTTTCTTGATCCCATAGCATCGACAAGGCACGTCCCATTTCCACACCAGAGTTCATAAGCGCGATGAGCGCCGTGATTTTGATGGCACAAAAAAGACTAAAGAAAACATAAGTGATGACAGGTCGAACAGAAGCCCGTAGTGCATTGACAAATCCCCCACCATCAAGTCCTTGATCATGGCTATATAACCCTTCTGTTTCTGCAATATCTGCTTCCTTGTCTAAGATTTGAATTTTCAACTCCGCTCTCTTAGACATCAAGTCCATCTCAAGGTTCATTCTCTCAAGATTATGTTTATGCTCCTGATTGGCTTTGAAGTAATTCAAAACCTCTGGAAGAAATGAAGTGCCGAAACCTAGTAGGCTTCCAAGAAGTGCCATCATATCATCACCGTCCCATAAAGGGCCATCTTTGTATTAAGAAGAAATTCAAGCGCCCTGACCATCAGGAACACCATAAAATCCTCAACGCTTGTCATACTTTTCTTCGTGAACTACACCGCTTTCGGTAACTGTTGTTTTGCTTTCTTTGCCCATCCAGATGCCGAAACAACCCGTTAATGCACCCATACAAACGGATACAAGCCCACTCTGTTGGATAGTAGGATCGGGTAAAGACATATACCAATGGGTGGCTTGGTAAGTTAGCACTGTCACTGCCAACATCATAAGCCTTGGTAGGATTTTCAATTGGTCTATATACGAAGCCGTGATCTGAACCATGTCAAACCTCCATATCTATTATGCTTCCTTGCGCCTTGAGTGCGCTGTGAGACGCTCCAAACTTATCATAACTCAGCATTAAATCAAGCTGTTGCCGTTCTAGCGCCTTAGCGAGCTTGTGGGCGCGTGAATGCTCTTTCTGCACCTGTTGATGCGCCTGATGATTTTCGATGCTCTCACGGCTTCTCTCAACGCCCACGGCAAACGGTAAATTTCCTACAGGATCAAGCATTAGCCAACCATACAAATCCAACAAGACCAGCAAACAAAACTAAGAACAAAACAATCCCAGCGCACCACTCAAGAATAGTTTGCTTTATTTCCATGCGCCTAAACTCATGTTCTTTTTTTTGTTTTCTAATCTCAGCCTCTATTCTTAGGAACTCTTGCCAATGCGAAGGACCAAGTATTGCGGGGTGACTAATGATCTCGCGTAGCTCATCGCGCATCTGTTGCGCTTTCTTCCTCGCAAGGAATACTTCCATCGCTTGCGCCTGAGTACCACCGCCAAGAGCTTTGTACCAAGGTGGCTTCCCCGTCATCTTTTCAGCCTGATCCAGTTCAGCCATGCAACCAGCCCACTGTTGAAGCTGTTGCCCCATGTCTTGGAGATCACGCCCAACTTGCACGCCTTTTTTCAAAAAATTAAATGCGGCTGTGGCTCCCGCGATTGCAGTAACAGGATCAATCATATGTCGTAAATCCTCACAGGGCAGACGTAGTTTGGGGGAACTACATAGCTCTTATCATACCACATATATGAAGGTCTGTCATACCCACAGTCGTACACACAAACCTGATAAAGACCTAGTGTAAAAGATTGGCCCCAGAAGATTGCGACCAAAGCGCACACTTAACGCTCAATCAGCCTGTCTAGCTTGCCTTCCAGCCGATCAAGGCGAGCAATAACTTTATCCATGTCAGACTGTGAACGGTTTACAGATGTATAATCACGCGCCATTATTTCGCGTGTTGTGGATAAACTTTCGGAGAGTTTGTCCAATTTGGCGTGTTGCGTTTTAGCCCACCAACCAGTTGAAGCAATCAAAACACCTAAGACTAGATCAACTCCGAAATACATATTCATTTCATAACTCTCATGTAACTTTGATTTGCGTTCACTTTCCTAAGATATATCACGTCATGACCCGAAGCGGTATCTATAATCTCACTTGAGCCTGTCCAAAAAGAACTATCCCCGCTTTCTTCTGGCTCATCTGCGCTAATGATCTCCCCAGAAGCATTATACCGATCAATCAATATAGGATAATTACCTGAACTTTTTTTATAACTTTTCCAATGCGTTAATTGGTTTTGAGCGTTGTAGTGATAAGCCCTGACTGTCTCTCCATCCGCTTGACCATTGACATAAAACCTCTGATTGCCAGACCGCAAACTCTCCAAATTAAAGCCATAGCGTGTTGTAGATGCAGACAGAACTTCTGGAGGTATATCGCCTACATAATCTCTCAATGCCGCAATATCATTAAAACAAACAGAGGTTGAGAAATCGCCCTGCCTATCGCAGAAAGCTATTTCCGTAATGAAAGGCCAAAGCGTAAATGACATCTCATTAAGCGCCTCAGAATGCTTTGCGAATTTGATTACCCAACTCATCAGACCACCGTATAGCTACCACTTGAGCCAGTTGATACAACTGTTGACCCATTAGAAACCAATCTTAAAAATCCACCGCGCCCAGATGCCCCATCATGGAATGATTGCCCCCCAGCGCCCCCAGAACCTATAGTATAACTTATTGATGACCCCACATTAACATAACCCGCGCCGCCTTTTTCTTGACCAGCATTTCCACCAGAGCCACGGCTTCCACTTTCATCATAGTCTGCGGGTTGATCTCCACCACCGCCAGAGCCGCCAGCCGCATAACCAGTTCCAGCCGCAGCATTCTGATTGTAAGCTGTGTATCCACCAGAATACCCAAAGTTCTCTGAATACCCTTGTGCAGTTGAAGCGTCTTGCCCCTTTGTAAAGTCAGAGGTGTAATAAGTGTCGCCATTACCGCCGCCCAAGCCCCCCGATGCTGAAATATTGGTTCCACCAAAATTCATAGAACTTGTACCACCTGATCCCGCCCTTCCAGAACCACCACCATTCTCAACCCCGTAACCGCCACCGCCACCACCGCCCAAAAGCTTATAAGAAATGTATCTTGCTAGAACTGTTCCTCTAAATTGACTTAACTTAATTTCACCAGATTGAGGAACCCCAGTATTGTTACCACTTACATTATTTTCATATGTGTTGCTTCGATAGTATTCAGACATTGAAATAGGATTGGAACCGCCAAACTCAGTCTGGATTGTAGACATTGAAATAGAGCCTGTCGAAGCAATTGCCATTAGACTGTTCCATATGCTGTAATATCGCCCACACAAGTCAACGAACCTGTGGATGTTAGCTTCATCACACCAGTTCCGTTATATTCAAAGAGCAAATCATTCCCTGATCTTTCCAACTTCCAAAGACCGATAATTGGATGAAAAGTGTTGTTCGTGGTATCCAATTCTCCAATCGTTATCCAATCGGTCCCGTCATAAATCTTCAAAAGATTGGTGTCTGTTTCGAACCAAAGCATGTAAGCGGATGGGCTTGAGGGGGCATTTGCCCCAGAGTGTAGTGTGTTCAACGTATCCAGCGCGTTGTTAATTGCTGTTCTTGCTGCACTCGCTGATACGTTGCCTATAGTTAAGCTGTTTTGTGACATCTAGTAACCTATTGTTCCTGTGAGTTCAGTTATTTTGGGTGACACTTCAGTATTTGTTGCGTCCAAGTTTACTCTAAACTGAAAGCCACGTCCAACAACCTGTTGTCCAAGAGCATCAGCCCATTCCCCCCAAGTAGGCGATGAAGCTGGATCATCGCTTGTAGCCCTTACTTGTATAGCTGTAGAGAAATCCCCAAACCCAGCATCTTCATTTGTCCAATCGTCGAATGTATCAGGCCAAGTGTCCCAAGTTTGCGGGATATTATCAAACACAGAAGAATAATCTATGTGTCGCGCAAATGTTACTGATCCGCTAGTTGTGACCGTGCGAACAGTACCAACATCAATGTAATCTGCACTGGATGCAGTTTGCGCCCCTGACAATGCTCCACCAAAATAATACGTCCCAGAAGGTGTTGATGCAGACGTATCATCAATTCTCAATTCATTTGGACTTGGAACAGTATCAACTTGAATATTTGAGTTTGTAAGCCCCGTATTGCCGCCGAATGTAGAATGCTCAGTCTGAGTAATGTTGTTTCCAAGAACGGGAAGAGCAGCCGCAGGGACAAGCACATACCCAACATTATCACTTGGGTTGCCAGCTTTATCATATGCCTTGATAAGATATGTCCCTGATCTAGCGGGTAAAGAGATGTTCGTAGCGGGGCGTCCTACACGCTCAACAAGAACATTTGAGTTACCGCCCCATAATGTATTTGCCGCGCTCAGTGAAGCTGTAGTGAGGTCTGAGGAGTATCTTATTAGATAATAAGAGAGATCAAGGTCAGAGATAGCAGCCCATTGCAAGAATATTGTGCCTTGCGATACTTCGAAAACAAAGCTGGAACTTGATACATCGCTTGGTGGACTGTCAAATGGAGCAAGCAAGAAGTTCAAAAGATAGCTATATTCGCCCTTTACTCCGAATGTGTTTATGCCCCTTACTCTTGCGTCATAGTTTCCTTCGTCTAAATCCAAAACGCTATACCGCCCAAGACCGCCCGTTCCAATATTTAAATAATCGCCAGTGCTTGCTGGTCTATACTGAACCTCAACGCGATCAATTCTTGAAGCATCTTGAGTTGTTACGTCTAGCTGCAATTCCCTAAGAAGCTTTTCACTGACAACTTTAAACACGCCACCATATTGATTTGATGTTGCAATAGCTACAGCGGGAACTTCAAATGGGCTTAGAAGGTTTGTGTTGTCCCTTTCATAAACCTGCCCATCAGAAATAGTATCAAAAACACTTGCGCTGATTTCCCGCAAAACCAAACTTACGCCCAATTCAGCGCCAGAAAGCCCAAAGGTCCATTGAATAACCTCAAATGTCTTTGAGGAGAACCCGAACCTGTCGATTGTCAAATTCACAACATCGCCAACTTGAAGCTCAAATGCCTTCATGCCGAAGGTCGCTTTTACCGTTAGCTGTTGACGATTGCGCTCTAAGGTTATCAAAGCCAAATGACGCGCTATTTGGAAATCATCAGTAAATGGAAGGCTGAGATTGTAAACGCTTTTTTGACCGCCATCAGCGTCAATGAACGCTTGGTTTGTTACTTCTGCATAGTCTGTAGGCTGATAGTTTGTAGCGGGACCGCGAAACACGCCCTTGATTGTATTGAAATTATCTCTCCGACTATGCCTTGTAGATACTTGCACATTGGAACGAAGATCATCTGTGGTAAGGCTAATTGTTGGATTGACATAATGACCAGCCTTCATTCGCCATTTGCCTTGACCATACCAAAGCACACCGCCCATCGCAGTCAGCAAATCCATAAGATGATCATGCGGGGTTACGGCTGTTGTAAAGGCACCATTTAAAGTAAATCGGTTGCCCCCTGTTTTGGTCGATGGCGGGTCCGCATCATTAACATCGTAATCCGCATATTGGCAAACATCAGCCGCAATCTCTACCTTATCATCATCAATTGAAGCCGCCGCTTCCCCAAGGCCATAAGTTGTGCTTGTTAAATAATCCCTTATGCACAGAGCGGGGTTATCTGACCAAGCCGTTGTGCTGGTTCGCGGATCATAAACCTTCTTGCCCTTTATAAGACAGGACATCTCAGGAACACCATTTGGGAACGCATCAGCATCAAACGCCATTCTTACATAAGCATAAGCAACACCTCTTAGCTTATGATCAGACGTCCATCCGCTACCCTCTGCGATAAGGTTCGCAATCGCTGTGTCATTCTCTGTGCCGCCTTTTCTGAAGTATATACGAACATAATCGTTATATCTGTCATGGGTGGCACCAGATGGGCTGGTTGCTACCGTAGGATAATAATAAGTATCGCTGTGACTGTCTGTGCCTGTGGTAAGGGTCAAAGCTTCATTGTTGAAATAGAAAGTTGTAAATTCCTCAATCTCATGTCCAGTAAAGGCAATGACCCTATGCAAAACCTTATTGTTTACACCAGACACATCATCATAAACGATTGCACCGCCTACTTTGGTTTTCCCATAGATGATTTGATGGTTTGCAGCCGCCGCCCTTGATGATACTTGATAGCCGCTATTCGCTTGGTTTTGGGGTATATCTGGAATTGAAGGCTTTGGAGTAAGCGCATTGAGGGCCGCGCCCATAGCTGTAGAAATCAGGAAGTGCGACATCATAGAGCCGCCCATAAGGGTCGCACCTGTCACCCCCATTCCAACCATTGCGCCTGTGGAAAGGGTTGATACCAAAGCCATGCCAGCCGAAATCGCCATCAGTCACCTATATATTTCTGATAGACCCGTTCTACCATATTATAGCGCATATAATCCAACAGTTTGTCAAAGGGCTTATGAGCCTTGGTGTTTATGTTAAGAACGGAAATCCCATCTTCCTTCAAACACCGCTCTGCAAATTTAATAAGCTTGATCCCCGTAAATCCCTTTCGATGTTCCTTTGAAAGATAAAGAACATCATTCTGTGCAAACATATGGTCTTTGTAATGAATGTTGACGCCCGTTATAACAACGAAATATCCAACCAACTTTCCATCTTCTCGCGCTGTAAATATCTTGAGGCGATTATTTTTCTCAAGTTCCTCATAAGCGTCCCAATCAGGATTGAGTTTTATCTTGGACTTATTGACCGCAATCTCTTGCCAATGCTCTTTGATCAGTTCTTGTATTTCGATATATACGCTTGCAAGAAACTCTTGCTGATAACTAGACACCAGCCCTTCCCCAAGTCAGTTTTTGCTCTTGAAGACTTTCGACAAAATCAAAACCCTTATCTTCGGAGTAAATAGATTTTTGATATTCGGAAGTAAACCTTCCGACCCGTGGGCGCTCCAAGTCAATCAATTTATTCTCTACAGTCAATTGAACCGTAGAACTCTCTGGACCCTCATCAATACTCATCTGATCCATATATCCCGTAAACACTTCTGTCAGACTTGATTGAGAGGACGTCATACCAAAATAGATTGTGCATTCACGTCCCTGATATTGCTCAGAGAGAGCCAAAGATACAACTTGGCTAGGCACACCGCTCAGAGTTATAGTTGCCCCTTTAGCGGCAATCTCTGTGCTTTCTTCGATGCTGGAAATGTCTAGCATATTACCAGTTCCAAAATATTGGTTGCCATCATATGTCAGAGTTCCCAAGCCCGTCCAAAGCCTCAGAACGCGATCTTGGGTTGTTCCATCCGCAGCCGTAAAAGTACCGCTATCAAAGTTTAACTCAACAGCAAAAAATGGATATATAACATCGTCGTTTAAGGTAGATGATACGCCGCTTGATAAATCCCTAGACACCGATCAACCCCTATAACACTTCAACAATATCAAATGAAATTCCATATCTAGCGATATTATCTATGTTCCATGAAACGGTATTTGTAGATAAACGGAAAACCCCTTGCGGGTTATTTGTTCCCAATGTTTCAGAGGAATATGTTTGACGCAGATTTGGATAAATTTCCAATGTGCCATTCCCAGTTTTGTCTGCAAGCACTTGATAAAGTTCCGCAGAACTACTTGACCCTAACTGGATAAAGTCACCCGCTAACAGTGTTTTATCCTGATCACCTGTCTGCATTGTAATGGTGACCGAACTATCGCCTTGGGTTCCAGTTATGCTTGCCGCATTCCCAGCATTGGTCGATCTCAATGTTCCTCTGGGGGTAGCGTGATCAGGATGACCGAAAAGCATACTCCCCTCAACGCCTTTTAAGCTTGTAAGAGCCGCAGCCCATGCCGCCGCTGTTGCTCTCTTTTGAGGGGGAAGGGTCACGGTTGCTTCCCATCTCTGACCGCCAAGAACAACAATTTGCTGTTTAAACGTATATGGAGACTGAGAATTGATTACAGCATTGATTGATCGCCACTCAATCGCAGAGATGCCTGTTGAGGGCAATGTTATGGGGTATGTAATAGCCATTAACCAAAGACCGCTTTCATTTGACCGCCGCGCCGCCTACTGCCCATTATACCTTGCTCAGTCATTTTTGCAATTTGTGGTGCAGCTTGGTGGATGATTTTCTTGACGCTCTCATCGCCATTTGCTGAGAATGCAAAGGTTTGATTGACAGTTACACCGCCGCCCATGCCCCTTGTGGTTGCCGCATTGACGATGGAACCAGCGCCTTGAGGCACAAACAATTCTGGACCGCGCTCCCCTACCAGAACGGGCGCTCCGCGCATTACTGGCCCACCTGTGGCTGATTTGGTTTGCCCTATTGAGGAAATGAATGTTCCAGCATCACCCCCAATGGCACCGCCTACCGCGCTGAACATACCACTAATCATAGGTCGTATAATCTGTGCCTTAATAGCATCTGCGATCATTTGTCTTAGAATATCTCTGAATGTATCTCTTAGGCTTTCTAAGTTAAGTTTGCCCTTTTCTACAGCATCGACCAAAGCATCTGTTAGGCTATCTGCCATCGCGTTAAAGCCATCCCTAATAGACGTCAAAGCTGGATATGTTTTTTCAAGCATTTCTACTTGCAAAGCTTCCAACTCAGCTTTGACATTTGCAAATGCTTCTTTGAGTTTCGGTCCAGCATTTTCACCCGCAACTTTCATAGCTCCAGATAGCAAAATAAACTCTTCTTTTAGCTTATGGATAGGGCCAATATTTGCATTAATAGTTTTTTGTAATTCACTTAAAGTTTTTTTCCCGCCTCCAGACGCACCAGCCGCCAATGCCTCTTGAATACGTTCAGCCGCCCTTCTAATTTCTCCTTCTGAACTATTAATGTCTTCACTAATAAGAGGTGTAGGCTCTAATCCAAATAGTATAGACTTTGCGTCTGTAGCCGCAGCCATAAATTTTTCAAATTCTACTGTTAAATCACCCAGTTCATCTTTCAATTCTTTGGGTAACATAGCTATAACTTTTTCACCTAGCGTCTCAATCTCCGCAGCCAAATTATCTGTAAGACCAAGAATGGAGCCAAACAAAACCCCAATAGCTATCCAAAAACCCAATCCCCTTTTAACAACTGTATTTACAATTCTTTGAGCCACAGCAACCGCATTTAAGCTTCGTGCAAGCTGCAAAGCCGACCACGCCGATGATGTAAGGCTTGCCGCAAATTTAAGAGATTTATATACCCCTACAGCGACAATAATATTTTTGAAATTAGTAACCACTAATGAAAAGATGGTATTAAAGGCTAGAATTAGCGTTTGTATCTGATCTCCGAATGCTTCATAAAATACACTAGCGACAACAGACATTGTACTAAGCAAAGATCGAAATACATCTACAAGCGGAGATAACACTATCATAACCGCATCAACGGCCCTTGACAGGAATTGAAACGACTTACCAAGAACATTTCCTATTACTTCCGCAAGGTTCATGCTGGAATTAGTCGCGGCTGTAAGGGAATTTATAAAATCTCTAAACCCTTCGTTCAGGCCACTTTCAGCAATTGAAGTCCTGAACCTGTGCATTGCATCGCCAAACATGGAGACTGTACCAGCCGTTGTCTGAGCAAACGCATCCATAGCACCATCTGCTTTGCCGCCAGTTCCAAAATTCTCAAGTAACTTTTTAACGGTTTCAGATGAACTATAGCTAACACCAGCCTCAAATCCCGCAAATGCACTAACGCCCTTATCACGGAATAAGTCTGCAGCGCCAATACCCGCAGACATTGCCCTCTGCACGTTAGCCGCCGCCTCATTGAATGGAATGCCAAACTGTGCAGCAATGTTACCCGTGACCTGTAGAAGCTCACCTAATTCATCTGCATCATTAGAAGCCGCAGCCAAGGAACCCGAACCAGCTTGAATTTCGGCTAATGAAAACGGAACACGACCCGCAAACTTAGCCATAATATCAAATGCTTTGCCGCCCTGTTCCGCGCTACCAAGCAAAGCGTCAAGTTGAACTTTTAAAGCCTCAACCTGTGACCCAGTATCAATGGCGCTTTTAATAAACGAACCAAAGATTGCAGTGCCGCCGATAACCGCAATGGCTCGCCCTACCTTTCGGAAAGCATCAGCCATGCGGTCTGTATGTCGCTCAGTAGTTTGAGAAACCTTGGCAAGATCACGCTTGAGATCAGCCATATCCGCTTCAATGCGGACTAAGAGGGTATCAACTGTCGTAGCCATTAGTCGGGATATAACTCCATCAAGTTCTCAAGTTCATCCTTTTTCAGCGGTGGCGGTTTACCACTAGAATGAAACTCACTAAATCCTTCAATAGCTAGGTAAAACTCCTGCAATGACATCGACCAAAATTCACTTGAACTCATTCTCATTTTGCCCAAGGCAACTTTGATCCATTCATCCCAAGGCAGTTCTTCAACTGCTATGCGACCGCCGCTATCGCGTTTCCCTCCTCATCCCCCAAGATGTGAACAATAATCTCCGCAACCAACCTGATGCCCTCTGTAAACCCAGCTTCCCAGATAAGCTTTTGGACGTCACGATCTTTGACATCAGTGCCGCTTGTTCTGATTACTGGCGTCAAAATGGAAACCATATCTGTCGCTGAAAAATCTGCGTCTTGCAATCCGCTTGCGATCTTCAAAATACCACGCCCACAATTTTGCTCAATACGCATTATTGTGTCCATTGATATTTTGCAGTTATATGTCTGATTTCCCAGACTTAACTTTAGCTCTCCGCGTTTTGGGTTTGTCAATTTCTAACTCCTCTGTTTGAATTTCGCAGACCTCATTTCGATTGCCTACATTGACAATACTGACCACCTTATAATCATTCTTGTCAACATTCAAAATTGTGCCTACGGAAATCTCCGCATCAAATGGCACTGAAAATAGCAAGCCTCTTTGGAAGCCTGATACCTCAGTGTCATTGATACTTACTTTAACAGAGTTCCAAGCCATCAATTAGCCTACACGGTAGCGAAGGTAACTGTGCCACTGCTTTCAAGGGTCACATCGTATTGGACTGTTCCGTTATACTCACCATTGAACGCCAATGACGCAACCATGAACTCCCCAGTGTATGTTCCGAAATCAGGAACCAAGATTTGGAAGTTATGAAAGTCTGATGCCGCAAACGCGCTTTCAAGAGTTGTTTCTGATGCCGCATCCGTAAAGACGCCGCTTCCCGAAATCGTAACAGACTGAATGCCGCCATTTGCTAAAAGCTTACGGATACCTGCATCATCAATGGTTGTTACGTCAACCGCTTCCTCATTCTGAGTAATTGATGTTGTTCTCAAGCCACCAATAGTTGTGTATGTATCGCTTGCCGCAGACGCAGTATTATCCGCGCCGATTTTAAGCAACATCGCTGAACCTTTTTGAGCCGCCATATTTTATCTCCTATGTGTCAAACATAACGACCCGAAATCTCATGACCCCGTGCCGCGTTATTCCATCATTCTCCGCTAGTGTTGTTGAAAACTCTTGTCTGATAAGCACTAGCGATGCTCCTGTTACTGTTATAGCACTATCGTGGAGCAAAGAATAGATACTTTGCATGATCTCTTTAATCTCGCGCCTTCCTCTGTATTGGGACCACGCATGAATAGTTAATGTATGCTCAAGGCCATCAAGGGTTTTTGTGCCATTATTCGATGTAGTTTCTTCGCCCATCAAGACATAAGGGTAAGACGTTTGCTCTGGGACATCATCATAAACAGAAACATTCCCAGTACCGCCAATCCCAGTGACATTGCCGTTAAGGGCTGAATAGATTGCCTTCTGTAATTCCCACGAATGTAAAGACATTATAGACCGCTCCCTTTAAGACGCTTGAACATTCTTCTTATCTTTGGCCTATTTTCTTCAAGAGCGGGTTGCATGAAAGGACGCGCATCCATTTTGCTTGTGCCAAATTCAAGAAACTCTGAATACTCTGCCCTGCTTTCGACACTGGCACCCATTTTGTCGCCATCAATAACTTCAAAGATATTATTGGCTAAATATCCCGTGTCAGTATTAGGCGGGTTTCCATCTGAAGATGCCGTATGGGTCCGTCTTGGATTGTATTTTTCATAAGTAATCCCAGAACTTCCATGCTCCTGAATAGATGTAACAGCCGTGTTCCTAACCATCTGCGCACTTGCAGCGATAATTTGCTGAACCTTGCGCTCATAAGCTTTGCTGACTTGTGAGGCTTTGCCTTTGCGAATTACCTTCGTGCGAATGCTCATGTTGGGACGCCCTCTTCGCAATCCAACTCTAAGAACTTGAACCGATTATCTACGTTAATCACGCCCTTGATATTGAAAATTCGCGTTTCTTGCTGACCATCAAATCTTACAAAGGTCTGAGAAAGCCTGTTTTTATGCGTCAAATCCTTGCGATAACGAACCGTGATCTTATGCTTGGCAACCTCTCTCAATTGGTTGTCTCGCCCAAACTCGCTTTCTCTGGCGCTTTGAGGCTCAATCTCAGCAAAGATAGTTGCAACCTTAGACCATGATAATGCTGCACCACCCCCATCATCAGATGTTCGCGTGTACGATTGCAGTTCAAGCCTTTCCCTCATACGACCTATAGACATCAGCCAATCCCCGACCTCAACACGTTCTCATAAGGCGTAGCGCCAAATCTCATGATCTTGTATGGCTGAAGCAATGTCCTCAATATCGCGGGTGGCGTAGGCGCTGGGTAACGCTCAAAGTCCCCCCTATGTTCATACAAGAAGGTGCAATATTGCAAAATCGCTACCCTAATAGGCTCTGGAACGCTATCTGGGGAAGAACCATAACCAGCCGTAAAATTGATTTCCAATCCATTGGCACCGCGCAAATCAGTAGGCCATGAACCACCATCCAACAGAACAATGCGGGGGATGTCTCTGACTGTATCGACATAGTAATTACTTGTCGCCCATGTGCTTTCTGTCCCTGCGTCATTGTAATATTTGACTGAGGTAACGCTGATCACTGGGGATGCGGAAATCTCAATGGCATATTGACCACCCGTCAAAGAATTTTGATGGCCTGTTCTATACCCGTTGAAACCGTTATTCGTAACTGCGGGGGTACTATCCAAGAACTGCCGCAGTGTTCGCGTTATGAACACTCTGCCCGTGTAATTCTCTGCCCATTCACGCGCCGCCATGATATAGGCCATCACTTGGATATTATCGACGTCATCATCTAATCGGAGATGTTCCCGTGCCTCAATCGCCGTAACTGGCTCTCTGGCTGGTTCTGTTACTATTTGCAGTCCTGACATTGAAGCACCTATGTAATATCATCTAAGACATCAATTTGGATGTACCCAGAATTTGGAAAAGTTTCTATTGTTCCATCACTGTAGGTGACTTCGAACTCGCCTATGAAAGAACCACCCGTGTCTGTGTCTGAAGATTGCCACGCATAACGAACAATCCCGTTTTCTTCATCATATATCGTAGCAGCCGCATCTACCTTTGCAGTAGAAGCCCCATAACGCTTCATATGGAACCGAACTGATGATCCAGTAAGATCAACCGCATTATTAGCAGCATCAGTAATAGTGGTTTGCAGAATTGGGCTTGTATCGTTCTTTTTGAGTTTAAAGGGCATGGCTTCTCACCTTTGATTTGAACCCATCATACACAAATTCGTAAAGATTTCCAGTTATGCTGCACGATTACGTCCTGTGTTTGACAATACAGCGGAGTTTCTTGGATTTGTGTTTTGAAGGACTACAGCATTCCTTGAGTTTGCAGAGGCGCTGATAAAGCGCGATATACCAGCATCATACAACAGCGATGGGATAGACGGTGTTCCTGTGGTGATACCGTTTGCCGTAAAGATTTGTTGTTGGGATATTGAAGGCGACCCCAAGTCTGGAATTCCAGAAACAAATCCAGCCGTAGAGAATACGTTGTTCTCCGTAATGTCCGCAGAGCCAATATCAACAGCGCCAGTAACGAAACCATCCCCAGCAAAGGTTTCATCCTCTGACATTGTGGCATTGTCCACGGATGGAGAACCGCTATCAAGATCATCCCCTGCAAGCTGATGGTCTTGTTCAATAGTTGCTGTACCAAGATCATGGGCTTGAGCATCAAGGTTGTCCCCATTGACTTTATGGTCTTGAGAAATTGAAGCCGTTCCAAGTGAAGGCGCACCAGTGCTAACATTGGCGGTGTTGAATGTCTCTTCTTCAGACATTGGGACACTTTCGACGGAAGGTGATCCCGTTGAAATTGTAGTGCCGCCAAGCTGATGATCTTGATTAATTGTTCCAGTATCAATATCGGGAGACTGAGCATCTACATTATCGGCATCTAAATCATGTTCTTGGTTTATAGTCGCTGTAGAGAGATCAGGCGCACCCGTGTCCAAATTAGCTGTTGTGAATGTCTCCTCTTCAGACATCGTAGCATTTGCGACTATAGGCAAATTCAATGATATTGTATTACCAAGCAACACATGAACTTGAGCAAATGCAGTTGATGAGACAGACGGGTTCCCTGTGTTTAAATTGGCTGTTGAGACAACATGGTCTTGATCAAAAGTCGCGCTTGGGACATTGGGCGCTGAAGTAGTAATTCCATCTGCGAAGAGAGGCGTTGTTTCCAAAACAGATGGATTTCCAAGAGATGGTGCGCCTGTGGTTATTCCATTTCCAGACAGACCATGCTCTTGAGAGATTGATGCACTCCCCAAAACAGGATTGCCCGTTGAAACCTCACCAGTATTAAAGGTTTCGCCCTCAGACATTGTAAGGTTGCCAACACTAGGGGTGCCACCAATCAGGTTAGAGGTTGTAAGTATATGAGTTTGAATGCCCGTTGGCTGATCAAGCTGTGGTTGTGCAGTTGTAATCCCATTCGCATCAAGGTCATGGTTTTGGTCAATTTGTGTAGTATCTAAGGATGGTGATCCAGTATTCAAATCAGATGTACTGAATACATTATTTTCCGTAAAATCAGCCGCATCTATAGAAGCCGCTCCAGTTGTAACACCATTCGCAGCTAAGACCTGATCCTGTGCAATTGTGGATGTGTCTATTGTAGGCGCTTGAGAGGATAGATCATTCGCAGAAAATTGGTGGCCTTGCGTAAAATCAATCTCATCTACAACTGGCGAACCTGAAGTAATCCCCTGTCCACCAAAAACTTCGATGACATCAATATCATCTGCAAACGGGGATGCGCCGAATGGAAAAAATGATGACATTGAGAACCCTTTTTTGGTGCGCTATACTATAGGCAACTTATCACAGTTCTATGCCGTTTGTCTATTTAAGTAGGGATAGATTGATTTCTTACAATCTTACGCAAATTTTCATCCACCTCAATATGACTTACCCTTTTCATTCGCAGCCTTGGAATGTGTTTCAATTCCTGATGCAATGAAAATTCATTCATATCGCCCGTGTAAAAAACAACCGCATTGAAGTTCACCTGTCTACATAAGGCGATGGATGCACCATAATGGACGGCTGTTTTTTCAACTTCCTCTGGGTAAACACGAACATTGTCTTGTTTGAACATGTTGCGCTCTCTGCCCTTTAGGTAAAAATCCCAGACGTTTTTGCCCTCTACCAAATCCTCACTGTCCCACCATTCACCTTGACTATCCCACTTGCACATTAGAGTTCGCCTGTCTGAGAACTTCATGCTGACACCATCAGGGGTTTTATAGCGAGAATAATGATTTTCTCCATAGCTATACAAAACAGGCGGGGGAACCTCTGTTGATCCATAGACGTTGAGAACCTTCTTAGCTCCACGCCTTGCTATATCATGTAACATACCATTGGCTGTGAAATCACCGCCAACAGAGACACAATCAAATGAGGACATATCCAATTCCTGCCATGAACTCATCTTAGATAAGACGCGCCACATATTCGGTGGCATTACCATAAATGTTGGTCTTACCTCATGGATATAATCTATGAATGTAAATGGATTAAACTTCTCATGCAGAACCTCGCACCCAATCATGCGTTGAACATTATCCATCATGACCGCAGTCCCTATGCTCATAGGAGCCATATAGTTCAACAGTTTAGATTTTTTGGTATGACCATACAGATCAATGTTTGCTTGGGAAACTTCATCCAAAAACTCTTGGCTGTGTTGAACCTGTTTCGGATGACCTGTTGTGCCGCTAGTCGTAAAGGTGTGGATTGAATTCTTTGTGTACGTTCTCATTGAAATATAGCGTCCATAAGCCTCTGTTATCATCACCAATTTCAGCCGTATATGGGAGCCTCATGCGCTTTCCTACTAGAAGCATAGTTTCCCAATGGCCTAATCTTTCGCCGTTAAGCCCTTTTACAATAATATCCGCAGATATTCTATTGCAGCGATGCGATTTTGCGTAATCAATATATTCTAACCAAAACTGCCGTGAGAATACCCAATTTTTGTTATTGTTATATTCTCTATAGAAACCCGCCGTTTTGTGCCACCGATCATTAACAACAGAGGCTACGCCATACATCAATAATTTACCATCGCGATAAACACCTGTGTACTTTGTGCCTTTGGCTATATCGCTTATGTTGTTGTAATCCTCAAATATCTTTTCCCAATACGCAATCAATTGGGATGGCCTCATAGCAGAATTAAATGGGACAGCCTCTTTCATGGCTTTATAACTGTCCGCTAGTACATACAAAACTTTTTCGAAATCTGGCTCATCTTCTCTAAAAAAATGATATTCTTTCATTATGTGAATTTCATCCAGAAATCATGACATGAAGCATACCAAGCCCCATTATTGTCGCCTTCAATAGAATATCTAGGTTGTCCCGTTAAATTATGATAATTTGTTGATGTGAATGTTGTCCAACCACTTGATCCCCAACCACCTTCTCTAAATGCGGCTTTGGCATATTCATTTGTTGATCCACCATAAGAAGTGTTAGTGCTACTTCCACCTACAAATGCCATAACATTGTTATCAGCCATTGCGCCACCTGTAGTATACCCAATCCCAGTGCCGCTTTCTATATTTGAAGTTACTGTCGTATAGCTACCGATGTTGGAAATATCTACCTTATATAAGCTTTTAGCGGTTTCTGCGTCATTTACTGAGACAGCGAAATAAAATTCATCAGTATCATTCCAGTTTACAAAATCAAACTCTGGATTGCAAATATTTGAGTTTGAAGAACTGATTATTTTTTTAGTCCAACTACTCCCGCCATTTGTACTGTAATAATAGCCGTACTCATAAGGTGATGCTGAATAGGCATAAGGGAAAATTATGGTATTGCCTTTTGCGTAAGCCCTACATCCACCACTGTAAGCACTGGCATCAGGTTGATAAGCGGCTGCGGCTGTGCCTGAATTTCCTGACCAAATATGAAGAGTTGTTTGAGTTTTCCAATATCCTTTTGCAGTTGTTAAATCTACATTATATGAGGCATTTTCTGTTTGATTAGTGCTATCTGTGCTTGGGTTTACATTGTAATTGGTGCCATTCTGTTGCCAATAATAGCTTTGTGACGACGCACTCTTAAAGATTTTCCAATACCCAGAAAGCAATCCCTTATTGCCATAAGGCCAAGCCGCTGTTCTACCACCACCCCCTGCGCTTATCATTGTACCGCCATTATTAACAGTTGTACTGTAACCACTAGCTGTACTAGTAGTCCATGAACTTCCGCCATTTGTTGAATAGCTCATTTTACTTCTGGTGTCGTTAGTGTCAAAATAGTTATTGTACCAGATGCTATTGACATGATCATAAACAATGTCACCGCCTTGGAAATTTGCTCCACTAACAGTATAACTACTTGAACCTTCTGATTTAGTTGTGGGAGCACCAATACCAGAGGATGCGCCATAATATTCGTTAAATGCGTTCTGCGCCCCCGCGGCCTTGCTGATTAAACCGCGAATATCTGCATCGTTCAAAGTGCATTCGGTACCAGTAGTGCCCCCCGCTTCGACATGCATTGCGTTGAGATCAATTTGACCGCTACTTGTGAGAGCCATTTTTTAGTTCCTCAATTTCTGCTTTTAAGTCTTTGATAGCTTCGATGAGCAAAGCTGTAAGCTGATCATACTGAACAATATCATATTCAGTTTCGTTATCATCGCCCATTTTCAGTTTCAGCTTTGACTTCTTAATAGCAGAAGGCAGAACCTTTGCGACCTCTGGGGACATAACACCCGCGCTTGATACCCCATCAGCCTTGTAATCGAAGGTGTAGCCATTAAGCTGCATGACCTTCTCAAGCCCATTTGTTACAGGCTTTATGTTTTCTTTGAGGCGTGGATCAGAGATAGTGGTTGAATACGCTATGACGTTTCCATCTGCATGGAAGTCACCATCGTTTTCAATACGCGCATCAACATTCCCATCAAGCACAAAATCAATATTGGTTGTACCAACAGAAATGTAATCGTTTGTATCTTGACCGATTTGTGTGATTACGGACCTCTGATCCGCGTTTACGCTGAAGGTAGTGCTTGAAAGGGTAAGCCCACTGCCAGCGGCATAAGTTGTATTGGTATCTGTGCTTGAAAATGTAACCCGTTTATTGGTGCTATCGAAAGCAACTGATGTCGCGCCACTCGCAGCAAATTCCAATCCTACCGTATCCGTTACAGTAAATTGCGATGCGCCACTTCCATTTTCAATCGCTAGGCTTGTGGTGTTTGTATCAGTGTTTACAACAGTCTCTGTCCCGCTTGAGATAGAAGTAATATGCCCATACGTGTCCAATGTTATGCTTTGGATGTATGTACGTCCAGAATTGCTTACAGAGGCCTGAGAGGACGTGTCAGAGTGGCTGAATGTTGTCCCAGTAAGGTCTATACCAGAACCAGCCGAATATGTGGTGTTCGTATCGGTTGCGGCAATTGTTGTCGCCCCCGTGGTGTCATTATAGCTGACTGTAATGTTTGAACCTGCGGTAATAGCCGCACCAATTCTGTCTTCAACAGCCTCTTGGAAGTCAGTGATTTGACTTGATGTGTGCGTGTGGCTAGAAGCCGCAGCGCCTACATCTGTATAGCTAAGTGTCTTAGAGACAAGCCCAGTGACGTGACCATTGGTATCTAGCGTTACGTCTTGGATTACAGCCGCGCCAGTATTGTCAACGCTTGAAGCCGCCGCAATGGTGGGGTGTGCAGTTAAATAGCTGGGATCACTTGCTGGAACCCAAGAAGGCGTGACATCTGCGTTTGTTGCAATAGTATCAAGTTTAGTGCCATCCGTTGCTACATCACGCCCATCAACGGTTCCTGATACTGTTATGTTGCCTGTTACGTCAATGCCTGTGGCGGTGGTGGCGAGTTTTGCTATGCCGTTGTGATAAGCCGTTACCGCACCATCTTGCTGACATAACAACATGTTTTCAGAGCCAGTATTGCTGCGTAATGCTATCTCACTGCCGTTTGTATCTATATATAAACCGCCAGTTCCTTGATCTGAAATAAAAGAATACAAGCCGGTGTGATAAATCTGTAGGTCAGACCCAGCGCCAAAGGTAGCTTTCACATTGTCACCAAAGGTTAACGCATCCGCAGAAGCGTCCCACACCATCTGAGCCGTGGTGCCAGTGTCCTCGTAGAAGCTGATAGAGCCAGTGGAAATGTCTATATTTAAGATATCATTAACCTTGTTGCCAGCATCCGCATACTTTGCAACGGCAAATGAACTTCCATTTAAATTCAGACCAGCGTTTAAGTCTGTGGTGTCTGTTTCATTAAAGATTAAAATGGGATTTGTTCTGTTAAGAGTTGCCACCCCATCCACAGTCAGCCCATCGCTGGTCAAAGTCCCAGAGATGTCTACCCCTGTGTTCGTCGTCGCCAGCTTCTGGGCGGTGTTAAAATAAAGACCGACCTCAGCACCAACCGTAGCCTTAATTAAATAATTATTAGAATTATCTAAAAATTGAATAATGTTTCCGTTGGTTTTTATGCGGAACTCACCTGTTCCCGTTTCATATAGATAGCTATGGCTACCATCATGGTAAATCTGCAGGTCAGACCCAGCACCGAAGATGGCTTTGTCGTTGTCTGCAAACAAAATGTCATTTCCGTTGGATGCCAAGTCTCCACCAAGTTGAGGTGTGGTGTCATTTACCAAATCAGTAGAGATACCCGTAAGGGAAGAACCATCCCCTGAGAATGCGGTTGCGGTTACTGTTCCTGTTACTTCGATCCCTGTGGTGGTGGTAGCGAGTTTGGCTGAGTTATCATAATAGAGAGTTGATGCGCCGTTAGACAGCCCAACAAAGAAATTCTCACCCGTGTGCGCTTGCAGTTTTATTTCGTTGTTACCACGAATAAGTACATCGCCAAGCTCAGAAGAAAACTCTAATGCGCTTCCATTCCAGTGAATTGTAGCATCCGTACCATCTCCAAATACGACTTTTGCATTGTCACTAAATCTTAATTGGCTAGCAGACCTATCAAAAACAATATCACGGCCCGCCGTGGCTCCGTCAAAAGTTACATCATCAGTAAAAGTTGCTCCCGCAAAACTTGGGCTTGCGGTGGTAGCAACATCTTGACCAATAGAGAATTGAGTTCCTGTCAAAGTGATGCCAGTTCCAGCGGTATAGACCGCCGTTTCAGCAACAACTGTGAATGTAATCGCTGTTGTACCAAAGGTAATCGCACCAGTTTGGTTCATTACATAGAGTTCACCCGCGCCAGTATTACCTTCCTTTACAAAGAACGCATCGCCCTCACCAAGAGCATCCTTGTCAGAAGCACCATAGCTATCTGCATCCGTAGCACGGGTAAGAACCCAAGCGGTTGAGCCATCCCCAACAGTTGAAACGTAATAAATCCCATTGTGCGCTGAGTTTGTTTGATTATAGACCAACACACGATCATTGAGGCTTAGAGAAACCCCATCAATGCTTATAGCCGCATTGGTCCCTGCGTTTGTAAGAGTGGCACCCACACCAGATGAACCGTTGTTGTATGTAGCATTGAGATTGCTTGGTGCTTCAACCCTAACTGGATCATGGTAATGAATACCCGCCGCAGCAATTGTATCCACATATTCTTTCGTCGCAGCGTGTAGACTAGAAGTAGGATCAGCATTGAGGGTCAGAGTACCCGTCATTGTCCCGCCGCTGAGATTTAACTTACTGTTCAGAGATGTTTGCAATCCATCGACATTTGAAATGACGTGGTTATGGCTATCATCCGCAACAGTCACGCTGATAGATGTGGTCCCAGACCCGCTTACATCTCCGCTCAGTGTGATTGTTTGGTTCCCAGTAAGCGCCCCTGCCTCTGCAAGAGTATTGTTTACCCACGCGGTTCCATTCCATTTTAGGATTTCACCCGAACTATTCGATGTAATAGTTACATTGGAAAGGCTATCCAGAGTGTGGTTATGGCCTGAAGCAGCAAACGCACTTGCTTGATTACCATCAAGAAGGTCTGCATCTAACCCTGAGCCATCGCCATCAACTGTTTTAATGGCAGTCAATATCTCACTGGCTGTTTGATCCGCTGTAGCGTTTGTCTCAACCCCATCAAGCTTCGTTTTGTCAGATGCGGACATGAAGCCATCTGCGCTTGTAGTCGCATTAGTGTGGTCATGGCTATCGTCTGCAACCGTTGCAGTGATGCTGACATTAGCGGAACCGTCAAATGTGGTGCTGCCACTAACATCACCCGTTAGGCTAATTGTGCGCCCTGTCTCAAGGGCAGAGGCGGTATCTGCATTTCCAGTAACATCCCCTGTTAAATTACCAGTAACATTACCAGTAAAGGTCGCATCTGTTCCATCAGTACCACTGTCCAATACAGATGTTCCATTAGTTGCCTTAACATCCCCCGTTAAGTTACCCGTTACATTGCCCGTAACATTAGTTGTAAATCCGCTACTGGTTACTGTCGCAACATCTGTCCCACCAACTTGGAACTTTAAGGAACCTGTGCCACGCTCATTAATTATAGTGTTCGTTCCGTTATGAACGATTTCAAGATCATTATCAGTACCGATTGAAAGCTTTGAGTTGTCAGTCAACCCAAGATCGCCCGTCATTGTATCGCCATCTAACTGGACGAAATCATCAGCCGCAGAGGTAATAAATACATAGGCTGTTCCTGACAGGCTTATTGCGCTATCAGCATTATTGCTTTCCAAAACTGTTCTGGAAAGTGAAGTACCCGAACTTGTGTATGTGCCAGTGCCAATTTCCCAGTTGTCGCCATCCTCAATGACGTAACGGACCTCATCTCCGTTTACGACCCCTGCTTCTTCAAATGTTTGATAACCCGCTACGGCTGACCCTAAGGTAATTGTCGATGTGCCTGTAGTCGCTGTGGACATTTTGGCTCTATTCACGAACACTTTTTTCGCCATAGCGAGTTCTCCTATTTTAAATTACTAGCAAATTATGCTGGATCAGGGATACCAATATCAAATGTTGCTAGAGTAAAGGTGTTGCCAGAGGTAACTGCCTGTGACGCTGTAAGCGTTCCCGTTGCCAAGAGGCGTGAGTTGCTTGTGTCAGAAATCGCATAATGTGTGGCTGTTCCAGTAGCACTGATTGATCCATCAGTAATAGCCGCCACCGTCACTTTGCGCCCCCCGCCCGTTCTGTCGCTTGGTGCAGCAATAGAAAGAGAAGTTGAATTTCCAAGAGTGTAAGTGGAAGTAGCTTCTGTGTAAGTAGTGGCTTCTTGAGAAGTTACGTCGATGCGAGAGGCTTCAGTGTCCAGAACCGATAGGCCACTATCAAAGACGCGATCATTTAAGGTTGCCATTTTCGGCCCTCCGTTGATTGTTGCATATGCACCATGAACTTAGCACAAACAATGACCACACTCAACGATTAGAGCCTTGTCTATTTTTTTACTTTCGGGGGGCGTCCGCGCTTTTTCTTTGGCGGCGTGGGTTCTTCCCATGCTTCATTCACATCAGGAGTGCTAGGGTCATCAGCCCTCAATTTACCTTTTGCATCTCTAGCACGTTTTCTCTTTGTCTCTGTAGGGCCAGCATTTCCACCAATTTCATGGGCAACGCCCCTTTTCACAAAGCCGCTCAAAGTCCGAACTTCCCAATCCTCTGAGCCAAAATATTCTTTCCCCGCTTCGTAGGCCATTGTAGCTGCACCATCTGCGCGACAAATACCTTTTGTTGTCTTCAACATCATGATTTTCATTCGGGTTCTCCCATAAAGTAAGGGGGGCAAGTTGCCCCCCAAACCAATTCGTTATCTTATGAAGATGGATGTGTAAGAACACGCATCGCTTCAGCAAGAACAACTTCACCACCAACACGGCGACGAGCGATATAACGCACATTGCCTGAAGATGCTTGGCTGTATGGGTCACGCAGAACAGACAAAGAAATGCGGTCAACAATCATGTACCCTCTGCGGAAATCTCCGTAGATGACTGATTTTGCGTCCGCAGCAATATCTGCAACATCTGGCGCTTCAACATATGGAGAACCAAGAATTGAGTTTGGAACACCCGCTTGACCTGAGAAACCAGTCTGGAAGATATACTGACCCGCAGTATCTTTCAGCTTGCGAATTTCACCCAATGTTTGACGGTTGAACATAAATGTCGCACCAGACATGTAGGGTGTTTTGATGTCATGCATCAAGTTGATCAAGTCATCCGTTGCAAGAGCCGCAGCCGCAGCCGCCGCTGTTGAGCCAACTGTTGAACCGTTTGTGATACCTGTAGGCTTGTTCGTGCCGTTACCACTGATGAACGCCGCGCCTTCCGCTTTTGCGAATTGCTCTGCGAACTCAAGGTTCATTTCGGCTTCCATATCGAAGGCACTATCTTCCAACAATTGAGAACTGATGTCCACAAGAGCATAAAGTTCATGTGTTGGGATAGTGTTCAAAGACGTGGTGTAACCAGTTGTCTCTGTGCGCGTTCCACCTTCCGCAGTCCATGCCGCAGCAAAGTTTGCAGTTTTCTGTGGAACTTCAATCTCTTTGTTTGAGGTTTGACGAACACGCGCAACTGAACGAACAGGGGAGAACTCTTCAATGATCTTGATGATTTCTTCCACATATTCCGCAGGGGCAAGGTTACCCGCAGTTGCCGCAGTGCCAACTGTGAGGGCTTTTTGCTCCATTTCGTCCAAGCCTTGATCGCCTTTACGCAACCACTTGTCCCAAGCCTTGACCGCAAAGTCTACGTCATCATGCTTAACCTGCGCTGTTGGGCGCTTGAGCATGGTTTCGATGCTTGCAAGTGCTTCTGACATTTGCTGTGATTTTGCTTCCGCAGCAACCAACTTCTGGTTGACTGTCTCAAAGCGGTCAAGATCAGCTTCAATCTTAGCAAGCTTTTCTTCGGTTACTGGGTCTGATGAACCCTTCTTTTCAATTTCCGCTAGACGCGCATCGTTGACAGATTTGAACTCTTCAAATGCTGTCGCCATTGCGTCAACGGCAACTTTTACTTGATCTTCCATATCGATCACTCCGTTGATTAGGATTTAAGGATGTTTGTGAAGCGCGAAAGCGCATCAAGGACTTCAGGCGTTTCCTCTTTCACAGCATCCCGCTGTTCCAGTGCCTTGGCGACTGCGGACGCAGCGGCCTTTGCTTCGTTGCGCGATAGGCTACCTGCATCCCGCAGAAGTTCTTCCCATTCACGCACCGTGCGATCCGCACCTTTAACCGCTTGAACCCTTGCGCGGGGGTTCATTGGAAAAGTAACTGCGGAAATCTCCATGAGATCAACTGACTTGAGATAGCGCCTTTTGCCCTTCTCATCATAGTCAACCCCTTTAGGGTCTACGCGATAACCTATTGAAAGGCCATCAAGCGCCCCCATTTTCATCAACTCATAAACTTCGCGGCCTCTTTGGGTTCCCATTGCCAATCTGCCTTTGACCTTTAAGCCCCTGCGATCTTCAATGATCTCATCGAAAACACCGATAGGCTCATCCTGTCTATGCTGATAGAGCATCTTAACCGCTTTCGCGCCCTTTTTGCCTATCGACTTAGCAAAGGCTCCCTCAACCACAATATCATTCCCCAAATCTTTGTTCCCAAAGATTGAGCCGTAACCTGAGAAAACACCTTTTTCCTCTTCGTCTTGGTGGGCTTTATATTCGAATTGAACATCAAGAGTGCCATCTTCCAACTTGGTTTCTTGATCCTCAATGATTTCTTGTGGTTCGATTTGATCTTCAGTCATTTTTTCGCCCTCGAATTGGCTGATACAAACCGCGACCCTTTGGCCTTGGTTTGGAAACTCACTTATCAACTTGTCATCGCCTACACAGCGACCAACAAAGTCATCTCTGCTTTCGCCTAATCTTGGCTTTGGCAATGGCATATATAAACCTCAATGGTTATGCTTACCGATAACTTACCATATAACATGTAATCGGGTCAAAGGCTAGTATCACGGGCGCACAGTGCTTGTGCCTTCCATGTATCGACGTTCTAAAATACTTTCCACAACGTCACGAAAGAATATTTCCTCACCCGCCAAATCTTGCATAAGAGATTGGATTTCCTCATAGTTCCGCTTGTTAAGTTTTGGCAGATCAAGAATTTCTTCTATTCGCTCAGATTGTGCGCTCAACTGCTATCTCCCTAATAAACTCCATAAACTCAGGTCTTACCTTGTCCATTCTGCCTATAGCAAAAAGGCTAAACTGTTCCGCGAAAAATTCTTTTTCGTCTTGCTCAGAGTAGGTTGTGGGTAAAAGTTTTTTGCGTTTTTTGCGTAACCTAAAGTTCTTTTGGAAAAACTGTTTTAGTTCCCGCTCAGTTGGTACGTCAAAAACATAACCACCATCAGTTATGCGAGTTTTGTGATACTGATGAATGTGATGTCCAAATTCATGATACATCGTTGATCGCATATGATCTATTCCCGCATAAGAATATTGCTCTGCGGTAAATGGCTTGAGTGCATCTTCGCCCTCTGTCCATTCGCTAAGAACCCAATTTTTATTGCGCCTCATAATCCGCTGTTGAACATTTCGCCTACTCGTTAAGGTATTTGTTTGCTCGTTGATAGGTTCAATTTGTGCGCGGTATTCCTCGCGGCTAATTTCATCATTGAAATATGCACGGCGTATTACGGCCCTTTCCTGTTCAAGTTCGTCGATCTGTTTTTTAAACTCCACATCCTTCGCAGCCGCATCATCAAATTCTTTTTTCGCAACTAATCTATCAACATCATCTCTCATATCTTCGGCATATCTGTTGAAGTAGGCGGGGTTCAAATTCATAACGCCATCACCCTGAGAGGCTATGGCTTTCATCGACTGAACCTGATAACCGCGCATCCTTGGTATTCTTAGAAAGTCCGAAAGATAATTGAGTTCGTCGGTTATTACTGCAACCATAGCAAGCGCATCATCGGACAAATCATCTGAATTTATAATTTTACCCCAATTCCGCTGGCTCATTCCCCTATAACGCGGTTTAACATTATACCTATCATCATTCCCAGATGCCTCTAGCACCTCGTCAAGTCGCCGTTTAGCGTCTGATCTCTTAATGTCTGGGAAATTCTCGTTAGTAACTCGCCCCTTATTTGGCCTTACAAATTGGTCTGTTACTTTAAGAGTGGCGAAAACATCGATCAAACTGTCATCTTGCTCTGGCTCTGGAATGTCTGGCAACTCTTCAGGACCAATATCAACGCTTTCGACATCATCAAACAGAGCATCTTCATCGCTAAAGTAAACCGCCAAACATCTGCAATTGATATTATTAGCCGCACCACCAGAGCCATCATGCGGATGAACCATCTCAATCTCAGCGCCACGATACCTGATAATGAACTTCTCATCGATGCCAACTTCTTGACCGTTGGCACTTCTATGATGATCCCTTGTGCGCCCGTCTGAAACACTTACCCACCGTTTCCGCTGTGCAGGTAGGTTTAACTCTTTTGTCGCGGTGTAGGTGGCGTAGGATGCCGCTGCATGAGTTTCTGTCCTTGCTATAGTCGCTGACCTAGCGCGAGCAATTGCGCCACTGGTTTTCTCCCTTATGCGCTTGGCAATCTTATCAACGCCCTCACCGCCATTTTCTCCATCCCTGATGGCCTGTAATATTTGACGCCCAGTTGTCGCTGTAATCCCTCTGATCTTTTCCCCAGCAAACTTTTCATAATATTGGAAAACAAGCTGAGAAAACCTTTCTTGCTTACGGTTTTCATAGACCCGATCACCGAATTTCTCGATTACTTCTGTATAATGGGCGCGAAATACTTGCTCTAGTTCGCCCTTCATGGGCCTCATAGCGTTTGTGAAGCCCCCAGACTGTTCATATTCAGCCGCAGCCCTTTGGCCCACTTTCTTTAAAACCCCCATTATACGGCCCGTCATGGACCGCTCAAAGCTAATCCTCAACCGATTAACCTCTCTAATCTCTTTAGAGATAGAGACACGGGACCGATTGGCCTTAATGAACACAGGAAAAGTCATGCCCTTTTATACCATGTGATTTTTTTTTCGTCTAATTGCATTTTTTTTGTAAATATGTTGTTGACAGTTGTAATTACATCGATTACAAAGGGGGCATACCAAATGAAGGAACACGAAAATGACTAACGAAACAAACATCGCAAAACTAGCTCGCCTTTACACAGAAGAAGGCTTCACAAAAGAGCAAGCCGCGACTGAGATGGTGAACAACAACACACCATACTCGTTTGCCGTAAAAGTTCTACTCGCAATGAAATAATCAACGGGGCTTCGGCCCCACCATACCAAAAGGAAGGAAATTCAAATGGCAGATCAATCTTTAGAAACTCGCGTAAGTAAAGCGATTGATCATCTTTTGGCGGTTATTGATCGCCGTGGCTTGGATAATGTTTCAGACGAAACACGCGAAGCATATTATGCATTGGATGCCTTACAAGAAGGTTTGAAGTATGGCTCAATGGATCATGGAACAGCAATCGTTTTTTACACACCTTAATCTCAGCGGGGGCGAAAGCCCCCAACAACCAAAAGGAGAAAAACAATGAAAATTGACACACAAGATTGGATTATCTTTGCCCTCGTTATCATAATGGCAATGGTATTCGTCACAGGCATAAGCGCGGGGTGGTGGTTATGATAACCGAAAAATTCAATGGCAAAATCTTACGAAAACTTCGGGAAGGAAGGGGCATCACGCAAATAGCACTGTGTCAGGATTTGGGCTTAGATCAGGCAAGCTATTCCAAATATGAAAGAGGGGTTGTCAAAAACCCCCCTGCCACAAAAGTAAAAGAATTTGCTAAGTATTTTGATGTCCCATATGAAAGTTTCTTTGCTGAAATGCAAAAAGAGAATATCCTAATCAAAAGGAACTCAAGCATTCCAGAACGCATTGACGTTCATGTTCATGTCACGATTGATTGGGGGTTTCAATGATTGAGTTCTTCACTGTCTTAATTATTGACTATGAAATGGCGTCATACAATGCAGCCCCCGTTGCAAGTATCGTGTACGCCTCACAGAACCACTGCCAAGAAGCAATGGATCAAGGGTTGGCTGATCCGATCTATGATCATATCGTGAAGCTGTACGGCAATGACATTTTTATGACCTGCGTGGAGACTGATGTTGTTTCATCCGTACTTAGACCAAGGGCAAGACCATGACTGAGAAATGTATGTACTGCGAAAATGACGCTCTGATAAAACATCAGGATTTTGAGTTATACTGTGGTCAGTGTTGGATGAAAAAGGAATACAATGATGCACAAACTCACATCCCAAGATCACGCACTTTTACGTCAACTTCGTCGAGAGGAAGAACGCTGTCTCGACGCTTACCTTCGAACAGGCGCGAAACACCCTAACCTTGAAAGGGATTTATGGAGAGCGAGAAAGGAACTAGAGCGGTTTGTGCGCAGCCTACGCTTCGAAGGGAAACATATATAGAAGTTGCCAAGTGAATTTGTTGGTGCTAGATCAAAGGCACTAACAGATCAAAAAGGAAATAAACATGGCGACAAAAAAGAAAATGAGAGGCGTAATCTGCTTCGACCTCGAAATACAGGCGCAAAACCTCAAGCACCTTGCTTCAATCGAAGAGGAGTTGAAAGCACTCGCCCAAGCTTGGATCACAAACCAAGATAAGGATGAGATCAAGGTGATCGCTCATCAGGCAGAAATGACTGATAGACGGGGTGGCGTAAGCGGACCAATTGCCAACATGGTCTGGCGAAAGAGTAACACAAACCCATATCGACGTAGGGCATAAATACAAAAAGGGGGTAAGCGTAAAACCTACCCCCTTTTCTTCACTAACTGTAACTGAAAACGACCAAGCAACCTCAGTAACAGGATAATTTTAGCCTCAAAGATTTCTCTTTTCAAGCCTATTGTTCCATTCATCCCACGTTGGCAGAACTTCCCCATAATCAATCTTGTTCTGATTACATAGCAAACGTAAGCGATATATTTCGTCCGCAGCCGAAGTATAAAGTTCAGAGTGCTTATTTTCCCTGCCACCCAAAAACAAAGCCGCCCTCTCAAGCCTTGATGCGATGTCTACCTTTGGAACAAAATGCTTTTGGGTTTCCCAAGGAAAAGGCCAATCTCTCCCACTGTACTGGCTCATCACAAATCCTTATCTTTCGGTATCGTCGCATCCATTTGCTTTTCTAGTTCGCGGAATAGCTTGTAGATGCCCAAGGTGGTGCGCTTTCTTACCTTGTTGTAATTTGGGTTCTTTGTCGCCTGATCCCTGATATGTTGCAAAACCTTTTCTTGCGCCAAGTCCAAGGTCTTATATTCACCTCTAAGAAAAAGAGCCGAATAACAAGCTACACCCATCAGCAAATCTTGATCCCACTTTGAAAGCTCCATGCCTGATAGCTCATTCCAATCACGTTCAAATATTCGGCCTATCTCTTGGAAAAGATCAACGGCATCAGTTTTTGTAAGTTTCATTAATTTCTCTTCAATAAAACAGAAAATGTACCAGAAACCGCATCTGTTCCTGATGAAGTTTTAGCACGGATTTCTATATCATCCTTCTCATTCACCACTGTGGCCTTTTGCAAATCTTGCACAAACGCTGTGTTCTGAACCGTGGATCGCGCCTTTGTTTGAATGATCCCCGCATTCTTGCGCACAATTAAGCGCCCATCCAGATACTTGTTTGATGCAGATGCACCAGAACTAAAGGACCATTGAGTTATGTAGCCTGTGAAGCCAGCAGGGATAGTATAAACCGCCATGAGGGTTTGACCCATATCCGCACTAATCTTTGCAACTGTGGTGCCGCCAATGGATAGTGTGATGTCACCCGCATTCACCTCACCAGAACCCGCCTGAGAAACAAAAGAACGAAACACGCGGATGAATGTGCTTGCTACCGTTGTGCTAGAAGTCCCATCCATATCCACCTCTAAGGACTTCGGAAGCCAGTTTTCATCTAAGCCATCAATAGTGATCTTTTGTGCGCCTGTGCCACTAATATCATCCGCTGCATCAGAACTAACAACAGATACACTCCCCGCTGTGGATATATAACTGTATAAACCGCCAGCATCCCAAACGGTTTCCTCATCCGTTCCAATCGCTGGATTAAATCCAAACTTATAAATCGCGGGACCATAAGCACCTTTTGCCGCCTGAACAGAACCAACATTCATCTTTGTTTACTCCGCTGCTATCTCATATGTCCCATGCGATTTTTCTGTTTTCAAAGGATGTCCCTCTGGCAATAAATCAGTGTCAAATTTACCGCTACGGAACCGCCCAGTACGCACAGCGCGAAGGAAACCATTCACTCTGGCATATGCCCATTGGTCTGGACTATTCACGTTAGGACGAACACTTTCAGGATTTGTGCGATATGCACCTACCCCTCTGCGAAATACTGCTTCCAGCATTCGCTGAGTGACACGCTTACCCTTTTGATTTCCGTACTTGTCATTGTGATCTTTGACCTTTTCAGCCAGACCCTTCTTGACCGCCGCACTTACTTCCTCTGCTTTGATCTCGCCATGATTTGGGCTATCCCAAAAGTCATGATAGTAAGCCTCTAACCCTAAAGACTTATCACGCTCATCATTTAATTGCTGAACTTTTCGCCGCGCCCAGACCTGCCCCTCGTCACCGCCCCAACCAAGCCAAGCGATCAAACCCGCAGAAGGCCATCCATCTTCGCCACGACGAAAGCCTTGGGCTTCCTTATCGACTTCGTGACGGGAAAAGAAGCTGTGCATACGCCGTACTGTTCTGGGGCTTAGACGCTCTTTGTCAATCAACTGATTAGCCCTAGCCACACCAACAGGCGTCATGCCCCTTCCGTATTCTCTACGCAAATCCAAGGCTCTCTGAGCGTTTCTAGCCATTGCCGCAGTTGGAGTGGTGTCAACATCTGCCTCTGCCTTGCCCTCTTCAGCCTCAGACCAACGTGCGCAAACATATTCCAACCGAATATTTGCATCAAACAATTCGCAATAACCATCTTCGTTGTGAATACAGTTACCACAGTTCTGTTCTTCATCACCTAATGCATAAGCATCTGGCAATGATGGGGGGACATCTTCACCGTCTGGATAGAAATCCAACTTGGTTTCTGATCCGTATGCAGATTTTCCCGCTTGCTCTGGATCAATGCCATCATCTTCTGCGACCTCTGGACCCCCTAGAGGGAACAAGTTTGCAGCAATGAACACCTCATCCCCACCTGTGATTGGCTCAAGCCCCAACCGATCCCGCGCCTCGTTACGACTTATGATGCCCTCTCTTACCGCAGCAACTACATTTTCATAGATACGCCTTCTGCGCTCTGTCATTGCTGGGATTTGATCGATGTCATATTGAATATGAATTTCATCCCCAAAACTTGGAGCAAGCCACTCATTCAAATCACTCTCAATCCTTTTTGCCAATGGGATTATGGTTTCTTCATACAATGCCAAACGCGCTTCTTGGACATTGGCATACGTTTGACTGTCTGGAATACCGATCAATTGAGATGGAACACCAAAGCATAGAGCAATGTCCTTTGCCGCCATATGCTTGTTCTCTAAGAAATCCATGTCTCGCGGAGACATCCCCATTTCTTTCCAATCAAAGTCTCCCTCAAGCAACATAGGCTTGCCAGCATTCTTTTGACCTGTGAACTTACGCTCCATGTCTTCGCTGATCACTTGGCGCTGAGTGTCCGTTAGCATTACAGCATTGCCGATCTCATCCTTGGGCTTAAAGATAATTGCGCCTGAGGGACGTGCTCCGTTAGTCAGAAGCCCTATATTATGCTTTGCAATCATGTTGTGTTGGTCAAGATCAACCGCAGCCGCCATTAAAGGGGATAGTCCAAGATAATCATCCAAAGGGTTCCACATTTTGAAATGCTTGACCTCAGACTGCCCTGATACTGGGTCTGCGTCATACTTTGCGACAACTTGGCTGTTAAGTTTATACTTGTAAGATTTCGGGATTGAAGTTTCGCTTGGCTCAATCTCAATGCGATCAGGACGCAAAGTATAAAGTTCAGTTGGTATTTGGTTCACTGCGGATGCAAGAGCGTAGCTATTGCCAGACAACAGCAAGAAGGAATACAACGCTTGAAAGTATTCAATACCCGCTTGCATAGGATTTGGCCTTTTTAGCAAACTAATCAGGGGGTGAGCCTCAAGTTCTATATCACCCTGATAAACCTTAAACGGTATAGAAGCAGCGCCATTTGCAATCTCGTTCACACATCGATAAACAATGGCGTTTTGCTGATACCCCTCAGAGGCATAGTCTTTGAAGCTATCCTTGCGCTTATGGCTGAACATTGAGCCACCTTGCACGTAGACCTTTGGTGCCTCTTTCACTTCCAAACGCGGGAAGATCGCATTCCTTAGGTTATCTAACACGCCCATTTTACGTTATTCTCCACACTGCTTGTCCACTTGATTGTGACAATTCCGTAATCGCCCAAACCAAGGCGTCAAGTCTATCTGGGGATACATTACCAGAACCGTTATAAAAAATCATCTGTTCTTCCAACTCTGGGAACCTTCCAGCATGAAAAACTTGCTCCCTTTCATACAGTGCAGCAATCGGTTCAGCCCTCAACATCTTCCCCCTTGTCGCCCTCACCGCTTTATAGGCAACTGATCTATCACTATCTAATATCAGTTTTTGCACCATATCACCACCCTGATTGACTTCAGCCACGATGCGATCAGCCTGATATTTGTGATATTTTGCAATCGCCGCGCTTATCCACTTGTCAGGAGAGCCGCGAAGCGTTGCATCTTCAAGAACATAATAATTTGGCTTTGAGGCTGATCTACCTGCTACAATGATCCCCGTTTCGTCGGAGTTCTTTCCACCCGTAACCGCTGGGTCGATGGCAACAACAATTCTTGAAAGTTCTGGAACATCATCAGGATCAATTCTTTGAAGGTTAATGAGATCAGAGTTCCACAAAGCACCATCAACTTCGTGCAGATAATCACCCAACCAAACGTGAGCATGACGTAATGGGTCCACTTGCTTTAATCTCTCAGCAATCTTGACCATCGCCTCAGGGACAAATGGGTTCTGGTAATAGTTCACATGCACCAGAACACTGTCCTCGTTATCTTTGAAGAATTGCTCAACAGCATCCGTTTCTTGAAATGGGTTCCAACTAAACCAGATTTCGGACCCCTCTTTGCGGATTGTGGGATCAAGCAACTCCAATGACCTTTTGCTCAAGCTTTGCGCTTCCTCACACCACGCCAGATCAAAACCTTCCAGAGACTTGACGCTTTCAGCCGTATGGTCTTGCATACCCTGAAAGATGATAACCCCAGACCCCTCTTTTGATTTTATCTCTGTGCTTTGGATTTCGAACATGTAACCGACACCCAAGCTTTCGATCTTATCCGCAAGCAATTGTTTTGCTGAGAACTTTAATGACTTCTGAACCTCTCGAATGCAAACCACCCGAAGATCAGGATTGACTATCATTCTCTCAATGATCGCCTCCGCGAAGAAATGAGATTTTCCCGAAGCCCTGCCGCCTTTAGCGCCACGGTATCGCGGAGAGCCTTCAGCGCCCATCAGAAGCGGTTCAGTCCACTTCGGCGTCAATATCGATAGTTCTGTCAATAAAAACTCGCTTGATTACTGTGGGCTTCATAGAACCATCAGAGGAAGTGTGATCCAACTTCTCACCATAAACCTTGGGCCTCAACTTCCCCGCCATCCACTTTCTCGCATCGATCCGCAACTTTGAACGCTGAACATGTTCATGATTGAACTGCCCTTTTACATCTCTGTCCTGAGAGCAATCATCAGCGATTGCCAGAACCTCATCAAATATTGCATCAGCCATTTCAATTCTCGCGCGCGCGTATTGGTCGCTAAAATCCTCATATTTGCGCAACCACCTGAACACTGTTGCCCTGTTTGGCATATCATCACGTTTACAGATGTCCCTCAGAGATATTCCGTCCATCAGCATCTCACAAATGCAATCGGCTAATTCTTCGGAATAATCTGTGGGCCTACCAATGCTTTTCTTTTCATTCCCAGACATTCAATCGCTCCTACGATATGCTAAGAATATAATGCTTTTATTTGATTTGGTAAACTCTGAGGATTTTCTAGTGTCTAGTACCGCCGTGAAGCATCTCAAGCAACGCCTCGAATTGCTCTGCCTCTGTGCTAATTGATGGGTCAAA
>Ga0255768_10000388_pt1 | contig 45265 bp, 60 predicted proteins | sample 071ome_33_FD_179983 | JGI IMG/M metagenome (GOLD analysis project Ga0255768, IMG submission 179983) | Coastal salt marsh microbial communities from the Groves Creek Marsh, Skidaway Island, Georgia - 071412AT metaG (version 2) | ecosystem: Environmental > Aquatic > Marine > Intertidal zone >... | reverse complement strand
ACATGTTCAGACGTGCAGTCGAGCTTGAAGACAAGATCATCGACATTGCCTATGAGTTGGGCGACACCCCTTCTCTACGTAAAGAAGAAGTTAAGCAATACATTCGCTACATAGCCGACAGACGCTTAGTCGGGCTAGGTCTAAAACCTAACTGGGACATCGAAAAGAACCCGCTCCCGTGGGTAGATCACATCGTCTCAGGCGACAACCAAACCAACTTTTTTGAACAACGAGTTTCAGACTACAACGCTAACGGAATGGAAGGCGATTGGGGCTGGGACTAACCCTCTCTAAATAAACAATAAGGAATCTCAGTATGAAGGCTTTAACGTCCTATCACACTGCGTTAGATCGTGGTGTGCCTATCTCAGAAGAAGTTTACCAAGCTATTGAACAAGAAGAAGGAAAACAGACAGCTACCCGTTGTCGTGCCTTCGTCGCTGGGCTTCCTTCGCAAAGGAAACTAAATGGCAAAATACCAACGAGCGACAACGCCTAAAGGTGTAGCTCAATACCCGTGGTTAACTAAAGCTGACACCAAGTTCAACACTGACGGTGGTGACTACAAGACTAACTTAGTTGTCTCACTTGAAGCTAAAGGTGTGTCGGAACTGATCGAAAAGATTGAAACTGTATTTGATGAACACGTAGCCGCTGTTAAGGCTGCTAAAGGTAAGAAACCTCGACGTGAAGAACTACCATTCGAGGTAGATGAAGACGAAGGTACTGTAACCTTTAAGATTAAGAAGAAGCGTTTCGTCGGACAAGGCGAGAAACGTTTTGAGAAGAAGATTGCATTCTTCAGTGCAGGTAGTAAGACCCCTATCCCTCCTTCGAAAGTCCCTGCTATCTATGGCGGTTCAGAACTAGCAGTTGCCCTTGAACTACTAACTTGGGAAAACCAAGGCAAAGTCGGTGTACGTCTGGAGCCATTGGCTGTTCAGATTATCCAACTTTCGGCTGGTCGTTCTGCTGACGCTGAGTCTTACGGCTTCGGTGAAGAGGAAGGTGGTTATACCTTCGACGATAGTGAAGATGAAGCACCATTCGATTCTGACGCTGACGCTGACGACGAAGGTGAAGAGCTAGACGATTTCTGATGAAAGAATTCATCGAGACAGGCTTAAAGCCGTTGTCTGCGAATGAGTCTTATCTTGGTAAGAAGGTGAAGTCTAAGAAATACCGAATGTACGAAAGCCATTTACAACGGACTTTACCTGACATCGAAATGCCTGAGGGCTTACTCAAGCTCACTATCGAAGTTTACTACAGCAATAAGTTATCTGACGTAGATAACGCACTGAAACCATTCATTGACGTACTCCAGAAGCGATATGATTTTAACGATAACCGAATCTACCGATTAGATACAGAGAAGTTCATCGTGCCGAAAGGTGAGGAAGACATACGCTTTCTGATAGAGCCATACGATCTTGAATATTCGAATGACCTGAGGTCTATCTGGGTGGACATCAAGTCCCTACTGACCTCAACAATCCCAATCAAAGAAATCTTAAGGAACTACGGTGTACCGAAACCGCAAGAAGACGGTTAACGCTGTGGTCTACTCAACTAACACAGGAAAGCTGCAAGTATCAGCATGGGACGTAGAATGTCTCCACAGAGAAGAAGGAATCAACGGCTTCGGCTGTCACTATCTAATTCTACAGAACGGAGACGTAGAGTCTCATACCACGTTAGAAACCCTTCGCCAACGCGAGGCAATGGGTAACGTAGACCCAATGTACAACCATAACTCTATCTTCATCCAAGTAGTCGGTTCAGATGGTAACTATACGGAAGCTCAAAAGGCTTCTGTACGTGCCCTGACTGATCATCTTGAGACTACCACAGGCGCAATGCCTCTTTATCTTACAGACATCTAATATGCTCAAAGTTGACCCTAATAAACGGGTAGCTACGGGTGATTGCTTCAACCAGAACGACATCATTATCAAGCATGTCAAAGCCTATGGTTCAATCAACTCAGTAGAAGCCATTCAACATTACAACATCATGCGTCTAGCTGCACGTGTCACTGAACTTTCAGGAACACCCGATGCTATGCGTTCATTCCCTCTACCTGAGGGTTTTGTGGAATACCGTTTCGACCCGATGACCCAAGCGTTAAATACGCTACGTGAAATTACTCACTACTCAGACCCAGCCGTTGTACTAACCCCAGCTCAACGCGCAGAGATCGTTAAGTCTCTAGCTGAACGTTACGCTACCTACGTGGAGCAAGCGTCTGGTTAATGGAAGAATCTGAGTTAATTGGAAAGGAACCTTGCCCCTCTTGTGGAAGCAAAGACAACCTAGCCAGATACTCCGATGGACACGCCTACTGCTTCAGCCCTTCATGTGATTATCGTGAACCTGCTGATGGTGAAGAAGACAGACCTCAGAAGAAGCCACTCCAGAAAGCCTCTTTCACTCCGATTGAAGGAGAGTTCCAGCCCCTACGTAAACGTAAGATTAGCCAAGATACTTGTAAAAAGTTTGGTTATAGAGTCGGACGTTTCAACGGTAAGACCGTCCAAGTCTGTGACGTTAAGGACAAAGACGGTTCCTTGGTTGGACAGAAAGTACGCTTCGCTGGTAAGGACTTCCTCTCTCTAGGCTCAGTCGGTAAGACTCTCATAGGGATGCACCTATGGTCAGGTGGTAAACGCTTGATCATTACCGAGGGCGAGATAGACATGATGTCTTACTCTCAGGTGCAGAGCAATAAGTACCCTGTGGTCAGTCTACCGAATGGAGCTGGTTCAGCGAAGAAAGCTATCAGTCACAACCTAGAGTACCTAGCGAACTTCGAGGAAATCTGTCTTTGCTTCGACAATGATGAAGCTGGACGTGAAGCCACGGAGACAGCCGCTAAGCTACTCATGCACCTCAACGTTAAGATCATTCGGTTCGAACTGAAAGATGCTAACGAAATGCTTGTGGAAGGTCGAATCGAAGACCTAACGAAAGCAATGTGGAACGCTGAGAAGTACAAGCCAGCCGCATTCAAGACACTTGCCGATATTCGTGAAGATGTCCTGAAGCCTGTCGAGAAGGGTGTCCCTTGGTGCTTTGACTTCTTAACTGAAGCTACCTATGGACGCAGAGAAGGTGAAGTCTACTTCCTTGGCGCTGGTACTGGTGTAGGTAAGACTGACTTCTTTACACAGCAAATTGCTTTCGATGTACAAGAGCTGAAGAAGAAAGTCGCTGTGTTCTACCTTGAAATGGACTTACGAGAACTTGGTAAACGAGTATGCGGTAAGTTCAAGAACAGGCTCTTCCACGTGCCTGACGCTGGGTGGACACAAGAGGAACTTGAAGACGCTCTTAGTGACCCTGAGATCAACGAAAACGTTCTTATGTGGGATAGCTTCGGCTGTACCGACTTTGACGAAATCGAAGCAGGTATGATCTATGCTGCTGCTCAAGGTTACACACACATCTATCTTGACCACCTAACAGCTCTGGCTACAGGTGAAGATAAAGATGAACGTGCAGTCCTTGAAGACATCTGTGGTCGAATGGCTCAAACAGCTAAGCGTTACGGCTTGGTTCTACACGTAATTTCACACTTAACAACTCCTGACAATGGCTCCTCTCATGAAGAAGGTGGACGTGTCACTATCCGTCAATTCAAAGGTTCTCGCGCTATTGGCTTCTGGGCTTACTTCATGTTTGGCCTAGAGAGAAACCAACAGTCAGATGACCCTGAGATTCGACAGACAACTATCTTCCGTATCCTGAAAGACAGGTATACAGGCCAGAGTACAGGACTAACACACCCCTTAGGTTATGAAACCTCTACAGGTACTTTGTACCCTAAGACATACATAGAAGATGAAGCTGAAGAGGAAGAAGACTTCGGCTTCTAGGACAGGTAATGCGATTAGCCGCTGATATTGAGGCTAATGGACTTCTTGATACCGTCTCTAAATTTCATTGTATGGTCGCTATTGATGTCGATTCACGCTTTGTCCATAAGTTCTATCCAGACCAAATAGACCAAGCTATCGACTTCTTAGAGCAAGCTGATCAAGTCATTATGCACAATGGCATTAAGTACGATCACCCCGCTCTCGAAAAGCTATCTGGACGTAAGATACGAAAGGATAACTGGACAGACACGCTCGTACTATCACGCTTAATCTACTCCAACTTGAAGGATAAGGACTATCCGTTAATCACCCGCTGGAAGAAGTGGGCTGCTATGGAAGCTCAGATCGAAAAGCTGGAGTCTCTAAACGACCCTAACCACCTACCCTACCTAGCTGGCCTTAAGAAGAAACTTGAGATTAGCAAAAAGAAAGTAGCGTTACCTCCGAAGCTCTATGGCTCTCACTCGTTGAAAGCTTGGGGCTATCGCTTAGGTAACAACAAAGGAGAATTCGCAGAAGAAACCGACTGGCAGACATTCAGTCCTGAAATGCTTAATTACTGTGAACAAGATGTCTGGGTGACCCTAGACTTGTTCGAGTTGCTAGAGAGCAAGGCTTATGCCGAGACAGCAATTAAGTTAGAACATGATGTCGCTTGGCTTATGGCTAAGCAAGAGCAAAACGGTTTCTACTTCGATACTAAGGCGGCTGAGGTGCTGGAGGTAACACTCCGCTCTCAGTACGTCACCCTTGAGACTGAACTTAAGAAAGTCTTCGGGTGTTGGTTTCAGAAAGTAGGCGAAACTACCCCTAAAAGAACCCTCAATTATAAAGACCCTGTGAGAGCTGATCTTACTCAAGGGGCTTCTTATACCAAGATCAAACTTGTCGAATATAACCCCGCCTCCCGACAGCATACCTCCCGCTGTCTCAAGAAGTTGTACGACTGGAAACCTTCAGTCTTTACCGACAATGGAGACCCCAAGATTGACGATGATGTTCTAGGAAAGCTGCCTTATCCAGAGGCTCAGCTCCTAGCGCGTTACTTCATGCTCTCCAAACGCTTAGGTCAACTTATTGATGGTAACCAAGGGTGGTTAAAGCAAGTTACAACAGAAGGATTTATTCATGGCTCTGTTAATCCAAATGGTGCTGTTACTGGTCGAGCTACACACGCATACCCTAACGTGGCTCAAGTACCAAGCTGTAAGGCTGAATATGGTTCCAATTGCCGTGAACTATTTACCGTACCTAGCGGTTGGCTCCTTTTCGGGAGTGATGCTTCTGGTTTGGAGCTACGTTGCCTCGCTCACTTTATGGCGAGATATGACGATGGAGAATACGTTTCCGTAGTCCTTGATGGTGACGTACACACGACCAACATGAATGCGGCTGGTCTGACCATACGAGACCAAGCTAAGACGTTCATCTATGCCTTCCTCTACGGAGGGGGTGACCAAGTGGTAGGCGCTATCGTCAAACCGCAAGGTACTGAGGATGAACAGAAGAAGATTGGACGAAGACTCAAGAAGAAGTTCCTAGACAATACCCCAGCGATTAGAGCCTTACGAAATGCAGTGAAGGCCGTTGCTGAGAAACGTGGTTACGTCAAGGGCTTAGATAATCGTCAAGTTCATATCCGCTCAGCCCACGCAGCCCTGAACACCTTGCTTCAATCTGCTGGAGCTTTGATCTGTAAGTATTGGATCGTAGAGATTGAACGTATCGCCCAATCCCGTGGCTTAAAACATGGCTGGGATGGTGACTATGCGTTCTGTGCTTGGGTTCATGATGAAGTCCAAATCGCAGTAAGAAATGAAGAGGTCGCTAAGCAATTCGCTGAGATCGTAGACCTCGCAATCAAAGAAACCGAGAAAGCCTTTAACTTCCGCTGTCCTCTAGCTTGTGACAGTGCTGTAGGTACGTCTTGGAAAGATACCCACTAAATAAATAAGGAAAGACCAAATGGAACAGAAAGCTATCTTCGGCTTCCTAGCCTGTGCTGCTGTAAAAAACCTAACAGAAGATCAACTAATAGCCTTTATTAAGGAGCAGTCTGATAACGATGAAGAGTTTGTAATCTTGGAGTCTAAGGTTATGGACATGGTAAACAAGATATGGGAAGCCAACCCTCAGTGGGAGCGTCCTACAAATGAAGGATAAACGCTGTTTATTACTAGACGGTGACATCTTTGCGTTTGAAGCTGCAAGTATGGCTGAGAAAGAAGTGGACTGGGGGGATGACCTCTGGACAGTTCACTCTTGGTTTGACGATGCGCTCAGACACGCTAAGAACCGTATTGAGAGTCTGAAGAAACAGCTTAACGCTGATCTTGTAGTCTTCGTTTGGTCTGACCCTACGGGTGATTACTTCCGTAAAGACATCATGCCTGAGTATAAAGGTAACCGTAAGACTGGCCGTAAGCCGCTTGCTTTGAAGGAACTCAAGGTTGCTCTAGCCGAAGAGTACGAAGCTTTCATGAGACCTAAGCTGGAGGCTGATGACGTTATGGGAATCTTGGCGACTTGGGATAAGTACAAGCCTGAGTACCAGAAGATTATCGTCTCCTCTGATAAGGACATGAAGACTATCCCCGCTTGGCTCTTTAACCCTGATAAGGACTATGAGCCTTGGTATCAACATGAAGAAGACGCTGACCTCTGGCACATGACCCAGACCTTAGCTGGAGATACAACTGACGGTTACGGTGGTTGCCCTAACATTGGGTTAGACACTGCGGCCTCTTTCTTCAAAGAAGGGCTGAAGGTTGAAGCCTACGAACACACGTTCAAGTCAGGCGCAAGGAAAGGACTTACAGAAACACGCTGGCGTAAAGTGCATAGCGAAAGCCTCTGGGCTACTGTGGTCTCCCTCTTCAAGAAAGCTGGTCTGGGTGAGGCAGAAGCCTTACGACAAGCTCAAGTCGCTCGTATCTGTCGAGCCTCCGATTACAACTTTAAGACAAAGGAAGTGAAGCTATGGAAACCGTAGACAAACCTAAGGTTTATCGTATCTGGGATACGCAGGATTTGAAATATGTGACAAGACCAAATGGTAAGACGTTCTGGAAAACAGGAGGTCATGCGAAATGTGCTCTTCAGTTTTACCCATGTTATTTACATCCTCGTAGTAGGTATGAAATCCATGAATTTAACTTGGAGTTTACGCAACGTGTCTAACTCACTCACCCCCTACGAAGAGCTTAAGGCCGGACAGGAAGTCTTCTGCGTCAATCGAGGCAAACGCTTCATCTTAGGCCGACCCAGCTTTGACCTCAAAGCCCATACTCATATTTGGGAATCTCAAAGTAAGCTTGCTGTTGATGTATTTAGCCATAATTCCTACGGTAAAACTTGGGGATTAGCTAAGGAGTTTCCTGTAGACCGTCGAATTGACCCTGTTGTACTAGCCCAAGTTATTAAGGAATCTCAACCTAAGGCTTTAACTGGAGGCTCTTCTGATTACTACAAAGTCAAAGTAGAAGACCCTACCACTGAAGGTATCGCGCCTTATCAAGCTGAGTGTAACGACATCATTGAAGCGCTTGGCATGAACTACGCAGAAGGTAACGCTTTCAAAGCTATTTGGCGTAAAGCTGCTGCCCGACAAGGCAACGGCAAGCAAGGTACAACTGACCTATATGACAGCGAGAAGGTTCAATTCTTCGGTACTCGTCTGGTCGCTCAATCTAAACAAAATAAGGAACAAACATCATGTTAAAACTAGCCCTTTTTGCTCAAGAACTAGCAATCAAATTATTCACAGCTTTTATCTCAGCTCAGAACATGAAGATGGTTAAAAGCTCTGAACGAGTCACTAAGGCTCACAAACTAGTTGAAGAACTAGAAGTAAACGAAGCAGCAAAACGCGAAGAGTGTTCTAAGCGTATTATCGCAGCCAATAACCAAATGAAATTAAAGTAAGGAGAACCCCTTGATCGTATATGGCGTAATTGATACTGGCACTGGCGAACAGGTTGAATTCCCTAGTAACCCTGTAGACCTATTCCCTTCTGGAGAAGCGGCTGAAGCTGCTCTGGAAAAGGTCAACGCTAAGAAGAAAGAAGAAGACAAGATCATTGGCGCTGTAATGGCGTACTCAACAATGAAGATTGTCCCGACTAACCGTCTTCGCTAATGATTAACGTAGATGTAGTCCTTACAAAGCTTGTCGAGGAGTTGGAGGAGACGCACAAAGTAGAAGTTGAACTCCACGACTCAGACCGTGTAGTAGGACAAAAGATTGGTCAACGCGACATAATTCAATATATAAAACGTAAAGTAGAGGACAAAATAGACTTTGTGTAAAACACCAAAGACCCCCGCCCCTCCACCACCTCCACCACCTCCCGCTCCAGCCCCCGCGCCTAACGCAGACGTAGACCTAGCAGTTAACAAGAGCAAGAAGAAGAACAAGAGCAAGAAAGGCTCTAAGGCTTCTATGCGAAATAACTTGCAGTCAACCGTAGCAGGTGTCCAAGCGAAGGCTTCAAGTGGACTAAGGATTGGTTGACAACTAAATGCAAAAAGACAGTAAGGGTTTAGCTGGAGAGTACAAAAAGCTTTCCTCTAAACGAGAACCTTACTTGAAACGTGCAAGAGCAGCTTCAGTCCTGACTCTTCCTTATCTCATTCCCCAAGATGAAAACAACGATGGTCAAGACCTTTATATTCCCCATCAAGGCCACGGTGCGAAAGGCGTTAAGAATCTTTCCTCCAAGTTGACCTTAGGTCTAATGCCTTCATCCCATCCATTCTTCAGACTCCAGATCGACGAGCAAGTCCTCCTTAATTCTGGTCTTAACGAAGAATCATTTGGTGATGTAGAAACCACGCTGGCCGCACTTGAGCGTTCAGCTATGCGTTCAATCGAAGGGAAGGACACAAGGAATAAGCTGAATCTGATTCTGAAACATCTGGTCGTAGCTGGAAATATCCTCTTTAAGTATGGCGAGAAGTCCATCACGGTTTATCCACTGACTAAATACGTAGTCAAGCGTGATAGCCAAGGTGAGACTCAAGAGATCATCCTTAGAGAACGGATTAACCCAGACAAACTACCTGCTGAAGCTATAGCCCATCTGAGGCTGAGCCAGAAGTACCCTAAAGGCTCTGAACCAGTCGATATTTACACCCACATCAAGAATGAAGGGAAAGGTATCTGGACAAGCATTCAGGAAGTCGAAGGGTTCAAACTTCAGACTACATTCTCAAGGTATACGAAAGATCGTTGTCCTTGGGTAGCAGCAAGGCTTATTACCATTGATGGTGAAGACTATGGACGCTCATACGTAGAAGAACACATGGGAGACCTGAACAGTCTTGAGATTCTAACCAAGGCAATTCAGGAAGCTTCTGTAGCCGCTTCTCGAATCATCTTCCTAGTAAGACCCAATGGTACGACCAAAGTTAAGGCAATCATGGATGCTAACAACGGTGACGCTATCGCTGGTAACCCAGACGATGTGCAGACCCTTCAGTTAGACAAACAGGCTGACCTTGCGATTGCACAGCAAGTAAGACAAGAAATAATCCAATCCCTCAATGAGTCATTCCTCCTCACAGGTGCTATCAGGCGAGACGCTGAACGTGTTACCGCTGAGGAAATCCGACAGATCACCCAAATGCTAGAAGAAGGCTTAGGTGGTCTCTACTCACAATTATCTCAATCCCTCCAGCAACCTCTAGTCAAGCTTGAGCTTGGCTTTATGCAGAAATCGGGATTACTCCCTCAGCTACCTAAGGATACGTTGAAACCTCAGATTCTAACTGGAGTTGAAGCCTTAGGACGTGCCTCAGAATTGGCAGAGTTACGACTATACGTCAATGACCTACAGGTTCTAGGTGGTGAGGAAGTAATGAAAGAGTACGTGAATTTCGGGGAACTAGCCTCACGACTGGCTCTGGGAAGGAACATTGATACGAACGGCTTGATTTATACCGAAGACGAACGCAACGAGAACCGCGAAATGGCTCAACAAGAAGCGTTACTGATGCAAGGTGGACAAGCGGCTGTTCAGAACATGGCGACACAACCTATGGAGTAACTAAGTGTCAACCGAAGTAGAAAACCAACAACAAGAACCAGTTTCTAACGTAGGTTCTGTAACCATCGAAGGTTCTGATGGACAGATAATCTCCACTGATGAAACAACCACAGAACAAGAGCAACGACCTTTACCAGAAGGTATTAACTCTTATGAAGAACTGCTAGATCGCTACGCTGATCTTCAGGAACAGTCCAAAGGTCTAGAGACCGTCGAAGGTGAGGAGAAATCAGAAGAAGACTCCGAAGAAGACACTGGAGGTGATGACCAAGAAAGCTCTACTGAAGAACAGAGTGAACTAGAGGCTCTTCGACAACAAGTAAATCAAATGGAAATGGATAAGCAAGACCAAGTGATTTACGACATGTTCGGAGGCAAGGAAGAGTACGAGAAAGCCGCTGAGTTCTTCGCTCAGAACCTAGATCAAGCAAAGATCGACGTACTTAACGCTGTCTTCGATAGCACTGACATTGAAGCCAAGAAAGTTGCTGCTATGGGTATGCAAGCCCTGATGAACCAAGAGAACGGCTTCGAAGGTCAACAATTCGCTGGAGACCAAGGAGGTCAATCTTCTACGGCTCCATTCAAAGACAATGGTGAATATCTTCAGGCTCTTGAAGACCCACGCTATTACAGAAGTGACGCTGTAGGTGAGTCGTACCGTCAAGAAGTACGTTCACGCATGTCCTCAGACTTTCTAAACACTGGCTGGTAGCAATTACTAGCTAAAAACCTACGTCTATCCACATCTCATTAACCAGTGGAATTGAAATAGACACCCCCTTCTTAAACACAAAACCCCACATCGGGACGTTTTCAGAACGCTCCCACCCTCTCCCCTACCTAAAGGAAAAATATATACATGGCATTCCCTACTGATCAGGTTATCTCTCAAGCAGGTCAAATTAACAAAGCTGGCGACTCTCGCGCTCTATTTCTTAAAGAATTCGGCGGTGAAGTCCTTACGCTTTTCAAACATTCCCACTTGGCGTTAAACCTGACGCGAGTACGAAATATCTCTTCTGGTAAGTCGGCTCAGTTCCCTATGATTGGTGAAACTGGTGCTAAATACCATAAGCCAGGTACTTTGATTGAAGCAGACGCTATCGGACACATCGAGCGTACTGTAACGATTGACGATATTGCTATCTCTCCTGTGTTCATCCCAGACATTCAGGAAGCAATGGCTCACTACGAGTACCGAGGCCAATACGTTGAAAACTGCTCGTTCTCTCTATCTGATCTGGTAGACCGTAACGTATTCCGTATGATTGCTAAGGCTTCTTTCATTACTGACGCTTCGGCTGCGGCTGCGGCTGGTCTTCAGGTTCTTCCAGAGCAGAAATACACAGCTAACATTCAGTTGGCGGCTGCTGGTGATGAACTTGTAGGTAAGAAGCTGGTAGACGCTTTGTTTAAAGCTCGCACAGAGCTACGTAAGGCGAATATCCGTAAGCAAGCTAACGTTGTGTTCTCTCCAGAGCAGATCGAAGCCTTGACTAACATTGCTCAAGCTGATGCTCCAGCGATTACTTGGTTGAATAAAGACATTGCAGGTTCTACTCAGGACGGTCTTCTAGGCAACGCAATGGGTAACCTACCAATCTGTCGTATTGCTGGCTTCAACATCTATGAATCTAACAACCTTCCAAACCAAGATGAATCTCTAGGTCTAGTTACTGACCCAGAACCATTGTCTGACGTAGCGTTTGGCTCTGGTAATGCCGCAAAATACCGTGGCGATTTCTCTAAGTTGGTTGGTCTTGTATTCGTCGAAGACGCTGTAGCTACAACTAAGTTGATGGACTTGACTGTTAAACACGTGGAAGAGCCTCTACGTATCGGTGACACCATCCTAGCTAAGTTGGCTGTAGGCCACGACATCTTGCGCTTCGAATGCGCTATCTCAATCTTGGCGGCTTAATCCTCAAGATAAGCGCTGGGCTTCGGCTCAGCGTTTCCTCCCTAACTCTAACTAGGAGTTCATTCATTGAAAATTGAACCAATGACCGAACTTGATGCTATTAACTTAATGCTTGCTGCTATTGGTGAAGCTCCGGTTAACAGTATTGGTACAGGTCTTTCAGAGTCTCGTTTGGCTCAAATTGAGTTAGAAAACACTTCGAGATTCGTTCAGTCAATCGGCTGGTATTTCAACACTGAAGATAACTATCCCTTAAGCCCCAACAATAAGGGTTCAATCCAAGTACCACGAAATACCTTAAAGGTTGACCCTCAGAACAGACGCTATGTGGCTCGAAATAACCTGCTTTATGACAAGGTTAAACGTACAACTGTTTTTGAAGATACAGTCCTAGTGACTCTTGTATTTGGTCACGGCTGGGACGATCTACCGGAGACAGCTAAGAACTACATTACAATTCGTGCAGCAAGACGCTTTCAGGATAACAATGTAGGTTCGAATACACTCCACGCCTTCCACGCTAACGATGAAGCAGAAGCAGAGCTGATGCTCAAGACTGAGGAGCTGGAGTCAGGTAATTACAACCTCTTCGCTAACCCTCAGTTACAGTCTATGCAGAGCCGTTCACCTAGCAAGACGTATAACCGTGGGACTATCACGGAGGGCTTCTTGACTTAATGCTTATCTCTCAAGATATACCGAACCTAGTCAATGGAGTCTCACAACAAAGCCCTTCCTTAAGACGCCCCGACCAGTGTGAAGACCAAGTAAACTGTATCAACTCTGTGGTTGAAGGTATGAGCAAAAGACCTCCTACACAGAAAGTCGGTAAGCTTAACCTAGCCAATCCTTACGATTCATACTTTGAGTACATCACACGTGATGACCGTGAGTCTTATCTCATGGCTATCTCTGATGGTTCTCTTCAGGTCTTCGATAAGGCTACCTGTTATGAGTACCCTGTAGAGATTGACGCTCAGCTTAAATACAGAGGCCGTGTCCCTTATCTACATGTAAGTGGTGAATGGTCTAACGAAAGAGCCTTCCAGACTCTACCAATCGCTGACACTACGTTGTTACTGAATAAGACCGCTCCGGTTACCAAGGCGTATGACACTCAGAATGACCCTGAGGACGCTGTAACCTCTGATGTTCGCTATAGACTGGACTTTAGAGGCTTTCAGTACAACAGGTCATACCTAGTCTCTCTACAAAACACTGACGTTAACTCCGTAGGAAACTTCACAGGATACAGTTACCTTATCAATGGGACTGAATACCGTTACCACTACCAAACGCCTCTAGCTGACGTTATGCGAGGTGTGCTTAACGCTGTGAAACTCCAGTATCCTACAGCGATTGTCAGTATGTGGGGATATTCTCTCACGGTTTTCATACCGGAAGGTACTAGCGTAGATATTGTGGACAACTCACATGTTCATGGCGTCTATCGTAAGCGCTGGAGTAGCTGGCGAGGTTCTAGTTACTACAACGTTTACCAGTCGATGAAGACCTCCACTTATGGCCTAAAGTCATACTGGAATACCCCGACCCCACCGTCAGACGGTAGGCCAGAACATGAGGCTATTCTCTGGGTTAAAAAGGTAGACTACGCGACTAAGTACACAGTGACAATTAATGGTTCAACTGTGTCGTATGAAACCGTCGAAGCTACTACAGCCAGAGCCAGAGCCGGTCTTCAGTCAGAGAAGGTCACGGAAGAGCTGAAGAACGTTATCGACCCTATAGCTAATATCACAGTTACTCAGAAAGGTAATGTACTCCACTTAACCAGTACCTCAGCAATCAATATCTCCACTTACGATTCGTTAGGCGATACGGCCTTACTTTCATTCAAACGGGAAGTGAAGACAGAGACAGAGTTACCCAAGAAGAACGTACCGACTGGGTACAAGGTAAACGTCCAAGGTGAATTGACTGAGGAGGACAGCTACGGCTACTGGCTAGAGTTTGTATCTAAAGAAAACGATGGTACAGGCGTTTGGGAAGAGACCACTGGTCTTGACCAAATCAATTACCTATCGCTCTCCTCTATGCCTAAGCAGGTCAAACGTCTTCAGAAGAGCGAGTACGTGACTGAAGGTAATCCTTATGGAATATACTTCTACATGACTCATGCTCCTTGGGAAGGACGCTACGTAGGTGACGATGATTCTGCCCCGTGGCCTTCCTTTGTGTCTGACACTGACGAAAACGGATATGTGACCTCCGCTAAACACATTCGGTCTATGGCAATTCACCACAACAGATTGCTACTCGCGTCTGATGAAACTATCAATTGCTCCGAGATCGACAACTTCTTTAACTTCTTCCCCAATACTGTAGCTACTCAAATGGATAATGACCCTATTGAGATTGCTGTAGACAGTACCGATATTGCAACCATTGAACACATGGTTCCTTCCTCCGGTGAAATGCTTCTGTTCTCTCGTAAACACCAGTTTGCGTTAAAGAGCGAAGATGTCTTCACGTCAAACACTGTGTATACCAAACAGATTAATACCAAAGAAGTGAACGTAAATGTTCCTCCTATCAGTTTGAACAACAGTACCTACTTCATGACACGCTTGGGTAAATTCAATGCGTTACAGGAACTCATGATTCGTGAGAATTCCGACATTCATGACACTCAAGACCTCACTCAGCACGTTCCTAATTATATTACTGGAGACATCAAAAAGATGGCTTCAAGTAGTGCCGTTCAGACGGTCTTTATGTTACCTGACAGTGAAGAAGGAACCCCCTTCAGTTCAACCGTCTATGTATATGATTACCACGTACAGAACCAAACACGTGTTCAATCGGCTCACCAACGCTGGCTCTTCAATACTCCAGTGATTGATATTGAGGTAGATGAAACAACCTTGTACTTAGTCACCCTACGTGATGAAGGTATAGGAACACCTCAGCCTTACCTTGAGAAAGTTGACCTGACGTTCGATGCGTTTGAACAGGTACACGGACACAAGGTTCATCTTGACTGTCTCGAATGGTCTAACACTCCGTGGAATTCTGAAGACCTCCTACCTAACGAGGAAACCCTGAAGGTAGACGACAGGTATTACAGAGGGTTTAAGTACCCAATGTGGTACACCTTCAGTCCAATCTTCTACCGTGTCCAAGAGAGAGCGCGTACAGATGGACGCTTACAGTTGAGACGTATGTTCCTGAACTATAGCGATACCAGTACGTTTGACGTGAACATTGAGACCTTAGGACGTGACCAACGAGATATTAAGTTCGAAGGCCGTGTTCTGGGACGTTTAGACAACCTAATCGGTAGAGTTCCGGTGACCTCTGGTACTTATAGTCTACCCATCATGGGACGCTCAAGCTCGATCAAAACGACCATCTACAACGATGAAGTCTTTGGTTGCAAATTTCAGTCTGCTATCTGGGAAGGTTTCTACAACTCAAGGAACAGACGACAGTAATGTTCAAAGTACGTCCTTACCAAAAGGGTGATGAAGTAAGCCTAGCGCCCCGACTGAAGGACATTGATAAAAACGAGATAGACTGGACTTCTGGTCTGTCTCCCCTCCAAGGCTTGCAACAATCAATTGAAGAAAGTGTAGAGACCGTTACCGCTGAACTCGACGGTAAACCCTGCGTTATGGCTGGGATTGCTCCTAGTAACGACGATTGGTACGGAATCTGGCTCTTATCTGATGACCGCTTACAAGACTGTAAGTCTGACTTCATGGAAGCCTGTAGCTCTGTCCTTGAACAGTGGATGCGTGAATACGCTAAGGTCTACAACTTCGTATCTGTACGTAATGACGTATCCCTACGCTGGCTTCAAAAACTGGGCTTCACCTTAGGTTCAATCGTCGAAGATTACTGTTCCTCTGGTGAAGACTTTATCGTTATTTCTAAGGAGGTTTCCTTATGAGTGCTGCTGCAACTGGAGCCGCTGCTGGAGCTGGCGCTATCTTCGGAATGGCTACAAGCTACTTCGGGCAAAAGAGCCGTATGAAAGACGCTGATAAGTTCAATAAGGCTATGCGTAACAACGAAGTTACAGGTCTTATGTATCAGAACCGAGGTGCGACGACCCAGCAAGCTCAAATGGAAAAGCAAATCGCTGAACAGAAGCTTAGCACCAAGAAAGAAATGATTAAGGCCATTGGAGCAGCTAAGGCAAGGAACGCTGAACGAGGTGTTTCAGGCTCGTCTGACCGTGTTATTCAAGGTGTGATTGAGGACGGTTCCAGAGCCTTAGCGATTCTCGATGATAACTTGAAAGAAAGCCAAGCGACTTACCAACAGACAATCGAAGGTAATCAGTTCACGGCCAAAAGTAAGATCGAAAGTCAGACCCTACAGCCTCGTTTCTCATGGCTTAATGTAATTAAAGAAGGGATTTCTGGAGCTGCTTCAGGTGCTTCGATAGCTAATGGAATGTCTTCAGCCGCACCTTCAGGAGGAGCATAATGAGTACGATTAAACAACCTCAACGTATTGTAGTAAATGCCCCTAACCAAAGAGACTTAGCTTCTACACCTAAGGCCGCTAACTTTGCCTCTAACACAAGCCGTATTGATCGTGATGTAAGTGACTTAATGCGTTCTATGGAAAGAGGAGCTAACGTCTACAAGGGTATTAATAATGAAGCTGAGCGAGATCAAGCGAAGGCTGATAACCTCGATAGAAGGGCTAAAGCAGAAGAGCGTAGACAACAGATAGACGCTGATAAGGCTCAGACTGACGCTTTCAACGAGGAGAAAGACCGCTTCAAGATCGCAAGGTCTAAACACGAAGCCGCTCTAATGGCTGACTTGGAGTATAACTACATCGGTCAAGAACCTGAACTCGTTATGGAAAAGCTTTACGAGCATCCAGAGTTCAAGAACATGACTATTGGCCTCTCAGAAGAAAATCGAGACCTAATCCTAGCCCCTTTCATGCAAGATGTTAGTAACAAGTTCTACGAAGGTTATAACACTGCGAGGGACATTCAGGCCGACGAGGATAACGCTACGTCCTTGAACTACACCCTCTCGCATAGTCAAAGCCTAGAAGAGCTTAAGGAAGGTATTGATACCCGTAAGCGTCTTTATTTCAGAGATTCATCAGGTACAGACCAAGAGAAAGACCAAGCGTTTAGTCTCCATCTTTATAAACAGGCCGAACACTTGTACAAGGCTAGTAAATTTACAACCTTGGAAGAGTTCACCTCTGAGAAGATGAAGAACATTGAGACTCTTAATGCTCTTCTACATGAATACCCCGCTTACTCTGCTGAAAGTGTCTCTATAAAGGAAGAACTAGAGCGTAAGCTAGAGGCTGATAACGAGAAGTATATCTTTGCTGCTGATAAGAGTGCTTGGCAAGACGCAGGTGTATCCCTTCTCTACGATGTGGATGAAGAGTATAACGAAACAAAAGTAGCAGCTTGGTTAATCGAAGGACGTGACTCTGGATACGACACATCATTGAAAGATGTTTCTGGTTTAAATCGTAAAATGAAGCAAATGAAGAAAGACCATTATGAGTTCCGTGTCGTAAAGGAAACAATGTCTTATGCTTCTGAAACTCAGGCTACCAACAGACAAGAACTAGATGACTTTGCGTCAGACCGTTCATCCTTCTATAAGGATACTTACGGTGTAGACATGAAGGCTGACAATATCATAAGAGCTGTAATTGATCAGAAACGCTTTGATCTGGCTGAAGCTACCGAAGCTTTAGAAATGCAGCCTAACGATCCTTCTACAGTTGAACGTCAGTCCCGACTTAAGGAAGAATTCTTAAGGCTTGCACCTGACGAAACTCGTATCCAGTTACGTTCAGTCTTCTCAGAGCTTATTACTGATGATCAGATGGAACTAACAGATCGACAGGATACAGCTCTAAGTTCCTTCCAAGAGGTAGCCCAAGCGTTTGACGGTAAGGTTGAAGACTTGGCTCAAGCCTATTTCCCTGATAACCCAGAGTTTCAACGTAAGGCTGTACTTTATGATGCCTCGTTGCAAATAACAGGTGATCACCTAGCGTCTCTACGCTTGGCTAATAAAGCCCCCGTAGCAACCGTGAGTAAGGAAGTCATTACCACTATGGCCGATACCTTAGAACCTCTCATGGCTCAGTACCCAGCCGCTATGCAAGACGACATCATTGATCTAGCTGAAGGTTTGGTACGCAAGGGCTTTGGTAATCCTGAGGTAGCCGTGAAGTACATCGAGAATGCCCTGAAGGTTAACACCTTTGAGGCTGAAGAACTGGCTGTCTTTGGTGACTCTGTTGTCCTTTATGGACGCTACGCTAAGCAGACCTACCAGAATACACAGAAAGCTCTCAAAGAGTTTAAAGATTCACAGCCTAAGCATATCTATGATGACGCTGGCCGTGATGACGATATGGTCTACTCAATGTTTAGCAAGTTCACCAATGCTCATGCAGAAACCATTAAATCAAGAGTGATTTCTATCAGTCCTGACGAAGACCTTGAACTAGAAGAACACGTAACCGTTGAAGCCAATCGCTTTGTCCCTGACGAGTACATCATCTATGAGAAAGGTTCCCGCAATCTCCTAATGAAAGCCACTATTAAAGACATGGTGGATACCCTTAAGACCCTCCGCAAGAAGGAAACCTAATGTCTGTTGAAGATTTTGGGTTAGGGGCTGAACTAAGGAAGAGACAGGAAGCCGCCCCCAGAAGACAGGAACTTCACGAAAAGTACATGGGGGAAGATGGTAAGGTCTCTTTCGACTCAGCTTCCGACCATTTAGACCAATTTGTACAGGTAAATCTCTCTAACTTAATGCGAGATGATAATCCTGACACGGGCTTTGATGTTAACTCAGAAGAAGCCCAAAGTTACTACGCTGGGTTAACCCCCGACAACATTGAACGATGGAAAGCTGAAGAACCTACCAATGAGACAGACGCTCAATTGATCGCTGAAACATTGATGAATGAACAGCAAACCTACGCAGAGTTAGGTGAACTTGATGAAAGTCTACCTATGTGGGCTGCTATCTACTCTTCTTTAACAGACCCTATGCTGGCAGTCACCACGGCTGCTACCTTAGGTACTGGCCTTGCGGCTACCGGAGTATTAACCACAGCAAAAGCTTCGGGAACTGCGTTAAGAGCTAAGAAGTTCCTTGATACTAGTAATATGCGTAAGTTTGCTACGATAGGTGGTGTTGAAGGAGCTGTAGAAGGTGCTTTGTATGGCTCAGCTAAGGCTGTTGCAAATGACAACTACTCAGCGTCAGACGCAGTGACAGACACCTTAATGGGTGGAGCCGCTGGTATCATCTTAGGGGCTGGAGCTGGTCATTTAACTGATGCAAGCTCTCAGGCCGCTAAAGGTTTGGAACGTATGGCTGAAGAATCAGTAGAGACTGAAGGTGGTCTAGCTTTACGCTCAGGTACAGATAATGAGTCTGAGGTGAATACCGCTAAGGTATCTGATGACTTCAAACCTCACTTCTTGCGCTTAGATAACTTCGCCTCTGGGATGCGCTCTCTTAGCCCTTATCGTAAGACTCTAACTAAAGGTCTATTGACCAATACCATTCGAAAGAAAGGCCAGAACCAAGGCTCAACCGCTGATCTTGAAGCCTATGCTTACTCACACGGTATCATTGAGAAAGGTAATTCACAGCTTGCCCCTCTGGTACACAAACTGGAGAAAGACCGTGGGCTTAAGCTATGGCATTGGAAAGATAAAGAAGACTTCAGGTCAGGTCTTCAGGATGAAATCTACGATCTAATCAATAAAGGTGGACGTAGTGAGATTCCTGAGGTCAACCAAATGGCTTCAATCATTCAAGACCGCTTTGAAGAAACCTTGAATCTAGCTAAGCGTAAAGGCGTTAAAGGCACTGAAGACCTTGAGATAAACCGAGCGTACACCCCTCGTATGCACTCCAGCCAGAAACGATTAGCTATGGAACAAGCACATGGTTCTGATGAAGTATTCTCCGCTTATCGTAACGCTATTCTCACTGCTAATCTGGATATGCCTAGAGCTGTAGCTGATGTAATCACACATGGTTACATGAAGAAGCTAGGAGCTGATGGTATGGACAACATGGATGACATCTTCGATAACAGCGATAACCTTGAAGAATGGCTCTCTGACATCATAGGACAAGACCAGAAGTTCAACGGTATGTCTGTCCCTGAGTACAAAGACCTTATGTTTGACTACTTCAAGTTGAGACGTGAGGCTGGTGAATCTGGTAAGAAAGTCGATGCCTTAGACCGTCTGAAGAGTCGTATGAAGATGGACATCTACGCTTACTCTGATAATGGCTCTGTACGTGTACGTGACATGGTTGATACTAATATCTTCGGTATCTCAGAGAACTACACTCGAACCTTAGGTGGTAACGCTGCCTTGGCTAAACATGGGCTTGACTCTCCACGCAGAGTTCAGGCTAAGCGTAAACGTATAGCTGCTGAGGTCGAACAAGCTCTTAAAGGCCAAGGTAAGAGTAAAGGTGACATTGAGAAAATCGTTCAGAAAGAACTAGATTCATTCGACGATCATTTAAGCCTAATCAAAGGCCAGCCAATCCACTTTAAGACTATGACCTCAGGTCAGAAACAAGCCGCTAACGCTATGCTGGGACTAAACAATATGTCCATGCTTGGTATGGCTGGTTTAGCTGGTATGTCTGAATTCATGGGCGCTGTCTTTCGCGGTGGCCTTATGACTGCTGTGAAGTCAATTCCAATGACCCAGACTAAAGACAGTATCAAGCTATTCGATACCCTTGAAGGTTTGAACCTAACGTTTGGTAAACAGCACTTCGCTATGTATTTCAACCAGTTTGAAGAGACTGGTGACTATGGGATGCAATCATGGATGCAACGCTTTGTACACTACGGGAACAGAGCTACGTCTGTAGCCTCGTTAATGCAAGGTTTTGACTCCTTCGCCCGTAAGTCTACGCTAGGTATTTCCGTGAATAAGAGCCTAGAGTTAGCCCGAAGCAAGGGTAAGTTACTCTTCACTAAGGAAGAAATGGGTATGGATACCGCTACGTATAAACGAGTGGTTGATAACCTGAAGTCTTCCGCTAAAGAGAAGAAAACAGGTCTTGGAACAGTAGTCGATGACATTGACTTCTCCTCATGGGAGGCTCAGGACATCGAAGCGTTTACCCTTGGTCTATACCGCATGAACAACCAACAGACCCTTAGGCTTCTGGCTGGTGAACGTATCTCCTTTGTAGACAGCTCTTGGGGTAAATTCCTGTTCCAATTCCAGACCCTCCTACTCTCAGGTATCTATAAAAGCCTTGGTAACAAAGTTGTGAACATGCAAGAGCTACACACATGGACAACCCTTATGGGTGAAGCTGTGGGTGCTAGTATCTGGTATGGTGCTAGACAGCATATCAAGGCCGCTGGTAAAGAGGACAAGGAACGTAACGAATACCTTCAGGAACACGTTTACGACCCTTCAGCGTTTGTCCAAGGAGCTATTGGCTACTCTGGTACATTCGGTGGTATTACCTCACTGTGGAACCTCCAGTCCAATATCACGGGACTACCTACCTTTGGACAACGTTACAGTCCAGCCACAGGTTCAGCAATCTTCAATAACCCTACCGTTTCTCAGATAGAAAAAGCTGGGAAATTAGGTGGAAACCTACTCCAAGCTCCGTTTAGTGATGACGTAGAGATCGACGATAAGACCTACATGAAGGCAGTCCGTTTGCTACCGCTAAGCTCTTGGTATGGTTCCCACTTCCTCAACAACAAAATCCTAAATGAAATTAAGGAGTAAATTTGTCCTCAGACCCTTATTACTCAAGGGTGATCTACAGAGAGGATGAAGCAACACAGGGGCGACAGGACTTTCCTGTTCCCTTTACCTACAAGGACAGAGATTCCGTCTTCGTTGCTATCAATGGCACAGACACTACGTCCTTCACATGGTTATCTGACTTCACAATCCTTTTAGATACCCCCCTCCCTACTGCCTCCGTAGTCTCCATCTACCGAAAGACTGATCTAGACAACCGCTCCGTTAACTTTGTGAATGCTGCTGAGTTAGACGAGAAGACCCTTGACGATAGCGCTGACCAAGTGTTTTACGCTATGCAAGAAGCCAAGGATGACGCTAGAGACAGTATCCAGCCTAACCCCGACGGTACATTCTCAATGGATGGTCGTTTGCTTCAAGACCTAGCCTCACCTGTGAATGTCGGTGATGGAGCTAACAAAGGTTACGTTGATGGTCTTATCCAAACGAATGAGAACCTACGGGATGAAACCCAAGGTTACAGAGACGAGGCTTTAACGAGTAAGAATAGCGCTCAGGTTATCAAGAATGATACCCAAGGTATTTACAATGCCACGGTAACTATCCGAGATAACACGACTGCGTTAAAGAATGAAACACAGACAATCCGTGATGACACTAACCAACTTAAGACTGATACGAATTCGATTAAATCTGCAACTGACCAGATCAAGTCGGACACTCAAGCACTTAAAGATAGCGCTCAGTCTATCCATGATTCGATTACACCACTTGCTACCCTAGAAAAAGACGGGATTAAAGCCGAAGGTACTACCCAGAAGAACGCTGTTAAATCTGAAGGTACAACTCAGATCACGGCTGTAACTAACGAAGGTGGTAACCAAGTAGGCTTAGTAAAGACCGAGGGTACAACCCAAGTAGGTCTAGTCCAAACACAAGGTACAACCCAAGTAGCGCGTGTAGCTCAAGCTGGTGATGACAAGGAAGCCGCTCTACAGACAGCCTTAGACAATCGCATTGCAGATGTTACAGCCGAGGGTAATACCCAAGTAACCAGAGTACAGGCTACAGGTGATGCTGAGGTACTACGCATTGAGACAGACGGGACGCAGTATAGAACTGATGCTTACAATGAAGCCGACCGTTCCCACTCTCAGGCCGACCGAGCGCAAGTAGAAGCCGACCGAGCAGCCCTAATCGCTGATACCATTGATAACCAAGGGACACTCCCTACGATGGTAGCTCAAGACGGTAAGTTTCTACGTGCTTATGGTGCTACGAGAACTTGGGAGTTTATTACCAAGGCAGATATTAGCGACTTTAACGTAACGGTTGCCGATATTGTTGAACAAGGCGTAGGCTCTGGTTTAGACGCTGATACCGTCGATGGTTTACATAAAGAAGACCTAGCGTTAGTAGACCATACGCATGACGACAGATACTACACTGAGGGAGAAGTAAACACGCTACTATCTGGTAAATCTGGGACAAGCCATACGCATGACGATAGGTATTACACTGAAGCTGAAGTCAACGCTCTGTTAAACGGTCAGACTCACTCAGCGTCAGACATTACCTCAGGCACTATGTCTACAGCCCGTTTACCTGCGGCCTCTACCTCTGGTTCAGGTATCGCTCAATTATCAAATAGTTATTCGGGTACAGCTCAGAATAAAGCGGTGACTGAGAAAGCTTTGAAAGATGGATTAGCTACTAAGTCGGGTACTAGCCACAACCATAACAGCACCTATCTAGGTATTAGCGCTACGGCTGCTGATTCGGTAAAACTAGGTGGTAAAAGTATCGCCTCGTTCTTACGATCAGATGCAGATGACGCCTTCACGGGTAATTTCCTACGTTTTAACGATAACAAACACCTAAGGTTCGGTTCTGGAAGTGACGTAGAGTTCTTCTGTAATGGTTCCCACATGTACACGGACTTAAACTCTGGTATTGGCAACTGGTACATTCGTGACGGTTCAACCACACGCTTTACCTTTGATGATGCTGGACACTTTACCGCTACTGGTAACGTCACTGCTTACTCTGATGTCCGTGTTAAGACTAACTTTGAGACGATTAAGGATGCCTTGGATAAGGTATGCCGTTTGAATGGTCTTACCTTCGACCGAACGGATAACCCTAAGGTTGGGCGTCAAGCTGGCCTGATCGCTCAGCAAGTTCAAGAAGTCTTACCTGAAGCAGTTACAGAACTAGAGAATGGTCACTTGGCTGTAGCATACGGAAACCTTATGTCTATCTTGGTGGAAGCCATTAAAGAGCTGAAGGAACAAGTAGACGCTCAGAACCCAGAGAGGTACTTCTAATGGCTTTACAAAGCTCTGGGGCTATCTCCATAAATGACATTGCGGCTGAATTTGACTGTGCTAAGAATCTGTTAGCCTGTGCCCAAGCTGCTGGTTTGTCTACGAGTAACATCAAGCTCTCTGATTTCTACGGGTTAAGCGCTGTTACCCACCAATTATCTATCGCTAACTTAGGGGGTATCTTCAATGGGAGAGGCTACGACTTAGAAAGCGTTTATGCCGATAAAGGGAATATCACGCCTAATGCTCTAGAAGGCTGTTCACTAACCCAGTTTATTACAAACTCACTAGGTACGTTTTCTGTAGTATGCGAACCACGTTTACATGTAGGCAGAACCCTACAGTTTACCGCCCCTACGTGGTCTCATGCTCCTCTAACGGCTGTGGGCTTAGCTTCTAATGTAGGCAGCCCTGCACGTGAAGCCGTAGGTTTCATCTTCCAAGAACCTAATGGAGGTTCCACGACAGGTTGGGACTGGATGAACTCAAATGTAGGACAAACAGTAGACATTCAACTCACCTTTCTAGATTAACATTAATGCTCAACCTTGAATCACTCCCTAAGTGGTTCTTAGCTGCTCTTCTCTCCTTCTTCATGATCTTCCTGCCTACTTACATTGACTTGGAAAAACGAGTCGCTGTGATGGAAACACGTCAGGAAGAATACGAAAGCCGTGATAAGAGAACCGTGGAGATTCTTGACCGCCTCAGTGATGGAGTCTCCAACCTAGCTATTGCCACAACCCAACTCAAAACTGAAATGAAAAACTTAAAGGAAAAATAATATGCCTGTAATCCTAACCAAAATGCTAACTACCCTATTGACTGAGAAATTGATCATGAAGGTAGTAACTGAATTGTTAACCTTCGTCTCCAAGAAGACTGACAACAAGGTTGACGACGAGATCATTGCATTGGTGAAAGACGCTTACTACGGTGACGTTGAAACCAATGGCTAAGATCAAAGAATACTTCTCAGACAGTGAGCTACAGTGTTCATGCTGTGGCTCTGAGGAGGTGACCCCTGAAGCTCGTCTGTTGCTCAATGCGCTACGTTGTCTCTGGGGTAAGCCTCTGTCCCTCTCCAGTGCTTATCGTTGCGAGAATCACCCCGTAGAAGCCCGTAAGATCGCTAAAGGCCGTAAAGCTGGGCGACATAATGTAGGTGATGCCTTCGATATTCGCTCCTCAAGTAAAACCGAACAGTTAGCCCTAATGAAGATCGCAATGTCACTAGGGTTCAAAGGCTTCGGTTTCCATTCCTCTTTCCTCCATATCGACCTACGTGAAGACTTCATGTACTGGGACTATGACTAAGAAACGAGACTACAAGAAAGAGTATCAGGATTATCACGCTAAGCCTGAACAAAAGAAGCGTAGAGCTGGCCGAAATAAGGCTAGACGAATCATGGAGAAGGCCGGACGTGTTGCTAAGGGTGACGGTAAAGACGTAGATCATAAAGACCGTAACCCAGCGAATAACGCTAAGTCTAACCTTCGAATTCAATCTAAAAGTAAGAACAGGAGTCGTAATAAATGAGTGAAGCTACGTTAAACGCTTTGCTTGCAGAACTACACCTTAAGACCGTCGAACAGTTACTAGAACGAGTTACGTCAGGTAAAGCCTCTGCACAGGAACTCAACGTAGCCAGACAGCTACTTAAAGATAATAACGTTGAGGCTAAACCTGTGGCTGGTTCCCCGTTAGCTGGCTTGGCTGACTCGCTACCTGATTTAGACCCAGTAGATGAAGGTGAGTTCTACCCTAAACACTAATGGATATAGCAGAACAGAAACTAAAGAAAGACTTTAGGCTGTTCCTCTACCTTATCTGGAAACATCTAAACCTACCCGACCCTACCCCACTTCAATATGACATGGCTCAGTACCTCCAGCACAGCCCTAAACGCTGTGTGATCGAGGCTTTCCGTGGTGTGGGTAAGAGTTGGGTAACTTCGGCTTTCGTCGTCTGGTTGCTCTACAGAGACCCACAGTTAAAGATTATGGTTGTCTCTGCGAGTAAGGAAAGGTCTGACCAATTCAGTTCCTTCACCAAGAGACTTATTGCCGATATTCCTTGGTTATCCCACCTTCAGCCTAAGTCTGGACAAAGAGATAGCCTTATCGCCTTTGATGTCGCACCAGCCCGACCTGACCACTCACCCTCAGTTAAATCTGTTGGTATCACTGGACAGCTTACGGGTTCACGTGCAGACATCATCATTGCCGATGACGTAGAGGTTGTTAACAACAGTCAAACCCAACAGGCAAGGGAGAAGCTAAGCGAACTCGTTAAAGAGTTTGACGCTATCCTAAAGCCCCTACCTACAAGCCGTATTATCTTCTTGGGTACTCCTCAGTGTGAAATGTCACTGTACAACGAGTTACCTGCCCGTGGTTTTGAGATTCGTATCTGGCCTGCGCTATTCCCTACTGATGAACAGATCGTCAACTATAAGGGAAGACTAGCGCCGTATATCACGGAGCATCCAAGGTACGAAGCTGGGAAGACCACTGACCCTCAACGTTTCTCTAATGAAGACCTAGATGAACGTAGAATGTCCTATGGTAAGGCTGGCTTTGCCCTACAGTTCATGCTTGATACAAGCCTGAGTGATGCTGATAAGTATCCCCTCAAGTTTAGTGATCTGGTCATTACCTCAATCCATTACCAGAAAGCCCCCGCTGAGGTAATTCACAGCTCCGATAAGGACAGATTAGTAGAAGACCTACCTAACCTTGGGTTAGCTGGAGATCGCTTCTATGAGCCGTTCTACAAGTCCTCAGAGCTAGTCGAATATCAAGGCCGTGTCATGGCGATTGACCCTTCAGGCCGTGGTAAGGATGAGACCAGCTACGCAGTAGGTTACATGCTTAACGGTAACATCTTCGTGCCAGAAGCTTCAGGGATAACCGGAGGTTACAGCGACGAGGTTCTGAAGAAGCTGGCTACCATTGCCAAGGTGCATAAGGTCAATGAGATCGTAGTAGAAAGCAACTTTGGTGACGGTATGTTCGTGCAACTACTAGCCCCTCACGTACAGCGTATATACCCTTGCACAATCACTGAGGTCAGACATAGCACTCAGAAAGAAGCACGTATCATCGACGTGTTAGAGCCTCTAATGATGCAGCACAGACTTATCGTAGACCCTAAAGTTGTGACCAGAGATTATGACGAAACGGTGCTAGACCCTGCGTATAGCCTAATGTACCAAATGGCTAGGATTACACGTGAAAGAGGTGCGCTAGGACATGACGATAGGCTGGACGCTCTGGCTATGATGGTTGCCTACTGGACAGAGTATTTGTCGAAAGACCAAGTAGGAGCTGAGAAGGACAGACAGGAAGAGTTACTACAGGCAGAGCTGGACACCTTTATCAATGATGTGACCGGAGGTTCAGGCCAGAGTAACAACTCATGGTTAGACCAAGGGTTCAATGTAATCTAAGGAGAAGACAATGGAAGGATTAATATTCTTCGTACCACTTATAGCTGTGATCTTAGGTGGCCTTATCGCTGAGACCATAAAAGCTATTGTAGCTGTAAAGACACATAAAGAAGAGATTTAGGTCTCCGAAGAGAGCCTCTGGAGAGCCTATGGTTACTGGGCTGGGACTTTTGCATGCCCTATGACTGAAAAAGAGGGACGTAAGGTTATAGCCCTAAGTATGAACCTTACGTCCCTACTCTAGGTTCTTGGGTAAGTCAGAAGATAAGAGTAAAGATAAGATAAACAACAAGGAGTAACCTATGAGTTACAGAACCTATAGCCAACCAATCGCCTTCTTGATGAAGCTAGAGGGTAAGGCTGAGGAAATAGTTACAGGTTCCAGCGTTAAAGAGATCGCTGAGACCTTCTTTAGTAAGTACCAAGTGACAGACACAGATGAACAACGTCAGGTCTTACTGAACATGGAATATAAAGGTAAAGCTGACAGCTACGTACCCTAAGTTCTTGGGCTAGGTGAGACTCCTAGATACCTTGGGTGAGCTGAGAGACATCGAAGCGAACCAAAGTCAACCCTAGCCCTTAACCCTAAGCCCCTCCTCTGGTATCCTCTCCTCTTCAGTCATGATGATGAAGAAGGAACATAAGGACATGCCTAACGTTGTACTCAAGGCTCTACGCAAAGCTCCACTACTACTCTTGTTATCAACCTCAATAGTAATAACCTCAGGTTGTGCCTCAAAGCCTTCCTTCGTTGAACGTGAGCGTATAAACGCAGCTACTTGGGTGTCTGCCCCTATAGATGAATACATGGAGTCTCACGGTGCGTATGACCAACAAGCCTCACTCAAGGATGGACGCAAGGTCTATACCTTCAGAGGTACTTGTACAACCACAATGGTCACTGATGCTGAAGATGTGATCGTCAGTACAAACGTCAGGTCTTGTAACATCTAGTCTGCTCAAGGTTTAACCAAACGAGTTTCGTTACAAAAATCTGAGCGCTCTTTATCTAATAGACTAAAGGCTGGTTTCCCCCACGGGGGTATCAACCGTAAGCAACTGAAAGTTAAAGCCTTTTTCTATCCTATTGTCCCACGCCTTACTACTGCGAGAGACACCTAGAGCCTATCTATGGGCTGTTCTTAATGCCTGACGCTGGGTTGAACTCCAGCTACTCCTTTATCCTTTCGCTTGTCTCTGTCTCTCACCCTATTTTTTGCTACCACACCACTACATCTAGTATGACCACACGTCCAACACCACGACATCTAGTGGTTATACCCACAGTCAGACACACAGTACTATCATTGCCTATATAGCAGGAAGAACGCAGGGTTAAACTTTTTGTACTTTCTTTTCATTCCACACTTGACACTTAGTACACACTGTGAGACTATAGCAATCGTCAACAGGGAACACCCAGAGACATAGGCAGAGTGAGAGTTAATAGAACTCTTTATGATCACTCCACGGACTTATACCAGCTCAGCCTAAACGTGTAAGACGTACCGAGTAGGAACTTACACAAGTCTTGCAGATTCCACACTTGACTAGCTTACAACAACTATGTAACTATAAATAAGCGAAACGATAACGGAGTGAATGAATGGACAAGCTACTAGATAAGATTGACTTAAACACAGCCTACGAGAACTTAGACTCTGACCAGTTCGAAAAGCTTAAAGCTGCTATGGACTACGTGAAGAATGCTGACGCTGAGATCATGTACTGGATTGAGAAAGGTCTACCCGATGAAGCTGCGTTCATTGAGCGTCAATTGAGAAAGGCTAAGACAATCATCAACGCCTATCTAGCAGATGAACCATTTGATCGTGTTCGCTTGCACTACTAAGCACTGACCTGATGCTGACAGGTTCAACAACAGCAATGCTCTTTAACAAGTAGGAATAGTGGTCTTGACGTGTAGACCTTCGGCTACAACTGGAGGTCTATCGCAAGGCTTACTTGAAAGGTAAGTCCCTTGGATTGCTGGTCAACCGCTGGCAATGGCTTAGGCAAAAGCCTGAGTTAAACCGTGAGTAGTAAGGAGTTCGCACCTCCAAGCCACTCACAACCCAAGGAGACTACACATGAAGCTATTAGTATGCGTTCTTCTACTGGTCATTGCAACACCTGTCCTGTAGACCAACGTTAGGAGGTAACACGGGCATGGAAGCCCAACTAGTAGCCCTGTCACTGGTCTCCTCTTCATAACTATAAGTAAGGACTACACATGGCTACATATCGCGTACATTACTGGGAATTAAGTAACTATAACAGTGGAAAACTAATAGGCCGCTGGTTTGATCTGGACGGTTTAACAGAAGAAGAACACAAAGAAGAACTTCAGGAATGGCTTGAAGAGTTGACTGAAGAAACTGGTGAACTCTGTGAAGAGTGGATACTAGGTGACGTTGACGGTGTACCAAGCCACATGCACAGCGAGTTTGGTATTGACTCTGAGTTCTTCGACATGCTGGAGACAATAGAGAACTCACATCTTGACGCAGAGGTATTTGAAGCTGCTCTTGATCTTGATATTCCTCTGGATAAGGTCGAGGAGTTATACCAAGGAAATTACCGTGATGACACAGACTTTGCGGAGTGTCTATGCGAAGAGCTAGGGGTACTAAACAACGTACCCGAACACCTTCAGTTTTACTTCGACTACGAAAGGTACGGTAAAGACTTAATGATCAACGATTACCAGTCTTCGGACGGTCACTACTTCTTGTACTACTAGGAGGTCTGACATGAAAGCCTACCTAGCGATAACTATCATCACGACTTGTACTTGTATCGACATAGCAGAGTATCTAATCGGAGGTGGTCTATGAAGTATCCACCCTACATCTACTTTATCTATGGTGTCCTGAGTACAACCAAAACGATCAACCAGTTCTTAGACATATTCAACAAGCTCAAACTCACAGAACAAACCTTGAGTAAAAAGAACATTGGTCAATTCATCCACTCAATCGAATCTGAACGCTTAATCAATCAAGAAGCTGATACCTTTATACAGCTAGGAGCTACAACATGCGTCAAAAAATGATGGTCATGCTACAGGAAGGAAGCCAAGGCAACCGAACGCTTCACTTCACGGATACACACTTAGCAGGTTCTAACAACAACCTGTGGTTTCCAACTCCAATGAGTAACGAGGAGGTAATCACAGAGAAGACCGAGCGCTACCTAATCTTTACTATCATCGAAGGCATTCTAACCAGTAACAACGTAGCGCATAACCTAGTGTCCCTCGATCTGGTAAGAGCCAATGGTAAGACGTTGGATTATCAAATTGAGTACAACAAAGTAATGGGAGGTATGCAAGCATGAGCAACATCGAAACTTTAACCATTGACGAAGTGATTAGCGGATTAACTGCTTTAAAGCGTAACCGTGGGTTGACTGGTGAAGAGCCTGTAGTAGTTGCCAGTAACTACGGGGACAGAGCGCGAACGATGCAAGCTGTAACCTTGGACGAGATCGAAACAGGGACACTAACTGAGACTAGCTACTCTGATTCCGGCTTTGCAGTTAATGAGGATGAACCAATGTACGACGATCAACTGGTAGTTGTACTGAATTATGACTCAGTAGGAGGGTTTTGACATGAGCACACAGCACAAACCTGAAGACTACAAAGCCCTAGTCTGGTGGTGTAAGCAATCACAGTTCAATCTCTATGAGAATACTTACATCGAAGAAGCTGTAAGAGACCAAGCGCCTATTCTAGCAGTATTTAAACATGGCGGGGACTGGGTAACTTTAGACCAGATTAGATGTCGCGCTACGAGGGCTAAAGCTATTGCTGCTGGTTTTGACATCAAACCTGAACTTGAGGATTAACTTATGACCTTATCTAACATACTACGTCAAGAAATAGACATCACAGGTATATGGCTACCGACAGATAAAATGATGCCTTACAAATCAACGAAATTCATGTCCAAGGCAACATTAAAAATACGCGAAGCTATAAACCTCGTAGATAGAATGACTGAAGCTATTGAGAGTCTAGAGGAGCAGCGTGAAGCCTTAATCAAAACTATAGAACCTAACTTCGCAACGAAGCGGAAGGATGGGGATGACTGTGAGGAGTTAACAGATAAAGAGTTACTATTTCTGAAACTCTGTGGGGTGGATTTAAGCCACGGCTTCATTAGTAGCGACGTAGAGTTCCATAAAGGTAAGAACCCTGCTCTATACAACTTCATAGTAAAAGGAGTGGAACCAGAATGAACAACTTCTCAACACTACACGCTAAGTTAATAACCGATGGTCAAACTAAGCTCCTCTCCTTCCATGAGAAGAAAGGAAGCCCCACGATCAACCGTATACGCTACGAGATAGACGAGGCTAAAGGTCTCATGCCAGAGATCGAAGCAAGGCTTAAACAAGCGTGTCATGGCTCTAAGCTCCATAGTCTAGAACTAATGGGTAATGAAGCAGATGGTCTCCACATACGGCTTACTATCATCAAGCCTGAACGCTTAAGAGGAGCATCGGGTAACACCGATAAGTATCACCTTGCCGCATGACCTAGCTCACCTTCTGTATTCCATACTTATTGTATTAACAACAGGTGGCGTACTTTACGTCACCATTCTTGAACCTTTTAATAGAGATTTTTCCGATGAATAGCATATCAATAAACCTAAACCAGCTAAGCGAAGAACCAACTGACAACCGTGAACAGCTTATTAAGGAGGTCGTTGAACGTCTTCACATGGCACGTCAGACGATAGCACTTGCAGTTATTAACCAAGGGTTTAAAGCGGGTGATCTTTACTGGGAGGAAAACTTCGCTGTAGGAACTAATGGTGACCTGATGTTCAACTCAAAGCTAGTATCACGCAAGCCTCTGGAGAGAGAAGCTACATTAGTGACTCAAAGTCTACATCACGTCCAGCATTAAGCTGGGTTAGCATGGCCTTAACTGCCACTTGTTCGTTGGTCTTTAACGACCTGTAATTTGCAACAATGGTTAGCTCGTCTAGAGACAAATCCCTAATCTGTTTCCCCGAAAGTAAGTAATCCATCGAAGTATCCAGAAAGTCGGCAACCTGACTAAGCATAAGGATAGACGGAAGGTTTAAGCCTGACCTCCACTTGGAGACAGCCGCCTCCCCTACTCCACAGTGAATAGCTAGATCAATTGGTTGCTTCCCTTTGATTGCGAGTAGCTGAGTAATCCGTGTCCCTACGGCTTTAGCTAACGGATTATCTACCATACTTAATGTATTACTTTACAAGATTTTCCAGAATGGAAAGTATAGACGGTAACACTTTCTTCGTAGGAAAGTCTAAAGCGCAACAATGTGTTCTAATATGCACACCTGTTAGCTAAGTGTGTTACAGGAAAGGATTGACCAAAGGTTGCCGTATGTCTCAAACACAACACTTACAACAAATTGCCGTTTACAGACATACACCACACATGTAGTATAAGGAGAATATAGCCTATGAACGTACAGACACCACTAGTCGATTACCTCTTGGAATCTCACGGAACCGAGATGGAAGGCGATAGCGCAAACTTAGACAATCTTCAGGATGGTATGGAGTGGTATTTAGTACATCAAAAGGAACTTGAAGAACTAGATAAAAATTTACCGAGAGTCACCCTTTTCGAGCAAACGTGGGTGGCTATTCACCCGAGCAAATTACTGTAGGAAGAAACAATGACTGACTCAACTTTGGACTTCATTAAGATTAATAAGGTTCTAGAACGTTTTGCTGAGATAGATAAGAAAGCCTCTTTGTCCTACGTCATGTGCTTCTTGGAGATATGCCGTGATGAAGGTCAAACCATGACAGACGTAGCCACTCGTTTGAAAATGCAGCCTTCACATGCCTCTCGTAACATTAGAATCTTAGCGGGTGTAGATACGCGCTCCACAGTTGAGAGAGCCGCTTTAGTTGACTTCAGGTATGTACGTAATGCTAAGACAATCGTACTGACTAACGCTGGTATTAAGCTTAAAGAAGAGCTTAAGGAACTAATTAAGTAATTCATTCACATACACGAAGTATGTAGCCTTATGGGGAGCCTTGTGCTCCTCTTTTTTTTATCTGACTCCAAGAAAACAGCGAGAGACAGTTACTATCATCAAGGGTTAGGCGTAATGTACGAACTCCAGACAACCCAAGGACTACTGAAAAAAGGCGAGAGACTACAAATTCAGGTTCATTTAGGAGGTCTTACATGGAGATTCCATGAACATAAGGTCTTTACAGGAGGTAAAACATGGGGTTTAATCAGGGCGATTTTCGGGGGTTTTCTAAGAGTAGTACGTTTTGTACTGCGAGGGACACTAGCTCAGAATCAGGCGGGTGGAGGAACCAGTTGTCCACCTGTTGTTGGGACGCCTTGTAAGGGCGATGCTCTCCCAACTGAGCTAACCACCCAGATAGATTTAGTAAAACCAAATCAAAAAACCCTTAGAAATCAAACCTTTAGTAGAACTTTAGGTCGTCTCCCTAATTCGTGCTGAGCATTATACAGGGCGAATTAATGGAGTCAACACCTTATCTCAAATTATTTAAGGGACATTTCAGGAGGTTCCAACATGGCACATATTCACCCTACTCAAAGCGGTAAGTTTAAAGCTAACGTCAACCTAGTGATTAACGGGGAGAAATTCAGGAGGTCTCGAACCTACGACACCTACGAGGCGGCTGTAACATGGGGCAAGAACAAGGAAGATGAACTCAGACGCTTAGCTGGTATATCTGATTCTGTTCCTATAAGAACCCTACTCCGAGACTATGAATGTACCGTAGTCGATTCTAAAGATAGACAGGCGCGTTCACGTCAGGAGAAAGACACAGCGTACAAGGTTAGGTCAAAGCTTAAGGTCATTGAGAAACACCTTGGAGATAAGTTACTGGATGAAGTGAACCATGAGATCATTGAACGCTTCAGGGACAAACGCTTACGTAAGGTCTCAGGCTCAACTGTGCGTAAAGACCTGTTCTTCCTCTCTGGGTTCTTCAAATGGTTACAACGTAATGGCAGACCTGACCTTGAGAACCCAGTGAAACACGTTGAGAAGCCGCCAGAGAACCCTTCACGTGAGACTATTGTGACACCGGAGCAAGAACTAGCCTTCGAGAAGGAACTAAAGGAACCTTACCTATCTATCTATCAGTTCCTCATTCGGTCAACCATGCGCTTAGGTGAAGTGGTAGACCTCAGACGTTCATGGATGCTCACAGATAAACAGGTAGAAGTACCTCCTGAGTTTAACAAAGGTAAAGGTATTAGGGATGAAGCCCGAAGAGTACCACTTAGTAAAGAGTGTCGTGAAATACTGGAGAGACAAGTGGTCTCTGAGGATACCGACCCAGACCGCTACTGGGACGTTAAGTACGGGACTGTCCGTAGGCACTTTAACCGTGTTCGTACACGCATAGGTATACCTGATGTCAGACTCCATGATCTCAAACACACAGCCTGTACAAGACTCTATGATAAGCACAAAGACATTAAGCTCCTCCAAGATGTCACTGGAAACAAATGTATTAATACGCTTAGCCGTGTCTATGTGAACACTGATAAGGACGCCCTAGCAGATCGTCTTTAGGATTAAACCGGAGGTCTATCATGACCTCCTTTCTTTTACTTTTAATTCCACACTTGACCAACTGTAAACACTTATGTAAATTGCCCAGCATTCCACACTTAAGGAATAGACTTAATACGAGAAAGCCGCGCTGACTTCTGGTTTCACGCTGGAAGGACGTGCGGCTTTTCTTTGTGCATAACCCCTATTCCACACTTATGGAATATACAACAGATACTTTTGCATGCCCTATGACTGAAAAATTTGGAAACAACCGATATGAAACAATTAGCTAATGATTTTATTGTCGAACAGAAAGAATTAACCCTACGTGCTTCCCATGAAGATTACCTACGTCAGATTAGTAATGAAGAACGTAGTCGTGATCTAGGAGAAGAACGCTACGAAAAGAACCTTGAGAAAGACCGTCGAGCGAAACGTGAAGAAGGTACAAGCTATGGCTCCCGCCTACTATCACAACGTATCTCCATTGTTTCCAAAACAGTTAAGGAAGTAAGCGAGGAAGTCCTAGCGGAAGAACTTAAAGGCCGTCCTTCAGTTGCTATGTTGGCCGCTGAACGCTGCCGTAAAGTAGGTTATGAAGTAGCTGCTGGTCTTGCCCTTCGAGAGATCATACGTTCACTGTCTGGTATGCAAATCTTAACTACCTGTGCTGTAGAGATAGGCAAGAACGTGGAAGACGAAGCGTACCTAGCTTACCTACGTAACGAAGACTCAAAGCTACAGAAGCGTATTCTCGACGCTGCTAACAAGAAGACAGACCATAGAAAGAAACGGGAATCTGTCTACGCGATTGGACGTTTGGCCGGCTACCCTAAAACCCCTTGGTCAGAAGATGAACGTCTAAAAGTTGGTAAGTATCTAATCGACCTCGTTATGAGAGCCTTACCTGACTTCGTAACCATCGAAAACCTATCAATTAAGAAGAGTGGTAAGCTCAAGACGATTAACCACATTGTAGCCACTGAGAAGACCCTCGCTTGGATTGAGAAGAACGTGGAGTTCATGCGCTTCGTTAACCCTAGACGTGAACCTATGGTCGTCCCTCCTCTACCGTGGGAAGAAGGTATGGCTATTGGTGGTGGTTACATCACGAACGCTATGCCTCCTCTTAAGCTTGTTAAGACCAGAAACAACAGATACCTAGAAGAACTTAAGTCTGCTCACATGCCTACTGTACTGACTGCTATCAATGCAGCTCAAGACACAGCATGGCGTATCAGACCTCACGTTCTGGAGCTGCATAAGGAGTTAAAGAAGATTGGTCGCGTAGTGTCTAACGCTAAGATGCCTCTTTATAACTTCCTAGAACTCCCAGCTAAGCCTTCATTCATCGAAGAACACGTAGCTAACAGGAAGTTAATAAAAGCATGGGAACGTGATTGTAAGGAAGCTCAGAAGCAGAAGTTAGAACTACCAGTGCGTCCTTCAGTTCACCCTGAATATGAAACAAGAGACGCAGCCTATGTTGAGTATCGTCGTGATGCTGCTGCGGTTCACCAAGAGAATGTACAACGTAAAGGTCACTTGGCTATGTTTAACCTTGTGATGTCTACCGTTGAACACTTTAAGAATGCACCCCGTATCTACTTCCCATACCAGTTAGACTTCCGTGGTCGTTTGTACGCTGTCCCTACGTTAAACCCTCAGAGTTCCGACTGGATGAAAGGTCTACTGGAATTCGCTGAAGGTAAACCGCTAGGTGAACGTGGCGCTTGGTGGCTTAAGGTGAACATTGCGAACCTCTTTGGTCAGGACAAGATTAGCTTTGATGATCGCGTTCGCTGGGTAGAAGAGAATGAAGCTATGATTCTGGCGTGTGCTGAAGACCCTATTACCTTCCGTGACTGGGAAGATGCTGATAAGCCGTTTCAAGCGTATGCTTGCTGTGTTGAATATGCAGGGTTCAAACGTGAGGGTTATTCCTATATCTCTCACACTCCGATTGGACTTGATGGTTCATGCTCTGGACTACAGAACCTTGGAATGGCTCTTCGCTGTGAAGAGACAGGACGGAACGTAAATCTAATTGATTCAGAGAAACCTGCTGATATTTATCAAACGGTTCTGGACAAGGTGATAAACCATATTGATTCTGTTGTAGGTAACTGTAAGAGTCGTGAAGAAGCTCAACAGGTAGCTATAGCAGAAGCCAAGAAGACGTACTTTGAGGTAAATGAGAAGGCTTCTGAGAAGAAGTGGCCTAAGCTCCTAAACCAGATCGCTCAACCAGAGTTTGCTTCAAAGCTGAGCCACAGGGATGCTTTTAAAGCAGACGTAAGAAGAGCCTACCGTCATACCTTAGCTATGTACGAATGGAAGGTATTTGGTCTCAAACGTAAACACGCTAAGCGTTCTGTAATGACATTCCCTTATGGTTCTAAAGAGTTTGGTTTCAAGGAACAGATCATGCAAGACCACCTCAGACCTCTGGTTAAGAAGTACAAGCCTATGATGGAGAGGGGAGAAATCTCTGAGTCAGTGTACCGTGAAATCTTCCCGTTCTCTGACGATGGGTTTACTGCTGCTGGTTGCCTCGCAAAGCTACTCTATAAGTATGTACGTGAGACAGTAATCAAAGCCGCTGAAGTTATGGAATGGATGCAAGAGACAGCTAAGTTAGTTGCTAAGGAGAATCGCCCTGTGCGTTGGACAACCCCCTTAGGTTTCCCTGTGATTCAGGATTACAGAGAACAGCAAGAGAATGTTGTCTTCCTACGGTTATTTGGGAAGCTAACCCAGTGCGATATTATCAAACCTAAAGATAAAATTAACGTGCTCCGGATGGGTAATGCGATTAGTCCTAACGTGACACACAGCCTAGACTCCTCGCACTTACTATCATTAGTAGCCAAAGCTGTGTCCTCAGGTATCTACTCATTCTCTTTAATCCATGACGACTTTGGTACACACGCCTGTAACACAGATCAATTCTTCAGAGTCATACGGGATGCTTTCTTCTGTCTCTACACAGATGATGACGTATTTGAAGAACTGAAGAAGGAGTTCACAGCTCAGATTAACCCTGAGAAAAGACACGAAGTCCCAATGTTACCGATTAAAGGGAAGTTAGACCCAAGGGCTATCTTGGAGTCTTCCTACGCCTTTTCTTAAGCAATTCCACACTTATGGAATATACAACAGATACTTTTGCATGCCCTATGACTGAAAAAATTGAACAAACCAAAGGAACAACAAAATGAAACCCTAACAACAAAACCACAGACAACTAAGAACTAACCAAAAGTTAAAACCCAAAGCACTACCAGAGACCAGCATAACGCTGGTTTCTTCGTTTCTAACAAAAGGAAAACATCATGCACACTATCTCATTGAAGAAAATCAGAAAGAAAGCCAAGGCTAAAGTTCTACCTCACATTCAGATTGAAGACTTACTTAACGGTGAAGCCACGGCGAAACTGGAGCGAGGCAACGCTGAAGCAGAGAAAGAATACAATGAAGCCGTTCTGAACTCCTTTCTTCACGATACTTTAGCAGAGCAGCGTATGAAACGACTGCAACGCTTCTTCGCAAAGTTTGACCGAGTAAATCCTGAGTCTTCCCCTGTAGCCGTGTTCCGTAGCAAGAACAACCCAGCGTTACACAGAACGAATAAATACTGGCCTAACGGTTCTCTGGTCTCTATGGAAGATATGACTACTGAAGTCCTCGTAGCAACGGTGACCGATGTTCTATCTCCAGTCATTTACAACTATGGATGCTTCTGCGTTTACACCTCAGTCCTTCTCTCAGACGGACGTGAGTTTGATCGCTGGCTTTACCTTGACTCTGGTGAGGCTGCTACGGCTGTAACCATCGGCTCTCAATTCCCAATGTAAGGAGAATATCTATGTTACTCGATGCCTTTCAAGAGGTAGGCGAACGCACGTCTATCCATTACCCAGAGTCTCTACTTCAGTCCTCTCCTTGTGGTCTGCACAGAGTCTCACTAGATGAAGCTAAGATCATTCTCCCTCAGTTCCAAGAGTTGTATGACTCAGTACCAATCCCTAAAGACGATTGGCACAACTGGGAGATCGACCTGAAAATCCACATGCTCATGCCTAACCAGTACCCATGTGTACCTAACTGGCACTGTGACAATGTACCCCGTGTAGACGGTAAGACACGCTTTGACCTAATTGAAGATGATACGCCTCGTATGTACCTGTGGTTAAGCGATAACCCTACCACGGAGTTCTTACGTCCAGACGTAAAAGTTGCATGTGTAAACCCACAATCACATAAAGACGTTGCTAAGCCGTGTAACTATGTGACTGGCTATGGTGGTTCAGTGAAAATCCCTGCTCAACAGTGGATAAGCATGTCTCAACGTACTCCCCATCGTGGGACTAAAAGTGATAAACACCAGTGGCGCATCTTCGCCCGCCTGACCCATAAATCAATCATGTCTGCACGTCCTGTAATCAGCCCGATTAGACGCCATGCACAGGTCTATTTAGACCCAGATACATTCACTTGGTAAGGAAACATTATGTCTGAAGTAATTAAACGTCCCTTCCCCAAAGAAGACCTTCAAGCCTTAGCTTGGAGGGAACACGACGAAGATGTCTATGAAGTGATCATGAGCGAAATATCAGACACTTCGCGCTGGTCTGTCTACTACGAAATGGTCTTCAAGTTCGACGGTAAGTTTTACGTAACTTACTACTCAAAAGGTGCTACCGAGTGTCAGGACGAATCACCTTATGAATATGAGCCTGAAGAGGTGCTATGTATTCAGGTAGAACCCGTCGAAGTAACCGTAACTGAATACCAACCAGTAAACGCCTAACCCAAAACCAAACTTTAAAACTCAAGGAAACTCGTTATGAAAAACTCAACTTTTATCACTCTAATCGCATCTGCTCTAATCGGTACTCTAGTTCTATTCAACTCCTTCACTACTGTAGGTGTAGGTAAAGAGAAAGTCGGTGCTACCTTCGGTAAAGTCCACGACACAGCCCTAACTTCAGGTGTTCACTTGGTCAACCCCCTAGCTGACTTTGAAGAGTATGACCTTCAGGAAATGACCTACACATGGGACAACATCGGAGTTCCAGCACAGGACAACCTGAAGACTTACATGGACGTTTCCGTAACTGGACACTTCATGCCTGGCTCTACCGTAGCAGTTCGTGAGAACCAAGGCACAGCCTCAGGTTTCATGCGCTCTCAAGTAGAGAAACGAGTTTCAGCCACAGTTATTGAAGTCGGTAAGGAACTGGCTAAAGACAGCCAAGCGTTCTACGGCAAGTCTACTCTGGCTCAAATGGAAGACGAGATCATCAAGCGTCTGAACGACGACCTGAACCCACGTGGTTACAACATTACCGCTGTCAAATTTGCTGACATCAATCTGCCTGACGTTGTTACTAAAGCAGTCGTGAAGACCAAGCAAAGACAACAGGAAGTTAATGAACAACAAGCCAAACTTGAAATCGCTGATCTGAAGGCTCAAGAGCGCACCGCTGTAGCTGAGGCAAATTCTAAGTCTGCATCATTCAACGCACAGGCTAAGCGCGAAATGGCAGATGCAAAGCTGTATGAAACACAGAAGATTGCTGAAGGTAACAAAGCCCTTTCACGCTCAGTAACTCCAGCCTTAATTGACCTAAAGAAAGCGGAAGCAGCCCTTCTATGGAATGGCGTGATGCCTACTCATGTTATGGGTGAAGGTACAAACATGTTGATGCAGATGAAGTAAGGACTTAGGTATGAAAAAGACTAAAGGTTTCGGCCTAATCGAACTGGTCATTACCATCCTTCTTGTAAGTGCTTTGGCTTCTAGTTGTACTAAACGCGCTCAAGACGAGGGACAAATGGTTCCTGCTCAGGAATCTCAACAAGTAGACTTCGGAGACTAACAATGGAAGTAATCGAAAGAACACAGAGTAAGGTACGTGTGACGCTAGAGCTTGAACCAGACGAAGTAGCTTTTCTCCACACCATTCTGCCTAACCTACGATCATTCACTGTACATAACGCGAGGTCTGACTTTCAGGTTAAGGCGCGTAACGTCTTCCGTTCATTCGCTCTGGCAGTAACTCAAGGAACAAGTAATGAAGAATTCTAACGTACTTGGAGACAACATCGGCTCAGTGGAGCGTCTAGATAATGACGCTTCCTGTCTTGTCGCGGTCAACAGTGCCCGTGTCTCTTTTAACAAGGAGTCTACTTCTTTCACGACACGAGAGGAGAAGGAGACAGGTAGTGACGAAGGGTTACTATCATACTTGGCTAAGAATAATCACTGGACACCTTTCTCTCATGTGAGACATACGTTTGTAATACCTCATGAGTCTCTGAGAAGGAACCGCTGGTTCTATATTGACGAAGAAGCTCTAGCTGGTGTCGTCTACACACGTACAGGACAGGGCTATAAGATTCGTACATCACTACATGGGTGGTTGCGTCTACTAAACGAAGGGGTTTTCACCAACTTAACGAAAAACTTGCTTACAAATGCGTTAATAAAGCGTAACCCTGAATGTATGAAGGCTTATGGAGTGGTTAGACAGGACGTACCAGAAAGGACACGTCCACTGCTATACATTCCTCAGGCATACGAAATCTGTCCTCGTTTCTTCGACGTTACCCTACGTCTCAAGATGCCTATCTTCGTTACCCGCCAATGGTTCAAACACCAAGTAGGCTTTACGCGGAACGAGGTGTCCAGACGCTATGTGGACGATGAACCTGAGATTCATGTACCACCTGAGTATAGACGCAAACCTGAAGGCTCTATCAAACAAGGTTCAGGTGATATTCACCCTGCGTCTTTAGACTTCAAGCACTTGAACGCTGGTACTGAACATTCTTGTAGTTTCCTCTACAACGTAATGATCTCTGAAGGTGTATGTCCTGAACAAGCCCGTGGTGTCCTCCCCTTGAATACCTACACGGAATTCTGGGAGACAGCCTCACTCCACTCCTACAAACGTCTCATTGAGCAACGAATAGACCCTCACGCTCAGCTTGAGATTCAACATTATGCAAACGCAGTGAAAGAACTGCTGGAGAAAGATTATGATCAATTTCTTAATTAACCACGTGGTTCTACGTTTACTGATCGTAGCTGGTCTACCACTCATTATGATCATCCATCTATTCATTCCTCTGATTATCGCAATCATGGATAACACATCTTATTTAGACGAGCTTCAAGACGTACAGGACATCTATACGCCTTTTCTTGATGCTCTACGTGATGGAGGTACTTATCAATGGGCGACATGACCTTCAACGAGTTCCAAGAAGAAGCTCAGAAGACCGCTGTATACCCTCAGCGTAATGCCTTGGAATACCTATCTAATGGTATCGGTGGAGAAGTAGGCGAACTTCAAGGACATATCGCTAAGTTCTATCGCGCTGATATGGGCGAATTCCCCCGCGAATTAGTCCTGAAGGAACTAGGTGACATCATCTGGTTTGTCTCTGAACTCGCACGTCTATTAGGCGTCGCACTTGGAGACCTAGCCATAGGCAATCTTCAAAAACTTAAATCACGACAAGAACGAGGAGTTCTACAAGGAAATGGCGACAACCGTTAACTTCAACGGTATCAACATTCATCCAGATCGTGACTCTTTACTAACCGAACAAGCAAAGCTCTTACTAGAAGAGTTCTACCTTAAAGAAGGCGAGACCATTCAGGAAGCCTTCGCCAGACCAGCTCTAGCCTTTTGCGCTGGAGACTTACAACTAGCACAACGAATCTATGACTACGTGTCTAATCGCTGGGCTATGTACGCCTCACCTATCCTAAGCAATGCTCCACGTCACGGAGAGAAAGCAATAGGCTTGCCTATCTCATGCTTTTTATCCTATGTGCCGGACACCAGAGAAGGTCTTGTAGACCATCAAAGCGAATTAGCTTGGCTCTCTATGCTGGGTGGTGGTGTAGGTGGTCATTGGTCTGACATTCGATCTGTTAGTAAAAAGTCTACGGGACTAATACCACATCTTAAGGTCTCTGACTCAGGGATGACCGCATTTAAACAGGGCGAAACTCGTAAGGGTTCATACGCTGCTTATCTAGACGTGTCTCACCCTGACATCATTGAGTTTCTTAACATTCGTGTCCCGACTGGTGGTGATACCAACCGTAAAGCATTCAACATTCATAACGCTGTAAACCTAAGCAATGACTTCATGGTTGCTGCTATGAATGATCAAGACTGGCCTCTGGTCTGTCCTCACTCAAAACGTGTAGTAGAGACTGTATCCGCTAGACGTTTGCTGGAACGAATCATCGAGACTCGCTTCCGTACTGGTGAACCTTATCTCAACTTCATTGACACAGCGAATGAGCTATTACCTGATGCTCTTAAACGCAAAGGTCTCCGTATCCACGGCTCAAACCTGTGTAATGAAATCCACCTACCGACTGATGAACGAAGAACGGCTGTCTGCTGTCTCTCTTCAGTCAACTTGGGTAAGTGGGACGAGTGGAAAGATCACCCTAACTTTGTACAAGACTGGGTACGTTTCCTAGATAACGTCCTGACTTACTTCATCGACAATGCCCCCGACGAGATTAGCAAGGCTCGTTACTCTGCTGAAGCCGAGCGCTCTATTGGCCTTGGTGCTATGGGTTTCCATACCCTACTTCAACAGAAAGGTCTTCCTTGGGACAGTCCTATGGCTGTATCCCTGAACAAACGAATCTTTAATCACATAAAGAATTCTGCTGTAGAAGAGACCGAAGAACTTGCGCTAATCCGTGGGGAAGCTCCAGATATGCAAGGGACTGGAAGGCGCAATGCTCACCTCCTTGCTATCGCCCCCAACGCTAACAGCTCAATTATCTGTGGCTGCTCAGCGTCTATCGAACCGATTAAGTCCAACGCTTACACACACAAGACCCGTGTAGGTGCTCACTTAGTTAAAAACCCACAGCTAGAGCTATTGCTAAACGCTAAGGCTGCTGAACTGGGGAAAGACTCACTCTGGTTAGAAGAACAATGGACTTCAATCATTCTGAATCATGGCTCAGTTCAACATCTTACCTACCTAGATGATTGGGAGAAGGACATCTATAAGACAGCCTTCGAGAATGATCAACGCTGGGTTATTCAACATGCCGCTGATCGTCAACCTTTCGTCTGCCAAGGCCAGAGCGTCAACGTTTTCTTCCCTAAAGGTTCAGACCGTAACTACGTCCTACAAGTACATCTAATGGCTTGGAGATTAGGACTGAAGGGTTTGTATTACCTAAGGTCAAACGCTGGCGTACAAGCCGACACAGTAAGCCTCAAGGTAGATCGTGTAGCTCTTAAAGACTATGCCGACCAAGAGGAGTGTTTAGCATGTCAGGGATAAAGAAATTAGCAGTAATCGTAGGTCTAGTCTGTGCGACTCTCCTTAGTGGCTCAGTGTCCTACGCAATTGCTTCGGAAGGCTACAAGACCTTCCACTTAGTAGATGAATGGCTAGGGAGGAATGCTTGTCACAACTGACTACCTATTCCCCTTCCTATAAACCCTTCGCCTATCCAGAACTCGTAAACAAAGCGATTGAACATGACGAGATTCACTGGGGCGAATGGGAAGTTGATCTACAGGATGATGTACGACAATGGAACAATGGAACCTTAAGTGGAGAAGAGAAGAATCACATCAAGCAAATCTTCAGGCTCTTCACACAGTCAGACCAGATTGTAGGTGGTTCCTACGTTGACGTTTTCCTACCTCACATTAAGAACAACGAAGCACGAATGATGATGCTGTCTTTCGCTCACCGAGAGACCATCCACCAAAGAGCTTACGCCCTTCTTAATGACACCTTAGGTTTCCCTGAAGAAGAATACACAGCCTTCCTTGAAGTTGAGGAAATGGCTGAGAAAGCTGAATTCATGGAAATCAACAGTCTAACGATTAGCAATCCAAGCACACTCGCTAAGGCTGTAGCTCAGACCGTATGTAACGAGGGTATGTCCCTCTTCTCTGCGTTTGTCATGTTGCTTAACTATCAGCGTCCCGAAGCTGGGAGCAAGATGTTAGGAATGTGCAAAGTGGTCGAATGGTCTATCCGTGACGAGACACTTCACGTCCAAGGTATGACTGAAATCTTCCGCTTACTCTGTCAGGAAAACCCCCACATTGTTGGCGATAAGTTCAAGCAAGACATTTATGAAATGTTCAGACGTGCAGTCGAGCTTGAGGACAAGATCATCGACATTGCCTATGAGTTGGGCGACACCCCTTCTCTACGTAAAGAAGAAGTTAAGCAATACATTCGCTACATAGCCGACAGACGCTTAGTCGGCCTTGGTCTCAAACCT
>Ga0255768_10000387_pt1 | contig 45296 bp, 61 predicted proteins | sample 071ome_33_FD_179983 | JGI IMG/M metagenome (GOLD analysis project Ga0255768, IMG submission 179983) | Coastal salt marsh microbial communities from the Groves Creek Marsh, Skidaway Island, Georgia - 071412AT metaG (version 2) | ecosystem: Environmental > Aquatic > Marine > Intertidal zone >... | reverse complement strand
GAGAGTCTTGGTGTCCATGTCATCAACCATGCGGTCAATATATGCTTGCTGGAGAGCGTCACGATCGATGATGGGCATGGCAGTGGTGTTGTTCATGTCCTTATTATAGGGGATCGAAGAGGTCGTGGAGGTCATTGGGGTCAGTTCCAGGATCGTCACAGTCATCGAACATGGTAATGTTGCTCACTGGTACCTCATGCTCACCAGCAATGCGATACCAATGCTCACCATCTCTTAGTCCAAGATACTCTAACTCATCAGGAGGAAAAGTATTCTCACGCATCGCTGCTTGGATGCGATAGTGAATCAAATCACTCGGCTTCATTGTTCCAGAAATCCTCCCAATCCTCAGGAGAGTCAGTTACATCTTCAATGTTGGGGTTCAGAGTGAATGATGGGTCAATCATCTGACAGTTCTCTTCAAACTCTTCGGGTGTCATGATGCTAAAACGTGCCTGTAATCAATGGACTTGATACACCAGCCAGCAGCAGATGTGATCTCTTCAACTAAATCATCGCCATCATCTGCTTCCCAGAATGTGCCGATGTAATCGTCATACAAATGCTGCTCATCTTGAGGAGTTAATTCTTCATCAGCAGAATCACAATCAAGGTCAAACTCAATAGCAGTGACTTGGTACATCATCAGCAGTACACGGGGGAGTAATCAGGACCACAGTAGGCTTCAGTGTTGAAGTCAGTAACCTCAGCACCGTTAGCAATCAGGTTGCGGATAGAATACAGAGCGTCAGACTTAACAACGGTGGAGAATGACATCATCTCACTCTCAGCACCAGGATGCCAGATGACACGCTTAACAAAACGCTTGCCACCAGCACAAGGAAAGAAGTCGGTCTGGGTGGCGGAGGTCAGGAGTCGCATGGGTCGTTTGCTGATGTAGTAATTATAGGGTGGCTGGTGACCCTTCAGAAGGAACCCTGTGCCACTTGCTCTAGAGGCACACGCTTGACCTCCAGACGCTTCCAGCCACGGATCTCTCTGATACCATTGACCACCTGATTCACCACGTTGTTATGCTGACGGTTCAGACCACGGATACTCTTAGTCGCAGGGCGAGTGATGTAGAAGATGCTGGTGCTGTTGTCGCTGTTGTCGATGGAGACTTCGTAAGCGTTCATCAGGTGACTCAGTTGAAGTTGAGGTAGGTGTTATCGGGGAGCAGTCCCATCTCTTCACATCGGCACTCGTAAGCAATACGCTTGAGCATCTCAATGTCCATCTCTTCAATGGACTTAAGGATGGTGCGACGCAACTGGAGATCGATGGTGTCGTCGGAGATCATGGGCATCGGTTGTTCCCTTGACTACCTTAGTAGTATAGGCTCACCAGTAGGGCAAAAGGTCGCGTGGTAGTCCAGCTCTCCGACTGTCCACCTGCTTTTCCCACGCCAATGGGGTATTGTCCTGATCAACCGTCATATTGAACGACAGCACAGCCCTAGGAGTGTCGCTCTCGTTTGGCTGTGTGTAATGATGGAGGAAACTTGGAAATAGAATAAGATCGCCTTCTTTGACCTCTGGCACATACGTCAGCTGCTCACCTGTGACAAAATGGTCAAACGGACTGACAAATATGGTGGGTGTGTGTACATCAGGATCATAATCTAGGTACAATACCGCACTCCAACCACCATGTCCGTGATTGTGTACTGGATGATGGTTGTTCTTGTATGCTTTCTCGAACCATGAGCGCACAATGAGTGGCTCACACCTGAAATCATGCGCGAATTGATCTAACTCATCCCTCAATGTACCAGTGATGGAGCTCAACAATAACTTTTCTGAGCTTTTGTCCGCGTAGTCCGACCATACCCTCTCGCTGCCCATCGTGAGCTGCCTAGATTCCAAAGTGTCAATTAGGAACCGCTTCTTGCGGTCCCAATCACTCAAACTGTACCTCACCAGAGGTATAGAGAACATCGTTTCAATCACTCGTGAGACCCTCCTAGAATCGCCTGTAAGGGGTCATACCCATGCGTGGGCAGGGTTACCCTTAGTAAAGATACAATCTACCACACGCTGTAGACGTGAGGCAATCTGTGCGCCATGGTTGCTGTAGACAGGGACAGTAACAAAGCCAGTGCCCTTCTTATAGTTAGCCCAGTTACCTGGCTTGAGCGCACCACTAGAGATTGCTTGCGCGTCGTCGCGGTGAAGACGAATCACGCGACCGATAGTCTGCGCCATCTCAATGATTGGCAACTGGCGAAGGAGAATAACGTGCGTCAAACCAGGCACGTTGATACCTTCAGACAGAATAGAATAGTGGAAGAGGACAAACTTCTTGTCCTCATCGAGTCCCCAAGCGTGAAGAGTGTCAAAGAATTGGTCACGAGTGACCTTCTGACCGTCAATGATTGCGCCATGCTTGGATGTAATCATCATCCAAGAGTAACCACGCTCAATCAACTCTTGCTTGAGACCAGTCTGAACAAACATGTTCATGATATTCCGCGCAGAGGGAGCAGCAACCAGAACTTTGGTGGCTTGCTCATCACTGAGAGTGTCAATGATGCCAGTCACAGTGTCAGCATCGACAAAAGCAACAGTCTCTTTGGTACGAACTGCCTCAGTCTTGTGAGTGATAATGGTGGGAGCAACAATGCTGCCGCACTCCATCAGCTCCTGAGCAGGAACAGTGATCAGATTGTTACCATAGATCTGAGCATTGTTCATGCCACGCTTGCCATTGCGAGCAAACTTAGGAGTAGCAGTGAAGAAATATGCGTTGTCAGCGTCAACAGATGCCAGAGCAACAACGGGGAAGAAGTTACGCTGTACGCTATTGTGTGCCTCGTCGCAATACAGAGTGTTGATCTTGACACCAGCATCAACAATCTTGTTCAGAGAGTTGTAGGTGGTGAATAGAATAGCGTGCTCATTGGCTTTGCGGCACATGTCAACGAACAAACCGATCTTGTCGCTGTTAGTAGAGCGGAAGTGAGGAGTCTCACCACTGTGAACGTGACCGATGATCACGTTGTCAATCATCTCTTTGAACTCATCACAGAGCTGAAGCGCGAGCATGATGCGAGGCGCCACAACGACAGTCAGAGTGGGCTCAGATGCCTCAGAGAGGCGGTTGAGCAGGTCTCTGATGATACAGAGGGTCTTGCCGCCGCCAGTGGGGATGTAGACAGTGCCACGGTCCCAAGCAGCGAGGGCGTCAACCGTGCGTTGCTGGTGGGGGCGAAGGGTGTACATCGTGTCTTGCGTTGATGGAATCAGTATAAACTAAAAAACCCCGCCGAAGCGGGGTCAGTGGACAGTTCAGGTCAGTGTCACACGGACACGATGTCCTCTTCAACCCCGATCACCTGAGGCAGGAACCCCTTGAGATCGAACAACTTGAAGGAGGATCCTTGCTCAAGACGGGCAGTAACGATAGCATCGATGATACCATTGAAATGATCCATCTTCTGAGCAATCTCACGCCGCATGTCTTCGGCTTCCTCAGCAGGAACATCTTGAAGGAATGACACTAGATCAGGAACCTCACCAGTAGCATAGAACTTCTCCATGATCTCAACGATAGTACGATAGATGTAAGTACGATCGCCAGAACCATTCAGCACCACAAGATTCCTGACTCCGCGTCCTTGCTCATTCAGCATAGTTACTGCTTTCTTACGAGCAGAACGAGTGCTGAAACTCTCCATGGTGAGAGAACTCATCTTCTTGGCGATACACTCTTCAGCGAGAGTAGCGACCTTCTTCTGAGTGAAGGAGTGATCAATGGTGTTGATGAAGTCCACAATCTGACCAACAGTGGGCATGTTGTGGGGGTCATCTTCACACATCTCGTCAATACGAGCGGCGATCACTTTCTGCCAGTCAGTGATAGTGGCTGCCTTAAAAGCGTTCCAGTGATTGTTCTTACCAAGACCAATCTCTCGTGCTACATCTTCACGGGTGAACCCAGCGCGAACCTGAACCACGTTAAAGATCCAGCAAGAATAACCCTCTTGCTCGATGGCATCGAAGCGAGTATAGCCATCGATCAACTGACCGTCTTCAAAGATATAAGGAATGTCCTCATCAACTTTATACCCAAAGACGCGAAGGGCATTGCGGATGCGCTTCAGATTCTCCTGGTCAGTACCAGTTGCGCGGAAGATGTTGTAAGTCTGACCCTGATCGTTCTCAGTAATGATGCTGCTGAGTGTACGAGACTCACGACGCACAATAGTATAGCTGCGACCGTTAATCATCGGATACTGGCAGTCATTAACAGACGGACCAGAGATCATAGAGATCTTGATGAAGTTTGCTTTGTTGTTCATGATAATCTAGCAGATTTGCTTTGGTGTTGCTGGTGGCAGACTTGCCTGAGCAACTTGACTACTTTACCTGATGTCAGGCAGGGATGTCAAGCCCCATTTCGTGAATTGCCAATTTAGTAATCCACGTTTCGTCCCTGTGTGCTTCTACTTCCCATGGCTCATCGTCATAGGATGTATCTTCAGGGACAATACGAGAGAACCAATAGTTCTTATCGTATTTGGTGACATGCTCTCTCTTCACACGCTGCTTAACATGAATCAACTCATGAATAAGCGTGGTGAGATAGTCGTAAGGATTGAGATTAGCATGAAGCTCAATCTCAAACTCACGCGGACGTGAGCATGAATCTATGATGCCACATGTTCCGAAGTTACCTTCACGCAACATGCCACGAGTTACTACATCAATGGCAAGGTCATGCTTCCCAATAAACCTGGGGCAGAACCAATCGATGACAGCGCGGGTGAGTCTGCGCCGCTGATTATAGCCTGAAAAACTGATGGCAACTGACATAGATTGTGGAGAGTCCAGACTCCGCTAATGACAAAAAGTAATTTCATGAGAGGCGGTAGAGATAGTCCTCCAACTTCTTGACAATCTCTTTGTATTCTACACCGAGGTGACGCTCTTCGTTGTTCTGGTCACGAATGTTCATCAACTGAAGAGCAGAGATGATTGCTTGGAGCTCGGTCTTTGTGAGATTCATGCGCTTGCCTCAACAGAAATACTATACACCAGGGAGTGTGGCAACCATGACCACATCGTCCACTTTTACATCCGCACACCGCTGCTCAGCGATGGCAGCATAGTTGGGATCCATCTCGATCCCATAAAAGTCGCGCTGTACATTTAACGCCGCGACACCAGTGCTTCCCGAACCACAGAAAGGATCAAGAACAACACTACCAGCAGGAGAATAGACACGGATAAGATACTCCATGAGAGAAACTGGCTTGACCGTGGGGTGATTGTTGTCCTCACCTTTCTCTTTACGAGTAGCGCGAGGAGCATAGAAATACTTCTGATGCTCTATCATCACCTCACCGATGATATTGGAAGGATAACGACCGTCAGGATTAGCATCCACAGTCCCATACTCAGCACCAGAGCCTTTAGTGTTACCATCTTTCCCAAACGTACGACGCTTAGCACCACCCTTGACCCAACCTTTCGGGGGAAGCTTATCCCAAGGGATACGAGTGGTTTCAGTATCAATCATACCACATCCCCACTTTTCCATACAGGCTTTAATACTGCCTGTGTAGGGCTTTTGTGCTACAACAATAGGCTCATGCGCTGGCTTGAGTCTATTAGGCTTGGGCATCTTTGTGGTGGTCATCCACATAATCTGATCTTTGATGTTGAAACCAGCGTCCTCAACATTACATGCGAGGCGATGATACAACTCAGGAGAACAGAAAGCAAGACAGAACGCACCAGGGCGAAGGACACGAAAGACTTCACGCCAGATGTCTACACTGGGAACAGAATGATCCCAGTGTTCCATACCCATACCGTACGGAGGATCAGTGATACATGACTGGAAAGAATTGTCATCGAAAGAGGTGAGGACCTCTTGGCAATCACCAGTTATGATTGAGAACATTAGATTCGCAGCGGTTACGGTCAGCGTGGGTGAAATAGTCAGTCTTGTCTTTACCACCAGACTGAGTGTACATGTTACGAACGTAGAAGTCAAATCCACGCTCATCTTTCCACTCTTCGTCCATCTGGTAGGTCTTCAGGACAGCGCGAAGATCTTCCACGAGATTAGAATACATCTCACGCTTGGCTTGACTGACTACATCATCAGCAAAAAATACTGTGGTCTCGTTGTACTTCTTGCTGCTGAAGATATAAACAGATCCTTCATGAGGCAATCCACCATTGTAGGTAGGAAATGCTTGCTGAGAAGACTTACACTCTAGATCTAGAGTGCTTCCGTTCTCAAGATCGACACGAAAATCAGGGAAGTTCTGACTACCATTAGGCTGCCATTCATACTTGATGTTGTGCTTATCAAGCAGATCTTTTACCTGAAGCTCGTGAAGTGGATTGTCTTGGCTATTGGTCTTGAAAGGGAGGGAGAGAACTTCTTGGAAGAACGCCCGCACTTTGGGGTTGTGCGTTGTCATTCGTCTTTTCGTGTTGACTTAAGTAGTATAGGGGATTGGACCACCTCAGGGGAGAATGGTGGACAGCCTTCTGACTGTCACTCTTCTTCGTCATCGTCAAAGTCCCACTCGGGCTCATCATCATCATCGGTCCACCATAATCTATAGTTTTCCTCGTCTTCTTCATCCCATTCATCTAGGTGCCACTGAATGACGTGAAGTCCTTGAGCAGAACAAGCATGAATTGTGGAGTCTCCATCATTCATACACAGCACATGTCTCAACCAATCAGTAAGCTCATGCTCACTGTCATACTCATCCAAAATAGAATACAACTCTTCCAGTTGTTCCCTCTCTAGGTGCTTGGCGCGAATCATTTCGGTCTACGCTCCATAAAAGTAATGCGGTCAGTTTCCCACATCTCAAAGTATTCGTGCATCGTACGATAAAAATCTACGTCTGCCAGCCAGTATTCTACCACATATCCAGGTTTTAGCAACCTCAATGTATCTGGTTTTGTGACACGAAATGGTGTGCCAGGTCCTATTTCTTTATCGCCATACCTCATATATTGTGTGGCGATGATCACATCGATCTTATCAGACTGTGGGTTTAGTTCTATCTTACTGTCAACCTTGTGTACCTTGCGGTCATAATATCCAAGTGTAGTATCACTAGGATCAGGACCAACACACATACATTCCCCACCATCAGTTAGACAGGTCAATCGTGTCATGCCTTCCATCTTAAAACTAAGATGTGTGCCTGGTTTATATACCAAAGCATGAGGAATCCCTGCCGTTTCCGACATCCAAATACCCTTAGTGAACACCAAACATCTATTGTGTAGATAGAATTGATGTAAGTATTGATTTACTGGTCTTTCTGGCTCATCACCTGTGAGCCCACGAATGTCTAGACCATATTTAATTACTTCAGGTGGAATCTTGATTACTTCATTCTCAGGATCATCACCAATAAACTTAAAACCTTTAGGACACTGACTATAGAATAGTGTTGTTAGTTTGTGCCCAAAGTCACGAATCACGAGTCCAGGTTCAATCATAAAGTAGATCTATCAACGATTTTAATTAGTCCGTCTTCATATTGTTGGAACCAATCTCTACACAATGCGAGGGTATTGACTGGGTTCGTAGTAAACTCAAGAATCCAAGTTGGCTCACTGACCGTGAGGATCTGTTCGCGTTCGACTGTACATTTGAAAGCGAAATGCTTTTTCATCAGAGTTCCCTGAATGAAACAGTCACTGCTGGGAATAATAATCGAACCTAGAGTTTTTGGTTTGAATGTACCGTTTGCTTCGTATTTGTGTACGATTCTCTCATATTGTGTATAGTCATCAGGACCAGCACAAAAACTAGATCCGCCCTTTTCTTGAGAAATTAGACGAGTTACACCAGGAAGTTTAATGTGAGTACAAGCACCTTTCTTATAGATGATGCTGTAGAACGGTACGTTAATACTATCAGATCTCCACTCAGATGTAAAGAACACTGTCCTGTGATGGACAGTCATTCTGTGGTTATCATAATAATACTTTCTCATGATCTCTTCATCCTGAGCTACCTTGCCATCAGGATTCTTCTCAATCCAGTCAGTTAATACATCAAAATCTGGCTGGATTTGTGTGATGTCAGGATCGTGACCAAAAATCTTTTTATGAAGTCGAGCGTTCTCACAACTCAGCACAGAAAATCCATGCTGTTCAATTACCTTACCAAATCCATACTGGGCAATTTGGTAACTCTGGGTTTCTGAAAGATCGTACATTACTCTGCGGCATCCATCTCAGCAAGTTGTTGCTGAAGTTGTTCAAATTGGAAATCAAAATCATCTTCATGGAAGATGGTAGTAATCTGCGTTTGTGTCAAAAGTGGATCAAAATGATTGGCTTGAAGTTTATGCATCTCGCACTGGTGTACTTCAAGTTCACTAGCAGTTACTGTCTGCTCCTGACCTCTGATAGCATTAAAGTTATTCAGAGTCTGAGTTACATCTCTTTCTTGCTCTTTTAATTGTCCAACATAGTTGAAGACATCATTGGCAAGTTGAAGGCGAAGAGGCTCATTGTCATTATAGGTACGAGCATCTACCTCCATGGCATAACTTTCTTCTTTGAGTTCGTCACACTTGACAGTGACATAAACTCTACCTGTTTCGCTGTCAACGCGATCGATAGTGTACTTTACACAGTCAGCGCTATAAACTTTGAACTGTGCTTCTTGTTTAATCTCTGATTGTGCCATTAATTTACAGTCCTACCTCTACGGTCTCCAGTTGTAATCCACGAATATATGTAGCTGTTACCATCAACATAATATCCAGAGTCTCCATTGGTTCCACGGTTTCCTCCAGATCCTGCGGCTCCTGGGTCACCACCACGGGCGCCACCGTTGGATCCACAGCCTGATCCACCGCCACCATTTCCACCTGAGTTGTAGCTACCAGCAGCAGCACGGTTACCAGCATTTCCAGCAGGAATACCGCCACCGCCACCACCACCGCCACCTTGGGCAGAGTTGTAGTTATTGCCTGAACCTTGACGATAACAGTTCTTACCGCAGTTGTAATTGTAATAGTAAGTGCCTACACACTGACCATTGTTACCACCACGACCACCACCGCCGCCGCCCCAGACTTGACCATTGTTTTCTACCCATACACCCGTGCGAGTGTATAGAGCAGTACCACCAGTCTGACCAGATCCACCTACATTACCACCATTGCCACCTTTACCAGCAATTCTAGCACCAGAATTAACTCTGATGTAGACAGCCGATCCAGCTGGAAATGCTCCAATGTAGATACCAGGATCACCACCAGCATTACCGTTGACTGTAATCAGTCCACGGATTCTGTCACCACTATTATAGGTTCTACCCAGTGTTGGTGAGGAATAGTTGCTAGTTGTGAGCCAATCACCTAGGTTAAATGTGCTTGTTCTAGTACCAGTGCCTGTACTTACAGTAAAAGTAAATACATTTTCCTGATCATAAAACGTTCGCCAAGCACCACCAGATTTCACATATGCTTGCTTGACAGTTCTCCAAGAACCACCAGAGCGCACAGACAACTTATCAACGTAACGCCAAGAACCACCGTCCTTGACGTTAGCATGGAATCCTCTACTTAAGTATGCGGCAGCAGCCGCATCATATGGAATCGACATGATTTAATTCAACCTATTAGTATCTATACCAGACATCACCATTGCTACCGCCAGATGGTGCGGAAGTGGAGATAGTTCTGTTACCATAAGCATTAGAACCAGATCCAATGGTGAGTGTAAGAGCACCAGTGCTAGAATTGAGACTGATGCTGGAGCCAGAGTTGCTGACAGCAAGTGATCTGACACCAGAGTTAGCAATAGTGATACTATTAGCACCGTTGGTAATAGTAATACCACTACCCTGTGTTAGTGTTGCTTTAGCAAATCCAGAGGAAGAACCAATAAGCAGTTGACCATTGGACAGGGATGATGTATTGATGCCAGTACCACCATAGGCACGATTGATAATCGTTGCTGCCCATGTACCAGTTCCGATTGTACCAACTGTAGCCAGAGAAGAGGCAGAAGTCAGGTTGCTCAGTGTGTCAATGGCAGACTCAATCGTTGCCTCAGTTGTAGCATCCAGAGCATCAATTCTCTGAAGTGTGGTAGTACCACTGCCATTGTCAGACAGAACCTGCTGACCACCAACCTTAATTTGGTTACCCTTGACATCAAGATCACCGTCGATATTAACGTTGTTTCTGATAGTTGTGGTACCAGTTGTAGCGCCAATCGTGATTGCTGTGGCAGCTCTTGCCAATCTCAGCGTGGTAACTGTAGAGTCAAGCAGATTAAATGTGGTCGCTGTAGATGTAATATCAGCACCATTGACAGCAAGATCAGCAGTCAGAGTTACATTACCTGTTACTCCAAGTGTACCGCCAAGAGTTGTAGCACCAGTACCAACTTTAAGAGTACCTGTGCTCTGAATATCAACACCCAGACCATTCAAGAACTGGAGATCACCAGCAGCATCACTGTTACCTGAGCCACCAGTAATCTTGAGGTTACCAGTATCACTCAGACCGAACTTAGTCCAGTTACCACCAGTCCAATACCAACCCTGATACTCACCACGGGTAGGAAGTTCGAGCAGTTTCCAGTCACCATCATTAGCAGATGATACACCTGGCTGAGTAGAGATAACGTCAATGTTCTTGGAAGATTCACCAGTAATACCGATCGTAATGTCAGCAGCGGTGAGTTTATTGTTGATCAGAGTTTCATTCTGAACAAGCAACTTACCCTTGAACTCAGTAGTAAGAGTGTTAGATTCAACTGTAATCTTATCCCTGACGATGATTTCATCGAATGTAGGACGGAGGTTAGCAGTTTCACCAACAACACTCAGAACTGGTGTATCAAGTGATTCTTCTTCACCAGTAACCGAACTAATCTTGGTGTTACCAATGAACAGGTCACCGTTAGAGTTCAGACCAGAGTAGAAAGCGATACCACCTTCTTCTTTCTGTGACTGAGCCAGGAGAACTTCTTCTTCAGTAAGAACTCTATTCTGTACAGAAGGAAGACCAGTAGAATAGTTACCAGGACCGAAACCAACATATTCAAATGTATGGTTACCAGATCTAAGGATCGATGGTCTTCTAAGTTCAAGATTAGTACCACCTGAAGCGTTCAGGGGGATCATTCTCAGTGTCAGATCCAGTTCTTCAGCATCACCATCTCTGGCTTCCAGAGTGATGTAGTTTGCTGTGGCAGGATCAGCAGAAGTAAAGTTAGTGTAGTTGTTCTTACTTTCAAGAATCCAACGACCCATCACCTCTTTAGTGATAGATCTAGCTGGGTCGGCATTGCCAGCACCATCAGTTGTGGTGACCAAACCGATAACAACGTTAGAGGCAGAAGATACAGCAGCGATGGGATCTTCTGTTGGATTATCCTTATCCAGTGTAGGATAGAGGTTGTTAATGTTCTGAGAGAACGAGAATCCAGACAGGTTCAAATCACTTGGAGTGATTCTACCATCCAATACTGTCAGATAGTAGATACCATTCTGAGCGCCTGCTTTGAGTTCTTGTACTCTTTCAATGTCGTAGATGTAATATACACCTGTGTAGCCCTGTCCAGATGGTACGTTTCTTTGCTGAAGAATGTAGCCATTGATAGGATCTCTAGACAGAACCGAAGAGTCAACAACATAACGCAGACGATATGTTCTATCTCTAGAAGATCTGTTATCAGCAATACGCTTCATGAATGAAGCGCCAGTGAACAGAGAGTTGGTGTAGAAAGTATCTTGTCCCAGGTGATAATGGACACCAGTTGAACTATTGCCAGAGGTGGCAGCAGTGACTCTAATATACCATGTACTCAGTTCAGTGTCAAACTGAAGGGGATGTTCTGGATCTCCAGGTACAAAAGCCTGGGTAGTAATGCTAGTAAAGTCTTCATCAGCAACAGTAGCACTTCCAGTTGGAGTTAGTGCTGCTGAATATATCTGTGGAACAGAACTACCACCACTGGAATTAATCAGCGAAACGTACAGAACTTCATTGATTCTAGCACCGAGGTTGAAACCCTGAAGTTTGTATGGTGGCTTGGTTGCTTCACTATTATATCCATAAATGTACAGTCTGGTATTAACAGCACCAATGAATGACCACGTTACACCACCATCAGATCTTGCGAATGGTGTGGTAGTCCATGTGGGAGGAATGTTACCAGTTGTACCACCAGCAGCAGTATAGTAAGCATTGCCGTTGTAGATACAGGAACTACCAGCAGCAAAGTTAGTGGAAGCTGTCCAAGTCTGGTTCTGTTGAGAAGAGTTATTCTTGATCTTCTGTACATCAAGAGCAATATAACCAACAGCAATCTCATCAATGCTGCCAGCATATACAGTCTGACCACTACCACTAGAACCACGATAACCACGATTCAGTACCAGTGAGCCATCAGTATTGACAGTCTCGATCTGATACGATTCGGTGGCATCAATAGCACCTACACGAATATACTGATTAACTTCTAGCCCATGATTAGCGTTCAGTGGGGTAGGAGATACAGTTCTATTGTGTTGGTTAAGTGTCCAAGTATAGTTCGCAATCGCTTCATACGAACGCGAAAGTTTTTTCGGTGGGATAACGTGTGTGACTGTACCTGCCTTATCCTGAGTAAATGGTAGAGTCTTAAATCCTTTCGCTCTCAGGGCGCATGAACCGAAGTTAGAGTTCGAGTTGGTAATAGATTGGTCACCACCGTTGATAGCAACGAAGTGATCCGCAAAACCCACAGCGAACACAGACACCGCCTGAATAACGGCGTCGTTAGAGCATTTAACGTGGAAGTTTCTATAGGTTGGCTTATAGATGGAGTCACCATCTGTGTGGTTACCAGCAATATATGCTGAGCCATCCCACTTAATAAACGCAGAGTCGTCTTTCTGTAGCGAAACACCCGTGAACTGTGCCACAACCATCGACTTGAAACCAGTCGATTTAGCACCGTCAGCGTGCATACCACAAGTACCCCATGTAGATCTCAACGAGATGTTGAAAATATATGGAGAAGCAGAGTCTACGTTATCAATTTCGACTTTAACAGTAGACCCAGTGGCAACAGGGTTATTAGCAGGAGCCGCAGCATTTGGATCCTTAATGACATATCTAAATGTCGTTGTTGTTGGAACTTCAGTAATGAAGTACGATCCATTAAATCTATCAGCAACAGCACCAGATACACCTTCGATCTGTACAGGCGTACCATTAGAGAAACCGTGAGGCGTAGTAGTTGTAACCTCAGCAGTTGTAGTATAAACACCCTGGTTCACAAAGTCAGTTACAATCGTGGAGATTGTAATTGGACCAGATGTGTTAGGACCAACGATTCTATTTTCTTCAACTCTGGTCTGGAACTCGTCAGCAGAGATAACACCAGTGGTGTCAGGAATATCATCGAAAGCCTTAGCAACCTTCTGATAGTACAGATCGAGGTCTGTAATTGTCAGTGGGTTACCAGTTGTATCGTTCTTAGAGCTCTGGATGTTTCTACCATCAGCATACTCAAAGCAAGTAAGCTTGTGGTGAGAGAATGATGGTGGGGAACTAGCAGATGGCTGAGCAGGGTCCTTATAGACACCAGCAGGAGGACCATCAAAGAAGGAGAACTGCCAGAAGTAGCAACCACCAGTTACACGGAAGATAGCAGCACGGTCGATGCTACCAGACGAAGGGTCAGGAATATAAAGAGGGCGAATCTTAGTCTTTCTAAGATCCATACCAACCAGAGATGTACCTCTGGGTACAATAACACCACCTTCTACAGAGTTAAATCTATACAGAAGGTTGTTAGGGTTTGGTGTGCCATCAGCGTTCTGAAGTTCCAGGTTTGAACTGGTGTTCAGAATGGGAATATCATCGTCAATAAAAGCTTCGCCCGCAGTATTCATGCCAGGGCGGTTGTCAATTACATACTCAGAAGGGTACAGTACGATGGTAAATGCTTCAAACGCATCGTTAAACTGACCAGTTCTGTAAGAGAATCTAGCCGACTCAAGTAGTGCCCTTTGAATTGTCTTAAAGGGACGATTGGGCGAGTTACCCCTATTCTCAAACGAATCCGATGCGTCGAAGTCGTCTGGGTTGACATATAAACAACGTCCCGTCTTCGATGTGAAGACGTTCTTGAGTCTAGTAAGTGCCATCTAATATCAGTAAATAGAGGTTGCTTCTTCAAAGCCAATGAAATTAAACACTGCGCCAGAAGACGCATTGACATAGAGGTTTTGATACTGTTCAAGCACCAAACCAGTCAAACTCACTTCAGAACCGTTGGGAACGGTGTATGATTTCAGAATCTGATTAGCAGACTCAGAATAACTTACTGAAGCTACAACGACTTCAGCAAGGTTTTCAGATACCCACTCAGCAGTTACTGCCGTACCGTTAAGATTAGCAGCATTGTAGAGTGTTACTGTTGACAAAGATGGGAGCCATTCAATAGCACGAGACTGTACGCTAAGCTGACCAGCACCACCAATGGCAGACACATACATTGTATTCTGATCACCATATGTGGCAGCAGTGTTGAAGATGTTATTCTTCAGAGTGCTATTCTGGAGCAGCAGAGTTCCAGTATTAAAATCATAATATGTAACACGACCCCAGGTACCCACGGCACAATCAGTAATAGTACCAGCAGCACCAGAGGAATTACCAGTGATGGTAACATTTGGAAGAACTGTTACTGGCCAATCACCAACAAAATCCTTGAGCCAAACTTTAAGGTTGGATTGATCCCACTTACAAACAACAGCAGTTTGTGTACCCTGAAGAGTGCCACCAGGCTCAGTAATCGTTACAGTCTCACCATCTTGAAAAGCAGTGCCGTTGTGAGCACTAATGATGACGTAAGAACTTGTAGTGTAAGTACCAACAGGGAAACTAAATGCTTCAAAGTTACTGACAACAGGAACTTGAGAAGCAGGAGCAGCAAACTGAATTACATCGCTGTAATCTTGGATACCCACATCTACTGTGAGCGAAGCCCCAGTAGTGTTCATGATTCTCAGCGAACCACTGGCAAGTCGAGCACCAGGGCAAGTGTACATTGGGAAGTCCGCACGAACCAATCCGTTAGGACTTACTGTCCTATCGAGGAATTGATTTGCGTATTTTGATGTCGCTGAGTGGAAACTAGCGAGAACTCCGTTTGCCATGAGTAATTAAGAATATGCGTGGAAGTAGGTCTTGAGTCTGCTAGAAGCAGCAATCTGTTCCGATGTAATAGTCTGATTCTGATTGTTGAGGTCAATCAGAGTAAGTCTCTTAGCAGTAATACCACCACCGACTTGATTAACTGGATCAGTTTCATTTACTGTCAGGTCACCCTGAATAGCCGCACTACCATTAACATCGAGTTTAGCAGTAGGAAGCTTACCAATACCAACATCACCGCTGGTATCAATGATCATCTCCAGTGCGCCAGAGTAATCAGCGAAAGTAAGAGGTACAGACTGAAGTCTCTTCTTAATGATAAAACTGGTATTATCACCACCAATGAGGGACGTTCCCTCAAAGTATATATCTCCGCCAACTTCGAGTTTATATTGAGAAGGAGCAAGTCCAATACCGACAATAGAATTGACGGAATCCAGTTGGAATGTACCTTGGTCGAAGTTGACAGTACCTGTAGTAACAAGGTTATTGATAGAGCCAATCTCACTGATCAGCTTCAAATTACCTGTATGAATTACAGTTTCGGTAGTTTCTGTGCTGCTGGAATAGTCCCAAGTGCGATACTGAAGAGCGCCACCAGTAGCGCTGAACTGAATGGTAGCAGTAGTATAGTTAGCGCCGCCAGCATCAATCGTAAGTCCAGTAAGTTGACCATTAATAATGACAGGGGTTACAGCACCAAATGTACCATCACCAACAACAGTTGCTGTCAGTTGACCATCAGTAAGTCCAGAACCAGGGTCGTTAATAACGAAACTGCCAAGGGCATCTCCATTAAGGACAACAGTTACCTGAGGAAGAGTAAAACCATTAGTAGCAACTCTAAGACTGTAACCAGTGTCAGTAGAAGTATAATCAGTGTCTCTATCATAATATGTGAAGTCAGCGTAGCGAGTGGCTTCACTGGATTGGACATTTACATCAAGAACCAATCTACCAGCGTTGGTATCTTGAGCAGCGTCAAACCACTCCAGTCTCTTATAGGATGGAGAGTCACTATTGACATTGATGCGAATGTCTTCAGAATGGGTAGCAATCGCGTTGACTACTAACTGTTGGTTAAAGGTTGTATTGCTGTTGAATGTAGAGGTGGCAGTAACCACCATAGTGTCAACAGGAGAAGAACCAATAGTAGTGTTGTTATCAACCTGAAGATTACCCGAAAGGGTCAGACTCTCACCCTGAAGGCTACCAGTGATGATAGGCGAAGTCAGGGTCTTGTTAGTAAGAGTCTGAGCTGTTGTGAGAGTAACAAGAGTGTCAGTTTGTCCAGGATCAGGAAGAACATAAGTTCTAGTTACACCAGAAGGAATCTGGGCAGCGGAGAACTTAACAACTTTTGTCTGGTCGGAACTGTTAGGCAACTCGAACACACTATCGTCAATAGCGATAGGTGAGTTGAATCTAATAGTACCAGTACCAAGAGCCTGGAAAGAAAGATCTAAGTTAGCATCAGCACTATCTCTAGCAGAAATAACAAGAGCAGTGGATTGTTTTTGAAGCTGTAGCTTCGCATCACCCATAGAGAATCCAATGGATCCTTGGGTTTCAGAATAAACACCAGTAGCAGTCTTAAGCTCAATCGCAAGACCAGGAGTGTTTTGGGTTCCCCCAGGTACAGCCTTGAAGATGGAGCCAACTAATGACTTTTTATTGGTATCTACTGGGTCTGAATTATCAAGCAGCAGAAGCGTGTCCGAACTTGATACATCAGTCAGTAGGGTTAAATCTGATATTTTGCGAGTTGCCACGCTGTCCCTACATGAAGATCTTCTGTGTTATTTATACCTTTTTGTCAAACACGAATGGACCATATTCACTACCCCAAACTTGCTTTCCATTCTCATCATAACCCCTATCAATAACGATGTACTGGTTATGTCTGAGAATTGCTTCACTGCGAAGATACCCACCATTTACGAATGGACTGTGATAGTTTCTACCAACAAAAGCCCATCCATCAGGTAAAGCAACTCTCTGAAAATGAATGTCACAAACGGGATTGCGAGCAATAATTTCCTCACCCACCCACTCTAGTTTGATCTCTTTTTTACGATAGATTTGACCATCATGCTTAAACTTCTGCTCACAATAAAAGGTGTTATCACCTGTCTTTTCATGCTTAAGCAGAATGTGAGCATAGTGACTTGGCCAACTGGATGCTTGTTTCCAGTTATTATAGTCACCTTCAAACCACTCTAAAAACTCATCGAACATGTTTATGTATTGTTAGCGTCGCATCTTTACCCCAGTCATTCATCTTCCTAATACCACCGAAAGATAACTCTAGGTCTTGATCGTTCCAACCAAGTTCATCAATAAAATCCTTGTGTATTCTAACATGTAGATGTCCACAAGGATCGTATTGATATGAAAAATACTGCTGAATGTCTGGCTTCATACTACCTTCAAATTAAACCCTAAGGAAAGTCTATCTTGATCTGACCTGTTACGCTCTACACTGTGACGCAAATCAGCAGGAAAAATTATCATGTTCCATGCTACTGGTTCAAACCAAACTGTGTGGTGGAATGAGGATGCGTTTTGATAATCAGGGTCTACCTTCTCAATCAAATTATATCGCGTAATGTCTTGCTCATTTTCAAAAACAATTCTACCACAATTAGGTGGAGTTTCAAGCCACAATACACCAGACAAGTCTACATTGTAATGCTTGTGGGATAAATTGTAATCCCCAGGTTTGTTCTTATTTAACCACATCGAAGCGGGCAAAACTTCATGGCGATCGTCAATTAACTGACAGCAACCATAGATAACATCCTCCCAGATTGATTGCCAATGTTCAGCAAACTCAGGCAAAGTGTGGAGATCATATTGTGAGTGCCAACCAGCACTGCTAGAGTTGGGATCGTGGGCAGCCTGTTCTGAAAAGTTTTTAGCCCAGGAAAGCAACTTTGCCCTGGGCTGAACTTCGATATGAACTATTGGTGTGGGGAATAAGTTAATCAGACTCATATTTTTTTCTGATTTTTTTCAGTTCTTTGTATTCTGACTTAATTAAGTCAAATGCTGAATTAAATTCGAGTTTCCCTGCCATTTCCATGGCACAGATAACATCTACACGGTTACCAAAGTGAACGATGGCTCGCTCATACTCATCTAGATTATCGTACTTGCCCATTAGTATCGCTCGGGAATGTTGTTGTAAAAATCAACTTCACGGTGCCCCATCATCAGGGACTTGAGTTCCGCCCACCTGTCTACATGCTTCTTGTGGTATTCAATCCACTCATTACAGACAGCCAGCATATCTTCATAGCACTGACGAGGAGTTACCTCTTCATCTCCCATATAGTCATTAATACAATCATCCATCCTGCTGCGGCGCTGCTTAGCGTACTCAGCGTTCCAGTCAACGTTCAGTTCGGGGCGACCTTCAATAGTCATAACATATCGTCGAAGACCATTATATCATAGCAAAAAGAAAGGGAGGCGTCAAGCCTCCCTTCGCACTTCCTTCACACGATTTATTTAGTTACCCGCATAATAGCACTCTTTTACCTGACCATGTTCAATAGAGACTATGGCTCTGGGTGTTGGAGCATACCAAGATGACCACACAGCAGGATAAACCTCAATTTGCTTGGTGAAATTGAATGGCGTGACCCTACCGTTGTTTGTGGACTTGACGAGTTTGAAGTCGCCATGATCCTCAAAATCATATGTGCCAGTATAATCGATGCTCCAGAATCTGCCTTTAGGATCGAGCCAATACTCACTGAATAGATTGTCTAAGTTTTGTGTTTTGAGGGTTCGGTTCCAGAATCCTGGTCCGAGATCAAAGTTTGAGAAGATGGTGTCGTAGTATCCCATGTACGTTTAGGTGGTCTAAACAAATTTGGCCATGTGTCCATAATAATTTCTCGCAATTTGCTTGGGGTATTATCGTCTATCACTCTTCCTGGTTAGTTTCCAGTAAGTATTCTACGGTGTTGGCAACATCATTCATAGCATCTCTAAGGAATGGTTGCTGTCCACTTTCCTGTCTCATTGGATCTTTGTCATCTACCAACGACCAACGCCATTGGTTCATGTCTTGACAATACCAAAGATTTACTTTCATAGGAGATATATCAGAGATATCAGAGCCAGTAAAAAAGCCCCCGATCGGATTTGAACCAACACTCTTCGCATTACAAGTGCGCTGCATTACCATTATGCTACAAGGGCTTGTCTGTGATAATCTTGACGTGCTCTTTCACGTCTTGTTACTCTGCCATTACCCTTGTTCTTACTTTTATATGTAGGAGTTTGGGAATGACAGTTTGGGCAGATAAACCTGAGATTGTCAGGGCTATCATTATAGGGATCTCCATCTTTGTGGTCGATCTCTAAAGTAATTGGGTTACCGTTCCAATCACTAATCCCACAGCACGAACATTTATAACCGTGTGTCTCTGTGAGATATTCTTTCAATGCTATTTTACCAGGCTTCTTGCCCCCTGTCAACCACTCATCAACACGTTGTTTCTTTTGAAACTCTTGTTGACACGTGTTAGAACAATACTTACCAGTTTTATTGGCTGGGTTGTATCTGAACTCTTGGGCGCAATTAGTACAGGTTCCTAACATTGGAGAGAGTAGTAGACCACTTTTATTTATAAAAGAGAACTACTTACCACCATTGTTCCTCCACTTCATCAACATTCCAATAAAGATTACCAGCAACAGTAATACGTTCCTTGTCTGTGGATTGATAAGGATATACAGCGTGCTGAGTGTAAGAAGGAAACATTAGCAGTGTTCCATTCCATTTAGCATCTATGTCAAGGATTTGATCTTCCAGTTGGAAGTTACCACTTGCTCGATGATGCTGACGTTCGCTAGCACCGTAAGGAATATCTACGAAGATGACAAAACTAACGACACCATTGTGACAGTGTACTGGGTTAAACTCTCCAGGTCTCTGGTAGTTTACCCAAGAATCCCTGAGCCTCAAATATTCTGGCGAAAAATAATTTGGGTTCCATGGGCACGTTGCCTTGATATCATACCACAAGTTTGATGTTTGGTCAACAATCCAGTCTTGTAGGTGTTGTGAAACTTCAAGACTAGATTGCTGAATCATAGCACCAACTAGACGCTGACTCATATTCCAGTCAGCATCTTTGCGGCGCTCAGCACATACTGTTTTCAATTCAGAGAACAACTCATCAGGGAGTTGCTTGATCACTGTCACTCTGCTTTGCGCCATTGCTTTCTCATCTCAACATAAATCGGATCTTTAGCTGCCAAGTCTCTCTTTTCTTTGAAGACTTTGGCGGATTTAGCCTTTTCACTTGTTGCCCAGTCTGATTCTTGGGGGCGGATATTACCCTTGGAGTCATACTTTTTCCCCGAACTATGATTAGCATATCGTCGGGCGCGAGTAAATCCCATTTCAAGGAACTTCCTAGCCATGTCCATGCCAATGAAATCTTGTCTGGACTTGTAGTCACAGAACATGGCGTATATTTTATTAGAAGATTTGTGAGCCGTAACCTCATCTACGAACCTCCAGTGAGTACAAATGTCGTCTGTATAAGGGCGTACCAGTAGAACTCCTTGCTCTCCCCTTCCAATACGATAAAGTCTACGAGTTTCTGGATTTGTGAAGTCAAGTGACTTATAGTCGAGGTCATAATCAAACTCTTTCATTCCAGAGGCATCTCTGAACACTCATCTAAGTCTATAGCATCCAGGAGCGGATGTAAACCCTCTTCGATGAGATATGAGGATCCCCTATAGATCTCCTCATGAGTGATAACTGGTCGGTCTTTAGCCAACGTTTCCGCAATCTCATCTATGATGGGAATGTCCTCATCATCAAATGTGAAGGGCATACCATTCAAATAAAACATCTTGACAACACCAACGCCATCAAGAATGCGGTAGTCCCAGTATACTTTAAGAAGTGGTTCCATTCTTTCTCCACATGAATGAGAAGGGGCAACTACTCTCCTCCTCTTTTTTAAGTCTCTGCTTAATTAAGTCCCATGAGTAGTTGTTGTGCCAGTCTTTAAGCCAGAGATCTTGAAGTTGTCGCTTAGCCACTTTCTCAGGGACTGGTCGTTTTTCAAGGACGAATTTGACATCTCTAGTTCTTGCTGAAGTAAAGCGAACGTAGCAGAGAGGTGCTCCTTTTGGGAGCCAGATGTTTTGGTCATACTTGGTAATCTTGAATCCTAGGTTGACAGGTCGCTGCCATACGGAAATAGGGAAGGTGCCACATACAACATCTAGTCCAAGTCTGGTCATCTCAGGATGCTGGAACTGTTCTATCCATACATCCTTATCTTCTGTCCAGAAACAATAACCTTGTTTGAATTGAATCTCGGGGTGTTCTCCATTGAGCCAACCATCGCCCAGCATAAAATACTGATCGAAGCAGTCTTGCGATAGGTTTGACTCCAGATATTTATCGGCAGATTTATAGTTTATGCCGAGTGGGAAGGATTGGTGAAGAGCAAAGGTATTTCTATAATACTGTTTCCATGCTGGGCATTTAGCATGGCGATAGTTCATGTCATACCCTTTAAGGGCAGGACTAGGAGCGTCAAAATAATCTTCAGCAAAGAAGTCAGTCTCCTTAGGATCGAGAAAAGATTCCTCAGATCCTGCCATGACATAGTTATAGTATACCTTTTTTGTCTTCATTTCATTAGCAGTTCTAACTGTTCAAGGTCCTGATAGTCGGGAGGATGGTGCTTAAGGAACTCCCTAAACGTCATCTTCATTTCACGCTTAGTCATACCGCAATGATATGCCGCATGTGGCAAGTTCATTGTAGCACGGTACAGGGCGTAGTTAGCTTCCTTGACTAGAGCTGGTGTCGTCTCCACCTTCGGAGTCGTCTTCCTGAAGGAACTTTTCAATTTCATCTGCGAGTTCTTGAGTCTTTTTAGCTGCTGCGTCACCACGGAACTGCTTGGGAGTGGCACCGATAGGTCCAGCAGGATTTGGCTTTTTGAGATACTTTGATTTGTCGATCTTACGCTTCTTACCTTTGTTCTTCTTACATTCCTTGATGACCTTGATGGCATCACCAACGGTGACAATCTCCATCGAATACTCATCAGGAATCTCGATACCAAAGGCTTCCTCAAGGAACATAACCAGTTCCACGAGGTCAAGAGAGTCTGCTTCCAGATCGTCTACGAACTTAGACTCCATGGTGATCTCTGTGTTGAGACGATCACCTAGAGTTTCTTTGATAGCAATGGTGGCAACTTCAAGCAGTACCTTATCGGTAACCCGCTTTGAGTTTCTTAAGACCTCACGGATTTCCGCAAGGGCAACTACTTGTGACATAATCAGTAAATGTATTGAACTTCGTCATTATTACAAGAGGTACGAACTACATCGAGCACACGCTCAAACTGCTCAACAGAGTCACACACCAGCTCTTTTACTTGAGCATCATCGGAGAACAGGGTGAAGGTACGGGTAGGGATGTTGACCACGCACTTCGAGAGGAGGGTTTCGTTCATCATGATGCTGTTTGCTTGTCTTCCTCCATATCATAGGGCACCCACATGAAGCCTGCGGTGTTCACTGTGCCACTTTGAGATTTGGCATGAGCGATGATCTTGTCCGCATGTTCTTTGGTTGCCATCAGGGCACTCCTAGTGGTAGTAAAGAAGGCTCCTGCTTGGGTTTGATCTGCGTTTGGGGATTGAAACTTACTCCGAGTAAGTTCTTCCACATATTCATCACACTTCTCTTCGATGAAGGATGAGAGAACGTGTGCCTGATGTAATGTTAGAGGCATACCGTACATTAGTTACGTTTTTTACTATACAACATTCACCGTCGAATGTCAATTAAGGTAAATCCCGTTGTCGCACTCAATCTTAAATTCGTCTCCACCTGCTTCCATTTTGGCTGATCCAGTAGCAGCCATATAGAAGTCTTCGGCAGTAATGCGAACTGAAGTTTCACCTGTTGTTAGTTCCCAACCAGTTGGATTCCCATAGGGAGAATCCTCTGGTTTTTCAACATCCATTCCAGCAGGGGCACCACCTTCGATACAATCGACATCATCTCCAATCGCATTGATCTTAATTTTGCCCTGAACTTCAGTAAAGTAATTTCTTCCAATTTTGTCGTAGCGACAACCTTTGACATTAAATCGAAGGTCTCCCTCGCTCTCAATAGCGAAGGTACCACCTTCTTTACTCATTCTAATCACACGGTTGCCGTTAATTTCTTCGACAACCTGTCCGCCAGCAGCCATATCGGTCTTGGCGAACGTCATTTTCTGGTTAATCTCATTGGCAATGATACGGAGCTCGCTATCAGCTTCAATGCCAATGTTTTCTCGTGAAGTCATGAATGTAGATCCTTTCGTCTCTACCTTCCAGTTTCCTGCGATAGAGTCGTAACGATCACCTAGCACTTCAGTATGGAGGTCACCCTCAACTTGGAGGTGACAATCACCCACAACCTTAATAACGAGTTTGTCTTTCTTGATGTCCTTACCAACAACAAGTGTTGTGCTGTGGTCAGACTTTAGATGTAACTCATTCTTAGATTGAATATAAGTTTTGCCATCACTATCCATATCAATAAACGATCCTGTCCCACCATTAATGAGACGGACACGTTCACCACCAGAGGAATTGTTCATCTCAAGAACATGTCCAGCGGATGTACACTTGACAAAATTCTTGGGATATTCAGTAATCGACTGGGGATTATCGTTGGGAGTTTCTTTACCCCCACCCTTCTCCAGGTCAACTACAGAAGTGTCTGGTCTTGCGGTTTGTGCTGCTCTAGCTCTAGCTAAAGCTTTGGTGTGGAGATCATTATGTGGCATTATTTAACTCCAGGGTGACCAACACAATCAATGTATTCATTCAGGTTGTAGACTTCCTTGAACTTGGTAGGTCCAACGTAATTATATGTAGGCACGAGTACACCTCCATATCCTGTAGGATCCTTAATAGTAGGTCTTACATTACCAACTGCTTTGACAGTTAGGACTGGCTCAAGAAGTCTACCCTTCTTGTCAGTTTGAATGTGACCAATTTCATCGTCACCGATCACAATCTTAGGATTAGTATATCCTTCACCAACATTGGTTATCCCAAGTTGATCAAGAACTGGAATCAAGTCTGGGCAACCAGCATAGATGGCAGTGGCATTTGCTGGAATAGCCAGATCATAGAAGACTTCCTTTGGATTCAATATAAAGCTGTAAGCATTACCTGCTGTGTACAGTTTAACACCTGCTGGAACAGTTTGCTCCTTGTCCAAAGTAGCAATACCTACAAGTTCAGTGTTATTGTAATTGAACTCCACAACTTGCATGAATGGTTTGTTGGGATCTGCCTGTACTGTCTCATCAACATACAGGAATCCACCCTCATCAACATAATCCTGAATCTCTAGATTGTCAATCAAATAGATTCTCTGCTCTGTTGGACAGTAGGTATTGTCAGGATCAAGTCCATATCCAACACCAGGAGAATCAACTCTGATTCTGTCAATCCTACCATTCTGAATGATAGGTGTCATCTTAGCGCCTGTGCCCTCTGGCTCATTACAGGTGAACATGGCACGAACACTAGCAGTGGTATTGATGTCAGAACCTTTGTTCTTCATATAGACACCAACAATCGATCCAATATCATCGATGATGGGAAGTGCTCTAATAAGAGATGTTGACTGAGCGTTATCGAAGATGAGTTCTGGGAAGCATGGCTTCTTATTAAGGTTAGCAGGGTTACAGTTAAGGCTAGACATTTGAATCTGACCATCCGAATCACGGATTGGGTAGACAGAATCAAATTTCTCAACCAGAGACTTACCTTTCTCAAAACTACCAGAAGTGATACCAGTTCCAGAGGCACCGACCTCTGTAATTTCACCCGTCTTAGTATTAAGACCTTTCTTTTCGTAGTTACCAGTCTCAGGATTGTAGATCTCAACAGGTACATATCCGCGAGAGTTTGGCTTACCAGTACCAACAACTCTTGCCTTAGATGATTTAATTTTTTCCTTAGCAGCATCTGAATACTGAGATTGCTGCTTCTTATTCTTATCTTCTTCACTTTCGTTGGGACCATGACAAGTCTCGAAAGTAGAAAGTCCAAGGGCACAAGACAAATCACCATCACAGATCATGTCAATCAGAGCCAGGATCTTAGAGGTGAGACCTTGGATAGCGCCAGCGGCACCCTTGATAGCAGACAGAACACCACTAACAATACCCAGAATGTTCTGGATACCTTCCATGACCTTATCCATGATGTTGCCAAGCATGTCCATGACAAGATCTTGGACTAGGCATAGAGTAACATCCAAAGCCTGCTCAAGAAGATCCATGAGCATACCTGTAATTACAGGTAGCAACTCATTAAGAATCTGTTTGAATAGACAGTTGATCAGGTCACTGAAGTTCTTTAATTGATCTTTGACTGGATCTAGAATATCAGGATTCGGAATCTGAATCTCATTGATAGTTTTCTGAATAAACTTCTCAACTTCCTTCAGAACCGTACCCTTAATATTACCAAGGATACCCTTCATCATCTGCTGGATTCTACCAGCAATGGCTTCAATTTCACCAGCAAGATCTTCTACCTTACCAGTAGTGCTATTGATAAACTCACCGATCTCGTTCTTCTCAATACCACGAGCAAACTTCATGAACTCAGCAAGTGGTCCCTCTAGAAGTTTATCTGGAGGTGATCCACACTTACCATTAGCTACGTCAACTCTGTAGCATTTATCTTTGTCTGCTTTCTTCTGGATGTCAGTCTGCCCAGATCCTTCGCCACGAGGGTTATTGGATCCAGTCTTCTTAGTACCACCAGTGGCAGCAGCAGGTTTTGTGAGTTGACCAGTTGGTTTTTTCGCTACGGTTGAAGCAGTACCACCGACAGTAGATCCACCACCTTCACCATGCTTTTTAGGTTTATAGTCTGGGGGAAGTAATGGCTGATAACCCTTAGTAGAATCACCTTCTTTTACATACTTACCTTTTGGGTTCTCATCAGAGATGGTACCCATGATGATAGGAATCTGCGCCGAACTCCCATCCATAAAGAATCCAACAACCCAAGAACTGATCTGGAGTTGATGAATACTACCAATACCACCACGTTGAGCCTCAGTGACAGGCATAATACAAGTAGCCCAAGGCAGATCCTTCGTTGGAAGGATTGCTTTAGATGGATTGTGATATCCTACAATACGGACTTTTACTTTACCAGTATAGTCGTAATCCTCTGGAGTTGATCCGTCATTTTCAATCTGACCGATCCACCAGTTGAGTCCTTCTTTACCAATAAAATGTGCTGAGGATTCTAGATTTGCGCTCATCCCAAACTATCCCTGTAGAGTGTCACTCTTGTACTCATCATGTCCCGATCAGTAACAAACTGGCGGTAAATTTTACCTACTATATATTTACCACTTTGGCGTTCGTCCTTATCTAAGGATTTCCCCTTAAATGTCTGTACCTCAACCACGTCACCAATTCTTAAGTCATTTGGACCTTCATACTCAAACGTGGCTGATTGGTTGAAGAAGAACTGATTTCTCAGCATAGACTGAGAGAGCTGTTTTGTCAAGTCTTGGGTGTATGTTCCCTCAGTGTACATAGCGAGATCGATAACCGAACTCATAATTCTTGTGGGAGAACTATCTTGGCTAGTCTCACCAAAAAGACTATAAAACTGAGGTAATTCCATATCTGGATTTAATTTTTCCATCTTGGAATAATACTCATTAACATTAAAAGGCAACTCAGTATATGTGAAGTCTTTAATGTCCAGTGTCATCATAACACTGGTGTAAGACCCCAGGTTAAATCCACGGAACACATCACTGGTACCAGGCAAAGAAAGAGATTCAATATCAATAAAGTCATCATTATCTTCCTCAGACTCATAATTCACTCTGATTGTCTTAACGACATCACCTTTGACTAACTCATCCATGGACTTGAAGTGATACTTCTCTGGAGTCTCATAGAATAGATAACCAGCACTAACATTAGACCCACTTGCCTTTTCAGGAATGGCTCTCCATGCCATCCACTGAATAATAGTAAATGGATCCCAGTATGGACTAATAAAAGAAATTTTTGTTGCTGTAGTATCGATGTCCAAAGATTTTCTAGATCCGAGTGTCTTTTTCAGCAAGTCACTGGTAATCTTAGAAATCTTTTCCCCATCTCCTTTACCAAATCTCTTGGAGATTTTAGCAGCAGCGTTATTGACAGCATCTCTACTTACACAATAGAGACTGGCTTTCATCTTCTTCCCACTAACAATCATTCTATCTTTGATCTCATAGATGATCATGTCAGCAACAATAGTATTGCCTCTATGATCAGCAAATTTAATCCTAATTGGTTCAAGACCAAATAGTTCTGATACAAATGCCGTCTCAGTGTCATTCACTGTCAACACCATGACATTGTTGCTCTTGGTTATATCTTCAATATAATGAAGCTCCAAGATATGATTGGGCGAGCCTGTAAAGGCAGACCCATTCACATGGACTTCAAACTCCTGAAGTATAAAGTTACCTGTGGCTTGTGTCATAGAATATCCAGGGAAGTCTCGCCGCCTCTAGTGATAGTGATCGCAGACAGTAAGTATGGACTTACTGAGATTTCTGTTGGTGGCAACGCATTATTTTCATTGATGCCCATACTCTTCATTCCAGAGCTGGCAATCATCGTTGCTTTTCTCGATGCCTCTGCTACGATGTTCTGTTGAACAGAACTATAATTCTCAGTATTTGAATACAAGAACTCCTCATTTTCCATCAACACCTGATTGGTCAGGAAGTTAATGTCCTGTAGGTTGTTGACACTACCAGAACCAGCAGAAAATACATTAGCAAGATTGCTACTGACAAGGCTACTACTGTAATTTGTAGTAGCAGACATCTGTTGCCCAGAAGTCATCAAAGAGTTCTGAAGACTGGAGAAAGAAGTATTGATGCTAGTTGGCGGTGCCGCTGCCTGTGGACTTTCCAGATCCATATCTGGTCCACCCTGACCACCAGCAGCAGGTCTACTAACATATCTACCTCTTCTATTTCTTCGTCGAGGTGTTGGAGTAGTTGTTGCGGGTGTTTCTGGATCTCCACCACCTGTGGGATCTGGTGGGGCTGATGGAGGAGGAGTTCCGCCACCACTAAAAACTGATAGTGGATTAGAGAGGAAACTGGTAACGTTATTACCAATTTGACTGAAGAAATTACCTACGTTACTGAAGATATTCTGAATACCAGAAATGCTGGGTGGCTTGATAATAGGCAACCCAAAAGCACGCATGATATTGCCCAGGTTCTTCTGGACAGCATCAAATGCTGGAATCCCAGGCAGAGAGATTCTACCAAGAAGTCCACTAAGACCAGCAGCAACTGCCTTGAGTGGCAGTCCCATCGCCTTGGCAAGTGCTTTCTGATACTGAGAAAGTCCAAGATCATCTACCAGTTTTTGTACTGGATTTTTCTTACCTACAAGACCACTCTGCTCAAGAGATCTTACACTAGATTTCTTTGTAGCCGTGACCCCCGTAGCATCACTCTTAGGTCTCCCTGTAAGGGAGTTCATCATAGGTGATGCTGGAACAACACCACCCTCAGCAAGCTTGGTTGGAGTTGCTTGAGATGGAGCAGGGTACCCTGGCGGTGGCACTACCTCAGGGGCAGGTCTGCTGGGTGGTTTTGGTTCAGCGGGTGTAGCAGGTTCCTCTTGCTCTTCTTCCTCTTCTTCCTCAGGCTCAGGTGCCTTTTCCTGAACTTGGGTAGGTAGATCCTCTTCCTCAACAGGTTCTTCAAGATCGAGAGGAGGAATAGAGGCAGGACTAATAAAGTTAGAGAACTTCTTAAGTGAAGTTCTCGCCTTCAGGACCTCATATCCATCAGCAAGATCAGCTTTGATCCTGTTATTGGTAGCGTCATCACGCTTATCAGCCTCAACCAGAGACTGAATATTCTCAGCGAGCAGAAACTCCTTATATTTGTCCTCACGGAACATCACATTGAGGAGATTATTTCTATCCTCAAAAAGTTTCTCCAGGTTCTGTAGAACCTCGTGGACCGTTTCTATACTAGGAAAATTACTTTCTGCCATTTAATTAGATAGCTCCGTATCGACCTGAGAATGGGTCTATACCATATAATTTAGGCTGTTTTTTAGCACCAACTGGTACAGGAACCCTTACTTGTACAGGCACTGGTTGTGGAATTGGCATTGGAACAGTAATAATTTGTCCACCACCACCGCCACTGGGTTTAGAGTTAGGCGAAAGTGCTTGTCCACCCTTGTTATTGTTTGAATTGGCTGGTTTAGCACTACCCAAAACAATTTTACTAGCATATGGAAGTGGATTACCAGATCCGCCATATTTTGACCCACCTTTAGTCCTATCTGCCTCAAAGTGAAGGTGTGGACCTGTAGAACTACCAGCACCAGGATCACCCTTAGCACCACCAGTCTTACCCAACATCTCTCCTGCTTTGAACTTACCAGTTCTCTTTACAATCTGAGAAAGGTGTGCCAAGCGAATCTGAACACCAGATCCAGGAAGCCAGGCATCAATCATGTTTCCATAACCACTGCCAGGTCTACCATGCCTTCCAGCATAAACAATCTCTCCCTCTTCAGAAAGAGACAATCCAGTCCCTACAGGAGTTCCAACGTCTACACCACCATGTAGTCTCCCCCAACGTGGTCCATAATAACTTGTAATTGGGAATCCAGAAACTTTACCACCGCCAGTCTTACCAGCACCACTAACAGTAGATCCAGGTGCTGTTGCCGCTGCTGCCATAGCAGTATGGGCGTTACCAGAAGATTGCATTTCCTTCTGACTGTAACCACCACCTTTTACTTTCTGTAGTGCTTGCCTGATTCTACCAGGGGACATTGAACTTGACTGCCCAGGGTATTTGAATCTACCGTGGGCATCGGGAAGTGAAGCGAACTCATAAGCGAGTCCGTCCATGAAAGCCTCATCAGAGATTTCACCACGCAACCACTTGTCACCACGACGATTCTGTCCAATGTTGACCTTAGTTACGATAAGATCTTGATTCTGTGGGCTGTACAAATCTGTAGCAGGATTCAATCCTGCTGCCTTGGCTCTACCAATCAAGAATCTAGGAAGTTGCTGATACTTACCAACCGCACCAGTAGCGACTCTCGCTACCTCAGCAATAGTCATCTTTGTGGCGCCAGGAAGTGTAGTTGAGGGATACATCGCCTCATAGTTACCACCAGATTCCTTACCAGCAATCAAATCCAGCAGAGGTCCCCACTTACCAGGAGTGAGTCCAGTAATAGAAGTAGGAGCACCCCCGCCACCGTAGGGACTGCCGCCACCGTAGGGACTACCAGGACCGATGCCCATACCACCAGCATAGGCAGGTCCACCTAGAACACCACTGACTATACCACCAAGAAGACCTTTAATCTTGTTACCAATGTCATTCAAAAGGTTAGGAACCTTACCGCCACTAAACATTCTAATGACTGGGTATCCACCTAGTCCACCAAATTGACTGTTAAGTTGAGAAAGTTCACTCTGTACACCAGATTGTGATTGGTCGGGTGTAGGGAGACTCTGTAAGAATCCCCTTGTGACGCCACCCAACATCCCACCAACTTGCTTGATGAGATTACCAAACATTTCACCCAGTTTAGACTGAGGAACGACTACCTCAGGCTCACCACCCTCACCAATCAGAGCACGGGTAGCAGAACTAACAACTCCACCCTCAGAAAGTCCAGGAACAGATCGCAGTCCCAGTGGGTCATTAATCTGACTACCTAGACCATTGAAAGAACCAGAACCGCCAGCATCTTGGATTCGAGAACCCTGAACTAAAGCCTCACGTTCGCCAGCGGACAATCCTGCTGTACTAGGTGCTTCAGCAAGTCCTTTGCGTCGGTCATCATCAGCAGCAATCACATTGTCCATCTTGGCTTTGCCAAGCTTGGACAGAGTTGGACCGAGCAACTCAGCACCCAAGAACGCCCAGCCGATTGGACCAGGGATCATGCTACCAGCAGCCAACAGTGCGCCGCCGTAATCACCTGATGCTAATCTAGACGCGGTGATAGCACCACCGATAGCAACGTTTGCTCCAGGTAGAAATCTACCAACAGTTTTTCCTAATGGAGATCTGGTTAGGGCGCCAAACATGCCCTTGCCCTTACTAAGGACATTACCTCCTGTTTGAAGAGCTCTAGGACCAGCTGCTCGTGCCACTCCAGGTAATGCTCTAGCACCGCGAGCAATTCCTCTAGTTTTGCGAAGTCCGAAAGCCCTAGCATTTCTGCCAAGTTGCGTTCCCTTTCCCTTAACAAAGTCTAGACCTCTACCAACAGGTCCTCTTTTGAATTTTCTACCAAGACGCAAACCTTTCGCTCGGACGTTACGCATAAAGCGTCCGATACGAGTCCCTTTACCTCTACTTCCCCATCTACCTTTTCTACCTGTACGTCCTCGTCTCCCACGAGGAAGTCTAGGTAATCTAAGACCACCACGGCTTGCTGCTTCTTCTTCTCCTGCTCCTTTCCTTTTCCTAGCAACCTGAACACGAGTTTGCTGAATCTGAGTCATGAAGAAGAATTTCTTCTTATTCCTCAGGAATGTCAGATACTCATGCTCCGTCTGAAGCATCTTGTCCGCAGCCTTCAGCGTCCCCACTGACGGTTTAGTCAGTTTGGCACCAAAGAATCTAGATAGGCGGAGTTTGCTCATTTGCGCTTACGTTTTTGTTCCTCTATGCGTTCTCGTTCTTCTTTGAGCCACTTAGCAAGCATATTAACGTAAACATCCCGTTCCCACGGGATCATGCCTTCAATATCAGCTAATGTATATTTATGGTGCTGTAGTAAAGCAAAATTGGTACTATAGAATCTCTCAATGCCCTCATGGAAGAGGGCTATCCGAAAAAATTAGCCAAACCTTCCAGAACAGCGGTGGTCTTAACACCAGTGTTCGGATTAGTCACCGTAATTTCATGCTTCAGCACAGGCATAGTATTGAAGAAGTCTTGAACTTTTTCAAACTGATCATTAGTTAGAGTCTCAAGCCAATCTTTTACTTCTTCGGGGCTAAAGGAACCACAATCTTCACCATTTTCATATACCCTGTCAACACATGTGGCTACAAGATCATATGGATCTGGTTCTTCCTCAGTAAAGTTCACCTTAGCAAAGTATTCCAGATTGGGGTACTTCATTTCAACAACAATGTCATCAGTCAGTTTGATGACTCTATTGTGACCTTCAGGGAACTGAACCTGTACAGCATCTACTGGGAATGTCACAGGAACTTTTACATCTTCATCATCATCACAGGGAATTTCAAGTTCAATAATTTCCATCACTGAACGACCACGAAGTTGAAGGAAGATATATTCCACATCAAAGATAGCGAGATCTTCCATCCTGAACCGCGTAGAAATACAGTTCTTGAAGATTGTCGTGATGGCTTCGATGATTTGCTTCTCATCACCAGATTCCATGGCGATGATGAGAACCTTTTGTTCCTTCACTAGGAAGGGGCGATACTTAAATTTTTTCTTTGACGAAGGCACCTCCAGTTCATAAACTGGAGTAGTAATTTTAGGTAAAGGCATTAGATAGCAGTTCTCTTATCAATAAATTGGGCGTACTCGTAGTACATGCCGACACTCAGTTTGACGGCTTGGGAAGCGGCAGAACTATATGGAATAGATGATAGCATATATGGATATGCGTTGACAAGCTTCACATGGAAAGGTTCATACATTCTATTGCCAGCATTGGCAGAAAGAACGCCACCAGAAGCATATGAACCCACATGCTTTTCATACTTTTTCACAGTCAAATCACAAGTGTATTCATCATACCATTGCTGAGCAAAAGCTTGATGAATTTTATTCGTATTAGTGGCACCAAAAGGACTTTGACCACCAAAGTTTGCTAAATCATATCTACCAAGAATAAAATCTTGCCATCCTCTGAAGAATCTAAATGGCATAGAATCTACATCAAGGATAAATGAGAGATCCATCTCATTATACACTTTCGCCATTGCTGGCTTCATGTTAATACCTTTCTTTACGCTTCGCACATCCTGACTTGTCATGGAGATACCAGGAATCTGGACCTCATTGGCGAGCATTTGTATTTTAACAATAGATTGGTTACCCGTTCCAGCACTCATTTTGATACCCGCGTGGGTCTCCATGAATCTACCAAGACTGGTGCCAGAACCCGCTCCAAACTCAATGTCATAGTTAGTTGATGAAGACGGACCCCCATCACCAACAATAGACGTAATAAATTCAGATACTGTTTTAAGGGTAGCCATAAATACCCATACAGGGGTGAATCTACATATTTATTTATGCCGTCATACAAAGGGAAGTATAGACCTTCAAACTACAGGAAGTACAAAGGCGATCCCACTAATATCATTTACCGTTCCCTTTGGGAGCGTAAGTTTATGTACTACTGCGATCACAATGAAAATGTGATTGAATGGTCATCCGAAGAGATTACTATACCATATAAATGTCCTACTGATAATAAGTATCATCTCTATTTCCCTGACTTTTACATGAAAGTAAGAAACACGAATGGAAGTACACAGTCCTATCTTGTTGAGGTAAAGCCTAAGGCACAAGTCGAGGGTCCTAAACCTCAACAACGCAAGACCAAGCGTTACATAACTGAGGTTGCGACTTATGCCAAAAATCAAGCAAAGTGGGAAGCAGCGAGAGAATACTGCAGGGACAGGCTTTGGGAATTCAAAATCATCACCGAAGCAGACCTCAAAATTTGAGTCGCTGTTAAAAGATTTAAGAGGGAATAGCGTTACTAACTCTGAGTTGAGAACCAGAGTTATGGATATGCTTTTCGACAGTGTAACAGAAAATCCCGAAGAAGGCAAATACTACTTCTTTGAGTATGATCCAAAATTCAGGGATATGCTCAAGAGATGGGATCAATACCCCCTTATTCAGTTATTGGAGAAGAAGGGAGGTCAATATCTTGGAGCCAATCTTCACTATATAACACCAAAGCAGAGATTATCTGCTCTAAATAATAACAGGATGCCTACGCCTACCTTACATTATTACATCCCAAAGAGAGCGGATAACCTTTTCTTTGAAGTTACATCAACTGACGTAGAACTTCTGAGTCAACTCCCATTGGAAAAGTTCCACAATGCTCCCAGCAGGTCAAAATAGTGAACTAGGATCTAATACGTTCGGCGGCGCGGGTACAATTTATCCGACTGGACTTAATAGTATCCCATATGCTTCGTTGATTAAAATCACGAAGTATAGTTATAAAGCTGGGTTGGCTCGTGCGAAATCGGACAGCGCTAGAAATGATGTATTCAGTGCTCTGACCAGATCTGGTCTAGGTGAAGCTGCCGTTAATGCTATTCGCGGAACTGGTCTTTTCCTTTTTAATGATACAGATAAACTAACTGATGTTGAAGAAGCCGTAACCAAAGCAACAAAAAGAACGGCAAGTAATATCAAATTGAACCAGATGGGTGATGTTAAAAGCTCATCTGACTATAGTAATGTTCAGTTTCCAATTACCCTCAGTAATGGAACTGTCATTGAAAATGCCGATCAGTTGAAGGCAATTAAAAATAAGGCAAACAGTTACGGTGGAACAGAAAATAACGCTGTAATGCTGCCCATGCCCAATGAGTTCCAATACTCATATGGAGCAGCATGGTCCAATGAGTTCAAACTTGGCACACTAGCACGTCTGCTTGAAAATCCTGCTGCTTTTGCTGGTCAAGCCGCCGCCACTGGTACTCTTGCTCTTGGTGCCAATGTAGCAGGGCAAATTCTAGGTGGAGCAACAGATGTCTTCTCTCAGGCGTTGAGTCAAGGTGCTGGTATCCCTCTGAGTGCTGGTGATGCTGCTGGTGCTGCTGCTAGTGGAGCATTTAACCCACTGGGGGTCAACAGTGAATTAACACCAACCAATCTTCTGGGTCTAGGTGGTCTGGCTCCGAATGAGAACGCAATCATGTTCTTCTCCAAAATGGAGATGAGATCTTTCGATCTCACATTTGAACTGTTTGCTAGAAATAAGGCAGAAGCAGATCAAATCACCAGTATTATCCAGTTCTTCAAAGTAGGAATGCATCCTTACGCATCGCCTCAAGGTGTAGGTGGTGTTCTTGGATTCCCTGATATTTTTGAACTACAACCTATGTTTGTTACAGCAACAAACACTGGTGAAGCATCTAGACTGGTTGAGCATCCACAAATGCCAAGAACCAAAGCTTGTGCTTTGACAAGAGTCACTGTTAACACTGCTCCTGCCAACCAGTTCACAACTACATTCACTGGTGATATTCCACTTCAGACTATCACCCTTTCATTCAGCGAAATCACCGCTCTGAGCCAGAGCGACATGAAGTCGGGTCAATTCTAATGCTATTCAAAAACGCACCATCTGTAATCTACAATTATACGGATTCGCTTGCGGATCCAGAATTTTTGCTGATTAAGAATCTATGGAGAAGAAATGAGATTCTTGAAAAGTATCTCACTTCTCTGACGCTTTTTGATGAGTATATTATCAAATCTGGGGAAACTCCAGAAACGATTTCTTTCAATCAATATGAAGATCCATTCTTCGGATGGACTATCCTAGTTGTCAACGATATTACCAATTTTCATGCTGATTGGCCAAAGAGTCAAACTTCACTGGTTGACTACGTTAACAATAAGTATGAAAATCCCGATGCTACCAAACACTATGAAACTACTAGAGTTGTAGATGCTTTGGGTCGTCAAATTGTACCTGCTGGAATCTTAGTTCCTTCAAACTACCAGATAACGTACTATGACGGTACAGCATCTGCTGGTGTTACTGTCAATCCCGTCACTCCAGTCACATATTATCAATATGAGGCTAAACTGAACGAAGAGAAAGAAAAGATCAGACTTATTCGTCCAAGTTACGTTCGTGAGTTTGCTGAGCAATACGTCAAGACCCTAAAAGACGCTGGTCTCTATTCTATCGGATATGAGATCCAAAACGTCAAAATGGAGTAAAAACCTACAGGCAAAAAAATACCCCGAATTTTTTTTCGGGGTTTTTGGTAACTAAGAGTTGATTTTCGCTGGAGGGGAGGGCACATCGTTCCAATGCCTTATGGCGTTAGCAACAATAGCCACGTTAGTAATAAAATAAGTGATGAATATAAGAGTCCGTATACCAGCAATATAATTTGCCTCTCGGTCATTTCTCCCCTCCTTAGCACCTAAGGCTTTTGCCCAGATTCTCCACATACTTCTTCCCAGTCTTTCTCGAAGATTGACATGCCCTCACGGGTAAGGACGTGACCATACATCTTGTCAAAAACAGCAGGAGGCATAGTTACAATGTCAGCGCCGTTATAGAAAGCACGGGTGACTTTGTACACGTCACGGATTGAAGCAGCAAGCACCTGAGTCTTGGCTCCATGGACTCGATAGACTTCAGAAATCGATCGAACCACCTCAACACCAGCGACGGAGTTATCGTCGCAGCGACCGACAAAAGGAGAGACATAGGTAGCACCTGCCTTGGCGGCAAGGATTGCTTGTGCTGCGTTGAAGATAAGAGTGACATTGGTACGAATACCCTGATCACTCAGGTTTTTACAAGCAAGAAGACCTTGATAAGTACAGGGAACCTTGATGGTTGCCCGAGCACCAAACTCAGTAGAGAGTTTGATGCCTTCGGTTGTCATCTCCTTGTCATCTCCCATGACCTCCATACTGATGTCTTTGACACCAAGGTCTTGGATCTCACGATAAACATCCCAGGGATCTTTACCGCTCTTACGAATTAGGGTGGGGTTGGTCGTCACACCATCGATCAGACCAGTGAACACCCGACGGCGGATGTCAGTAACGTCCGCCGTATCAAGGAAAATCTTAAACATCAGTCTTCAGCAGCGAGCTTAGCGAAGTAGGACAGAGCATCTTCTTCTTCAGCAGCAGGAGCGGGCTCAGCGCTACGGAAGGAAGGAGCAAAGGTTTGCTCTTGAACGGGAGCAGACTCGAACTCTGCTTCTTCAGTCTCTTGATCGCGACGAGGAGCGCGAGTCGTGTTCAGGACAGTGTTGAGACGCTCTTGGAGCTGCTCAAAGGTCTTGAACTGATCATCAGCAGTAAAAGCAGTCAGACTGTACTGCTTCTTCCAGATGGCTTCCAAGTCACCATCATCAAAACCACCAAGGGTAGAAGGAGAATCAAACTCGGACTTGTCATAGTTCCAGTAACCTTCAACCTTGCGGATCTTCACTTTGAAGTCAGCACCCTTCCAGAAATCAAAGGGGTTGATAGGAGTCTCGTCAGCGAAAGCAGGCTGCATTGCTTCGGTGATCTTATCAAAGATCTTCTTACCGAACTTGTACAGGAAAACTTTACCTTCGTTCTGAGGATTAGCAGGATCCTTGACAACGTAGATGTTGCTGTAGTAAGAGAGCTTACGCTTCTGCTTACGAGCAACTTCCTTGTCGCTATCAAGACCACTGTTCCACAGCTGCCTGTTCAGGTCAGAGACAGGATCTTTCTTGCCCAAAGTTGTCAGGGAGTTCTCGATATACCAACCACCAGGACCTTGGAAGGCATGACTCCAAACTTGTGCCCAGGGCAGGTCTTCGCCCTCGGGAGCAGGGAGGAAGCGGATGACCGCGTAACCGTTACCTGCTTTATCTACTTCTGGCTTCCAGAGGCGCTCATCAGCACCACCTTTGGTTTCAGTCTTGTTCAGATTCTCTGCCTTAGCAAGCAGGTCAGTGAAGTTGGACTTTTTAAGGGAAGCAAAGGACATTCGTATTCTCCGTGTGTTTTGTATTTGGCTTGAGTGCTATGGAATCATAGCATACTATTTAGATCGCTCAAGCTCAGCGATCATTTTGTGAACGTCGTCCTTCAGGGACTCATAGAACTGAGGAGTCACCTCGGAGGCGTTCATACCCAACATTGTAGCAGCCTCTTTGACCTGTGACAAGAGGGCTTGAGCGTCTGGTTGGTCCGACAGTGAGACTCGCATGAACATAGTCTGTTGGACTTGAATCAATCGCAACAACTTAGTGAGCTGTTCAATCTTACCCTCCACAGAGAGGACAAGACCCATCCGATTGATATCAATGTATAGTTCTTGCATCTCGCGTAGTTCTTTCTGAACTACATCAGAATCAAAGAAGTTAGTCATAGGAATAAATCTTGTAGGATTTTCTTTTGCTTTGTGGTGTCCACATTTAACAGTGGCTCATACTTGAGGATCTTTTTCTTTACTGTCTCCCATACAGGGTCAGTAGAAGGGACATTGCCCACAAAACCAAACAACTTCTCCATAATGACAACACTCTCCAGTGAGATCTTATTACCCAACCACAGTTTAATTAGAGTTGGGTGAGGAGATCCCCTGAAGAGGCAATCAAAATCTTCGCAGACATCTCTCATCATAGATGCGTCCTCTCTAAAAGTATATGAGAGTGACTGAATCTTTTTCTGATAAGAAATATAATTCTTTTCTCCATGAGCAGACATTGCGCCTATCCACTCACAGTTATCAGCAACAAAATTAGCCAGATAAAACTGTGCTAGTTGCTGTTCATCATACTTACGAGAAAGTTTGACAAAGAAATACTTATCCTTTCTCTTATCGTATGTCTCTGGTTTTGCTTTACTGTAAGGACTTCTCAGAAAATTGTATGATTTAGAGTTAAAATGATTCCTCATTGCGAGGTACATTCTAAAAGCGTCAATGCCTGTCACAGTGATAAGAAACCTCTCGATCCTCTCTTGATAAAGTTTAGCCGTTGTGCTTCGTACTTGATTTTTTCTTTGAGCGGTTTGTTGATTAGTTTACCAACAGTTTCAATCTCAATGTTCTTATCTTCACAGAACATCACAACTGCTTCGATATAATTTAACTCAGATTCTTTTACAATCTTCTCTATCTCTAGAGAAAATTTAGCAGCAGTCATAAAGTTTTCCTCAAGCACATCATTAATTTTACCAGTCCCCATGAACACTCCTGTAATAATCGATGAACTCTTTCAACTTGTGAACGTATCGTTTGATATCAGTGATCACGAAGACTTGAGGTTCGCTCTTCTCAACAGCAATAATGGTGACGAGTTTCTTGACCTTTAGTCCAGTCAACTCTTGAAACATTATAGCATAAGCAGTCTCCTGTGAGAAGTAGTCTTGAATCCACTCCTCTTTTTTAGGCTTACTGCTGGTCTTGAAATCAATGATGGATAACTCTCCATCGTACTCAGCAATACAATCAACTCGCCCTGCGAGTTTGAGCATGTGCGAATACAACGGCGCTTCAAGCGCATGAATATTATTTATCCTGTCAAGATATGGCTTGACAGTATGGAATAGTCCAAGGGAAAGAGGATCATCTCTATACTTAGACAAATCTAAGTTGTTGAGATAATCCTCAGCAAGTTTATGAACCTTATTGCCGCGTGTGGTTGCTCTCTTACTAACTCGATTAGCCTCTTCAGGACCAACCCGCTGTCTCCACTCCATGATGGATTTCTTTTTCATCTCACCAATAACAGTGGTGACAGAGGGGTAGGACTTGTCCCCAACGGAATAGGTCCTACCCTTCTCGGTCGTCTCTGCTTTTAGATCAACAAAGTTGTGTATGTCAATGTGATTAAATGCCAAGGCTAATTTTACTCATAAGATAGGACTTCACTAGACCAGAACGAACAATGTCCTGTACGCCAAACTCAACGCTGGCAAACTCTTCCATGTTATCAATGATCTTCTGGAAGTCAAGGATACCATTCTTTTCATAGGTCTTGATCAGGTCAGTCTGAGCAATGTCACCTGCGAAAATAATCTTAGAGTTGACACCAAGACGGGTGATGATGGAGTCAAGCTCGTGGAAGTTAAGGTTTTGGCACTCATCAACGATGACGATAGCATTGTCGATAGTTGTACCACGAATGAATGAAGTAGACCAGAACGAAATAGTGTCCTGTCCTTTGAGATTCTGATACAGCATGTCAAATGAACTGTCATCAGGCATCTCGAACATGTACTTCACCATGTTCTTGTATGGGATCTGATACAAGTTAGACTTGTCTTCATGATCACCAGGAAGGAAGCCAATCTCACGAGTGGGAACAAGAGAACGAACAATGTACAGTTTTTCATACTGACTATTCTCCTGAAGGATTTCCCTCAGTGCCAGGTACATTGCCACAAAAGATTTACCAGTGCCAGCAGCCCCGTAAAGGAACAAGTTCTTCTGTTGAGCGTAAGCCTCGAAGACTTTTTCTTGAGCAGGTGTAATCGGTTTGATGTCGATTAGGTGCTGCGTTCCAATTGGTTTCCTTTTCATCTGTCTCTTGGTGAGTCCGACCATGGAGGGTTGCTTTTTGGTTGCGGGCATAGGTTAGATTCTATCGAACTTAGCGTAGGGGTGGTGTTTCTTGACGTTGTTTAGACGATCTTTGAAACCTTGGGGGAGCTTATCTTGGTAATCTCCCACACCAGAGACAGAGTTTGCGATTCCCTGACTCCAGTCTTTATCCCAATCGGGATTGTCCTTCTTCCACTGGTCGTATTCTACCATAGACATGTAGAGTTCTTTAGTCTCTCCAGTCTTCAAATTTTTAACGGGATAAGTAGGCATCACGACCACTCCAAAGCTTCAGCACATACGGGAAATTGTTCCACAAAGATTTGCTTACAAGCGTTAGCAATATCCATGTGTTCTTTCTGCGTTCCATTAGCAGAACGCAGATTAATATAATGCATCCATGAACGACATGAGCCACTCATATAGATGCGAGTAGGTGTATTTAGGGGAAGCACACCGCGAGCACACTCCTTTGCGATGCCAGCATCCAACATCTCTTTGTAGATCTTCATCGCTTCATCAAAGTGCTTGCGAATCTTGATCTCAAACTCTTGCTTGATGAACGGATCAATGTCATCAATAGAGTTCTGCCTGTTCTTTGTATCCTGGCGGCGGAGATCAAACAGAGGGATATCATCTGCCAGCATAGAACTGTCAGCATACCGCTGGGAAAACTCTTGATATGTGAACGAACGGTGACGTAAAATTTGAGCCGCGATAGCACGAGTAGTCTCAATCTCTAGCGTCATAAACGCTTGCTCGAACACAGACCAGTGGTTGTGCTTGATACAGTAACTAAGGAGTCCCGCTACCTTCGGGTTCTCCTGGTTGTTCGGGTTGCTCACACGAGCAACATACCCCATAGTTTTTTCAGCTTCAGGGGTGACAGAGATTAGACGTACGTTCATTCAGGGCACTCATAATTGCTAAATCCTTGACCACAACGACGTGCCCACAGGTTCTTCTGACGCTGGAGGGTACGCTCTTTGAGCTGGGTCTTCATGTATTCTAACTCAGTGTCCTCATAAAGCCAAGGCTGTTCAAGTGCTTTACGAATCGCTTGACGTGTCTTCATTTTGTTTTTGAGTGTGATAATAAAGGGCGTCGAAGATCTCGTCGGCTAATTCTTCGAGATCTTCAGTTTCAGATGAGAAATTAAACGTATCGTCTTTACGTTTCAGCAGTTCCTCTATGTTCTTTGAGATATTCTTTTTTGTTGAAGAGTTTAGTGACAACTTTTCCATCGGTCCAGACGATTCCCCGAATAGCTCCTTGTCCAAGTTTGTCATAGTAGCAATCAAATATGTTAGATCGTAAACCCATAACGATGTCGTAGTGAACGACACCGTTAGTCATATAGGTTACTAGGTATGAGTTTCTAGGAAGTTTAGGGTTTTTAGCAGCGGCAGGTTGACAGTCGAGTTCCAATACCCCAACCGAGTACCGATCCTCACGCTCTGTTACCTCGTTATTGCTATCCCACATCATCCACGATTCCCCCACTCAATAGCAGGGAATGCTTCTTGTACCACCTGCTTTGTAATCCGATACTTCGATTGAAGATCTTTATTACAAGCCAAGACCATGACCTCAGCTTCATCTTTGTGTAGACCTTCAAGCAACTGAATGAAGAGTTGTTCTCGCCTCATCGAATTGATAGAACTATCTCCTCCTTTGAAGAAGCGATAGAAATTTCTATACTCATGATCGATACGAGTGTGCTCAGTTCCAGCAGGTGCTTCATTCTTTTCGTAAGGCACGTCACCTTCAGGGAGAAGGAACTTCAACGATTCATCAAAGTTGATGATAAGAATAGAACGCAAACCATTGTTGTTATATTCTTGAAGAAGATTCACTTTTTCGGTTTTGGTCTTCGCAGAAGAAACCTGCTGGAAGATCTCAGAAACCAAAGCATTTTCTGGGAGTTTCTTAGGCATGATAAAACAATTGTTAATCTTAATTATAAGGGTTATTCCTCGTCTTCGTCAACCTCATAGTAAGAGTCGTCGAGTTCAATAAAACGAACAGCGACTAACTCTTCATTAATGTATTGACCTTCTTCATCAAACATTTCTGGGTGATTGATGACGAGTTTAGGCTTGGACACTTCTTGCTTGTATGTCCAACCAATGATTCCTCCAATAGCAAACGTGACAATCATTGTCACAGCGGAGAAAAAGAGAATTACGTTCGTTTCCATGTTACCCCTGGCGTACTACATCTAACGAGAACTTAACCCGCACTCGCCACTTGAATAGAGGAAGAGTAACGTCTAAGTCTACTGGACTCGGTTCTTCCCTCCTTGCCTGCCGAGGCAACATCAACTCTATTCCTCTATTTATTCCTAACCGAGGTGGATTTCTTTCTTCTTCCTGGTCGTCGATCATACTCATACTTTTCAGCATCGGCAATAATGTTAATCAAATAAGTCCTGATCTTTCGAGCCTCAGGTTTAGAGAGAAAGCCATATGCTTCTCGGATAGTTTTATCTCCTCCCTGAATAAAAACATCAAGGTCAGAGATTGTTTGTTCGAGATTACATTTAGTCTGACTACACAAGAACTCCGTCGCTACCTTTCTCTTGGCACCAAACCCTTTGAGGTATCCGTACATGTTGAAGAGGTATTTCTTCTGAAACACAGCAACATCTACAGATGCTTCTACTAGCGAATAAAGTTCTTCTTCCATCAAATAAATCCGTTCTCTTTCAAATACGCTACGGTATCAGTACAACCCCCTAGGTTTTCTTCGTTACAAACTACCTGGGGGAAGGTAGATCCAAAGCCAAACTCAGCATAAAACTCTTCTTTTGTGAAGTGCTCTCCAAGTTTGTAGATAGTATGGTCTTGCTCAGCAAGTCGCATAACCTTTTCAATTTTTGTACAGAAAGGGCATCCATCCTTACTGTAAATTACGAATGTCTTCTTCAGGGTTTGGGATGTCATAGTTGAACCAACCTGTTGCGATGTATTTAGTGTTCTCTTCTGAAACCTGACCTCTATGTACATGAGTCCATGCGGCTGGCCAGATGCTCACTCTACCAGTCTTCGCTTCCATTGTAAAGTCCTGTTCCAGGAACATCGTACCTCCATCAGGTACGTCATTTAGGTTGACCATCCACGCCAGTGCTCTGGTTGTCTGAGGATTAGGATAGTTCACAAAGTTAGTAGTTTCATGATGCCAGAGTTTGAATCCCTGCCCTGGTTCGTACTTCTGAAGGTTGAACCCGTCACACAGGCTAAAACGGTCTGTGTACTGGAAGGCGGGGTGTTCTGACTCATACTTCTTAAAGGCAGTTTCAATGCCCTTGTAGAGGATGCTATGGGTGAATAAGGAGTCAGTAAAGAAGCAGTATAGGTCTGTCGAATCTTTTAGATCTGGATCAACAAACCCGTAGCCAATCTGACCTGGCTGTTGCGCCTCTTTATTCTTATGAAAATAGGAGATAACAATCTCACACTCCTCTTTGGTAAGGAGATCATCGTAAATGCCAATAAAGTTCATCAGTCGTCGTAGACAAGACACTCAGGAGCATCGGGATTAGCATCACAATACAGTTCCAGAGAAGTGGGATCGTGATGATCTTCTGGGTGACGCTCAGCATATGCTTCCAACTCTTTCAGTTCACCTTCAGTATGGCGACGCATCTGAGGAGAAATGGTTGGATCATCGAGGATTTTCTTATCCTGTTCGATGTGTGCTTCAATATTTTCCATTGATAGGACTATACACGTTAGATTTATTTAGAAAAACCTGGGAGTAAAAAAATACCCAGAATTTTTTTTTCGACTTTTTTGTAACTAAAAAGTCATTTTCGCTCACAATTTACCACCAACTTTACCATCGTTCATGACCCTGCTTTGATCTTCAGACCATCCCTCCTGTCTACCTTTAAGATAGAAACGAGTCATTCTAATACACAGTTCTTCGGACAGAGCAGTTACTAATTCTTCACCATCCTGTGTCGCACTATGCCACAAGCCATATTGGGTTTTGTAAACACGAAAAACATCATCAATCCACTTGACTTCATCTTCCAGTTCCATAAAAAAGAGGGTCATTTGACCCTCGTAGTATATCACAGTGCGTTGCCTCTTGGCAACACTTCTTCTGGGAAGACAAAAGATTCATGCGGCTGGTCTACTGGAGCCATCCAGGCACGGAGTCCTTCATTCAATAAGATGTTCTTAGTGTAGAAGGTTTCAAACTCAGGATCTTCTGCTGCTCTCACTTCCTGCGAGACAAAATCATAAGCACGAAGGTTGAGAGCAAGACCAATAATGCCAATTGAAGAGGTCCATAGACCCATAACAGGAACAAAAAGCATGAAGAAATGAAGCCACCTCTTATTAGAGAAGGCGATACCAAAGATCTGGGACCAGAATCGGTTTGCTGTGACCATTGAGTATGTTTCTTCTTCTTGCGTTGTGTCGAACGCTTTGAATGTGTTTGCTTGTTCACCATCTTCATAAAGAGTATTTTCTACAGTGACACCATGGATTGCTGACAGCAGAGCACCACCAAGGATACCTGCTACACCCATCATGTGGAATGGATTCAACGTCCAGTTGTGGAATCCTTGGAGGAACAACAGGAATCTAAAGATTGCTGCGACTCCAAAGGAGGGAGCGAAGAACCATGAGGACTGTCCAAGAGGGTAGATGAGGAATACACTAACAAAGACAGCGATAGGACCAGAAAAAGCAATGGCATTGTATG
>Ga0255768_10000382_pt1 | contig 45865 bp, 51 predicted proteins | sample 071ome_33_FD_179983 | JGI IMG/M metagenome (GOLD analysis project Ga0255768, IMG submission 179983) | Coastal salt marsh microbial communities from the Groves Creek Marsh, Skidaway Island, Georgia - 071412AT metaG (version 2) | ecosystem: Environmental > Aquatic > Marine > Intertidal zone >... | reverse complement strand
ATGCGCTCAACCGCATGTGCTCACTCGTGAAGAAAAGTTTCAAGTATTTTGTAGAGTATGTGATAACATGCTCAAAGAGGGTAGAATCACCAAAGCAAACCACACTCGCTGGACTAATGTTTTCTAATGATTGACATTTCACGCTTTAATCTTGAAGAGTTTTTCGGTTGTGTAAATGCAACTAACACAACGCAGATGAAATCTAATGCCTTCAAGACAATTCGCACTTGGTTGCAAGAAAAATCATTCGCAAAATGGAGTGATGGACAACTCCAATACGTTGGAGATTACAAAGACGGTGTAGACTTTACATCAGAAGATAATGTGAACTATGAGATGAAAGGTAAACTCAAAATGTTCAATAAGAACGGGTCAACTTCATCTATTGTTCTTAAAAACTTCCAATCAGACAACAAAGTAATCGAGAAAACATTTGATTACATGTTGTTAGTGGACACTGGATCTATGGCGATCGGTGTTACTGACTGGGATACTGTGGAAAAACGTATCTACTACACTCCCAAATCTCCGTGTGCTAAAGTAAAGTTTCTGCCTGGTGATTATACTATTCTTGCGAAGGACATTGTGCCTTGTGAGAAGACTATCACCTCAGAAGAAATCCTTGAAAACCTTCAATCTATCCTGTGAATTATGAACCGAATTAGTGACCTTGCCGAAGAATATGAACTGACTTGTGATTATGTAATCGAAGAGTTTTTCGTTGATGAGGATATAGAAATTCCTACACTTTATGTGTCGATGAAAGATAACATCATCATTTTCTACGATGCCGCTGATGAGAATGATGAGGTTTATTCCCTGAATTAAAGTTACTCACCTCCAGATTGTCCCTACAGTGTAAGCACACGATCGAACCAAATGATCTTAACTCACAAAGTTATTACTCTCACTGAAGGTTCAGATGATCCTTTTACCATCGGGATTTATGATACTGAAGAGATTGCACAAAGGGTCGCTGATTCATACAATCTGATGTATGATGCTTGGAACATTTTGGCGACTGCTCACGTTATTGAGAACAACTGAATGAAAACAACCACTGCAACTTATTCCATTCAAGTTACACAACCTGGAGGGCATTTATCATTCTTAAAAGATATGCCAACCCGTCCTAAAACGCATAAAGGGATTAAAGCACAAAACAACAAATTGTGTAAATGGGTAGAAAAACAATACCCTAACTTTACTTCATACGACATTTCTCTTCTCGACTGATGAACTACACTCTCAAACAACTCCAAGAACGACTCAACAAACTGATCGAACAACAGGGTGAAGATGCACATTGTGCCGCATGGATTTATACTAAGGAAGATTGTCATTTGAAGGATGAAAATGGTGAGATTGATTATGATAATGTTGTAGAAGATGCTGACGTTATTGAACGTATCTTTGATGATGTTGGCAACATTGATTACATCTATCAGGTGATTCAGGAGTGCGTAGATGAAGTAACTGAAGAGCAACTAATGTTACAACAGCAGGAGTTGGTCTGATTATGTTATTCACTTCAGGTAAATCTTCCAACTCACACCTCACTCATAAGGTGTTTGAGTTCTTCACATCAAACTATGAAATCTCCAGTGATGTTGAGGTTTATCATACCAACCTAAGTGATGATAATGCTTTTGGATTCACTGAGGTGAACGGAGAGGAGCAATTCATCCAGATTCACAACAAACTGAGTGAAAAAGACTATGTTATCACTTTGCTGCATGAATTGGTGCATGTGACGCAAAACGAAGCAGGTGTGATTGATGATGAGGAAAGAGAGAATCAGGCATACAAATTAGAGAAGGTTTTGTATAACCAGTTTGCTAATCTTGTCTAATTAAAGTTACTCACCTCTAGATTGTCCCTATAGTGTAAGCAACCAACCGATGATGAACATTTTTTCGATTGATGAACAACTGATAATGATGATTGACCGACTGAATACTGCAATCAATGTTTGCTATGAGGCACCTGATAATGAAGATCAGGGTTATCCTTATGCTACAGGATATTCACGGTCTGCAATGATTGATGTAGCAAACGATTTGAGTAAAATTGTCGAAGAAATTCGACGCAATTAAAGTTACTCACCTTCAGATTGTCCCTATAGTGTAAGCACAGAACCATTATGAAACCAGAAGACATTTTCATCACAAACGACACTGCTAAGAATGATCCTATCATTCAGAAAGTGATGCAAGATTACATCAACGATTTGATGGCGCAGAAACAACGACGGGACAGAATCCGTGCTGGACTTGAACCTGCTCCAGCATACGATTCTTACGGCACTTGGAACATTTCAGATCGCGATTGAGGAGTAAAACTAACATGAACCAACTCGAAATGCTGACTGCTCGTGAACAATTAATGGAGGACATTGATTGTATCATCACTGAATACTTTCAGGGCATCGATGATGCTGAACTGAATCAAGTTACAGAGATTCTCTGTGATGCTGTCTGCAAAAACTTTCCCGCAAACTGATGCAATTCCAAATCACTGAAATTGAGTTTGACCTGGATTGTGATGCCGCTGAAGAAGAATTAACCGAACAAGAACGTGTTGATTTGTATGAAGATTACATCGGCACATTCTGGGAGGCAGATGATGCTGACGATCTTGTAGATGAGATCACAAGTGCATCAGGTTGGTGCATCAATTCCATTGACTACCGTATCATTCTGAAATGACTATGTTGACCACTTCTAAACTTGACCAACTCAAACTCAACTACGCAGAGATGATTGTTGAGGGTATGGATATGGATAGTCTCATCACATTTGCTGTTGAGAGTATTGAACAGAACATCAAAGATTGGGATGAAGATGATGTTAAGTCTGACATCCTTGATTGTTATGGTGAAGAAACCCTTGAAGGATTGATGCCTGATTAAAGTTACTCACCTCCAGATTGTCCCTACAGTGTAAGCATCAAACCAAACCAAACAAAATGGATCGCCAACAAGTCATCGCTAAAATCAAGTCGATGCTCAAACTTCAAGAGAGCACAGATTTTGATGGTGAAGCATCTGCTGCTGCGGCAATGATTGATAAACTGTGTGCAAAGCACGGTATCACTTTGCAGGAAGCAAAAGAGGTTCTTGCTGTTGATGAACAGTTCGCATCTTTCAAAAAGATGGATGTTGCTTTCACTCAGATTGTCAACGCTGTTGCTAAGTTTTACGATGCAAAAGCATACGTCAAAACTGACATCAATGGTGCTAAAACTATTCAAGTGATTGGTAGTGAAGCGCAACAGATTCAGGTAAATCTTTACAGTGAGTTCCTGGTTGATGTTATGAACCGTGAGGCAGATAAGGCATACTCTGCTGAGAAGATTATTGCTCAACTGACTGGTGCTAACCTGAAGCGATCTTTTAAGATTAACTTCAAGAAAGCATTTGCAATTCAGGTTGCTGATCGTCTCCGTGAGATGAAAAAAGAGGAGAATCGTGTTCACGAAGATAAGCAAGCAGTTGTTACTGCACTGAGCAAAATGCGCTTCAATTCTAGCACTAAGTTCAGAGGTGCTTCTGGTGCTGGTGCTACTGCTGGCGCAGATGTGGGCAGCAATGTATCACTGCATAGGCAAACTGGTGGTAGAACTGCTAAACAACTTGCTGCTGCCTAAATAAAACATCTGTTAGGTGTGGTAACTCAACAGATTAAAAAGGATCCTTCGGGATCCTTTTTTAGTGTATAATAGTATAAATAATAATACCACACCTAAACAGAATAATGAAAGAATTATCTTTACCTTCTCAGGAGTATCTAAACGAACTTTTTACATACAATCCAGAGACAGGCACACTAACTAGAAAGAAAACTGTTAGAAGCAACGCTAAAGAAGGGCAAATAATAAAATCAAAAACTGGTGACGGTTATTATAGAGTATCTGTAGATAATGTATCGTATAAAATACATAGATTGATTTGGAAAATGTATTATGGTGAAGACCCAGCAGATTTACAAATAGACCACATTAACAGGGATAGAACTGATAATAGAATAATCAATCTGAGAGTTTCTACATCCCAAGAACAAAAGTTTAATCAATCCATAAGACTTGATAATAACAGTGGATTTAAGGGAGTTTATAGACCGAAGGGCAGAAGAAAGTGGACTTCCAGAATAAAAAAGGACGGCAAATCTATACATCTTGGGACTTTCGACACACCAGAAGAAGCAAGTTTTGCCTATCAATCTAAGGCATTAGAGTTATTCGGTGAGTTTTACTCTGCGGGGTCTGATTGATACAAACTGTGGAGGTGAATTAAAGTTACTCACCTCCAGATTGTCCCTATAGTGTAAGCAACGGATTCATCCATGAAATCTTATCCACTCGGTATCGACAACCCCATCAAAGTTAAGGCAGTTTGGGGTTCACATAAGTGGGCACTTTACTGGAAAGATGATTTCACTAAGATCGCAACTTTCCCTAATGAGTTCACTGCAATGCAAGCACGTCAATCTATCATCGAATCTCTCTGATTATGATGAAACTTAATCTAACAGACAGACAATTAGAGATAATTCTTGATGCTGTTGAGGATTATGCTGTTCTAGTTGATGAGGATCTCGCTGACGATTGTAGTGAGATTCTTGACATTATCGAAGCACACGTTTCTAACAAACAAGACCAATGAACATTTACATCGCTGAGAATCAAGGTTGTGCCTATTCCATTTGTAGTGAAGGGGCACTTTATTACACTCCTTTGTATCAAGATGGAACGATGAATCTTGAGGATTGGAGTGAAGTTGATCTGATGAGTTTAATGGGTGAAGAAGAGAATCTTCGCCTGGAAGTTGATGAGATTCACGAGAAACTTATCGCAATGAGTAAGGCAATCGGAGAGTATTTCCAGCAATAAAAGTTACTCACCTTGAGATTGTCCCTATAGTGTAAGCAACCAATCAAACCAAAAATCTTTCTTTATGTCAACTCCAATTTTCTCTATCTACAATAACATCGAAGCATGGGATGACATCATGGGGCAAATGATTGCCTTTGTGAATGATACCAATGCCGACATCGATATGGCATACGATTGGGTATGTGAAATGATGGAAATTGACTCCTTTGTTGATAATCAAATCGCATGGGATTCTTTCTACAACACTTGGAAATCTTGCGACAATCGTAACTGCATTGAGTACATTGTTGACTGATTAACATCAAACCATCACAATCTCAGATGAATTAAAGTTACTCACCTCCAGATTGTCCCTATAGTGTGAGGGACACACTTCACAAGCAAACTTTACATTTTTTCCAAAACAATGTTCGCACAAACTATCAATTTCGTCGATGATGTTCTTGAGTATGATTATCAAGAACTCGCAAACAATCTGATCACTAATCTTATCACTATCGGAGCAATTTGTGCTGTGATTATAGGTTCACTTTACAATCAACTGCGTAAGGTTAAGTTTGCAACACCTTATCAGATTGGGAATCAATTTTATTTCGGTGTGAATCTTACACCTTCTGATGATAATGATGAGCGTTTCGGTATTAGCATCAAAGACTATTATTTGGGTCTTTATGGTAAGCAACTGTGCTGGGGTAAACTTGATGAAAATGGTTGCCTCTGATTGATACAAACTGTGGAGGTGAATTAAAGTTACTCACCTCCAGATTGTCCCTATAGTGTAAGGACCAAACCAAACCAAACCAATTATGAAACCATTTCCATACACTGAAGTCAACGCAATCGAGCGTGAAATGTGTGATCTTCGCGATGAAGTCACCCGTCTTCGGATTCAACTTGAGAACGCACAATCCTGCCTTAATGCACTACAACGCAAGCGGACTGAGTTAATCAATGATCGTTCTGAAGGCAATCTTTTCGAGCAAATGTTTGGAGTCTGATTAACATTATGATTGCGATTGTAACACCAAAATCTAAGAAAGCACAGAATCGTTTCTGTAACTTAATGGACAAACTTCAGGAATGTTTTGTAGAGCAACATTTAGGAGATAAAGTGTTCCTAACCTCTGCGAACAATAAGAATCACTTTTGGGTGAATCTGATTGATGACAATGACTGGGAAATTGAGTTGAATTAAAGTTACTCACCTCCAGATTGTCCCTATAGTGTAAGCAACAAACCAATGATGATCACACAAACCAAACCACAATTCCTGACTGAAGCACTCATCGAAGTTCTCAACAATGAGTGGAAAGTTAATGCAATCGAGTCCAATCGTTCTGTTTATCATCAACTTGAGATGGAGATTGGTCGCAAATACATTAAAGTTTGGCAGCGACTTGATCGCGATGGTGTGAAAGATACCTCTCGCGGTTGCTGGATGTTTGTTGATAAGAACACTGGTGAATGTTACAAACCAAGTTCACATCGTGCTCCTGCAAAAGGTGTCCGCTATCTTATCACTCAGTTGGTAGATCATCCTCACATTTGTGACCAATACGGCAGTTTTTTATATCTCTGATTGATACTTGACTTTGGAATCTGTTTATGATACATAGTAGGTGTTACTTCTAAATCTATTATGAAACAGATTCCAAATTGTCCTGAGTATAGTATTACAAAAGACGGTAAAGTTTATTCACATCTTAAACCTGGCGGGTATGGAAATGGTAAGGTTTTAGATTATACTTATGCCCGAGAGTTCAAACCACAAATTACTAAAAAAGGTTATTTGAGAGTTCAACTTTACTCCAACACATCTAAATGTAAATCGTATTCGGTGCATAGATTAGTCGCACAAACATACATACCCAATCCAAACAATCTACCACAAGTTAATCACATCAATGAAGATAAAACAGATAACAGAGTAGAAAACTTGGAATGGATTTCAAATAGTGATAACATTCGCTATTCAAAGTGTAAGAATTGGACAATTCAGACACCTACGGGCGAAATACTTACAACCGACAATCTACCAGTGTTTTGTGAAGAAAATAACCTCACTTCATCACTTTTAAGAAGAACATTCAGAAAAAAAGATAAAGGATGGAAGCATAAAGGTTTCGCCATATTGAGTCTGAATTAAAGTTACTCACCTCCAGATTGTCCCTATAGTGTAAGCAACCAACCAAGAGAAACCAATTATGACAACAATCACCGAGACCAACCTGTTCGCTGTTGCTGATAACATTGAGCAAGGAATGTCCTTGTTTCGTGCAGGTTTCAAGGCAGAAGTGTACTGGGGTGATGTTATCACCGCTCATCACATGAACACCCGTAGTGTGTATCGTCTGAAAGAGAATAGCGATGTCGCTATCACTCACACTGCAACTTATGAGGGTGAGGATATTTTCGCGGTATCAATCACTGAGGTTACTGCATACCATACCAATGGGAATGTGTTGTCTTCAACCACTAAAACCTTAGGTGTTTATGATAACTTCAACGATGCTTATTACTGTGCAGTTGATGTTAGCAATGGTCTGAAAAAGGACTGAATTAAAGTTACTCACCTCCAGATTGTCCCTATAGTGTAAGCGTTACCAATCGACTATGAAAAACCCTGAAATTGATTACAATCAAGTCCGCAAAATGTTCGGAAAGGTTGTAAGTGATGGCACTCACACTTATAACATCTCAGACTATAAAATGGGATGTGATGCTTATCAACTGTGGTGCAATGATCGCCAACAATTCTTTTACACTTCTTACAATGGTGTTCATCAACTGATGGAAATTGTAGGAGATGCTTATCCTGAAGAGGATTGATTCCTCTTCAATTAAAGTTACTCACTGTTGTTCGCAATAAAGTTACTCACCTTCAGATTGTCCCTATAGTGTAAGGACACAACCAAGACAAACCAAAATGACAACAATGACCAATCTTTTCTCTGCCGAAAATCTTCAAGACCTGCAAGATTTTATGTTCGACACTATGCTTCCTGCTGATGATTGTGTCGATTGGTTCTGTGATCGTCACGATGTTCAGGATCATGAAGTGATTGAAGTGATTGATTTTGTTACTGATGCACACTTTGCCTTTCACGGTAAGTGATAGAAACTGAAACCTAACTAAGTGAACCAAATGCCAACATTCTTTTGCACTACTCTGAACAAGCAAATTGCCTATGGTGATAATGCTTACTACTACATGGAAGATGATAACACTATGACTTGTGTTCCTTATCACAAACAGGATGGTATTCTGTGGGATGAGAGTGTTATGTATGATCCGAATGTTGGTGCATCTGATGATAACACAACAAAGGAATGTGAGACTGCACTTTCTCTTTTAACTTGTGGTCAGTAATGCAAACTGAATCCTGTAAAGTGTCGTAGTAGTATAAGCACAAAGAAACAACAAATGAACAAAAACCTCTACACTGTCCTGACTTGCAAACGCGATGATTTGAGTCAGAAATGGGAAGCAATTACCGATGCTCCTTGTGATATGGATCGCGCACTTGTTAAACTTCAGTATTATCGCAAGAACTGGGGTTCGATTCGTAAGTATAAAGTTTCCCGCGTTTGATTAATCAACTGAATCCTCTAAAACCTGACTAAGTGATAGAAACTGAAACCTAACTAACACAATTTCCATCAATGAGAAAGATCGAAACCCAAATGTGTGATGCCATTTCTAACAATGAGAACTGGCAATCTGCAAACACAAGTGTAATGACTGAACAAAATGGCATTTCTTCAGTGTATCTTTATGGTAACAAGATTGCTGAGGTAGGTGATGATTATCTTCAAATCTTTGATGGTGATCATCAAACAATGACCACTAAATCAAGACTAAATGCACTTTGCCAAACCTTTTGTATTGAAGGAGAGAATGTATTCCAAAAGAATAACACTTGGTATGTGAAAAGGTTTGTTGGACAAGTTGGAAATAAAAAAGTATTTGAAACCACACTATTCACCAACGGTTACACTTTCTGATGATTAAACTACTCTCTAAATCAGCATTTAACAAAGGACAAGTTCTTCCTTTCATTATCAACAAAGAAGGAAAGAAAATCAAAGAAGGTAACTTCAGCATTTATTTCTTTTCCCGTACAGTTATAGACAAGGAGGGTAATCGTTACGTTAAAAAGTATAGGTATTGCCCATTAAGGTTTGAAGGTGAGTTAGCACGATTCAAGAAAAGAAAGGATGCTATTGCTTATGCTAGGCATAGATTAGCACTAGATTGATGTTATTATGCGGGGGGCACATAAACCCCTTTTTTTTATTAAATAGTAAAAGCAATTAAACAGTAGATAGATGAAATCATTTAATAGATTTAAGGAGGATATTGATACTCGTAGGTCGGAGATAGAGCAACAAGCAAGAGATGAAGATAGGGAAAGAAAGCAACAACAATTTGAGAAAGAAAAGGAAAAGAGAGAAGAAGAAAGGATGAAAAGATTAAAGGATGAGTTAAAGGATGAAGTGAAAGATGAGGTAAAAGATGAACTTAGGAGAGGGATTTAGTTCTTATCACTATCTGTATAGAACCAATAACAACCTTTCCAAGTGTATTTGTGTGGGTGTTTGAGTGACTTAAGACATCCACTAATTCCACCATTAAGACCTAATTCTTTACCTGCTTCTCTTATACTTTTGAAGGTATATTTGATGCGGTTTGTTTTCTTATCTACACCATACACTGAATGTGAAATAGGACGGTCATCAATTCTTATCAATCTATGCCCTTTTATTTTCCAACCATTCTTTAAGGAACGAGAAAGATTGCCTGATGTTATACCTAACCATTCAGCACATTCTGTATAACTATCCCAAATCTTTTCTTCTAATGTATCAACGTTGATGGTTTTTATTTTACGACGTAGATGTTTTCCATCACCTTGAATAGTAAACTTATGACCCTTATTCTTTAGGGATTGACTTATCTTAGAAACGTGTTCAGTTGTTTTCTCTTTACCAGTCATAGTTTGTGAAATCTTTTCTTTCACATCTTCGCTTATTCTATACTGACCACCTGCACCAGTTGTTTGATTATAACCATTAGAATAAGCATCGTATTGTTCTATCCAATAGGTCTCTCTTTCATCTAATAAGGTTACATCAACCTCTTCAATTACTTTGATGTTGAATGAACCAGCACCATACTTTCTGATTGCTCTGTATAATGGATTAGGAGACATTCTTTTCGCTTCATTTAGATGTTCCTTCCATCTTTGATTCACTTGCTTGATAGTCTGCCCCACATAATAACGATTTGATTCTTTACAGTAAAGGGAGTAGATTGTTCCTTGGTTCATTGTCTGATAAGGTGCTGTATTTTTATGTATAGATAACAGGTTTTTTACTGATAGTTTGTTATACTTTATGGTTAAAAGAAGGTAAAAAATAAATGTTAGAATAAACACATTTGTCTCATTTTAGTGACGTATTTGTGTGCTTATAAATATCTCTCTACGTCGCAGTCTTAGGCGACCGCCTATCATAAAACCTCTGAAATGTCAAGACCCCCACTCATAAGCATCCCAAGACATTTGCAAAAAACTGATAAGGACTCCGAATAAATATCAGCATCTCATTGACATCTTTCCCATAAGATTGTATACTATACAAGTCAATCAATCGCAGAGGTTCTCATGGTTTCTTATTCACTAGCAAGGAAAAGGCGTGTAAGGATTACATTGGATTTTGATGTCCTGAGTGACTTTAATCCAAGAGATATTGACTTTGATAAGTTATTCAAATTGGAACCTAATGAGAGTGTAGAGAGTTACATTGAGGATTTCGATAAGGGGGATGATTCTTATCACTATCACGGGTGATTGTCCCCCATAAGTATCACCTACCCATAAGGTCCTTATGTTACACCAGACCCCTCTAAATGCCTCTGAGAGCAACAGAAACTCTACACAGGTCTCAGTGTAACATAAGGACCTTATTTCATCAGAATTAAAGTTACTCACCTTGAGATTGTCCCTAAGGTGTAAGGGTGAGCAACCCACACAGACAAACCACTAAGTTACACAAATGAGCACTAAGTATCAAGGTTGGACTAACTACGAAACCTGGAATGTAGCACTCTACATTAACAACGAGTATGACCTTTATTGTCTTGCTTGTGATTATGTAAAGCAGGCAAAGAAAGCAGGTGCTAAGGTATCTTATGACAACCTGATTCCTGCGATTGAGTATCGTCGTAAATCACAAATCACCCCTGACGGTGTACGTTGGATGAATGGTCTGATTAACACTCAGGAACTGGATGAAATGTTAGAAGAACTCGTTGCCTGAGTTCCTGTTACATAAGCACCACAATCTCAAGGGAATTAAAGTTACTCACCTTGAGATTGTCCCTACAGTGTAAGCAACCAATCAAACCAAACCAACAATGAGACCTTACAAAATTGCCCGCCTTGATGATACTGGAAACTGGAAAGTTCTTGCTAGTTTCACTACATACGAAAAGGCAGATGATGCCCTCGATAAGTATTCTGAGAAGTATCCAAATGCCTGGGTGGATATTCTTGACGGTGCCCTAACTCTCGCCGCCTGAGTATTACATAAGGACCGCCTAGTTCCTTATACAAACTAGGCAACACATTCCCACTCTGGTGAGCACTTTATGTGTGAGGGTTCGATTCTCTCAGTGGGGTAAAAAACACACACTTTGATTAACACTTTCATCATGCAATTCGCTATCTCCAACAGCACCGCTATCGAGAACATTGCTCTCGAAGATAACACCGCTACCGTCACTTTCGCTGGTGGTCGTGACTACGATTACACCGTCAACGATGTTACTGCTTTCGTAACTTCTCTGACCAGTGTGATCGAAGGCGGTCAATCTGTCGGTCGGTTCGTGAACCAATCCGTCAAGAATGAGACCCTGAAAGCAATCGCTGCCTGAGGTACATTCGTGGGGTTAGTAACACTTACTGCCCCACACTAAGTTTAACATAAGCACCACACTTTCGTCAACACTTTTCTTCGTTATTATGTCCCGCAATCTGATGCTTACTCTTCTCTCTAAGGGTAACACTGGAAACGACATTCTGTCCATCCTCGATGCTATCGTTCGTGATGATTCTTCGTCCTCTGATGATACTCAGGGCGGGGCAGTGAGTTACACTACGGGGGAGGCAATCGCGTTCTAATGTGATGCTAACTGTGTGTCCCTTATGTGTTATTCGTGAGGGACACTTATTCGTTATTCGTGATAACACAGTCCCCGCGATTAGGGGTCTTATGTGTTAGCGGGCGGTGCGTATATAAAAACCCCTAACTACCTCAACCTACACTGTATGTCTTTTTCGACATAAGTATCGAACGCATAAAAAAAATTTCCCAGATTTATAAACCCTCTGAAACCCCTTTGAATAATCCCCATGAGAAAACACCGTCCGTATTGGAATTTTTATAAGGTAGTCTTAGCGGGATGGGCAATAAGGTATCCGAAATTTTTTCTGAGATTACTGGGAGTGCCTCTAGGGATTTTGATAGTTATGGTATATAATGCGCTAAGGTAAATAGAAGTGGAGGAAAAAAATCCCGGAAAAATTTTTTATGAGTGAGAAGATTTATCACATATACGCAAAAGGAGAGTGTATCTATCATTCTCTGAGTAAATCAGAGTTTGACTTTACATGGGATGCTCTGAGTAAGTTAGTTCAAGTATTCTCAGATTATCAAAGGGAAGATTTAACATTTGAGGAAGTTGTGAGTAGTAAGAAAGAGTTTGCAGAGTCATCTTATTGACTCTATTGACAAGAAATAAATAAGGTATTAAAATTGAATTGAGGTTTTTATTCTCTTATGGCTAAAGGATTTACAGTAAAGGCAAAAGCGCCTGAGAAAGCATCAAAGGAACCTGAGTGGGACTATGATGCAATTAAAGAAAGAATGAAAGGAAAGGCAATTGTATTTTGTCTACCTGGACGAGGAGTATCATATGTCTTTCTGAAGAACTTTGTTCAACTGTGCTTTGACTTAGTACAGAATGGAATGAGTATTCAGATTAGTCAAGATTATTCATCGATGGTGAACTTTGCAAGATGTAAGTGTCTTGGTGCGAATGTTCTGAGGGGACCAGATCAGATTCCTTGGGATGGTAAGTTGAACTATGATTATCAGTTGTGGATTGATAGTGACATTGTTTTTAGTACTGAGAAGTTCTGGCAATTATGTGATCTTGCATTCCCTGCAGAAGCAGTAGAGGATGAGAGTAAGAAGCGTGAGATCACTGCTGGTTGGTACATGACTGAAGATGGACGTACTACATCAGTTGCTCATTGGTTGGAAGAAGATGATTTCCGTAACAATGGTGGAGTGATGAATCATGAGACTGGAGAAACCATTACGAAGCGTCGGAAACCATTTACAGTTGATTACACTGGATTTGGATGGGTGATGATTCAGAATGGAGTCTTTGAAAATGAAGAGATGAAGTATCCATGGTTTGCTCCGAAGATGCAAGTCTTTGAATCTGGTGCAGTTCAAGACATGTGTGGGGAAGACGTATCTTTCTGTCTCGATGCGATTGAGGCAGGTTTCAAAATCTGGTGCGATCCACGGATTCGCGTAGGACATGAAAAATCAAGAGTCATCTGAGTTATTCAACATACTCTATGAGGGTGATGTCATACGTTCTGAGTTGACGTATGACGAAGTTACAGAAGCACTTGACGAACTAGCATCAGAGTATTATGATAATAATGCTTATGATCCACAAAAAATTGAATTGGAGTTTTTGAATTATGGCAAAGATTAAGAAGTCGCTGATGGGTTCAGCATTCATCGAATCGCAACCCAAGAATACCCGTCAGGGTCAAGGGAAGCACACGAAGTATGCTGCATCCAGCAGAAATAATGCAAAGAAGCGTTATCGTGGTCAGGGTCGTTGAGACACTCCACCTAAGGCACTTGAGACCCCCTCAGAGGGGTCTTTTTTTATGTCTGAGTATCTTTGTGTTCTTATGAGTGTTTATTGTTCTTATGGGCGCTTTTCTGCTCGCTAAGAAAGCGGAAGCTCGTTCTGGAGGGGTAAATAATAAAAACATAACGTTATTTAATTATGTCTACATTAATTTGTAATCTTCCTTCAGAAGAAGTCTGGGTTCGAAAGGAATACCTTACGGATCATCAGAGTGGTCATGGTGAATTTGTAAAGGGAGTATGGGTATCTTGTAAGAGTATACCTGGACGTGCGTTTTATTTTGAAACTTATCTACCTGAGTATGCTGCGATGTATGATAAGTTGCCCATCAGTGCCTTTGTAAGTGAACCTAAGACTCCTGAACCTGACATGAACCTTCCGAACTTACAGTTTTGGAATTGTATGGACTATGGAGTCGTCTCTATATACAAGCAATTCATTGGTTCAATGGACTTTGAGTTGTATACAAGAGACCATGGTATTCAAAAAGGTACTTATATTTGTACGATAGATAATTATCATCAGGATTGTGACATGATTGACTATGCAACAAGTGAAAATCCTGCTGAACATAAGTCACATAACTTGATTTCTTTAGATAATGGGCAGTATGCACTCTATCCAAACAATAGAATGCGTATTTTTGATAATAGTTTAACTCCTGTTGACCCTAAGATGCCTGATTTTAAGGTTTCAACGCAATATTATCAAGTTGAGAATGGATTTGAACGTCTTGGGATGGGTCAAGAGGATGAATACTTCTGGAAAACTGCCCAAGAACGTGAAAAATGTGAAAATTGCGGGCAAAGTCCTTGTAATCCACGATGCATCAACGCAACCTAAAGGAGAATAATGGCAAATTCACCAAATCCAGATAGAGATACAAAGTACATGATGGATACTTGGGGAACAAACCGACTTATTACAGACTATGTAGTAGAGATAAAAATGGAAGAAAAGATGCTTAGAGAGATTAATGAAGATGAAATGACGCCTAAAAGGTCAAATAAAAAGAAGGAGACTGAACTTTTTGAGCGTTTTGACGACTCTGGAGAAGTTTTCGAAAGAGAAGGTGATTCAGAACCTCTTTTTGGGTGAATAAATAAGATAGATTTATAGGTTTTTAATGCCTTTAGAACGGGTCAGTAGAGGATTTAAAGACATCAGTGGGTCATTTTTAATGAATCCATTGAATAATGACCTGATTGCACTCAAAAACGAGACTGCAATTGCCCGTTCTATTCGTAATATTGTATTAACTCAACCTGGTGAGAGACCTTTTAATCCTGAATTTGGAAGCTTTGTCTCAGATTCTCTATTTGAGAACATGAGTGATGTTTCTGCAGATACAATTAGAGGTCAAATTAAAGAATCTATTAATCTGTATGAACCAAGAGTTGATTTAATTGATGTTAGAGTAAGTCCAAATTATTCTACGTTAGAATTTGACGTAACAGTAATTTATACAATCATAGGCATTAGTGCTTTACCGCAACAATTATCATTTGCATTACAGCAAACACGATAGATGACATTAGCAAATTTTTCAAATCTAGATTTCGACCAAATAAAACAAACAATTCGAGATTATATAAGATCGAATTCAAGTTTTACTGACTATGACTTTGAGGGGTCAAATCTTTCAGTCATTATCGATACGTTAGCTTATAACACATACATTACCTCATACAATGCTAACATGCTTAGCAATGAGGTTTTTATTGATAGTGCCACCTTAAGAGAGAATGTAGTTTCTCTTGCGAGGAACATTGGTTATGTGCCTAGATCAGTAACATCATCAAGAGCAAACATTAGTTTCTTTGTTGATATTACTGATCTTCCAATAAACAACGAGACAGCAGAAAATAAACCATTAAAATTAATTCTTCAGAAAGGAATTGTAGCAACTACAAATTCTTTTGGTACTGGAACATCATCGCAATCATATACGTTTGCAATTCCAGAGACTATTACTGTACCTATTGTCAATAACATTGCAGAATTTAATAACATTGAAGTTATTGAAGGAACTTACATTACAGAATCATTCACAGTTGATACACAGATCCCAAATCAAAAATTCACCTTATCCAACCCAAACATCGATACTTCTACTCTGAGTGTTTATGTAAGAGATAGTGAAGGATCTAGTGTAATTAGAAAATTCAATTTAACTAATACTATTTTTGATGTTGATTCAACATCTAGAGTATTTTACATTCAAGAAGTTGAGGATCAAAGATACGAACTTATTTTTGGTGATGGTGTTTTTGGTAAGAAATTAGATAATGGTAATGTTATTGAAGTTGCTTATAATGTAAGTTCAGGCGAACTTTCAAATGGCGCATCTAATTTTAACTTTGCTGGTAGAATTCTTGATGATAGAGATAGATTAATTACACAAAATTTCTCTCTTGTAACTACAGATTCTGCTTCTCGTGGCGGAAAACCAATAGAATCTGTAGAATTTGTAAGAAAGTATGCACCAAGAATCTATGCCGCTCAAAACAGAGCAGTTACTGCTTCTGACTATGAATCCTTGATTCCAATAATTTATCCTGAAGCAGAATCAGTTTCTGTTTATGGTGGAGAAGATTTAAATCCTCCAAAGTATGGTAGAGTTTTTATTTCCATTAAACCAATTAATGGACAATTTATTTCAAACCAAGTAAAAGATAACATCAAAGCAAGAATCAAAAAATACAATGTTGCAGGCATTGTTCCTGAAATAGTTGATCTCAAGTATCTTTACATTGAATACGATACAGTAATTTACTTTGATACAAATAGAGCAAATTCAAGATCTGAAGTTTTGAGTGTTGTTTCCGATAACATTACAAAATACTCTCGGTCATCAGAATTGAATGCTTATGGGTCTAGATTTAAATACAGTAAGTTTTTGAATCTAATTGATAGTAGTAGCGCAGCAATTACTTCAAACATTACTAAAATAAGAATAAGAAGAGATTTGAAGGCAGAACTGAATAAGTTCTCTGAGTATGAAATTTGTTATGGCAATGCATTCCACTTACCAAATTGCAGCACTGGTTATAACATCAAGTCAAGTGCTTTCCAAATTGCAGGAGTGAATGGAAATGTGTATGTAACAGATTTTCCTATCGATAGTAAAACTGGGAAAATTGCAATTTTCAAAATTGAAAACGGTTCTCCAGTAATTGTAAAAAATAACGCTGGATCTATTGATTATGAGAAAGGAGAGATAAAATTAAGTATATTAAATATAACAGGAACACAAAAGACTAAAGGTGGTTTTGACATTATTGAAATTTCTGTAACTCCAAAATCTAATGATGTGATTGGATTGCAGGATTTATATTTGCAACTAGATATTAGTAACAGTGACTTAAATATTGTAGAAGATAACATTTCTTCTGGTAATGATGTTTCTGGTACAAATTACAGTGTAACGTCAAGTTATTCAAACGGTTCTTTAATTAGAAAATAAGATAAAATGTTAGAAAAAAGAGTTAAAATTTCTTCCATACTGAACAATCAGTTACCAGAATTTGTTAGATCAGAATTTCCTCAATTATCGGAATTCTTATCCCAGTACTATAAGTCATTGGAATCTGGGGGTAATCCCTATGATTTAATGAATAACATTGATCAGTATGTTAAAGTTGATAATATTGCAAATTTAATTAACTCTACTACATTATCTTCTAATGTTGAATTTTTTGATACTACTATTACTGTAGAATCCACTGCAGGATTTGCTGATAGTTATGGTCTCATTCAAATCGACAATGAAATCATTTCTTATGAAAGTAAAACTGCAACAACTTTTGAAAATTGCTACAGAGGATTTTCTGGAGTAACTTCGTATAATACCAATACATCAACTGACGAATTAACATTTTCAGAGTCTGAAACCGCAGAGCATACTTCAGGTTCCACCGTAATCAATTTAAATACTGTTTTATTATCCGAATTTTTCACAAAAGTAAAAACTCAAATTACTCCTGGATTCGAAAACAGATCATTTTTTGATGATTTGAATAAGAGAACTTTTGTAAAGCAGTCTAATAACTTTTATAGTTCTAAAGGAACCAAAGAATCGTTTAGAATTCTATTTGGTGCATTATACGGCAAACCTTCTGAAATAATTCTACCAAAAGATTATCTATTAGAACCTTCTGCATCTTCATATAGGGTAACAAAAGATTTTGTTGTTGAAAAAATTCAAGGCGATCCTTTAGATTTAGAGAATAGAACTCTCTATAATTTGGATGGTTCTAGTGGAACTGTAACATCAGTACAGGAAATTGAGATTTCTAATCTTTTTAGAGATAGTGTATTTCTTGATGATACATCAGAATTTTCTTCTGAAGCACTTACAAAGTCTTATTATCTTATTGGCATAGACTTTGATTATGATAAAGACATTGATGCCAGAGGAACAACCACAGGAAATTTCTCTATTCATCCAAAAACTAGATTAGTTTCTAGAGCATTTTCTGGAGATACTTATCTGGATGTAGATTCCACATTAGGATTTCCAAGTAGCGGTTCTCTTTTGGTCAATCAACCAAATGGTTCTGTTGTAAACATTACTTATCAATCAAAAACAATAAATCAGTTTCTTGGTTGTGATGGAATAAATCAAACAATAAATCCCAGAGAAGAGATAAAAGACACTTCATACTCTTTTGCTTTTGATGGAGATGATGAAATTAGAGTAAGGATTACTGGTGTAATTTCTGAATTAGATTATGATGATAGCAAAAACTTAAAAACTGGAGATGTTATAAAATCATCCACTTTAGGTAAGAGTGACTTAAATTCTCCGAAGTTTGATAGCTGGATTTATAATGTATCTTCTAGTTATGAGATTGAGAGCATTGTTGCATTAGAAGATACATCAGATAATACTTATCGTGTTAGAACTTATGATAAAAATGATTTCAACATTGGCGACAGATTTGAATTAACCAATTCAAATGCATCTGGAATTATTCAAGCAGTAAACAATGAGAATACTGTAGTTATTAGGGGTCAAGGAGAGATACAAAAAGATTCTTCTGATAACTTCATTTTCACTTCTATTCGCAAATTAATTTCTAAACCAGAAATTGTAAATTATCCAGAATTGTCTATCTACAATTCAAATGTTTCGAATACTTATTATGATAGAACTGATGGATCTGTATATGTAACATCACCTTCATTGCCAAATTATAATGATACTAAAATTAGAATTACTGATCTGAGTGTCTCTGTATCTTCATTTGGAACTGATGATGAAAATAAAAAAACGATTATAAACTTAAATGTATCTGCATCACACTCATTTTTGACTGGTGATTTGGTTATACTAAAAGCAACTAATGGGCAAGAGATTGGTTATGTAAAGAGAATTGATGAGAAAACAATAAAAATTGCAAAAAATAAAGAATTAATTATTTCAGATACCTTTTTAGATTTTTCAAATTATACTTCTACTGGAGCAAAAGTCGAATTCTTCAGATTCAATGAATTAAATCAAGATACTAATTCTTATGAATCAAAATTATTGCAACCACAAAAGTTAATTAGAAAATTACAATCTCCAGTAAATACCAAAGAAATTTCTGAGACAAAATCAGGAGCTATTGGTATTTTCATTAATGGCGTAGAGATTCAAAATTATAAATCTGAAGATTATCTATACTATGGTGAAATAAAGTCTATAGATGTAACTTCTGGTGGTCTTGGGTATGATGTAATTAATCCACCAGAAGTAAGTATTGATTCTTCTTCCGGTTCTGGGGCAGTTGTTACTGCTTCTGTATCTGGTTCGTTGGAAAGAATTGATGTTATAGATTCTGGATTCAATTACTTAGAAACTCCAAAGGTAATTATTGAAGGTGGTAATGGATCTGGAGCTAGCGCAGAAGCAAATTTAATACAATATGATTATTCTAAATCAGTAATTGTTAATACGCAATCTCTTAGTGGAAATCAAATTACTTTTGAAGATGCTCATAATTTTTCCGACTTAGAAGAAGTGATTTATGATCCAGGACAAAATAATGTAATTTCTGGATTATCCACGAACTCAACTTATTACGTTAAAGTAGTAGGAATTAACACGATAAAATTATATAATACAGAAGAAAGTTTTTCAAATGATGATTTTATTTCTATCGCAGCTTCTGGGGATTTAGGAAGTCAAACCTTCAAATCTAAACTGAAAAAAAGAAAAGTATCTTCTATCAATGTTGTAAGTGGTGGTTCTGGATATACTAATAAAAAATTAATTGCTTTTTCATCAAAATCTGGAATTAACACTGCATCTGATACAATCACTATAAAAAATCATGGATTTGAGTATAGAGAAAAAGTTGTTTATACATCAAATGAAACTTCTATTGGTGGATTAACTACAAATACAACATATTTTGTAAATCCACTCGATAAAGATACATTTAGACTTTATGAAATTTCCTCTAGTGGTAACGAAGATTTTCTTTTAGAATCGGATCAATATGTAGATTTAACTTCTACTGGTGGGGAAGAACACATTTTCAATTATCCTCCAATAACAGTTAAAGTCATTGGAGATCTTCAAATTCCAACATCAAATACATCATCAACAAATTTCGAATGTGAAATTCAACCCATTTTCAGAGGAGAAGTAAAATCATTATTTGTGGAAGATGGTGGATCACAATATGGAAATCAAGAAATTATTAATTATAGAGAGCAACCGAACATATTATTAAAATCTGGTAAAAATGGTGATGTTGGAGTAACTATTGAAAATGGAAGAATAACATCTGCGTTTGTTTTGGATCCTGGCATTGAATATAACTCACCTCCTACTTTAGTTGTTAATGGTGAAGGAAGAGGTGCAGTTTTAGTTCCAGTTATTCAATCTGGGCAAATTGTTGATGTAATTGTATCTTCTAGTGGAGTGGGATATAATAAAAATACTACCTCTGTAGATGTTTTATCCGCTGGAGAAGAAGCAAAGTTATTCACCAACATTCAATCTTGGAATATTCTAGCACCTAAAAGATATCCTTCACTTCTCAGTATATTCAATACTGCAAAGAACGGCGATGATGGTTATTTAATTGCTGGAAGTAGAGGAGGTCTTCAATATACACATTTTTATGCTAGTAGACCTTTAAGATCTCAACTTTTAAGTACTTATTTTGTTAATGGTGTTAAGTCATTCACATCAGATATTTTATCGGATGATCTTCAGGAAGGTAATGTTCTTTCTCATTCTGGGATAATTGGATGGGCATATGATGGAAATCCAATTTATGGACCATATGCATATGCAAATACTGATGGAACTGGTGGAATAAAATTAATGACCTCGGGTTATAGATTGAATACTTCTACTAGTTCAAATAGACCTTCTGCTTCTGAATTTGGACTTGCATTTAACAATGGTCTATTTTTAGAAGATTATGTATTTGACAATTCTGGAGATCTTGATGTTCATAATGGAAGATTTTGTATAACGCCAGAATTTCCTAATGGTGTATATGCTTACTTTACATCATTCGAATCTGATTTAAATGATGATGGAGATAGAGTACCTTCTTTCCCATATTTGATTGGTAATAGTTATAAATCATTCCCAATTGACTTTAACTATGATTTTACTTCAAATCAAGATCAACTTGACATAAACACTCAAAATTGGTTGAGAAATACGAAACCATATAATGAAGATAAAGAAAGAAGTACTTATGACTATTTCTTGAATTCTTCAAATTTAACTATTGATTCTGAAGTTAAATCTACAACTTCTGGTAAAATTGAAGATTTAATAGTAAAAATTTCTGGTGATGGGTATAAAGTTGGCGATTCTATAATTGCTAATGATAAAAATGACAAAATTGGAGAAGTATCTAAAATTTTAGGAAAAACTGTTGAAAGTATAGGTATTTCAACAATCATTTCTATTCAGAATGTAGAGTTCTATAAAGAGAATTCTTCTTATGTTGGATATTCATCTTCTCCTCATAATTTTGTAGATAAAACTAATGTTAATGTATTTTCTCCTTTAGAATCTCCACAATATCTTTTAGCAAATGTAGACGAAAAAACTTTTAGATTATTTTCAGGAATTTCTTCAATTACCGATACTGGAATTTCAACTTTCCTTTATGTTTCTGGAAATTTTTCTGAAGTTAGAGAAAATGACATTTATAAAATTGGAAATGAAGAAATAAAGATTCTCTCTATAGATTCAGTATCTTCTAGATTTAGAGTTCTCAGGGCACAAAATGGAACCAGTGGATTATCTTCATATTCTTCAGGTTCTATTCTTACAGAAAAACCTAGAAGAATTAAATTGAACTATAAAGTATCAAATACTTATAGTTCTGAGGTAAATAAAGAAATTTATTTCAATCCTTCAGAATCTGTGGGAATCGGTACTTCATTTGGTGTCGGAATAACATCTACGCTTTATTTTTCAAATCCAGGAGTAGGTGACACAACAGTAACAATTCCGACTAGAGCAATTTATCTTCCAAATCATGGATTGGAAAGTGGAGATTTGCTCTCATACACTACAAATGAAGGAGATTCTATTGAAGTATTAGAATATGGTTCTATTGTTTCTACTGGATTAACGTCATTTAACTCTCTTTACGCTACAAAATTTACTAATGACACTATTGGTTTATCTACACTTCCTGTAGGATTGAATTCTTTGGGTAACTATACTGGAATAGGTTCTACTCCAGCAAACTTACTTTTCTTTACTGGAATAGGAACTAATACATACCATAGTTTTAAAACTTCAAAGGATAATGTACTGACGGCAAAACTTTTGAAAAATATTGTCAATGTTTCAGTTGCAGAATCTCATGGTTTGTCTTTATTGTCTACTGTTGATGTAGAAGTTATACCTAAAAATACAAAGACAGTAGTAGTAAAATATAATGATACTAATAGAAGATTTGTAATAGATCCGCTAAATGTTTCTTCTACAGATTTGCAAGATAATACATTAGTAATTAGTAATCATCAATTAAGTTTTGGAGAAAAGGTTTTATTTGAAAAGACTAGTGGATTTGATGGATTGGTGAATGAAAAACTTTACTATGTAACACCCGTGGATTCGAGTTCATTTAAACTTTCCACAAATTCTTACAATCTGAATAATAAAGTTTATGTAGATATTACATCTACTGGTACTGGAGGAGCAATTTCAAAAATTAATCCTGAAATAAATGTAGCAGAGTATCAAAAATTAAAATTTGACTTATCCGATAGTAGTCTTTCCTATTCTACAGGAGGTTCTTCTTTAGAGGAAGCATTTGAACTAGAACTTTTCTTTGATGAGAATTTCTTAGATAAAATTTATCCTTCCAATAATGAAAGTTATAAAATAACAACTAATGGAAAAGTTGGAGTGGATGCTGATGCTAATTTAACATTAGAAATAAATTCAGATACCAAGAAAAAATTATTTTACAAACTAACTCCACTTTTAACGGGAACAAATACTATTAAAAAGGAATTAATTGTTGATAATGATCAAATTAACTTTAGTGCGATTAATTTAGTAGCAAGTAAATTTAATGGAACTTACAAAGTTACTGATGTAGTTGGTATTAATACATTCTCTTATGAATTGAGGAATTATCCTGAGAAAGAATCTTATAATTCTTCAGAAGCAACTTTTAAATATTCAACAACAAATACCACTTTGACTGGACCAATTTCTGAAGTAGTATTGAAAAATAAAAACTTCGAATTTTCTTCAATACCAGAGATTTCTATACAAAGTGATTCTGGAAAGGATGGATATGTTTATGCATCTTCAGGTTCTATTGGTAAAATCAAAACTTACTATTTTGATTCCATAGGTTTCAATTATTCAATAGATTCTACTATTAATCCTTCAGCAAAAATTCCAACTGTATTGGAATTAGATTCTTTGTCAATTTTTGATAAGGTAGAAGTTTTAACAAAAGGATTTTCCTATATTACCGATACTGATTTAGTAGTAATTGATGGATTGACAAAAAAAGTTGTTAATGACGTTAAGTTGGAGTATTTACCAAGTGAAGGTAAAGTATCCATATTAAAAAATACTGCAGGAATAAATCAAGTTCAACCTAGATTAGTACCGATTTCTAACTCAAATGGATTAAAAATTTCGAACATAACTTATGATTCCGTATTAAAAACTGTAACAGTTACACTAGAAACACAATTTAGTTCTTTTGATGATTTTCCTTTTGAAGTTGGGAATAAAGTTTTTATTGAAGGTGTTGCAATTAATGAACCAGAAATAGGAGTAGATGCAAAATCTTATAATTCATCAGAATTTGATTACAATCTTTTTGAAATTACAGAAATTGATCCAAATATTGGCGGTATTAATGCAAACTTTACTTATAGTGTATCGGACTTTATTGAAACAGACCAAATCTTAGGAATTTTTAATTCTGATTTATCTAATGCTCAGGCAATACCAGAATCATATTTTCCAACTTTTAATTCTATACTCAAGCAATCTAATTTTATTGAAAGTGAAAGAATCATTTCAAACAACTCTACAGGAATTGTTCAAACTTGGAATTTCCAACCAGGTGTTCTTATAGTTGCTTCTTCGGATAAATTTGAAATTGGTGCTACTTTAATTGGTGAAACAAGTGGAACTAAGTCTGTTATTAAAAACTTAATAGAGTCAAATGGTTACTATAAAATTTCCGATTCTTCAGATAGAAGAAAGGGGTGGAAATTCGAGAAAGGATTTTTAAATGACACTTTCCAAAGAATACATGATAACGATTACTATCAGTATTTTTCATATGTTGTTAAATCAGAAATTCCTTTAGAAACCTGGAATGACCCAGTTTCTTCTTTGAATCATACCGCCGGATTTAAGAAGTTCTCTACTTTAGAAATTCCATCATCTCCTGATGTTAATAGTGGAATCTCTACGGATCAAAATTTTGGATCTATAGGAGCGATTCAGAATTTAGATTCTGTTATTGATTTGGATTGCGTATTCAATTTTGATTTAGCTAGAGAAAACTTATTTACAATTGGAGATTTAACCACATCAAATCAAATTATCTTTAATTCCAGATCAATTCAAGATTATAAAGAATCTTCTGGAAATAGAGTTCTTGATATTGATGATATTTCAGAGTTTTTCAATAGTAACCCAAGATCTGAACCATTTACAGTGGTTAACAAAAAACCCTTTACTGACGTTCGTTATGTGAAGTATTTTGTTTCTGTAAGAGATCAGTTATTTTCTGATGAATCTATGTTCAACATAGTTTCTGTAATTCATGATGATTTATTTGTTTATGCAAATCAATATGCAAAAGTATATTCTAAAGATGACTTAGGTTATTTTGATGCTAGAATTGTTTCGGAAAACTTAGAATTGCTTTTCTATCCAGATAATTTTACTATCAATAATTATAACTTGAACGTATGTAGTTTTAATTTGGATGAAACTATTTCTGGAATTGGAACATTATCTTTAGGTGATGTAGTATCACTAAACACCCATAAGACAACTTTACCACAAGGAACATCAGGAATTTCTACAATTGTTTCTGTTGGAAGCACTTATAGAGCATTGAAACTTCACACTTTAATTTGTGATACTGATAATAGGGAATATGAATCCGTAGAGATGAATATTATTCATGATGATACTAATGTATATATCACAGATTATGCAAGTTTGGAGACAAATTTCTCATCTTCGTATGGAACTGGAATAGGAACATTTGATGCTTCTATTTCGGGTTCAGATCTGATAGTTTCATTTACACCAAATGTATCTACTGCTTCCACATATACAATAAATTCATTGTCTATTGGAATTGCAAATACATCTGCAACTGGAGTGGCAACAAATGCAATGTTACAAAATTACATTGAATCCGAATACATTGCAATCTCTTCTTCACCATCTCCATCTACAGTAGCAATTTCTTCTTTTGCTGGAAGTAATTACAATTCAGCATACTACGCAGTTTCTATTGAAGATTCTACAAATAATCAATACCAATTTAGTGAAGTTGTATCTCTATTCAACCCAACTTTAGATACATCCGATCAAGTAGAGTATGGTATTGTAAATACTGGTTCTAATTTGGGAATTTTATCAACTGGAACTATTGGTTCTGGTGCATCTGAAAAAGTTGTATTGTTCTTTACTCCAGATGCTGACATTGATTATGAAATAAGGTTGTTTAAGTTTGTTTTTGGAAATGCTCAGCAATATGATTTTATTGGAATTGAATCGGGCAAAACCGAAATTGAGCAGGATTTTGGATTATATACTGGAACTCTTAATGATGTTAAGAAGTCTTTTAATCTTACTCATCAAGATAATCCAATCTTCAAAAAAATCTTTGACGGGTCAAGCACAGATTATATTGATTTGGATGAAGATACTTTCTCAGTTCCAAATCACTTCTTTGCTACTGGAGAAGAGGTTGTATATAATCAGGGAGGAGAATTCGGTTCTCCAGTAGGAATAGCAACAACAACTATTCCTGGAATAGGTTCTACTGACATTCTTCCACCATCAGTTTATGTTGTCAAGATTAATGATTTAAGTATTAGAGTTTCTGGTTCTGCAACTGATGCATTAACCGTTCCTCCTGTTTACTTAGACATTACAAATACTGGAGTCGGAACAGATCATCAGTTTAATTCACTTAAGCAAAACACTAAATCATTAGTTTCTATCGATAATGTAATTCAATCTCCAGTAGTGTCTACTGCAAAAACTGCATTGCTTACAGCAGATGTAACAACTATTAATAACATTGTTCCTGTAGATAATGCATTAGAGTTGAATAGTGGAGATTATTTGAAGATCAATGATGAGATTGTCCAAATAAATGTTGTAAACTATCAAAACATTACAAATAATCTTTTAGTTACAAGAAATCAATTTGGAACAGTAGTTGACAATCATTTATTTGGAACTATTATTAGAAAAGTTCAGGCAAATTATAACATTGTAGATAATACAATTTATTTTGCAGAGGCACCTAAGGGAGAAGTTCCTAATGAAAACCCATCTGACCCAGAAGAAGTTGATTACAATACTATAAAAACTTCTTCAACATTTAGTGGGAGAATTTTCCTAAAGTCAGGAGTGGAAGGAACTGGAATAACTCCTTACAGCAATAACTACATCTTTGATTCTGTTTCCGATCAATTCAATGGCATTAATGATACCTTTACTATTCAGTCTGATGGACAAGATGTTGTGGGAATTTCTACTAATAATGGAGTTACTTTAATTGGAAGTGTTCTTCAGCAACCTGCTAGAGACAGTGTTATTCCAATTCAAGGTTCTTATGACCTTGTAGAGTCTGCAGGAATAACCTCTATAACCTTCACAGGAGACCCTGTACAAGCAAGTTATGATGTTAATACATCTAGCATACCCAGAGGTGGTATTATTGTTTCTGTTGGTTCTTCTGCCGGATTTGGATATCAACCATTAGTTTCTGCTGGTGGCACTGCCATTATTTCTGGTCTTGGAACAGTTTCTTCTGTAAGTATTGGAAATAGTGGATCTGGTTACAGAGCAGGAATTCAAACAGTAAATGTTGGTGTTACTACTGAAATTTCTGAAATTCCCACTGTTCAGTTTATTGGAACTGCCGTCGTCAACAATGGTAATGTTATTTCTGTAGACATTACAGAAAGTGTAGGTGGTTTCATAGCATCTATGCCTCCAACAGTAGTGTTTGATGCTCCATTAGCATACTCAAATATACCTCTGATTTATAGTTCATCTACTCCACAAGCAGGCATTGGTACACAGGCAACTATCGACATTCAAGTAAGTTTGGATAGTAGTGTTCTCAACTTCGAAATACAAAATTATGGGTATTCATACAAAAAAGATGACATTCTTACTGTTCCTATTAATGGACTAGAAGGAATTCCAACAGATTCTTCATTATCATTCCAAGAATTCCAAATCTCTATTGAAGAAACATATGAAGATGAAATTGCTTCTTGGCATTTTGGTAAGATAATTTCTATTGACCCGATTGATGATTTGATTAATGGCAATAGAAGGTTCTTCCCTCTTAAAATTGATGGGAAACAAACTTCATTCGAAGCAAAACCAGGATCCAATCTAAATCTTGCAAACAACTTTATTATTACTATCAATGACATTCTTCAAGTTCCAGGTGAATCTTACATCTTCAATGGAGGTAGTGTAATTGAGTTCATAGAAGCACCTCAATCTTTTGATGATAGAACATCAAAACTGACTAATGTAACTACTTCTAAGATTTTATTCTATGAAGGTACTAATGAGATTGATGTTAGAGATGTTGATATTTTAGAAACTGTGAAAGTTGGCGATACCCTTAGATTGGATTCTGATGATCAAAATTTAAAAGAAAAATCTAGAGTTGTCAATGAAATTATTTCATCAGATGCTGTTAGAACTAATGTTTATTCTGGTAGGGGAATTTCAGATGATGAAAATCTTCTCAGAAATGCAATTTGGTGTAAGCAAAGAAACGATTTATTCTTGTCTTCAGCATCATTTGTTGGATCTGCAAGTTCTTCTAGAGGATTCTTAGTTTCTAAGGCAAGATCTTCTTTATCACCAAGTATAAACCCTTCTGCATACTTGATAAAAGATCTTTCTGTTTCCGATAATGTATTGTTTGTCGATAACTTAAAGACTTTCTTTGATAGTTTTGATGAACTTGGTGCAATTGATGACTCCTTTAAAACCATTAAAATCTTCAATCAAGATAATTTGGTTTCGTGTGCAGCTACTGCTGTAGTATCTTCGGCAGGAACGATAACTTCTATAGAAATCAATGAAGGTGGTATTGGTTACAGTACAACACCTTCAGTTACAATTTCATCTCCAGTTGGAGTTGGAACAACTGCTACTGCTACTGCAACATTATCTGGTTCTTCAGTTTCTGGAATAAGTCTTACAAATTCTGGTTCTGGTTATACATCATCTACACCACCATCAGTCCTTGTAGAGTTCCCAGAAAGAACTTTTGAAACTATTGATAAAGTGGAGTATGAAGGAGACTTTGGTATTGTTACTGGAATTGCAACTACTTCTATTGTTGGAGTAAATACTGGAATAATCTTTGATTTGTTTATCCCAGAAAACTCATTTATTAGAGATTCTGAAATAACGGGTTCTGCATCTACTTCTATAAGTGGGATTCAGACTGGATACTACTTCACTATTAGAAATAGTAATGTTGGTTATGGATTAACTTCACTCGATGAAAATGATGAAATTATTGGAGTTGGATCTACATTCATAGATAATGTTTATAGAGTATCACAAGTTTCTATTGCACAAACTACAGTTACTGGAGTAGGAACTACATCTATTGCACAAGTAGTTGTAAGCGTATCTGATTACAATGGTCTAGTAAGTTTGGGACAAACATATTATTATGGTGATTACAGTTGGGGTAGAATTAGCAATTTGATTAGACCTGATGCAAAACAATTTGATGTTTATCAAAACGGAATTTCTGGAATTGAAACATCTCCAATTGTTCAGAGATATAAACCATTAAAGAATGATCTTTATTTCTCATAAATAAATAAAAAATCTACAAAAATGTCGGCAATTATAACTGATCAATTAAGAATATTGAATGCTAGTAACTTTGTGTCTAAAGTTACTGATCAGACTGAAAATTCTTATTATGCTTTTATTGGATTGCCAAATGCTACTGAATATGCTTCAGATTGGGACGTTGCTCCACCAGCACCTAAAGATTCTTTCGACCAAGAGAATGATTATTGGGATAGTATGATAGGATTGTCAAAAATTCTACCAGAAGATACATCTCAGGTTGTTAAAAAGAATGAATGGGAGTCTGGAACGATTTATGACATGTATCGCCATGACATTACTTCTTCAAATATTTCTCCCCAATCTGGAGCAACAAGTCTTTATTCTTCAAATTATTATGTGATTAATGAAGATTTGAATGTTTATATTTGTCTTGATAATGGAGCATCTCCAGAAAATGATTTCAAAGGTAATCAGTCTTTAGATCAACCTACTTTTGTTGCATTAGAACCAAGAAAAGCAGGTAATAGTGGTGATGGATATGTTTGGAAATATCTTTATACAATTAAACCAAAAGATTTGGTGAAATTTGACACTGTATTTTACATGCCTACTCCCAAAAATTGGGCAACAAATACAGATACTCAAGCAGTTAGAAATCATGCCACATCTAGTGGACAATTGAAAATTGTAAAAATAAAAAATAGAGGTGTTGGAGTAAACTTCACTTCTGGAAACACTATTACTGATGTTCCAATTAAAGGTGATGGAACTGGTGCTTTTGCTACTGTTATTTTAAATAGTGACCAAAAAGTAGAAACAGTTGTTATTTCAAAAGGAGGTTCTGGTTATACTTTTGGTACTCTTGATTTGGAATCAAGAGGAGTTACTATTCAAGATACTTCACCAGTATTTGATGTAATTATTCCTCCCAAAGGTGGGCATGGTTTTGATGTTTACAATGAACTCGGAGCATCAAATGTCCTCCTCTACACTAGAATTGAAAATAGCACAGAAAATCCAGACTTTATTGTAGGGAATCAAATTTCTAGATTTGGCATTGTTGAAAATCCTCTACAGTATGGTTCGACTGAAATTTTAACTGATACTACAGTTAGTTCTTTATATGCATTAAAATTAAAGTCTTTGAATACACAATCTACAGATTTTTATAAAGAGGTAAGTATTGAAGCAGATTCATTCTTTACTCAAACATTAGATACTAATGTAACTGCAGTCGGTAGAGTCATTTCTTATGATAAGAATACTGGAGTTTTGAAGTATTGGCAAGATAGAAGACTTGTTGGATTTAATACTGATGGAAGTAGAAATTCTTCCCCTTCTTATGGATTCAATCTGGAAAGATTTACTGCTACTCCAACTTCAAATGGAAGTGTCGAAATAAACTTTGATAACGGTGTAGATTTGCAGATCAATACCAATTTCGATGGTTCAACTGAGACAATAAATAATAATACATATCAATTGGGACAATCTTTTATTAAAGGGGTTTCCAATCCAGAAGTTGAGAAGCATTCTGGAAACATAATTTATGTTGATAATAGACCTTCTATAACTAGATCATCAAACCAAAAAGAAGATATTAAAGTAATTTTGCAATTCTAAGGAAGCATGTCACAGGAAACTAATCTCAACGTCTCACCTTATTTTGACGATTTTGATCCCCAGAAAGATTACTATAAAGTATTATTCAAGCCAGGGTATCCTGTCCAAGCTAGAGAATTAAACACTTTACAGTCGATTGCTCAGAATCAAACTGAGCAATTTGGTAAGCATATCTTTAAAGAAGGGTCTGTAGTAATACCTGGACAGTTAAAGTATGAAAATCCGTTATATGCTGTTCAAATTGAATCGGAATTTAATGGTATTCCAATATCTTCTTACTTCAATGATCTTAAGGGAGTAAAAATAAAAGGTTTTACTAGTGGAGTTAGTGCAGAAGTAGTACTTTTATTGACTAATTCTGATTCCGAAAGAGGTAATTATACTTTATATGTAAAATACCTTGGTAGTGGTGGTGATAATTTTGATACTAAAACTTTTTTAAGTTCTGAGACTTTAATTTTAGAATCTGATGTTTCTTTTGGTTCCAATAGTTTTCTTCAAACAGGTGAGGGTTTTGCTAACACTATTTCAGAAAATGCTGTAACTGAAGGAAGTGCTGTAAGTATTTCTGAAGGTGTCTATTTTGTTAGAGGAGTTTTTGCAAGGGTAAAATCTCAAACAATTATTTTGGATCAGTATGGAATCACTCCATCATATAAAGTTGGATTTGATGTTTTAGAAACTATTGTCAATTCTGATGAAGATGATACTTTATTTGACAATTCTAAAGGATTTTCTAACTTTGCTGCACCAGGAGCAGATAGATTCAAAATAGAACTTAAGTTATCAAAGAGAGAGATTGATGACTTAAATACCGATTCTTTTGTAGAAATACTAAGAGTAGAAAATGCTGCTCCACAGTTTTTTGATGAAGATCCTCAATATAATTTAATTAGAGATGAATTAGCAAGAAGAACTTATGATGAATCTGGAGACTATTTTGTAAAACCCTTTACGGTCAATGTTAGAGATAGTCTCAATGACAGAGTATTAAATAGAGGAATTTATTTTGAAGGTCAAACTACTTCAGAAGGAAATATTCCATCTGAAGATTCAATGGTCTATCAGATTGGTCCAGGAAAGGCATATGTTAGAGGATATGATGTTGAGACTATTTCTCCAACTTTAATAGACGTAAAAAAAGCAAGAACAACTGAAAAATCTCCACAGATTAATCTAAACTACAATTCTGGCACTTTAGCGATTTTAAATAATGGTACTGGTGCTCCATCAATAGGACTTGGAACTGATTCTGTTGTCTATCTTCAAGATGAGCGTAAGGGTTCTGATTCTAACGTAGCAGCTGGTACTACTATTGGCGTTGCAAGAGTTTATGATTTTGTTCCTGAGAGTGATTATGTAGATCAAACAAGCAGATTGCAGTTACGTCTTTTTGACATTAGAACATATACTACTGTTGGATTGACCACTTCAATTCCTGGAGGATTATCATTACCAGCATTTATTAGAGGTAAAAATAGTAATGCTACTGGATTTCTCAAAACTGCTTTGGGGCCTTCAGATACAGAAATGACTCTCTATGAAACCACAGGTAATTTCTTAGAGAATGAGCAGATAGTTATTAATGGTATTGATAATGGTAGATTAATCAATTCGGTGACTGATTACTCAGTTTCTGACATTAAATCAGTTTATGCAACAAATTCTGTTGGACTATCGACATTTAATGCAGACTTAGTTCTTTCGAAGAAATCATATATTGCAAAACCAGGAACAACTTTCAAAGTAGATAATGGTGTTGTCTCTGCTGGACTAGACACTAAGTTTACTAATATAGTAAAAGTAGGTGATATAGTTTCGTATGCTAGCACTGAATTTACTGGAGATCCTATTTACAATAGAGTAACTGATGTAGGCATTGCAGGAACAAACTTTACAATTTCTTCAATTACTGATGTATCTGGAGTTTGTAATGGTACTCTTCCTTCTGGATCTTTTGAAGTAACTAATATTCTTAAGTATCAACCAAGTCTAAAATCTCGAAACAATTCACTTTTAACAAAATTAAATCATGAGAATGTCTCTGAAATCAGTTTAAATGAGACTGAAATTATTCAGAGAAGAACTTTTAATGTTGCAAGTTTTACTGGTTCTTCTTTTAGTATTACTATAGATGCAGATGATGTCGATTTATTCTTCGAATCTTTTGATGAAGATAGATATTTAATTTCTTATGAGGATGGGACTACAGAATTGATGAGAGCAGATAAGTTCTTATTATCTCTCGATGGAAAAACTGTAACTTTCAATGGTTTATCGAAGGCGAGTGGAAGTAACGCTGAAGTCATCGCTACAGTTAAAAACATAAAACCAAGTTCAAAAAATAAAAAATTAAACAAAGTTGGTAAAATAACTATTGAAAATTCATCATCAGTTGCTTCTGGTATTGGAACAACAACTCTAAATGATGGATTATCTTATAGTAATGTATATGGAACTAGAGTACAAGATAAAGAAATTAGTTTAAATGTACCTGATGTTGTTAGGGTTTTAGCAGTTTATGAATCCAATGATACTTCTAATCCCACTCTTCCCCAATTGCAATTAACTGGATCCTCTGGAAATTCTAACTATATCGTTGGCGAGCACATAGAAGGAAAAACTTCAGGTGCTGTTGCACTGGTGACTTCTAAGGTTGGTGTAGATAAGTTAGAATACGTTTATTTAAATACCAGTCAATTTTCTTTAGGAGAAGTCATTTTTGGAAAAGATTCCAAAGAAGAATCATTACTATCTTTAAAAATACTTTCAGATAAAAACATTACTCAAAACTTTGATTTTGATAATGGACAAAGAGATACATTCTATGATTTCTCAAGAATTCTCAGGAGACAAGGTGTAGAATCTCCAAAGAAGAAACTGACAGTTGTATTCCAAAATTACACTATTGACTCTTCAGATACTGGAGAATTTATTACTGCAAATAGTTATTCGCAAGAAAACTTTAAGCACGATGTAGGTTTCTATCAAGGTTCAAGATTAACTGATTTTGTTGACATAAGACCAAGAGTTGCTCCATATACATTAACAAATAAGTCTCCATTTGAATTCGATTCGAGAAATTTTGCATCTGATGGGCAGTATTCTGAGTATATTTTAGTTCCTGATGAAAATATTCTTCTGGATTATGAGTATTATGTTGGTAGAATTGATACTATTTTCTTAAATCCCGATGGACAGTTCCAGATTCTTTCTGGAGAACCATCGGCAAATCCACAACCAGCAGAATCTATATCTACTGGATTGAGTATTGCTACGGTATTCATTCCCCCATATGTATTCAATACAAAGAACATAAATGTGCTGATGTCGGTGCATAAAAGATATAGAATGGAAGACATCTCATTATTGGAAGATAGAATTCATAGAGTAGAAAGATTTACCACTCTTTCTATGCTTGAGTCTAAAACTGAAAACTTTATGATTAGAGACGCAGAAACTGGATTGGACAGATTTAAGTGCGGATTCTTCGTAGATAATTTTAGCAATCATGCTTATCACGATTTAATTAATCCCAATTTTAAAGCAGCAATTGACACATCATCAAATGCATTAAGACCAAGACATTATACAACTTCATTAGATCTTCAATTAGGTTCAGAAGTCATTGAGGGATTTACTAGCACATTTACACCAAATGCAGATTCTAGTTTTGTATCTGATTTAGGATCTGTAAATGTTAGAAAGACTGGTGATTTGGTTACTCTAAACTATGATTCTGTTCTTTACTTTGAACAACCATACGGAACTAAAACTGAAAGCGTTACTCCATTCTTAGTTAGGTACTGGCAAGGAAGTATTCAACTTAATCCTCCAGTTGATGTTTGGTTTGATGAAGTTGCTAGAGAAACAAATGCTACTCAAGAAGTCGTTAATCGCGTTGAGAGAGAAGATGAAAACATAACCGTTGTTAATAATGTAACTGTAGACAATGAAGTTTTCGTTGGTGCAGGTGAAGTTCAACCTGTTCCTCAAACAGGAATTGCTCCTTTTGATTGGATTCAAAATGCAAGAGACATTGTTAATAACCTTTCCTCAACACTTTCCACCAAAAGAGCGAAACTGGGTGGATTACGTATAGTAGTTGACAATAATAAAAACTCATCTAATGTTAGAAGTTCTGGAGCAGGTGAAAGAAAGTCCGTCATTGGTACTGATATAATTCATTTAAATGTATGGAAATCTAGTGTCAAACAAGCAGATAGAGACCTAATCAATCAACTTCTTCCTCCAGATGCTGCTACTCAATTCTTAACTGCTATTGATACTAAAAATTGGAAAAGAAGAGCTGTTATAAACTTCATACCTTCAACTGGTGCTACTACTGTCACAGAAACTAACACTAGTGTAGAAACTACTACATCTACAGAAACAACTAGTGATGTATCAACTATTATAATTCCAGAAGAAATTATAACAGATACAAATACTGAAACATCAACTGAGAACTTTACTGAAGAAGTTAGATTCCTTAGAAGTAGAAACATTGAGTTTGATACTACTGGATTAAGACCAAGAACAAGATTTTATCCGTTCTTTGAGGGTATAGATGTAAGCAATTACGTTATTCCAAAATTATTAGAAATTGAGATGATTTCTGGTAGTTTTACTGTAGGAGAAACTGTAATTAGTGATCCAGTAAGAAACGTCTCTAAAGAAATTTCATTTAGATTATGCACTCCAAATCATAAGTCAGGTCCATTTGATGGAACTGGAGATGGAACTGTTTTTAAATTGAATCCTTATACTTTACAGTCATTTGAAAACTCATATACAGCATCATCTACACTTCTCAATGTAGATACAAGGTCTCTGGAATTACCAGAAGAAACTGAATATTATGGTTGGATTGAGGAAAATATGAGGTTAATTGGTAAAGATTCGGGTGCTGTAGCAGAAATTAAATCTACAAGATTAATCTCTGATAATAGTGGAAGACTTATTGGATCATTGTTTATCGTAAATCCAAATGTACCTGAAAATCCAAGATGGATTAATGGTGAAAATACTTTCACTCTTATTGATACTCCTTCTTTAAGCAATTTGAATCAAGTATTCAATGAATTTACACCAAATCAAAGAATTACTGAAAGTGGAGGTGAAGCAGAATTCACATCTGCGGGAACTATTAATATAACTCAAACAAATATTCTCACAACTAGAAACGTAACAGTTCTTAGTTCGTTCAATAGAAATACAACTACTATTACAAATACAACAACAAATACAACTACAACTACTGAAACTACTACAACCACAACTACTCCAGGAAGTGGTGGTGGTGGTCAGATTGCTGTTTGGGAAAACCACGATCCACTAGCACAGTCTTTCTATGTTAGAGATAATACTGGAATTTTCTTAACTGATGTTGAAGTATTCTTTGAAACTAAAGATGAGGAACTTCCTGTAACACTTCAAATTCGTCCAATGATTGCTGGTGTTCCTAGCAATGAAGTTGTTCCCTTCTCGGAAGTTACTCTTGATCCCGATCAAGTAGTTCTTTCTGCTGATGGTAGTGTTCCAACTAAGTTCACTTTCCCATCTCCAGTATATCTTCCTGGACCACAAAGTCTTGAAGTTCGTTCTGCACCAATTGCAAGTCAACAAAGTTCAGTATTCTCAGTAGTTCTTTTATCAGGAAGTCCTAATTATAGAGTATACATTGCAGAATTGGGACAAGATGACATCCAGACTGGGATAAAAATTTCTAAGCAACCAACATTGGGTAGTTTGTTTAAGTCTCAAAATGGTTCTACTTGGACTCCATCTCAATTGGAGGATATGAAGTACAGACTGTATAGAGCAGACTTTACTACTAATCCAGGTCTTGTCAAGTTCTTTAATCCAAAACTTGGCGTTGGAAATAAAAAAGTAACTGTAACTGGAACTAATCAATTCTTACCTCTTTCCAAGAAAATTATTGTTGGTTTAGGTTCCGATGGTTACGATGCATCTGGTCTTGTTGAAGGTGCTTCCTTAGTTCAAGGAACTGCAACTGGAAACTTAGTTGGTCTTGCTGGAAGTGTAACTACTTTATCAGTAATTAATACAGGAACTGGTTATACTAGTGGAACATTTACTGGTGTTGAATTGCAGACTGATACTGGAGATGGAACTGGTGCTATTGCTACTTTGGAAATAGATTCCTCAGGAATTGGAACGGCAACCATTACTAGTGGTGGATTAAACTACTTAGTTGGTGATGTTCTTTCTTTACCATCTAGAGAATTTGGACTTGATGTTGGATTTGGTGGAAAAGTTGGAGTTACTTCAATTTCCGCAATTAGTAATACATTAATCATTGATAACGTTCAAGGAGAATTTGAAGTTGGAATTAATTCAATTTTCTATACTAATGGGGGAGGAACAGACGTATCAACTGGAGCAACAATTTCTTCAATTATAAATGATCCTTATTACGATGGTCTTCACATGAAGATTAGTCACTTGAATCATGGAATGCATTCTTCAGAAAATTATGTGAAGATTGAAAAAGTAAGACCACTTCTTTCTGAAGTTAATAGTGCTCTTTCATCTGATATTACTAGTACAGACACTACATTGCCTTTAGATTCTGTATCTGGATTTGAAACTTTTGAAGGACAAACAGTTAGTGGAACTTATCCTGGATATGTAATTGTTGGGAATGAAGTGATGGAATATACATCTGTAAGTGGAAATACTCTTACAGTAAATCAAAGAGGAATTGATGGCACATTGGCAATTAGTTACTCTTCGGGAACAAGAGTTGCAAAGTATGAATTTAATGGAGTTTCTTTAAGAAGAATTAATAAAGTTCATAATTTTGCAGAAGTTGATCGTGTCAATCATCCCACTACACTTAATTCTTACTTTATTAAGATTGATAATTCGGATACAGATTTTGATAATAATGTGATTGGAAAGGATAGGTCTATTACATCCAAATTGTATTTTGCAGATACCGAAAGAACGGGAAGAACTGGATCTTATCTTTCTAATAACATTCAGTATGAATCAATTGTTCCAAATATTGCAAACATACTTCCTGGAAAGACATCACTTAAATCTAGAATAAGAACATTTAGTGGTACTAGTATTTCTGGCAGTGAAAAATCATTTGTTGATAATGGTTTCCAAAATCTCAATTTGAATGAAATTAATTACTTAGGAGCACCTTGTTTAATTTGTTCCCAAGAAAATGAAAGTAGATTTATTACCGAATCTCCAGGAAATCGTTCACTCTCCATCGAAGTTGATTTAAACACTACTGATTCTAGAGTGTCTCCAGTGATAGATACGGTTCAAACTAGCGTGGTCTTGACATCAAACCTCATCAACAGTCCAACTGGAGGAGTGAATGAAACTGCTAATTATAAGGACAATACTTTAGTTAGAAGTATTAATGATGATGACCATGCTTGCATTTATCTCTCAAAACCAGTTAGGTTGAAAATTCCAGCAAACTCAATTAAAGTTCTCTTGAAAGCATCACACATGAGAGATAATGACATTAGAGTTCTTTATCAACTTTATAGAGATGATGCTCCAGAATCTGCAATGAATTATGAATTGTTCCCTGGATTCTCCAACTATAGAATTGATGGTGATGGAATTAAGAGGGTAATTGATACTAGAGAAAGTGATGGAACTAATGATTCTAAAGTTATTTTTGGAGATGATCCCACTTTCAAAGATTATGAATATTCTGTGGATGATTTGCCCGAATTTAATGCTTTTGCAATTAAAATTGTAATGGCAAGTCAAAATCAAGCGTTAGTTCCTCAAGTTAAAGACTTGAGAGCAATCGCTACAATTAAACCTAAGTTGTAATTATGGATTACATTAAAGTAAAGGATAAAGACTATCTCATTAGAGAAGTTGACTCTAATGGGATAGTTAATACAGATTATGAAAACTATAAAAAGTATGTTGAGTCCTATAAACAAAAACTATCCGAAACTAAAAAAATAAAAGATCTTCAAGAAGAGGTTTCCTCAATGAAAGAAGATCTTAGTGAAATTAAATCTTTATTGAGGAGTATTGCAAATGAATCCAAATGAAATTGAATTGGATACAGTATCTAAATCTTTTGAATATGAGAAGATTTCTAGAGACATAGATAGTATAGAGGATTTAGATACTTTGAGAGATGTAGCAAAGTCTTATCTAAAATTATATTTCAAACAACAAGAAGTCGTATTTAAACTATAATGGCACAACCATCTACAAGACAAGAGTTAATAGATTACTGCCTAAGAAAACTGGGAGCACCAGTTTTAGAAATTAATGTTGCTCAAGAGCAAATTGAAGATCTTGTAGATGATGCCGTTCAATATTTCCAAGAAAGGCACTTTGATGGAGTATATCCTACCTTTTTAAAGTACCAAGTAACTCAAGATGATATTGATAGGGGAAGAGCAAAAGGTCTATCTGGTGTAGGCATTTCATCGGTTTCTGCTGTTGGGGCAGGAACTACATTTACTTATTACGAAAATAGCAATTATCTTCAAGTTCCAGATTCTGTAATTGGAGTAAATAAAATTTTTACCTATGATGGTTCAAATTCTATTTCAAGTGGAATGTTTAGTATTAAGTACCAATTATTCTTGAATGATATTTACTATTGGGGTTCTACAGAACTTTTAACTTATGCGATGACTAAGACATACTTGGAAGACATTGATTTCTTATTGAACACTCAAAAGCAAATAAGATTTAACAAGAGACAAGATAGATTATATTTAGATATTGATTGGTCAAGTGTATCAGTTGGAGATTATTTTGTAATTGATTGCTATAGAATGATGAATCCAAATGATTATTCTCAAGTATGGAATGATTCATTCCTTAAAAAGTATCTTACGTCATTAATTAAGCGTCAATGGGGTCAAAACTTAATTAAGTTCCAGGGAGTCAAACTTCCTGGTGGAGTAGAACTAAATGGAAGACAAATGTATGATGATGGTCAAAGGGAACTTGACATAATCATGGACCAAATGTCTTCTACTTATGAACTTCCACCCCTAGACATGATCGGATAAACAAATGCTAAATCCATTTTTTCTTCAGGGTTCAAGAGGAGAGCAGGGTCTTGTTCAGGATCTAATCAACGAACAGTTAAAAATTTATGGTGTAGAAGTCTACTATCTTCCTAGAAGATACGTGACTGAAAAAACTATAATGAAAGAAGTTGTTGAGTCAGAATTCAGAAATGCTTATCCAATTGAAGCTTATGTGGATAACTATGATGGATATGGTGGACAAGGAACTCTTCTCTCAAAATTTGGAATACAAGACATTGATGATTTAACTTTAATTATTTCTAAAGAGAGGTATGAAAATTATATTGGACCATTATCAAAAGATATACCAGACGCAAAACTTACTAGTAGACCAAAAGAAGGTGATTTAATTTATTTTCCACTAGGAGATAGATTATTTGAAATTAAGTATGTTGAGCATGAACAACCATTTTATCAACTTAAGAAAAACTATGTCTATGAGTTGAAGTGTGAACTTTACAGGTATCAAGACGAAGATATTGATACTGATGTGGAATTTATTGATGACAATACCGAAGATATTGGTTACATTCAGACACTGCAAATGATTGGTGCAGGTTCTACTGCAACCGCAATTACAGGTATAGTAAATGGTGGTGTTCAGTATGTAGATGTAACTAATAGAGGTAAGGACTACCTTAAAGTTCCTAGAGTGGCATTCTCAGCAGCTCCATCTGGAGGAACAACTGCTGTTGGTGTTGCAACTATGCTTGGTGGTCTTATTTCTTGCACCCCAGATGATAAGACTAAACTTATGGTTCAAGGTGTTGAACTTAGAAATGCAGGTTCTGGATACACTGTAGCACCTAAAGTGCTTTTCTTTACTGATGGGGAACCAGGATCTGGAGCGGAAGCAACTGCATACATTAATGACGGTGTAGTTGGAATTATTACCGTTACTAATGGTGGCGGTGGATACATAACAACACCAACAGTATCTTTTGTTGGTGTTGGTTCCACTTCTGCTCAAGGATATGCAGTTGTAAGTGCAGCAGGAACAATAACGGAAGTAAGAATTATTAATGCTGGTTATGGATATACTGAAACTCCGACAGTTGTAATTGCAGATCCAACTTCTCTCGGAGGTTCTGGAACTTATACTTACAATGAAATTGTTACTGGTTCGTCTAGTGGAGTTACTGGAAGGGTCAAATCTTGGAATGCTGTCACAAATATTCTTGAAGTTGCCAACATAAATGGAGACTTTACAAATGGGGAATTCTTAGTTGGAGATGAATCTGGGGCATCTTACGCACTAAGAATACTAAATACAGATAACCTAGCAGATTCTGGAGATTCTACCAATAAAGCTGGTCAGTATGAAGATAATTATCAAATTCAAACTGAAGCAGATGGTATTTTAGATTTTACAGAAAAAAATCCGTTTGGAATGCCTTAAAAAATTATTTTAACGAGAGAAAATGTTTGAGTATTTTTATCACGAGATTCTTAGAAGAACCGTAATTGGTTTTGGAACTCTGTTCAATAATATTATCATTAAGCAAAGAAATAGTTCTAACCAAATTGTATCACAAATTAAAGTTCCTCTAGCATACGGACCTACTCAAAAATTTCTTGCGAGATTAAATCAGTCTCCAGACGATTTAAATAATCCAACTCAAATTACTTTACCAAGAATGTCATTTGAGTTCACAGGTCTTAATTATGATTCTGCAAGAAAAGTAACTGCTACTCAATCATTTTTAGTTCCATTAAAAACTGACAACTCTAAAGTTGCTAAAGTTTTTATGCCTGTTCCATATAACATGGAATTTGAACTGAGCATTATGACCAAGCAAAATGATGATGCTCTGCAAATTATAGAGCAAATTCTTCCATACTTTCAACCAGCATATACTGTAACTATAGATTTGGTTGATTCTATTGGAGAAAAAAAAGATGTTCCATTTACTTTGACAAATATCAATTTTGATGATGATTATGAGGGAGATTTTAGTTCTAGAAGGGCATTAATTTACACACTTAGATTTACTGCAAAAACTTATCTGTTTGGACCAGTTCCTTCAGATTCTTCCAAAGATATTATCAAAAAAGCATCTATTGGATTTGTTGCTGGAGATTCAAATGCTTCTATCAGAGATGTTACTTATAGAACAACACCTGTTGCAACACAGAGTTACACCAATAATGTAGCAACAACACTTTCTAGTGATTTAGAAATTTCTACCGATACATTTAATGTAGTTGATGCTTCTCAACTTGTTGTAAATGAATACATTACTATTGACGGAGAGACCATGAAAGTTACTGCTGTTGATGGTACACAGATTCAAGTGGAAAGAGGTTCTTACGGAACACCAATTACACAGCATGTATTAGGAACTGATGTCAAACTCATAACATCTGCAGATAATGACCTTATAGAATTTGGAGATAATTTTGGATTTGACACTACATTCTGATTATGAAAGATCAATTTGAAAATCTGAATGAAGTTTTTAATACAAAGGATGAAGAACCAGTGGAATTAAAAAAAGTTGAAGTTGAAGCAAAAGATCTTAGTAATAAAGTCAAAGATGTTGTTGTAGACATTGATAAGGATTACAATTATACGAGGGGTAATCTTTATTCTATTATTGAGAAGGGGCAGGAAGCACTTGATGGAGTTTTAGAACTTGCACAAGAGAGTGATTCTGCCCGTGCTTATGAGGTTGCTGGACAACTTATTAAAAGTGTTGGTGATGCTACAGATAAGTTATTAGACCTTCAAAAGAAACTTAAGGATCTTGAGGAGGATAATACAAAGAAAGGACCCACAAATGTTACCAATGCTTTATTTGTGGGTTCTACTGCCGAATTATCTAAACTTCTAAAGCAGAACAAAGAAGAAGAATAAATAATAATTGTAGATAATACTTACTACCTATGCTTAGTGAAGGTAATAAAAGTGGAGATAGTTCTTTAAGAGATTGGTTTAGTAAGAGCAAGTCTTCTGATGGAACTCCTGGTTGGGTTCAATTGGGTGGTAAGTATGCAGGAAAACCCTGTGCAAAACAACCAGGACAAACCACAAAACCAAAGTGTGGATCTTCAAAGATGAAGAGAAACCTTAATAAAGACGAAGAGGAAGCAGCATTTCGCCGCAAGAACCGTCAAGATCCAAATCCAGATAGAAGAGGGAAGGCAAAGAACGTGGCAACTGAAGCAAAAGAAGAACTTCGCTATTGTCCTAAGTGTAAGAAAGCAGAAAAAAGATCTGACTGCGCTTATGGAACAAGTTATTGGGACAATAATGCTGAACCAATAACAGTAGAAGAAGGTAAGAAAGATGCCTGCTATCATAAGGTCAAGTCACGGTATAAAGTTTGGCCAAGTGCTTATGCTTCTGGCGCATTAGTAAAGTGTCGTAAGAAAGGTGCAGATAACTGGGGAAATTCTACTAAGAAAGAAGAGTTTAGTCCTGCACAAATTGCTGCATTAGAAGCAAATGGATTTGTAGAACTTGATGAAGCAGGTAAGAAGTGTTGGAAAGGTTACAGGAAAGCAGGGACTCAAAAACTCTTCGGCAAGACTTATAACCGTTGTGTAAAAGAAGGTTCATTTACTATTGATCCAAAAGCACACAACAAAGAAAAACGTGCTGCAAAGATTGGTAATCTTGCTAGAAACACTTCTAATCCCGGAGAGAAAGCAGCAGCAGAGAAAAAATCAAAAGGTCCAAAACTTTATGGCGAAAACATTACTATTGAAGATGCAAACGGAAACACTTTTGCTGAAGTGATTGATTTAATTAAAAATCCTTTGGTTTCTGAATCTTGCTGTTCTAAGTGTGGTAAAGAACCTTGTGAATGTGGAACTAAGAGGTATCGTGGTGGTAGTGCTGCAAAACCAGGACCAAATAAGAACTATGTAAAACCAATGGGTGAAGAAATTGAAGAAGCAGTAAGACTTCCAGCAAAAACTGGAAACATTGTTGCAGTTAATTTTGGGTGGAGAGGAAGATACTACAGCATTAGAATTTTCTTCCCTCATACAAAAGTTCCTAATAAAGCAGAAGTACAGAACGAAATTAGTAAAGTTTATCCAGGAGCAAAAGTTTATAACTTTATGGTTTCTGATTATGAACCAGGACAACCTTTACTTCAGGTAACTGAAGGTGCTGCCTGGACCAAAAAGTCTGGTAAGTCCGAATCAGGTGGATTGAATGAAAAAGGTCGTAAGTCTTATGAAAGAGAGAATCCTGGTTCTGATCTAAAGGCACCATCAAAGAAAGTTGGTAATCCTCGTAGAAAATCATTCTGTGCAAGAATGAAAGGTATGAAGAAAAAACTGACTTCTTCCAAAACTGCTAATGATCCAGATAGCAGAATCAATAAAAGTTTGAGGGCTTGGAATTGCTGATATGAAAAATTTTAAAGAGTTTATAAACGAATCTAAAAAAGAAACCCTTTCAGAAAGCGTAAACATTGCTGGTGATTTTACTGGCAATCTTTACATGAATGGGCAACCAGAACAAGAACAAACAAATGAAGAAAACTTTTATGCTGATGTAGTTTGGGAAGGTAAAATTTACCGTTTACAGTTTGCTACTGAGCATAAGGGTCTTCCTTCTAGAGAAGAGTTGGCAGAACACATTCAAAATGAGTATCCTGGTGGAATTGTTCATAACATCTATCCAGTAATAGAAGCAAATAAAAATTACAGAGTGAAATCTGTAGAGAGGTATCAACCAGAAGCATTGACTTGGAAAACTGAACTTTGAGGTAAATTATGGCCCAATGGAATAAAAATAAACAAGACTACCTGAATCAGGAAAGAACTCTTCATGAGGTTTATCTTCAGGCAGATCAGTATGGAAATATTATTAATGAAGGTGCTACTGGAAGAAGTTCTTTTGGAGAATATGCAACTGCAGAACTAACACCAGTAGTTCAGTTAGACCCAATTTATGGTCTTCCATCAAACAATTTTCAAACTTTCACTTTTACAAGTGGAATAGCAACCACTAGAGATAGTTTGTTTATTGCCGAAACTGGAACAAGTGCTTATGGTTATGGCGTTGTGAGGACAAAAAGATTTTTAAGATATCGTCCGGGTCAGGGTGGTGTTGCAAGATTCACTGCACACTTTTTAAATCCAACTGAAGGTGTAACCCTTAGAGCAGGATTTTTTAGTCAAGAATCAGCACTCCAAGTTGGATTTAATACTAACGGAAGATTTGGTATATTACGACAATATGGTTCTAAGGCAGAGATTAGAAAACTTACAATTACAACAGCATCAAGTTCTTCAGGAATTGCAACGGTTACTTTAAATGGAACACCTTATAATGTAACTTTATCGGATGATTCTGGTATTACATCTGCAACAGCAGCAAGTATTGCATTAAACACATTTGCTTCACATATTGATGAGCAAAGAGATAATGATATATTGTTCTTAGCAAATTCTACTGGAGAGCAGACTGGGACATTTTCATTCAATCCAGGAACAACTGGAGCAGTTGGAACATTTTCAACAGTCCAAACTGGTGCAGATCCAATAGAAGATTGGACTTATCAGGAAGATTGGAATCTTGACACATTAACTGGTGTTGGTGGAACGACCAATCCCTCCGGAGTTACATTAGATACCAGTAAACTAAATGTATTCCAAATTAACTATCGTTGGTTGGGTGCCGGTGAGCAAAGGTATGCAATAGAAAATCCAATCAATGGAGATATGATTTTCTTCCACCATGCTCATTATTCAAATAAGTATAATACTCCATGGGTAGCAAATCCATCATTCAAACTTGGATATGTT
>Ga0255768_10000381_pt1 | contig 45956 bp, 16 predicted proteins | sample 071ome_33_FD_179983 | JGI IMG/M metagenome (GOLD analysis project Ga0255768, IMG submission 179983) | Coastal salt marsh microbial communities from the Groves Creek Marsh, Skidaway Island, Georgia - 071412AT metaG (version 2) | ecosystem: Environmental > Aquatic > Marine > Intertidal zone >... | reverse complement strand
AACCCCATTGTAGCAATATGTCAAAAAGATTTACCATAACTATCGAAGAGGACGAGCACGGCGATTTGTTTCTGCCAATACCTGAGGAACTTCTCGAAGAACTTCGGTGGGAGGTTGGAGACGAGCTCGACCATGAAATAGACGAAGATGGCGTCTGGATTTTAACAAAGCGACTAACAGAATGAAGTACATTGACCGCGAAACCCTAGAGTACGTCCAAGAGATTAACCCACGTATGGAAATCTCGGAGGAGATTGTCGAAGGAGTACGTTTCATACACTTTGACAACTTTCTCTTACGTCCTGATGAATTTACCCAATTCTTACAGGAATCTTTCCCAGTCGGCTCGTCAGCAGAATGGGATATCGACCAAGCTCCTGGGAAGCGTCAATGGATTCCTTCAGTGTGGTTGCTACCCATTGAGAGAGAATATAAGAAGTATGTGCCCAACGGGTTTTTTAACTACGGGACTAACATATACAATGGGGACATGGCAGCTCGTAGACAGAACTATCTGCCACACACCGATGAGTGTCAGAACGTCTTTAGCATGTGGCTAACGAAAGAGTGTCATGGGGGCACTGCTTTTTATAGGTCACCGCGCTTCGGAAACGACCCATCGGCGCGTACCGCCTACGGCGGTGGATATGATTTCTTTAGGGAGTTCTTAGAGCGTCCCAGGACCGTTGAACCCTGGCAATGCTTTAAGGGCGATGATAACTGGGAAATGTGGCATGTAATGGAGATGAAGTATAATCGTGTGTCCTGGTATGATGGTTGGCTATGGCATGCAGCATACATAGAACCAGAATGGTACAAGACTGGTGAAATGGACCGCTACGCCCTCATGTGTGTAGACTTGAACAACTATGACTGAACAGCAAAAAGACCCCGATAATCCGTTTGGATACCACAATCCTGAACTTCAGGACCCAATGCATCAGGGTGACTGGTCTGGTGAAAAGTTTCAGAGTATTGAACAAGCATATTCAGAGTATGAGAAGTTACAGGACCCTGATAAACGGTATCCGATACCCGAATGGATGGTTCCATTTGCCAAAGAGTATGAAGAACTGAAGTATAATGTCACTGTACAGGCAGAAGTTATTAACAAAGTGCTTCAGATGCACAATGAGGCAATCGAAACCCTGCAGAACAGACTGAAAGAGATACCCAATTTTCACGATATTAAGTATAAACCGCCAGGTACAGATGAGTATCTGTCAATTAAAGAAGTTTTTGATGATATCTACAAGAGACTGGAGGACTTAAAGTAATGGCATGCTGCACTACAGACGGTTCTATTTCTGGTAGCACCTTTGGATACCCTAATACCAGTCATTGTGATGTTTGGACACCTCCCTCAGGGGGTGCTACGATGGAGTTTGGGCATCAATTTGCTGGGCAATCTCAAAACAGTGCAGTTTATGAGCACCCTGCTACATGGCCGATTGAAGAAGATAATTGGTGTCGGGATAGAATTCTGTATAGAGGCACTATTATTGAAGAAAAATCCGATAAAGGAACTGCTGGAGACGTAATTAGCTCCGAAGATATTGGTACTAGAGTAGGAGTTCCTCTCTCTTCTAGTGGTTTTGCGAGTTATACTGCTGCATTAAACTTTTTTCCTACAGATATTTCGTTTGAACCCATCACTTCAGACGAGTGGTTCTATTATTTGTTTGATACATCGGACCATAAAGTCGGTGTTCCTTGCTGGTTGTTGAAAACTGTGACCGAAACACAGACTTCTACGACTCCTGAATCGGGGACTGTAGGTCAACCAGACTATCTTCCTGAAGGTACAGACGAAACAACAACCACAACTACAACGTATATACCAATTGACTGTCCATGTGATGTAGAAACTACCTATATTTCATATACGACACCTGATGATACTTCGCAGGGAAATGCCAGAGATGGTTATCCTTTGCTGTGGACAGCGCATACTACCAGTATGTCCATCATGTTTGAGTACACAAATCCGCCAACTGGTCCTGGAGCAAAGTCAATTAACGGAATTCGCGTCGGTGATACCATTAATGGGTGGACAGTTGCGGAAATTAAGCACTCATCTCTGTATTATAACAAGTATCATCTCATTAATTTGGAGGGAAGCGGAGAAGATTTCACTTATGACGGCACATATACCGCAACTGCTGGTCCATTTTGGGCAGGAGCAGGCACTCAAGGGCAACAGCAGCACGTAATTCGCGTAAAAGCGGGTCAAGGAATCAAAGATAAAGCGGGATTGTTCGGAAGATATGAGTTTAGAGAGAAAGAAATCCAATATATGATTGGAAAAATCCGCTCCGACTTCAAAACTGGGTGGAATTATGAGATTAGAGAGCCCGTTTTGACACCAACAATCACTTCTGGAAGGTTAACTGACGTTACAATTGAGTTTGGTGGCTCTGGTTATGATGATTTTTACCCCAAACCCAATCTTTATGTGCTACCACCAGCGGATTATTCTACAGATAGAGTTAAATATCGCCCTGCTGAGATTGAAGGCGTTTGGTCTGGCGGTACTTTAGTTGATGTTAACATCAAATATGCGGGAAGAGGGTATGAAGGAGGTGCTAATGCACCCAAATTAGGCGTACATACCGCAGATAGAATTGATGTCAAGACAATTTGGCCCGAAACTAAGCACGAAGACAATCCAAATACGCAACATTGGGAAAAAATCTCCGAAGCAATGGACAAAGAATCTCGTAATATCATCTTTGGAGACTTCAAAACGAGCGAACTTACCAGTTTGATTGACTGGCAAAACGAAAAACGCACTGTAGATGTGTCAACTGATGCATTTATTGACTTTGTGTATGATACAAATCGGAATAAGCGCGAACATTACCTCGAAAAACAGAAGGGTAGTGCAGAAGTTCTTGAACCGATTGCATATAATTTCATGCAACCGTACATTTCACAGCATTTTTTGAATAATCCCGACACAGTTGACGATTCAAGTCTGGTAAAACTCGGAAATCAGTACAAACAAATTGAAGATACGTTCAATAACAACGAATTTGACCACTCAGTACAGTCAATTACGGAAGAAAAGATTGCCAGATACAACGTTCAGAAGAAATATACAGTCATTGGAAGTTTTTTTGACCTTCCTTGCGCTACTGCCCATGAAAAATACATCATCAAGCAGTTCAAAAATGACATGAGGGACAAAATTACCGCAAATATCACTCTTGGGGTCACGATTGGTGATTGTGGTGGGTGTCCTGAGGTAAGTGGGCAGACTGGATTTGAGTGGGAATGTCCTTGTGAGGGTGGTTCTGGTTCTTATGCAGAGGCACCTACGGGTCTTCCCACCCCTGGAGACGATGGAGAACACCCAGATGGTACTACTTACACTACTTCTAGGTCATATACCATTACAGGACCTCATGGACCAGGATGTAGTGGGTGGGAACTATCCTCAGACCTTACAATTTACAATAATTTGACCGCAACTGTGGATACTTATGGTTATGCACTTAAGGCATTTGGCAATCCATATGATTTTATGTGTCCGCAAATAAATACTCCTACTGTATCTGTACCCTCTTTACAATAATGACAGGTAAAAAACCCGCAGCAATTTATCAGGGTACTTGCACTGGTCATGGGAGACCAATTGAAGGTCATGTTCACAATAAAGCAGTTGACCCATGTGGTGTAACACCAGCTACTGCTATTGTAAAACCTCTGGCAACAAAAGATGCAACTTGTCTGTGGATTGGATTTCCTATTGCACCTCTTGGAACACTTCCACTGAGAAATGTATTCATTAACAGCATCGTCCCTGTGCTCGATGGAGACGTTTTAACGAACCATACGTCTGCAACTATGCATACGGTCATCTCGAACTGCTGTAGTCCCACAGGATGCGCTCCTACAGTCATTACAGCACCTTGTAGTATGCTAACTGCTGAAGACCAGAAAGGTGTTGGTCACCCTAGAGTAGTAATTGCCACATGTAAGAATGTATTGGTCAATGGTCGCCCTCTGGCACGGGTTGGAGACCCTCTAGGTCCGCCTTGCCTCAGTAAAATTGCTGCAGGTTCTGCAAATGTCATTGTTGGTGGTGGAGATGATGGAGCAGATGCAGAAAATGCTGCTGGCGATGCCGCAGCAGATGTAGGTACACAGTCAGCAGACGCAGCAGCAGGTGCTGGTGCCAACGCAGGCAGCATTACACCTTCTCCAGCAGGTCAGCAATGGTCAGCAAGACTAAATGCTTCAGACCAGGCTGCCATGATGGCGTAAATGTGGTATAATTACTAGGTACTCGCTCATTTACAATGGCAAAAGCAAAAGTTGGTCTTTCTGGTAAGAAAATTATTCAATCGAACCCGAAGTGTACTCGTCAGGGTAACAGCAAGAATACAAAATATGCTGCTACCTCCCGTAATAAAGCACGTAAACCATATCGTGGTCAAGGAAAGTAAATAAACGTCTCGGTTTTCAGTGCTAAATACATATTAGGAAAAACTCCTGTAGGTGGGATGGCACTAAAACCGATTAATACGAGTAAATCTCAATTTAGCAAGTCTTTTTTAGATATTGCAGTCAGTTTTGCGCGTAATCCCTTAACAAATGATTGTGGTAAGGTTCTCAATGAGAATGCCATCAAGCAATCACTTAAAAATTTAATTTTGACTCGTAAGGGGGAGCGTCCTTTTGCTCCCAACCTGGGTTCTGATGTATATGCGGCTTTGTTTGAACAGTTAGACGCATTTACACTCAACTCTATCGAAGATGAGATTCGTCAGACCATTAGAAACTTTGAGAGTCGAATTATCGTGACAAATTTGGACCTCATTCCTAATTATGAGGAAAACAGCATCCAAGTAAACTTGGAGTACCAAATTGTTGGGGAAAACATTAGTTATGAAATTGATTTCATTCTAGCAAGAGACTTCTAAAATGCTGCCAACCAATCTAACAGCAATAACCTTTGATGAGATTAAAGCATCCATCAAATCATACATGCGGACTCGTCCTGAGTTCACAGATTATGATTTTGAAGGTAGTACATTGTCGTACTTGGTTGATGTACTAGCATATAATACTTACTATAACTCGTTCAACGCTAATATGGCATTGAACGAGATTTTCATTAACAGCGCATCGTCAAGAGACAACGTTGTTAATATTGCAAAGCTTCTAAACTACGTTCCTCGGTCATTTAGAGCAGCTCAAGCGTGTGTTGACATCGCAGTGAGCGTAAATATTGAAAATGGTGTATATCCAGAGACAGTGACCCTTAAAAAGGGCATTGTAGCAGCAGGTGGCAAATATTCGTTTGTACGTCAATCTGACAGAACCGCCACGGTTGATACGAGTGGTAAGGCACATTTCCATGATTGCCTTTTGTATGAGGGTTCGATTATTACGTACAAATACACGGTTAATAATTATCAGAAGCAGAGATATATCATTCCTGCCGACCAAATTGACACTACAACTCTTGTAGTCAAGATTAGACCCAATGCACAGTCCCAACAGGTTGATGCTTACAATCTTGTAGAGAACATTGTTGACCTCAACTCAGAATCTAGAGTCTATTTCTTGAATGAAGTTGAAGATTCGAGATATGAACTAAAATTTGGCGATGGTACTATTGGTAGAGCACTTGTAGACGGTGAAGTAATTGAAATTGAATATATTCGCTGTAATGGAACCGATGCGAACGATATTAACAATCTAACTTTCTCTGGTGAGATTGTTACTAGCGGAAATCGGAATATCGGTGCTGCCGATATTGATTTGACCCTCAAAGAAAGAACTCGCTACGGCGATGGCGCAGAATCTCTGGCAAGTATTAAGTACAATGCCCCGAGATATTATTCCACTCAGTATAGAGCAGTTACTGCCGAGGATTATTCGACAATCACCAAACAAATCTACACCAATGCTGATAGTGTAATTGCTTTTGGTGGAGAAGAGATGAATCCGCCCGTTTATGGCAAGGTTTACATTGCGATTAAGACAAAGAACAATACTACCCTCAATAATACAACTAAAAAGTCCATCCAGAACAACTTGAAAAAGTATGCGATGGCATCTATCGAACCTGTAATCATTGACCCAGATTACATGTATCTGATTACCGATATTTTCGTTCTATACGATAAAAACTCGACAAGTCTGTCTGAATCGGAACTCCAGTCTCTGATTAGTCAGGGAATTGCTCAATATGCGGGGCAGGAGAATATTAACAACTTTGGTGGTTCTTTCTCCCTGTCAAAACTACAAAAAGCGATTGAACTTGCAGATAACTCGATTGACACTTCTTCTGTACAGGCAACATTGCTGAAGTACATCTATCCTTTACAAGGTCAGACCAACACCTACTGTATTGACTTTGGTACAAGTCTTTATGACTCAAATCCAAGCAATGATGGTTCTGGAAATTGTGTTAAAGAACCCATTCTCCTTTCTGGTTCCTTTAGAACCATTGATAGACCTGATGTTGACCAATATTTTGAAGATGATGGTTTTGGCAATCTGATGACCTTCTATAACTCTGGTACTAGCAAAGTCTATACAAATAGAACCGCAGGTACAGTAGATTATTCCACAGGTAGAGTTTGTTTCGGTCCAGTGAATGTTATTACCACAGGAAACCTTAATGCAACTATTAATATTTTTGGTGACCAGACACAGGTTGTGGTTGGTGATACAACCGTTGTAGTCGGTTCTGGGCAAGGTGGTATTGACCTTCAAATTCCTGTACAAGTTATTCCTGATAACTTTACTACAGTTTATCCTTCTGACACTGGAACAATCCTGTCTCTGCCTATTCCCGAGATTACAGTTGCCCCGATTGGCACAACACCTCCTGCGGTTATTCCGATAAATAATTTGACGCCAGAAGTCTTCTTAAGCATCCCTGAAACAGTGACTCCAATCATTCCTGATACCACAGGCGGATTGTTCGACTTGGCTTCTTGTTTCTGATTTAACTAATAGTAGATAATACCAGAATGAATACTACGGTTTCCCAGCTTGTTGCGGGGCAAATGCCCCAGTACATCAGAGACGAAAACCCTCATTTCGTCAAGTTTCTTGAGTACTACTACAAGTCTCAAGAAAAGACTGGTTTGTCCCAGGACATCCTGTCAAATCTGCTTGACTATGCAAATATCGACAGGTACGATATCAACCTGATTCAGGGAAGAACGCAACTCCTGAATAGCATCTCTGCTACGGATTCGACAATCATCGTTGAGTCTGTTGAAAACTTCCTGGAACAGAATGGCAGTTTTCTTCTGGAAGACGAAATCGTTTATTATGAAAAGGCAACGAGTTCGCCTCAAGTATCTCTGACCCCTGGTATTTCATACGCTGAGTTTAACAATAAACTCCAAATTCTGGTAAACCCTTATAATTCTTTCGACGGTATTACATCTACTTTCTCTGTAACCACAGAGAGCAATCTGGTTGTCCCCCCTAGTGCTAATCACCTCCTGGTTCGCGTTTATGGCGAGTATCTGGTGCCTGGTGTTGATTATGTACTGAATACCTCTACAATCACCCTTACAACGCCTCCTAGGTCTCCTCAGCTCAATGATTCGTCTGAACAGACTAGCATTGTATATCTCAAAGGTTTCTTCCAAGATAACATTCAGGTAATTGACAATCTTGATAGTCAATTTGATGGAACTACGAAAACCTTCAATATCACTGTAAACGACTTCTCGTACAGTCCTATTTTGACTGAGTATACGATGGTCGTTCTGAATAATGAACTTTTGGAACCCAAGGTTGATTACAATATCAACGGTGACACCATCATCTTTACGAATCCCCCTTCTTTGGGTTCTAGAGCAAACGTTCGTTCTATTGAAGCACCTATCCTTTCCTATGGTAGTGGTGCATCTGGAGTTGCTCAGATTTCTGATACTGGTGAAATTACAGGCATTAAAGTTACTAATGGTGGTTCTAACTACAAACTTGAGTATCCTCCTCAGGTAACTATTGTTTCTGACAATGGAAGCGGTGCTGTTGCATCTGCTCTTGTCAATGGACTACAAAGCATTTCCCTTCTAAGTGGAGGTAAAGGTTTTAGTAACCTTAATCCTCCTATTGTAAATATTGAACCACCTACAGACGCTGCTGGAGAAGCTGCAACGGCAACGGCAACTGTAAGTGAGGATGGTCAGGTAATTAGTCTGGAACTCCAGAACTCTGGTTCTAGATATACATTTACTCCTAGAATTACATTTGAAGTTCCTGGTGGTGGCACATTAACCCAACCTAATGTTGATGGTAATGGCGCAATTATTGCAAGCACCATCAATATCGATAATCCTGGCAAAGGATACTCTGTAGCACCGACTATCTACATTGATGAACCTACTGGTGAAAACCCAATTAATGCAAATATCACTTGCACCATTAACAGCAAGGGTGAAATTGATAGTGTAACTGTAAATAATGCTGGTAGGGGATATAGTCAGGCAAATCCCCCTAGAGTTCGTGTAGTTGAGCACAATCAGGCCCAGGTACTTGACGTTACCGTTGATGCTGCAGGTCGTGTTATTGATGTTGAGATGCTGAACGGTGGCATCGGTTTTGATGACGTTCCTTCGATTTATATTATTGATGACCGTACTGACCCTGTAACTGGTACTCCTATTGGTGGTACTGGTGCTAAGGCAACAGCAACCATTTTTAATGGTTCTATCACTGATATTAATATTACTGAGTTTGGTACTGGGTATTCTACTGCCAACCCTCCCAAAATCATTATCCAAAGACCTCCCTCAGCAAAAGCATCTGCTGAAGTTGGTTTTGCTGCAGTTACAGGTTTCAAAGTACTTGAGCAAGGTCAAGAATACACTCAAGCAAAGTTTGAGGGTTGTGTTAGAGGTGTAAGTGGACTTGTAGAATATGATTCTGCTGGTAATGCTATCTTTGAAAATAGCACTACTGCAAAAGCACACACACTCACAGCAACATTCTCCCCTAGAGTTAGTTCTCTGGACGGTCTCTTCGTTCAGAAAATGATTTCTAAGTTTGCTGAACAGTATCTTCCCAATGTTCCTTACTTTGATTATGAGAAGATTGATGTTATTAACATCATCAAGAATATTAGAAAGTTTTATGCATCTAAGGGTACTCAAGATTCGGTTGCATTCCTATTCAAACTGATTTACGGTGAGGATATTGAAATTACCTACCCTAAGGAGCAGATTGTTAAACCTTCTGCTGCGACTTGGACTATTGATACAGTTCTTCGTTGTATTCTGATTTCTGGTGACCCAAGAAATATCACTGATGGTCTTCTGACCCAAGATGCAGATGCTGTTGACACTAACGTCAAAGCAGCAAGTGCTCTGATTGAAAACTATTTGACTATTCGTACTTCAGATTATGAAATCTTTGAACTGATTCTGTCCGAGGAAACAATCGAAGGTTCTTTTGCAATTCCTTACAAGACACGCCTTTGCGAAGGTATTACTGATAAGGATGAGATTATTATTGTTGACTCTACTGTTGGTTGGCCTGAGAGAAACGGTGTATTTGTAATCAATGGTGAGGAAAAGGTTCGTTATAAGGAAAAGTCCCTAAACCAGTTCATTGAGTGTACTCGTGGCATCGACGGAACAACTTCTAGGAAGTGGGATGCTGCAACAGAGGTGCAATCTGACACATATGCATACATCAATAAAGGAACCGCTCAGGAAGTTGTTGTTCAGATTGTTGGTATCGTTGAAGCAGAACAAACAGTACTGACCGATGATGGTTCTTACTATCTGTCTGGTGATAAACTGACCGTTTCTAAACTTGGTTCTACTGAAGACATTCCTCAACTGAAATCTTGGATTTACAACGTCAAAAAACTTGTTCAGGTTGAGAGCGTTGAATTTGGTGGTGTTGGAGACAGAATTGCTACCGTAACATGCACTAACCCCCATGGTCTTCTGGTTGGAGACCAAGTTACGGTTTATGGTGCAAACCCTAACCTGTACAACGGTACATTCCTGGTTCAATCTAGAGAAGATGCTTATATCTTCAAGTATCAACTTCCCCAACCAGCATCTACCACTCCTCAAGGTAATATTTTGATTTCGGTTGACCTTAACCGTGGTAAATCTGACACTGAGTCCATTCAAAAAATTATTGGTAACTATACCACAAACATCCAAAATACGTTCTTCAATACTGACTACGTTTACATCGCAGCATCTGGTATTCCCAACTATAAAGTTGGTCCGTTCAATGAAACTGCTCTGATTCCTGGAAACCAGAGAAAACTGTATAGACTTCCCAGAAACCCAGAAACAATTTCTACAAAAGACAACATTACTCCTGGTCCTCTCGGTACTTGGGCAAATGGTGTGTCTATTTGGTCATACAAGTCTGAACTGACCAAAATCTATGGTTCTCTGACATCTGTTAATATTACTGATGCTGGTGAAGGTTATGATGCATCTTCTCCGCCAGTTCTTAGCATCAGCGGTGGTGGTGGTACTGGTGCAGAAGGATATGTCATCGTTAATGGTTCTGTAACCGAAATTGAGGTACTGAACGGTGGTTCTGGATATACATCTTCACCTCTTGTTTCTATCGTTGGAGGCGGGGGCGAAGGAGCATCTGCAACTGCTATTGTAACTAAAGGTGTTGTTTCTAGAATTCTACTGAACTCTGGTGGCACAGGTTTTACCTCTAGACCCGATATTACGATTGTTGGTGGTGGCGGTTCTGGTGCTACAGGTAGAGCACAAGTTCGTGGACCTATTAAGGAGATTGTTGTTAGTGATGGTGGTGTTTCTTACACCAGCAAACCAAATATCACTCTAAGCTCTGGTACTGGTGCTGCTGCACAAGCAATCGTTAATAATGGTCGTATTATCTCCATTGCTATTGTTGCTGCAGGTAATGGATACACCACTCCTCCTGAAGTTGCTATTTACGGCGAAGGTTTCGGTGCTGTTGCTCGTGCTGTTATCGATACCGATGGCGAGAATGCTGGTCGTGTTACTGGCATTGAAATCCTTAACAAAGGTATTGGATACGAATCTGGCACCACAATTGTTACTCTGACATCCGTTGGTAGTGGCGCTGAGTTCGATTCCCAAGTATTTGAGTGGACTTATAACCTCCAAGCAAACAGTGACTTTGACGAAGCATATGGTGCTGTTTTTGAAGGATATAACACCCAGTATGGTGGTGAGTATGCTCACATTGCTAACCCTCAGCGTCTGAGATACGTTCTGGGTGACAATATGATTCTTGACTCTAACGGATTGATTAGAGAGCAAGAGGTTGGTCTTCAGCACTCCCCAATTATTGGTTGGGCATTTGATGGTAACCCTATTTACGGTCCTTATGGTTATGATGACCCAACCGACCAGTCTTCTGCAATCAGGAGAATGTCATCGTCTTATGCATTAAAAACAAACCTAATTTATCATCCAGATACAAATCCCACCCCTGCTCGTATTGATGGTCCTTCTTTGACCGAGTATGTACAAGGTTCTTTTGTTGAAGATTATCAGTACAACTTTGGTTCTGGTGACCTTGACCAGTACAACGGTCGTTTTGCTAAGACTCCTGATTTCCCAACAGGCAGATATTGCTATTTCGTTACCATTGATGCTTCTGAAGCAGGCAATCCAGTCTTCCCCTATGTTCTTGGTCCCTCTTGGAACTCTGTTGTTGATAAGTGGAACCTCCAGCAGACTGCGGTACAGCAAAATATCCCTGGTGGTGTTGTTAGATTCCGTGACCCTTATGAGAATGTTGATATTGACGTTGAAAGAACTCCTAACGCTGAAACTGACACAATCACCTTTGAAGATGGTGACTTTATTCAGTTAGAACCCGAAGACGATAACAGAGACTCTATTATTGATACCACTGAGGCAGCTGCGGTCAATCAACTTGAAGAAGAGGACCGTCTTGAGGTATTTGATTACTTCCCGACTGTCAAATTTGATTCTAGAGTCGATATTGAAGTAGAAACGACTACTAAGTTTGAAGACGCTAAGGTTGACGGTTTTATTATTGAAAACCCTGGTCAATCCTATCAGGTAAATGACGTACTGGTCTTTGATGATACCGATACTGATGGATATGGAATTTCTGCGAGAGTTTCTGAAATTAAGGGTAAGACGATTGATTCTTACACCTTTGAAATGATTAATGACGTTCCTTATGGCGTTATTACTTGTGCAGACCCTCATGACCTGAAGATTGCTGACATCATCAATGTTCAATATACACCAATTCAGGCAAATACCAATAAAGAATTTAAGGTATCTGTTGTTAAGGGTATTGAAGAACTGAATGTTACTCAAGTTGGTACTGGTTATACCTCAGAAGTACCTATCACTGTTGAAATTGATGGCGTTGGACAAGACGCAGTTATTGAACCCAAACTAGACACTGCAACTGGTAACGTTGTTGGATTTAATATTATCAATTCTGGTAATGGATTCACAACTGACCCCAGAATCCTGGTATCTCACCCCCAAATCTTTAAGAAGGCAGACTACTTCCTCAACACAATCAATGGTACTGGTGAGGAGACCGTTATTCATAATGTCACCACAACTTCTAACAAAGATACCTATGTTGTAGGTAAGACTCAGGATGCTGTTGGTAACTTCTACGGTTTTGTTGCTAAGTACAACTCTACTGGTATCAAAGTTTGGGAAAAGTCGCTCCGTTCTAACTCTCCCAATATTACTGGAGATTCTTATTGTGAATTGACGGAAATTTATGTCGATGAAGATGACGCTAACACCGTTATCGTCGCAGGACATACAAAACCCAGTGGAATCAACCCCGCACATAATCCAGACATCATCGTTGCTAAGTATAACCAAAATAACACTGGTCTTCTTGCAACTCTCGACTGGCAGCGTGAGTATGCTGGTATTTCTGGTATTTCTCGTGGTGATTACATCACGTCTTTGACAAAACTGACAACAGACCGTTATATCCTTGGTGGATATACAGATACTAACACCAGTTCTGCATATGATGCTTTTATCATCGTTCTTAATGAACTGGGTAACTTTGTTGCTAAGAGAAAATTCACTTCTCTGACTCGTTCTGAGAAACTGCTTGATATCGTAGTACACCACGAAACTACTGGTCAGGACATCGATAGAATTTACTATTTGATGGAAACTGCCCCTAACTCGACCAGCGATGACAAATCATTGGTTATTGGTAAGTGTCAACTGACTCAGTTTGGTATTGTAAGTAACACCCTGCAGCAAGTTTCTAATGCTGGGTTTGCACTTGATAATGCACACATGGTCATTGACGAATTTAATGAACTGTGGATTAGTGCTGAACTTGTTAATAAGACTAATCTTGAGCGTAAGAATTTCTGGGTAGGTAAGTACAGTCTTGGAGTTGCTCCTATCTGGAGCTACATCTATGATTGTGGTAATGTCAATATTGACAGCATTAAGATGGTTTCGGGTAATGTTGACCTCTTTAACCACCTTAACGTTGGTCTTGAAGTTGTTCGAGCAAGTGATAAGAAGGTAATTAACCACTTCCTCAAGATTTCTTATAATGGTAGCGTTCAAACCAATTATAAGGTTGACTATGAGCGTGGTACTGAGGGTGGTTCCTGGTATGCATCTCACTCTGATGTTTCTGGAGACCATGTTCTTGTTGGTCAGCAGAAGCACAATAGAACTGTTGCACTATTTGATTTTGAACTTGATGGTTCTTCCCCAGGGTTTGGAGACACAACTGAAAAGACTACTAACGTAACTTGGACTGGTGATAGTGCAGGTTCTATCGGTAGAGGTTCTAATACTGCATTGGATGTACAAGGTTATGACATCAATGCTGCAACATATTCCGCAGCATACTTGAATGTACAAAGTGGAGACACCGCAACTCTGTATGGTCTTGGTGACATGACCAGCAAAGACTTCACGGTCTCTGGTTTCTTCAATGCAAGTTCTCAGTATGTAACTGCTGGTTATACTGGAGCAAATCCTGCCCTGTTTACATTTGGTGACTGGACTGGACCTGGCATCAGTGTTGTTTGGGATAGAACTGGTTCTTCTGGCAATACTAATGCAATTCTGTTGTATGCTAATGCTACAGCACTTTATGGTAGCTCTCCGATTGTTTCACCCGCTGGTGTAATTTCGACTGATACTTGGCACTTTGTTTCGCTGACTAAGAGTGGTAATACATACACTCTTGCTGTTGATGGTACTATTGCTTGCCAAGCAACTGCTCCTTCTATTAATCTGAATAATAACTTCTTCGTTGCTAACGCTCCTGGATTCACCAATACTGCTGGTGCCTATGATGCATCGACTCAGTTCTCTGGTTATATTGATGGTGTTAAGATTAGTGATAGAGTTCTGTCTCAAACTGCACCTTCTGTTACTGCAGAATACACTGCGTATTATGGTCGTACCGATTACATTCATACAGATGCAATTCTGCACAAGTTAGATAAGGTAACTGCAAACGAAAGAACTGGTAGATTCTCTACAACCAATAATGGCATTGTATTTAATAAAACTGATGATACTACAATCACTAGAGGTGCTTCGGTAACAAATAACATTGTTGGTTATGACCTAGCATCAGAAGGTTATCAGGTTCTTGACTATAATGACGTAGCATCGCTTCTTACTCAGGATATCATGACGGTAAGTCAGATTACTGATGTTTGGGCGACTAGAACTGCTACAATTCCTGCTCCTGGTTCTAAGAAGGTTCGGGTAACTCCTAAGGCATATGGTAAGTTCTTTATTGCACAATCGACCACAACCAAGGTCAACAACGTACAAAGATTGACTACAAATGCTTTCCCTGTGAACTTCACTAAGGGTGCAACACTTCAGGTCTGGAATGCTGGCACTATTGCAGCACAAGCAAAGATTATTGACGTTGATACAACTGCACATCCGAATACAATTGACATTGCTGATATTGTTGGTGAGTGGGATACTTATATTGATTCTGGAGAACTGAAAACTAATGTCAATGATATTAACGAAATTAAAGGATATGTCTTTGCTGAAGTAATTAACACTACTCCTGGCGTCTTTGATTTCAACCTTGCACAAGAAGACTTCACTCTGATTGACCCATCTGCAACAAATAATCTTGATGAGTTTGCAAGATTCAAACCCCATAGTGACCCAGATTACAGCGTAAGAATCGATGATATCAGTGGCTCCTCTGAGTTTGTTGTTGGTTCTGTTGTCAGTTTGACCTCTGACCAACTTTCTTTCAACTCCGAATATAGCACTCTGACTATTAGTGGTTTGACTGGTGTCACCAAAATTACTTTGGTGACTAATCTGACCAAAATTGTTAAGTATAGTGCAATTAATAACACAGATATTGCATATGTAACAACCGCAACTGCACATTACCTCAAACCCAATGAAATCATTCACATTACTGGTAACAGTGGTGATGGTACTGCTAATGACTATGACGGTTCATTCTTCGTTAAGGAAGTCTTCACCAGCAGAGAATTTACATACTCTCTGAGAGGAGTTCCTACAGATAACCCCGCCGAAGCAAATGGTGGTGCAAATAATGTAGTGGTTTCTGCTAAGACACCTGTTCTTCCGATGTTCTACGGTCACCAGTACGTCTTTGACGTATCTGACCCGTCGATGGTTGGTTATTATCTAACATTCTCTAAAGATAATCTCTATAAACTGGAATACTCTTTCAATGCTATTGAGCGTTCTGGTACTCCTGGCGTTGTTACTGGTGGTGTCAAACCTTACGTTTCTCTTGCAGTTAACGAAGAAGTTACCAATATTTCGTACTACTTCGACCCCTCTAGAACAACTTCCGAACCTCCGATGTCCAACACGGCATATCTGGACGTTCAGAATTCTCCTTATCTGGGAAGATTCCGTATTGAACAACTTGCTGGTGCAACAATTACCAGCGGTGCAACAATTATGAAGTTCCCCCTAAACATTGAACCTGAAGGTCCTGCTGATAGGGAAACTTCTTCCTACTCTACAGAAGCAGAATCTGCAGTTGGTCCTATCGCAAATATCAGAATTGTTAATGGTGGTGGTTTCTATAAGAAACTTCCTGTTGTAGATAGCATCGTTTCTTCTCGTAAAATTGAAAGAGTTCAAATCACAGACCCTGGTACTGAATATGCTGTAGGCGTTTACTATAATGTCCCCATCCAAGGTGATGGTGAGGGCGGATTTATCCAAATCACTGTTGAAGATGGTCTTGATGAAGAGGGTCAACTTATTCCTGGTCAAATTAGTCAGGTTGTTGTTACCTCTCCTGGTAAGAATTACACTACGGCATTTATTGATGTTGAGGCAATCTCTGGCATTCTTGGACCCAGCCTTGCTGGTTCTGGTGCCGAATTGACTGTTGTTATTCCCCCTGCTGGTAGTGGTGCCTCGGTATTTGTTAAGGGTACTAAGGTTGGTAAGATTAAGAAACTTAAGAATAACAACTTCGGTTTCGACTATCCTCAAGATTACACTCTGCGTCCAGAGATTTCGTTCCCTGTTAACCTGCAACTTATTAACACATCTGTTCTGTCTAGCATTAAGGTCACTGACCCTGGTTCTGGTTACTCTCAGGCACCTACCGTCATTATTGAAGGTGGTGGTGGAGAAGGTGCAACAGCAGTTGCAAACATCAAGAATGGTCGTATTGAAAGTATTGAAGTTAAGGACCCTGGTGCAGGTTACTCTTCTGAACCCACAATCTCACTTAACTCGGCATTCTCTTATGTCATTAACCTTGACTTGAATCTCTTCCAGTTCTCTTTCCCACATGGTATTCCCAATGGTGCTGAAGTAAAACTGACTGTTGAAGATAATGGCGATGGCGACCCCGCATACGGCATCACCGCATTCGGTCCTTTGGTTCCTGGTCAAACGTACTATGCAATTACAGGTATTGCAAATGGTCTTGAAGGTGACCAAATGCGTCTTGCACTGACTCCTGACAACGCTGCTATTGGCGACTTCCTTTCCTTCGTTAACGCTGGTGTTGGAAGACAGATTGTTCTGACCGAATCTTTCGGTGGTGCTGCTCAGGCAATCGTTGCAACTGGTCAGTTCCTCTCTGGTGAAAGAATTTATCAGGGTGAGAGCCTCGACCAAGCAACTGCCTTTGGTTATATTTCGGAGAATGAAGGTTGGCAGTCTGGACCTAAGATTCTTAAAGTCACTGGTTACACAGGTACTTTTGAGAAGGGTCAGAAGATTACTGGTACTATTTCCAAGTCTTCTGGTACGATTGATAACCTGAACATGGCAAGAGGTGTTCTTAATATCTCCTCTATCACCAAGACTCCTGGTAAATTTACCGATGACGTTGGTAAACCTTCCGAAATTATTCAGAAGATTCAAGACTCCTACTACTATCAGGACTTCTCTTATAGTGTTAAGTCTTCCGTATCTATTGATAAGTGGCGTGATATTGTCACTAAGAACGCACACCCAGGTGGATTTAAGATTTTTGGTGAACTTGGTCTTGCTGAAACTGCAACAATTGAGAACAAAGAGATTGATTTTGAACTTGTTAAGTCGGTAAACCTTGCAGATTCTGCAGTTGTACCAAACATTCAAAACTTTACTCTGGTTGAACCGATTTACACCGACTTCAATAATACTGAGGTTCTGTTCCGTCAAAAGAGATTGACCTCTTCGGAGCAAATTCTTACCTCTGTTGTACAGCGGCTTGATGATATTTCTAACCTGTTTGACGGTGTTAGATTCTCGTTCCCGCTTACAGTTGAGCAAAATCAAGTTGTCTCGACCACAAATCAGTTGATGGTCGTAATGAATGGTGTTATCCAGACTCCTGGTACTGCATATGAAGTTCAGGGTGACCAGCTTGTATTTGCGGAACCACCCCAACCCCCTGCTAGCGTCAAGTATGTTGACTTGGGTCTGTCGTTCAAGGAAACCTATCGTCTTTCCCTGAGCACGGTTCTCGGTACTTATCCTCCTGTTGGTTATCAGGTAAGAGGTGTTCTAACTAACAATACTGCTCTTGTTGTACGTAGTGCCACCAATGAAATAGATATCATCTATCCTGACCAGCAAGAAGGCACTCCTATCAACCCGAACATTATGTTCCGTGTTGGTGTTGTTAATACTCTTGGTCCACCGATTACGGCAGGTAATGGTTATACCGATAGTTTTAATGTCCCAACCACAGGTGGTTCTGGTACAGGTCTCACTGTTGATACCAATACTAATGCTAGTGGTCAGGTTACTTCTATTGTCCTGAATACGGGTGGTAGAGATTATCAGGTTGGTGATATTATCACAGTTCTTGCTGGTGACCAGACATGTACGTTTGAAATCCTTGTAATTCAGGGTGAGGAAATTCGCTCTAGTGCTGTTGGTTTCAGTGCATTCGTTGATAGTCAAACTCTTCTAGAGAACAATAATCTGTTTGAGTATAAAGAAAATATTACTGACTTCCAAGGTGATATTGCGTCCGTTGAGGCAATTAACCTCGACGATAGCACTTCTTCGCCTATTGCAACTTTGAATCTCTCGATTAGTGCTTCTGCAACGTTCATGTACATTGAAACCGAAGATGCTGAAGGAAATGCTCTTTGGGAAGTTAATAAGCAGTATCAACTAGATTCTGAAATCTTCACTGTACAAGCAATCGATACCGTTAATGACAGGTTGACAATTCTTCGCGGTGAACTGGGAACGGCTGCAGTATCTCACCAGAATGGTTCTAATGTCTATTCTACGGATATCATTAAGACTAACAATATTCTGGTCAGTAAGACAACTGGTACATATCAGTCTACTCCTGGTCTCTTTGACATCAACACTGACGAATACATTATCTCGGCTCGTTCTGGAATTGTTGCCCAGGTTGTAAGTTCTGCCCCATACAGAGACCCTGTTACTCAGACTGTTGTTCCTCAGGTCAATATTTCTGATGGTTCTAGTTTCTTTGGTCTTCTGTTCAACAGACTGGTTTCTGCAGAAAATCCGAATACTATTCTGGATGATATATCACAATCTCAGATTCAAGTTGTCGATGTTGCAGATAATGAGACTGCGATTAATGATAAGTTCCCTGGCAACGAAGTTGTACGAAACACTTATCTGACGTACAATCCAGCCAACGTCAATGGGACAGGGTTTACTATTGGTGAAACCCTCAGAAACTACAAGATTCTGTTTGGTGGACAAAGTGGAAACTTCATCACAGATGAGGAAGTACGGGTTAACAAACTTTCCTTCTTCGATTCTGAAGGTGACCTTGTTACCGCAGGTCAGACTATCTATGCAGAAAATGCAACTGCAGAAGTCATTGGTACAAACTATGGTAGAAAGTGGTTCTATCTCGGTAAGCAAGCAAGAGGTGCAGACTACCTACATTCATTTAGTTTCACTGGTGATGCCAAGATTTCTGACGTTCAGTCTAAGTTTGGTGGCACCTCACTGTACTTAGATGGTACTGGAGACTACGTTGATGTAGCAACTCATACTGAATTTGGTTTTGGTACTGGTGATTGGACGATTGAAGGATGGATTCGTCCTGGTTCTATTGCTGCTGGTTCTAAACTCATCTTTGATATGCGTTCTGCATCTTCCGATAGAGCAGCAACTCTGACACTGAATGGCGACATTCTTACCTATATCGCTGGTAACAGTGGTATTACAATTACTGGTACAACCAATATTAGCACTAACACTTGGTATCATGTTGCAGTTTGCCGCTCTAATAACTCCATCAGAATGTTCCTGAATGGTGTTCAAGAAGGTCCTACACAGTCTGACCCCTCTGATTATGGTTCTACAAGACCAATTAGAATTGGTGCAGACTATACAAACGCAAACCTCTTTATTGGTTATATTGATGAGGTCCGTGTTTCTACTAATGCACGTTATGATGTAGATTTCACTCCTCGTGCGGGTATCTTCCAAGGTGATACAAACACTGTTCTGCTGACTCACTTTGATGGTGAGAACAATGATACTGACACCACTGATTGGTCTGGTGTACCTACTTATGCTTATGGCAATGAGTATGTAAACACCACCATTCCTTTCCGTTACTACGATGCATGTGACCAGATTGATGCTAATGCTAGCATCATTGCTGATGAGGCAGTTGAATTCTTTAAGAACACTGGTGCTGGTCACCCCAACAACTTCACATTCCCGAATGATGATGGTGGAGCACGTTGTAAGCAAGACCTCGTTCTTGCTCTCGATGCTCTGACCAAATCTATTAGAAGTGGTGGCAACTCCTATGTTTGGGATGCTGCGGCATACTATCGTGTTGAGGACGAGAACAATCCTGCTCTGGCAACTCTAAGTCATGTTGACGGTGAAGTTCCTGAGACCATCTATGTCATGAGAATCGCGGAAGACATCGCGATTGCAACCATGAGAAACCAGTTTGGTATTGACAATATTGAGAATAACATTGGTTCTCAGACCTATAATGCATGGAATGCTGTAGATGACATTTACATCGATGCTGCAAATGAGATTGAAGCTAATATCAACTACATCGCTGCTGAAGCACTTGATAGAGGTATTGCTCAATTCCCGAGTTCTACTGCAACTCTGACTACAGAGTGCTCCGACGATATTAAGGATGTACTTCGCTCCGTCGTAACTAACCTGAAGCATGGTGGTAACAACCATGTTTGGGACTCGGCATGGTGGTTCTTGAATGGTGGTTCTTTCAACCATATCACCACTAACCTGACAGAGACTGTTTGGATTATCAACTCTGCTCGTGACCTGGCAACAGAAATCATGCAGGGTCAACCTTCCACAACTGTTGGTTCCCATGGTCTAACACCCACAATCGATTCTACAATTACAATTGACCCAGCATCTCCTCGTTGTGCTGCTGTTGAGTCTGCAATCGATACCTTGATGCAGATTATTACCGATACTCTGCAAGACCCCAGTGGTTCTGATGCTGTTACATATCCTCTGTCTATCACCACAACTGGTGAAATCAACGGTAGAGTTCGTCCCTCTAAGTGGCCTGTTGTTTACAGCACCCTGTATACCAATACTGATGTTTCTCGTGATACTACCATCACGATTGACCCGCTGGCCGCTTCTAACAACCAACTCTTCTGTGCAAACGTCGAAACTGCAATTGAAGACCACTTCAATATTATTACCCAGACAATCGAACAGGCAAATACTGGTACTAACTACCTGAACGGTATTACCAGAGTTCTTCCTGATTACATTTACTCTGGTGGTTCTTTCTCTGGTTACGTTTCGGTTCCCTTTATTGCTGGTACTGTCGATAACGTTAATGATTATATTGTTACCTATCAGATTGATGGTGACGACCGTCACAGATTCAAAGATGCTGCAAATCTGATTAGAGATAACATCAATGTTATCGTTGATGAGGCAATCGGTCGGATGCTTAATGAGTATCCTACACTGACTCAGTTGATGCCAAGAAATAATGGTGGTCTTTCTGATGCAGGTACAACTAGATGCCGTACTGACCTCGTTCAGATTGCTAACGCAGTTGCTGATGACCTTGAGGTTGGTGGTAATGAGAAGACTCTGCAAGCAGTTAGGTTCTATCTGGATTCTAATGGTGGTATCCTTCACGTAAGACTTCAACTTCTACAGTCACTATTTGCCCATGAGCAAATTAAGGACCTGTGTAAGGATGCTATCGATGGAACCCTTCAAACGGTTTACAGCAACAGCATTGTCGTACCTCCGATTGGTATTACGACTGATACTGCTGCAGGTGGACAGGCATCTTACACCCCAACAACAGCAACTTATGATGCTGCAACTGGTGATTCTGTAATCACTATCGGTGCTCACTCTCTGCCTGTTGGAAGTTCGATTTACCTCGTTCCCAACTCCATGACATTTACATGTGCTATGGACGGTGGTAACGCACTGCACACATATCCTCGTACCACTGACCCGAACTACCAGAAGTACTTTACTATTACTGGTGCTACAGCAACTACGATTACGGTTAATGCAGGTGCTTCACCTATCGTTAGTTACGACGTAAGCAATGCTTATTACAATGCTGCAACTGGTAACCTGCAACTGACTATCGGTACACATTCGCTGCCTGTTGGTACAAGCATCAAACTTGCTGCTAACTCTCTGACATTCACATGCTCTTCTGACAACTACGCTAGCACCCACACTTACCCCCGTGCTTCCGACCCTGCATATGACACTGCTCTGAAGATTAATAGCGTAGGACCTACCACGATTAACATTAACGTTGGTATTGCAGCATCGTCTTCTCAGTACGAACATAGGTTCGTCTCTGCTACAGCTGGCGCAGTTGTCTCTGGCGGTAATTATGCACACACATTCTCCAGCGCCCTTCCTAACTCGGTTGTTGCTGTTGGTAAGTGTGCTGATGTCAAGGCGGCAGTTGATACGATGCTCGACCAAATGAATGCAATTCTTGCTCCTACTGGAGACAGATTTGTCGATGCTGGTAATGCACTTTGGAAGAATCAAGATTATATCGCTGAAGAAACAGCAGGTGCTCTTGACGCATATTTCACTTACGAAATTAACCAAGTCTCTTACAAGACATTTGAATATCCTGGTGGTAGCATTGATGGACGTAATAAGTGCATCAGAGACGTTAAGGAGATGATTAAGGCACTTATCACCGACCTCCTGACTGGTGGTAACTCCAATACTGTAATTGCTCTGGAGACTTACATTGATGCGAATAAGCAAGTACTTCACGTTGAAGACCAACTTCCCGCTACTCTGTATGCTCTAAACTATGCCAAGATGCTCGCGCACAAGGCAATCAACCAGTTGCTGCAAACTCAAGGTTCGGTTCAAACTTCTCCCGACCATTATGTTGCGATGTACACCACTGAAGATGCTTATATTGACACTACGGTCACCCATGATGTTTCTAGTGGAACATACATTGATAGCGATTGTGCAGACGTTAAGACTGCAATCGAAACTCTCTGGACACTTCCTGTTGAGCAACTTGCACCTGGCGGACTCCAGTCTGTCAGCGCAATGAATGCAATCCTGTTTAATGAGCACTACTATAAGGAAGAAATTGCAGAAACGGTCAAGCAAGAGTGGGGTATCAATGAGTGGGATACAACTGAGTATGAGGGTCTGATTGATACAATCACCGATGACATTGTTTACGACGTTATCACAACTCCTCTCACTTCTCGCCCTGGTGATAAGTTCCAAGATGCTGGTAACCTGATTGGCATCAACCGCGACTTTATTGCTGAAGAAGTTGTTGCTAGATTGGTTGCAGAGTATCCTGCACTGCAAATTCCTGGCGGTAACTCTAACTGTGTTGATGACATCAAGGATATCCTCGATGCTGTTGCATACAACCTGAGAAATGGTGGAAACCATGAAGTATGGGATGCTGCTGCACTTTATGTTGACCGCACTCAGAATCCTATCGCACTGAGCCACGTAGAAACTGAAGTTACCGAAACTCTCTGGGCAATCAACGCTGCTAGAGACATGGCAATTGAAGTCATGCGTAACAACTTCGTAATTAAGACTGGTACTCACAATGAGATTCAGGTTAGAAACCATGATATCATTCTGGATGACGACCTGCCGTTGTGTGCTGAAGTTGCACAATCCATCACCACAATGATGGATATCATCTATCAGACAATCTACCAAGCAGATAACTCGCAGACAGACTTCCTGAACACTGTAACCAGAACTACACCTGGACGTTCTACGACGTATAACAATACAGAGACTCTGGCAACTCTTCGTACTCTGCCCAACCTGCTTAATAACGAAGGCTCTGTTGACAATATTCTGAGCAATACTATCTGGGGTGACATCTCTGAAAACATGATGCTTCCTTCCTACCAGACACCTGGCGGATGGTACAGATACGGTGGCAGCATTAGTGGCACTCAGTATGAAGCACCTAATGGTTCTCTGACTGCTGACAAGTGGATTCCTGGTAACAATACCACACAAAAGGTCATCTTCTTTAATTATCCACTCTCTACCTACAGCACGTATGATGGTAACAGTATTACTTTCGATAATACTTCCAGCACATTCGATACTGGTGCAGAAGGTTCCTCCCAGAAGTTTACATATTCTTGCTTCTACAAGGAAGCAGGTTATGGTCAGATAAGATTCCACGTATCCTGGGGTATGAGTGGTCTTGCTGGATATCTGTCAAACTACTCCTACGCATTCTTCAACTTCAACCTGATTAGTGGTGAGAAGTCCAGCAACTTTGTTGGTGGTGGCATGACCGTGGATGACATGAACGTCATTCCTTATGGTGATGGTTGGTATCGCTGCTACATTACATTCAACATTCCGTTCGGTATTGCTGAGTTTAGAGTTTCCAACTACATGGCGGAAGTTCTGGTCAACGGTGCTGGTAACGGTACGGACGGTATCCTCATCTGGGGTGCTAAGTTGAACACTGGAACACTGGATGCATACGAGGCAAATAGCGATGGCCAGCGGTTCTACACAAATAAGGAGTACAACATCAAGGCGTTCATCCTGGATGAACTCTATCGCTACTACCAGCAGTCCATGGACGAAACCCTGGTCAATCCTTCCACCAGAGCATCGTTCCCCGCGTTCTACAAGTCTGACATGAATGGATATAGTTCTGCTGACTATATGCCTCAGATTCTCGATATCATGAACAAGTATAAGAGTCAGTGGTTGGATTCTAATTACTATGAGACCGTTGCTTCTAACACTGGTATTACGTATCTGTCTAAGACATATGTGAAACCCAACTCTCGTATCGTTCCCACGCCTCTGGGCGGTGGTTTGATTCCTAACGAATACATCTATGGCACGGTTAGTGGTTCATCTGCTGAATCTGGAACTATCTTTAGCAATGCTGCTGATGTTCAGAAGATGCTGATTCGTCTGCGTTATACCATCACAGAGACTGACCCGAACCTAATTGACAATTACACCCTTGGCATGACAGTCACTGATGTCAATGAAGTCAATACTACAGGTACTATCTACGCGCTTTACGAAGATAGCAACTACAAGTACATGGATATCATTGACAATGGAACTGTTGCTTGGACTACTGGCAGAACTTTCATTGACATGACTAACTCTGAAGAGTCTACTGTTGACTCTGTTGAGTACAGAATGGTCGTGGTCCGCCCAATCGGTGCCTTCGGTGCTTCTGAAGCATTCAAGGGATATGATTCTGGAACTACTGGTATCATCACTCAATACTATGACAACAACGCTGCTGTTCTTGATAACACTGGCGGTAAACTCACGATTGATACTGATAGTTTGCAGGGTTCATTTGAAGAAACCTCGGTCATCTACGCTGATAAGTCTTCCTTCTACATCGATGCTTACAAGCATAATGGTTCTGGTGACATCTCTCTCAGTGACAAGATTCTCTCGCAGGGTTATGTAACACTTACAGTTACTCCTTACGAAGATACATTCAACAATGTTACACGCGATAACTTTGTTCTTGGTGGTACGCTTTACAAGATTATCGACAACATCCCACAGCCTGGTGTTGAAGGTATTATTTCTGGGTGGGATACTGATACAAATACGCTTTACGTATCCATGGTTGAGGGTGCTTTCCAATCAAGTGACATCGTTGCTACTTATGTTGGTGGTGGTAACCCAGTTGGTCAAGGTGCAGTTAGCGTCGTTACAAACGTCGCTTCGCAGTTCGCTGCTACAGTCGTCAGTAAGAAAGATTTCATCCAGTATGAAAGACTTTACATCACTGATGTCAAGGGCACTGCTACTAAGTATGACACGATTGTTGGTCCTAACTCCTATAAGGCAGCAATTACTGATGTGGTTTCTGTTGAGGGTAGAGTCAAGAGATTCTTTGTTGGATTTGACGGTACACAGACCAACTTCAAGATTACATCCAACAACGGCGACCCCTACTTCCCTGACCCCGCAGGGCACCTGCTCACCTTCGTCAATGGTGTTCTTCAACCTCCTGGTGCATCTAATGCTTACACGGCATTCTCCGATGAAATCCAGTTCACCGAAGCACCCGAGTCTGGTTCTTCCTTCACGGGTTACTATGTTGGCAAACTGCGCTTCCTGAATGACATCTCGTTCGAGTTTGACTCCTTGCGCTCCTCCTTCAACCTCCTGTTTGAAGATTCCTTCTACTCGCTGACCCTGACGGAAGGTGTACAGTCTACCGTTATTCGTCCAGAAAACAACATCGTTGTCTCTCTCAACGGCGTTCTGCAGGAACCTGGAATTGGTTTTGAACTGGTTGGTTCTAGAATCATCTTCTCGGAGATTCCTAGATTCGGTTCTACATTCGTTGGATTCTCTTACATTGGTTCTGACGCAGACGTTGTGGCGGCGACCGTCGTTCCTCCTCTGGAAGCTGGTGACCTCCTCGACATTGAGGGTGAAACTGAAGATAGAGAAATCGCTATCATTGAATCGTCTAACTCGCTCATTACCTTCGACTACCTTGGTTCTATCTTTGGTAAGGATGCTGCAGCAAGTGCTCAGATTCTCAGAGGACGTATTACAGACGCACAAATTACCTCGCCTGGTGATGGTTACACAACCAGACCCGTCGTCCGTGTTGACTCGACAAGTGGTTTCGATGGACAACTCAAGGCACTGGTTGGTGTTCAGAGAATTGATGTTAAGGAAGGCGGTACAAACTACGGTTATGCATCCGTAAATCCCGACACTGAAGTTCCTGAGGGTTATGTATATCCCGACATCAATTCATATCCTGCTGAGGGTACTGCTCAGGTTCTGGAGGAAGACATCATCGCTCCTGCAGTTCCTGCAAATAATCCTCCACAGTCTGGCGATGTCACTGCTGCAGCAGATGGTATTCAGACTCTAGATAGCGAAGGTGGCGTGCTCGCGGGCGTGCTCGCGCCCACGGTTATCTCTGGATTCAATCCCGAGACAACTTTCGTCAGCGTTGACAACTCTGCTACTGTCCCTGACCTGAACGCTAATCAAACTCTGCTTGAGATTAATACTGCTGGAACACCCGCTCCCGCGCTTAATGGCATTCCTCTGGGTTCTTCACAGTTCCCCGACCTTGGTCTTGGAATTATCGCTCAGAACGAACAGTATTCCTTCACTTATCGCGCAGGAAGCAATACTTCCAACCCGATGCATACGGGCATTGGTCCTGTCGGTGTTGCTATCAACGGTGTCGTTCTCAGCACTGCATTTGATGATTCGGCAACTCTCCCAACCACAACTCTGGAACTACCTACAGGATTCTACTGGAACCGCGTCTTCCATGAAGACAAGTACGGCGTTGACGCCTGCGGCGGCGTGCCCGACCAGCAATCTGGCGAGTACAGCTACCGTTCTGGTTCCTTCCTGATGAACTGCTGGACAAGAAACTTCTATCGCTCTACCCCTTACCTGAGTGACACAAACTTCAAGTCCAACTTCTATCGTCATCCTGATGGTCACTCTAAGATTATCGGTTGGGCATCTGATGGTTATCCCATCTATGGTCCTTTCGGATATCGCGTTAGCGCAGAAAATACCAGTGGTGTCAAGCGTATGACCTCCTCGTACAGACTTCTCGCTACTGAGGCTTACGGGCGGACACATAGTTTCGTCACTTTGCCGCCTGGTTCGTTCATCAATGATTATGAGTACGTCTACGGACTTGGTGACCTGGATATCCACAACGGAAGATTCTCTGTCACGCCTGAGTTCCCCAACGGCACCTATGCATACTTTATGACAATTGATGCTGATGGTAACCCCATCTTCCCGTACATCATCGGTAACGCAACACGTCAGCAACGTGCAGAAGGATTCACTGATTCGCAACTTGAGGTCATTCCTCTTACCGCGCAGATTATTGATGACCTTGAGAATCCCGAGACGCCGCCGACCCCTGAAGTCACCGCGTACACCATTCCCAACTTCGACGCGACTACTATCTGGTCCAGTAGCTTCACCTAAATAACCCTGTATCCCAGACACCATGGCAGTTTCACAAACATCTGCAACAATCAACATTCTGGGTCAGATGACTGTTACTTCTAACGGTCTCCCTGACCCAGCTAGATATGGCACGCCCCTAGGAAGCAACGATTTCGTTGGTAATCCAAATGTGGTGGTAGCACAATCACATAATTTTGTGTTTCCATTTAGAGGAGGGCAAAACTCATCAAACCCTGATGAAACCACTTTGGGTCCTCAAGGTATTGCACTAAATGGTGTTGTGCTTTTCAATCCCGCTGCTGGTCCTGGACCACTCCCTGGAGGAGCGATTCAACCACCAGAAGGTTTTGTTTGGGACGCGGTTTTTAACGAAACCAATTATGGTGTTGATGTATGTGGGGGACACCCAGAAGCAAGTGGTGAATATCACTACCACTCTTCAGATTTCCTAAATCATTGCTGGGGTCAAGCAGTTATCAATTCAAATTCATATTTTTCCGCTACACATTATAACGGAGACAATTTTAGACACCCCGATGGACACTCTAAAATTGTAGGTTGGTGTTTTGATGGATATCCTGTTTATGGACCCTTCTCATATTCAGACCCAGATGACCAACTGTCTGATATTGTAAGAATGACATCTTCATATCGGAAGAGAAGTGAAGTTCTTGAAGGTAGAATCTATGACTATTCTCAACTTCCTGCAGGAACATTCATTCAGGATTATGAGTATGTTCCTGAGTTGGGTATCCTAGACCAGCACAATGGTCGTTATCAAAAGACTCCCGAGTACCCGAACGGTACTTATGCATATTTCTTATCACAAGATGCTGAGTCAAATCCAGTTTATCCATATATCTTTGGTCCATTCACAAGAGAGCAAAGACCCGCTCTTGGCGGTTGATATAAATAACTAAAAAAGTACTGTCATGCCTAGAAGTCCACTAAACTACGGGGCAGCACCCAACGATGGAACTGGCGATACTATTCGTCAGGCTGCAACCAAGATTGATAATGCTCTTCGAGAGATTTATCAACGTCTTGGTGATGGTACAAACTTTTATAGTCGTACTGTTGCAGATGCAACCCAAGTACCTGATGTAAATTCTGATGCTCCTGGTCGGTTGATTCAGACTGAGGATGACAGAAGACTGCATCGTGATGATGGTCAGCAGTGGAGAACCATTCTCGACAATAGTGGTAGCGTCGGAGAACTTAGTGATGTTGACCTTACAACTGCTGCTCCGACAGCAGACCAAACTTTGGCATGGGATGTTCCTAGTGGTTCTTTCAAACCTCTTAGTGGACTTGTACTGACATCTCCTAATGGAACTAGATTCCAACTTGGTGTGGATGACTCTGGTAATTTAACTACAACTCAGCTTTAATAGAAGACAATGCCAAAACAAGCGATTGGCGTAGGTTCTGTTGCTAACGACGGAACAGGTGATAACCTACGCTCTGGTGCAATTAAAATCAATGATAACTTCACCGAGTTGTATGCTTCCATCGGTGATGGTACTAACTCGCAAATCAATATTCAGGGTGCCCAAGATGGAGAACCTCTGATTTGGAATGCGACTGCATCCAGATATGAACCTGGAGAACTTTCCGTTGCCAGGATGCTGGAGCATTTTGACACAAACGGATTTAAGATTGTATCGTCTTCTAGTAGAAACATCATCATTGAAGCAGAGGGTAGTGGAGACATCCTCTTTAATGCTGGTGGTTCATCCAACGTTTATATTGACGGTGTAGACGGTAACCTAAAGTGGGAAGGTGCTTACGCTACAGAATCTGACCTTCCGCTGGCATCTACCCACCACGGTATGTTTGCCCACGTCCATGAAACTGCTTCTGGTTACTTTGCCCATGGTGGTAACTGGATTAAGTTGATTGACGAAGAGAAACCACTCTCAAGCCTCTCCAACGTATCTACCGCAACACCTTCTATTGGTAACGTTCTCAAGTGGTCTGGTACTGCTTGGGCACCTGCTATTGAAACTGGTGGTGGTGCTGGTGGTGGAGATGGATTCTCTGTAATTGCTTCTGATGCAGGTAGTGCAACAGCAACTCAATCAGAAGATACAGTAACAATTCAAGGTAGTACTTATATTAGTACTTCTGTAGCAAACAAAGTATTAACTATTACGTATAGTGGACCTATCGGGTCAGCAACTCTTGGTGGTTTGAGTGATGTTGATGAAACATCCTTCCCTGACCCGATTGCTTCTGGTACGATGCTGTACCATAATGGTAGTGACTGGGTAGGCAATGCTGGTCCTGTTCTTACTTGGGCACTAGCAGCTGCTGGTACATCAGCATATACCTTCTCTGGTCCTGGTTTTACAGGTTCTGTGCAAGACCCTGTTCTCTATCTTTATAGAGGATTTACCTACCACTTTATTAACGGTACTGGTGTTTCTCACCCATTCCAAATCAGAGTGTCTAACGGTGGTACGGCATATACAGATGGTGTTAGTGGTTCTTCTACAGGAACTACTACATTTGTTGTTCCTATGGATGCTCCTTCTACACTGTATTATCAGTGTACGATTCACTCTTCGATGGGCAACACAATCAACATAGTCTAATTGCGTAATAGTTAAATGGCGACTGTTCCTGGCTCTGGTGCTATTCTCAAACCCGTTTTCAATCAATCTTTCGGCATTAGCGAGGTTGTGGTTGAAAATGGTGGGTCGGGATATACGTCTGCACAAGCGCCTATTCTAAGGATTGAAAACTGTGGGATTCCAACTGTGCCCGCAGTTCTTTGGCCTGTAATTAATGACATCTCTGGTAAGATTGTTCACGTTAGAGTTCTTGAGTCTGGAAGAGGATATGACCCTCTTCGTCTTGTAATTACACCTTTACAAGATAGTGCTAAGGTTGATACGAGTATAGATATCTCCAAAATCGCAGTTAGCAATTCATATTCACTAACAAGTTTTTCTTTCCAGAATCCTCCGATTCTGACAATCAAATCTAATAATCTTCCTGACCCTGCACCGATTGGAAGTTATCCTGGCATGCCACCTGTTTTGGTGCAGTCGTATCATCATAATGTCTATTATAGAGGTGGTAAAGAAGTTCCCGCAGTTGTATTTGAACAAATTTCTCAGGGACAGATTGGTATTCTCTCAAATGGAACACCGATTTCATCACCCATTCTTGATGGCGGTGGAAATTCTCCAGCACTGTTTGATTTGGATGCTGCTAGGTTTGATTTCCTCCACAAAGACCAATATAGTGGTCACGTAACACCAGAGGGTCTATACACCTATCATGATGCAAGATTCCTCCCAGCATGGAGGGAAGATGATAGTGTTTCTGAACTTGGACCATATTATCAGAACAGTGGGTTCCAAGGAGACCATCTAAGACACCCAGACGGTCACTCTAAGATTCTTGGTATTTCATACGATGGTTATCCCATCTATGGACCATATGGTTATGCAAACCCAACCCAACCAAATGGTGGTGATACTCTTGATAGTGGTCTGACATTAGATAATGATATCAACCAACTTTCTGGTCCTGGCAACCAAATCATTTGGAAGAGAATGCACTCTTCCTATAGACATAAGCAAGGTGTTGAGATTGATGGTAATCGTCCTCTGATTAGTGGGGATACTACACAAACTACAACATTCATTGTTACTGTTGGTGTTGATAATACTGAAGGTAAAGCAACTGGTGTATTCTACATTGATGGCGTTGAACAACCGTATATCAACCTTGAGCGTGGACGTACATACATCTTTGACCAGAATGACCCAACCAACGAAGACTATGGTCTGGAAGGCAGTCTGATTCGCCAACACCATGTCATGTTCTCTGCCACAGATGATGGCGACCATGAAGGTGGCGGACACTACAATAAGGGTGTTTCTTATTGGTTGGATGGTTCCATGGTGTCGATGCTTGAATATGTTGATGGGATGGCAGCTGCATCCGATAGATACGTTAAGTTTGAAGTGCCTGTAGACGCTCCCAGTAGATTGTACTACTGGTGTCACAACCATATCAATAAAGGTAACAGAGTAAACGTTGACAACTACCCAATGGGTGCGTTTACTCAAGACTATATTTGGGACGAGACCATTGGTGACCTGGACCAACATAACGGTCGTTTCTGCATCACTCCAGACTTCCCCTCAGGAACATATGCATACTTCTTGACTATTGATGGGTCTGGCGCACCACAATATCCATATTGTATTGGTCAAACATATTTTGGTAACCCCACTCTATATGGAGACCCAATCCCAACTGTCAATGAGGATACTCCAGATGGTGCTAAGGCAGAAGCTATTTTGAATAGTCTCGGTGCTATCTCTTACGTTAAGATGGTTAGCAGCGGTGACGGATACTTCGGTCCTGCTGAAGTAAAGGTACTTGGTGGCGGTGGTACTGGAGCACAACTCGTACCAGTAACTCAAAGTGTCACTGGTTTGTCAATTTCCTCTGCTGGTAGAGAATATGCATCCTCACCAAAACTTATTTTCCAAGGTGGTGGTGGTGTTGGTGCCGAAGGTGTTGCTACTATTGACACAACTGGCATCTTAACAAATATTGTTATTGATAACCCTGGACAATTCTATCAGGAAGCACCATATATCTTGATTCAAGGCGGTGGCGGTAAAGGTGCTAAAGGTAGAGCAGTTATTGACCAAGGTGTTATTACACGTATTGATATTGAAGACCCTGGTTCTGGATATACAAATCCTCCAAATATTATCTTCACCAAACTGGTTAATGTAAAGAGGGTAACAAGAAACCGAGTTTCTTTCAACTCTTCTCAGTTCTTCCTTATGGGATTGGTTAGGTCTCTAACTGATACCGACCCAACTGTTATATTAAACTCTACAGCAGCACTTCCTGGTTCTGGTACTATTCTTGTTAACAGGGAGTTAATTCGTTATACCTCTAAGAGTGGTAATAGGCTTCTTGATTGTACCCGAGGTACTAACTTTAGATATGACCAGAGAGTTATTCTAGATACTATTAACAATACTCCCGATGGTATCTCTCAGTATCAGTTCAACGTTGGCGATAGAATTGTCAGAAGAATTGAAAACGCTAACAACAAAGTTGCAAAAGTATATGACTGGAATCCAAACACTAGAGAATTGTTCCTGGTCTTTGAAGTTGACGAACTTGCATTCATTGATGCTGGTAGGTCAGAAGTTGAAGAAAATATTGTTTCGTTTGATGCGGGTCTGCCCTCTTCGGCAAACCAGTCGTATCCACCTCACGTCCTGATTTACCTTGCAGGTGACTCTGGCGTATCTATTCCTGTTCTGACAGAACCAATCGGTGTTCTAGAGAACGTTCGATTAGAAGATGATGATGAAAATGATGGTGAGGGAGATGGTATTCCTGACCTCGTAAATACAGGTACAGATTTCGAGAACCAGATTTCTCTGGATGGTGGTCTGTACAACTCACTTTATGGTTTGGAGGAAACTCAAGGTGGACAAAACACGACTCTACTTGCAGTTGGTGACCAAATTAAGGACGCTTCTATCCCCTTCCGATATGCAGGTATTGCTGCAGCAGGCGGTTTGTACAGTGGTACTGAGCACGTTGCCAGACTTAAAATCCAACTTGACCTTAATAATAGTAATCAGCAAAATTATCAAGTCGGAGAACTCGTTGAAGGAGACCAATCGCTCGTTCGTGCAACTGTAGAAGAATGGGATGCTGATAATCACATTCTTACAGTTATTAACCCAATTCCATATGATACTGGTAACGCACTAATCGGTGATGGTGGTATTTTCTATACGTTCTCACACAATTCCACGATTGTTGAAGTACGTGTTGTAAGTCCTGGTCTTGACTATACAGCAGCTCCGTCAGTCGTGATTGAGAATGCTGGAGATATTCAAGCAACTGCAACTGCAACAATGACTGCATCTGGAGACCAAGTTTCTAGTATTACTGTTACTGCTGGTGGTTATGGTTATGAGAAAGAGTTGACTGGTTCTACTTTACACCCAACAGTAACATTCACCAACGACCCAGGAGACACAACTGGCTCTGGCGCTGTCGGTGAAGTTGTCCTTGGTGGGGAGCGTTTGGTTGGTACTGCTGCTTCCTGGAGAATCAAGTCCATCGAATATGATGTTTTGGTACGTGACGACAACTAAGATAAATAAACTAGAGGAAAAAATACCCGTCAAATAATGTCAGCACTTCTTACGGACCAATTTAGAATTTTTTCTGCGAAAAAATTCATTAAATCTTTGGAAGGTCCCGACCCAAACCAAAGTGATACAGCGGCAGGTTCCACCAGAGACAGATTGTATCTGTTTATTGGTAGACCTCAAGCGTGGGATAATGAAAACTCGCCTCCGCAAGCAGTGGACTCGTTCTTCGAGTTTTCTGACTCGTATGACGACATGATTTCCATGAAGCGTGTCCTTTCCTCTGATACGGTTCAGGTTGTTCGTCGTATTGACTGGACTCCCCCCGAGAAGACTACTGGTGGATTGGGTTTTACTTATGACATGTATCGTCATGACTATTCTCCTACTAACACTGCATCTTCTGGTGCGACCAAACTTTATGATTCGGATTTCTATGTTGTAAACTCGAACTATCAAGTTTATAAGTGTATTTACAACGGGACTTCTCCTTCTGACCCCAATGGAAAACCCTCGACTATCGAACCAACTGGTACTTCTACTTCTATCATCTCTACTGCTGATGGTTATCGTTGGAAGTATCTCTACACCATCCCAGTGGCACAGGTTCTAAAGTTTTTCTCCAGTGACTATATGCCTGTGTTTCAAGACCTTTCGGTTAAAACAAACGCAGTTCCTGGTGAGATTGATACTGTTGTAATTACTTCCTCTGGTTCTGGTTATAACAACGGTACATATGACAACGTTACTATTAATGGTGACGGTGTTGGTGGACGTGTTTCTATTGTTATTGACGGTGGTAAAGTTATCTCCGCAACTGTGACCTCTGGTGGTACTGGATACACCTTTGGTAAGATTACAGTTGATAACATCTCTGGTGTTGGTACTGGAACAGGTGCCGTCATCGATGTTGTTATTCCTCCCCCAGGTGGCCACGGAGCAGACCCCCTGATTGAACTTGGTGCATATCGTGTCATGGTAAACGCTAAACTCTCTTATGCTGAGGGTGCTGGCGATTTTCCCATCGATAACGATTATCGTCGTGTTGGACTTGTAGTTAACCCGTTGCGCTTTGGTACTGTAGAACTTCTTGATGATTTGACCGTATCTGCTACTAAAGCAACAATCTTCTCACCCACATTCCAAGGCAATTTTATTGCAGACGAAACTCTCCAGCAAACTCGTATTGTTGGTGGTCAATCTGTCACATCCAGAGGCAGAGTTGTTTCTTGGAACTCCACTACAAAAGTTCTCAAGTATTATCAGAACCGTGTTGACGGAATTTTCCCTGAAGTAACTGGTTCTCTGAACGAGTTTGATGGTTCCAACTCCATCACTGGTCTTGGTTCAGGTGCTTCTGGTGAACCCGACGTTAACTTCCCAGCTATCCCAAATACATCATCTCGTGTTATTAACAACACTGAGTATGACTTGGGTATGCGTTTTACCTCTGGTTATGCAAAACCTGAAGTTGAGAGAAATAGTGGTAACGTAATTTACATAGATAATAGACGGACCATTAGTCGTGCAAACGACCAAATCGAAGATATTAAAATCGTAATCGAGTTCTAAAGAAATGCCGCAGAATACCAACCTTAACGTCACGCCGTATTACGACGATTTTGACAAGAATAAGAACTTCTACAAAGTTCTGTTCCGTCCTGGTTTCCCTATTCAGGCAAGGGAACTCACGACGATGCAGAGCATCATGCAGAATCAGGTGGAGTCGATTGGTCAGCACCTGTTCAAAGAGGGTGCAATGGTCATCCCTGGACAGGTCGGTTATGACTTGTCGGTTAGTGCTATCCTGATTCAAGAAAGTTTCTTGGGTGCGTCAGTTGAGCAGTATAGGTCCCAACTGTCAGGGAAAATTATTACTGGTCTCAATACTGGTATCAAAGCAAAAGTTCTGTACACCCTTTCTGCGGCAGATTCTGAAAAGGGGTACATTACTCTTTACGTTAAGTATATTGAGTCTGACGACGAGACGGCAACCAAGAATACGTTCGATAATAATGAACAGTTGGTTGCAAGTAATGATATTACTTTTGGAACAACCCTGATTGAAGTTGGTTCTCCTTTTGCACAGATTCTTCCTGCGAATGGTACTGCGGTTGGTTCTGCTGCATATGTAAACCAAGGTGTTTACTTTATTAGAGGTTACTTTGTTGACGTTCCCTCTCAGTATATTCTTCTTGACCAGTATGGAAACAACCCCTCATATAGGGTTGGTCTATCCATCTCCGAATCGATTATCACTTCAGAAGACGATGTATCCCTGAATGATAACGCTGCTGGTACTTCAAACTATTCGGCTCCTGGTGCTCACCGATTCAAAATTAGCACCACTCTTATCAAGAAAGCACTTGATGATGACTCTGATAAGAACTTTGTAGAACTTCTTCGTATCTCTAACTCTAAAGTTCAGAAGATTGTTGAACGTACTTCATACTCTGAACTTGAAAAGACGCTTGCTGCCAGAACATACGATGAGTCTGGTGATTATACTGTCTCTGATTTCCAAATCAGAATGCGTGAATCTGTAAACGATGGATTCAATGGTGGTGTTTATAGTCTTGGGCAAGTAACTGCACAAGGTAATGCTGCAGGCGATTCGTTGTATGCTGTGGAGTTTGGTCCTGGCAAAGCATATGTACGTGGTTATCAGATGGAAACTCTGCAACCAACATATATTGACCTGGAGAAACCCAGAGATACCAAAGCAGTTCAAAACACAATTATTCCATTTGACCTGGGTAACGTTGTTTTCAACCAGAATGTATATGGTTTCCCCAACTTTAGTGGTTCTTCAGTAACTAATTCATATCAAACTGTTGAATTGTATGATACTGCTACTGTAACTCCTGGTGATGTTACTGGCAATGTTATTGGATACGCTAGAATTGCTGCGTCTGAATATGCTTCTGACCCAGATGCAACTTTTAGCAACACTGATGACGAATATCAGTCGAACTTGTTTGATATCAACATGTTCACTGTTGTTGAACTTTCTTCCGCTCAAACTATTGGACAAGGTTCTTTGGTTGTGGGTGCCACTTCTGGTGCGAGAGGTTTCATTGTAGATGGCATTAGTGCTTCTACTCAAATGAGACTCTACCAAATTACTGGTAACTTTGCTAAGAATGAAGTCATTCATGTTGATGGTAGAGAGAAAGGTTCTATTGCCCATCTGTACAAATACGAGTTTACTGATGCTCGTCAGATGGTTGCTAGAGATGAAACGACTAATAACATTGAATTTACATCTGACCTTGTACTGAATGATATTGTACAACTTCGTGGTGATGCTTTCCAGCTCGGTGCCTCTGGTACAACACTCACAGGTTTTAACTCCAACTTTGGTGCGGACCTCCGTCCTGGCGACTACATCTACTTCAATGCTTCTAACTACGTCATCGTTGATAGAGTAAACCCCGCTTCGCTGGGAACTACAAACTACACTAATATTATCAATACCACAACACAGGTTGCTACTTGTATTGCTGCTAATGCTCCTGCCGATGGCACATATTCTCCCGTACTGAGATTCCGTCCTAGTCTTCAGGGTAGAGAGAATGCAGACCTGTTCTCTCCCATGCCTCGGGAATCTATCAAGTCCATCTCCGACGAATCGATGACAGTACGGAGAACATTTGATAATATCTCCATTTCATCCAACGCATTTACTGTTACTCTTCCAGAAAACGAACAGTTCTCCTCTATTTCTAGAGAAAACTATAGTCTTGTCGTAACTGGCGGTTCTGGCGTTGGTGATGTCATTGAGGTACAAGACGGTACTCCTGGTGTTGCTGGTTATGCAACTTTCACATCTAGTGACAGAACTACACTTCAAGTTACTGGTCTTACCGCAGTTACTTCTGTTAAGTTGACTGCTACAATCTCCAAGAACGTAACTACTAAGAAGATTAAATCGAACAACAGCATGTTTGTTCTTAAGGTCTTCAAGACTATCCAAGAACTGGATAATCAACTCTTCGGTCTTCAGTATTCTAACTTGTATGGTACACGTATCGAAGATAAAGAAATCTCTTTGGGTCTCCCCGATGGTTATAGACTCAGAGCAGTTTACGAATCCTATGATGATAATGACCCCGTAATCCCTTCGATGCAACTGGTTGAACCAGCATTCTTTGCTGTTGGTTCTGTTATCGTTGGTAGAACATCGGGTGCTAGAGGTCTTGTCGTTGACTTTGCGTCTACTACACTGCGTCTGACATTTGTTACCCTGAGTGGTACATTCATCGGTGGTGAAACAATCGATGGTCTTAACAGTCAGCAAGAATCGATTTCTGCCCTGATTAATGATAATGAGGGTTCTATCGTCGTTGGTTCTAAAGATGTGACTGACAATTATTATCTGGACAACGGTCAGAGAGGTATGTTCTATGACTGCTCCAGACTTGTAAGAGTTGCTGGTGCAGCTGCACCTATCCGTAAACTTAAGGTTGTTGTTGACTGGTTCTCTCACCAGTCCACTGGCGATTATTTTGCTGGACAATCTTATACTGGTATTGCTTACAAAGATATTCCCAGATTCAAGAATATTGAACTGAGAGACGTACTCGACTTCCGTCCTGCTGTTAAACCTCTCTACAGTGGCACTGGTACTGTTGGTTCGCCTGCATATGTTAACTGTTCTACCTATGACTTCAAATCCCGTGTATTTGACATTGGTGGACTGGTAAACGCAACAGTATTTGATATTCCCAAGATTGATACTGACTTCCGTTGTGACTATGATTATTATCTCAGACGTATTGATAAGGTCTTCCTGACTGCAGACCGTCAGTTCCAAGTTGTTAAGGGTGTTTCTGATGATAACCCACAACCGCCAGAGGATATCAAGAACGCCATGTTCTTGGCACTTATGCGCCATAGACCCTATGGTTATAACCCAGACAGAGACGTTTATATCAAGAAAGAAGACAACCGTCGTTACACAATGCGTGACATCGGTGAAATTGAACAGCGTCTTTCCCAGGTAGAGTATTACACTGCTCTATCCATGCTGGAAGCAGATACTAATAATCTCAAGATTACTGATGCTAATGGTAAGGACAGATTTAAGAATGGTTATATTGTAGACGACTTCTCATCCCACAACGTTAGTGACCTTCAGCATGAAGATTATCGTGCTTCTCTGGACTTTGCTAATGGTGAGTGCCGTCCTACACACTATACGACTAACGTTTCTCTTGAATTCCAACCAGACCTCTCTACCGTACAAAAGACTGGTCCTGTTCTGACTCTTCCTTATGAAGAGATGCTTGCTATTCAACAACCCTATGCATCTCGTGTTGAGAATGTTAACCCGTTTAACGTTTTCACTTACATTGGACGTATTGACCTGACTCCTGCATCTGATGACTGGGTAGACACTAAGCGTCTTCCTGCTCGTGTTGAGAACATTGAGGGCGACTTCTCTGCTGTTGCTAGAGAAAACAACGTTGACCAGAATGGTTTTGCACCTGTTCAGTGGAACTCCTGGCAGACTGATTGGACTGGTGAAACTGTTGGTGGTACTAGAAGATATCTTTCCCACACTAACATCGGTGGTGGTCACTGGTTGGGTGGTACTGGTTGGTTTGCTTATGTTCACGAAGCAAGAGACATTACTGTAACTCAGAAGCAGTCTAGAACTGGTATTAGAACTAGAATTGTTCCCAGAATCGACAGAAAGTCGATGGGTGATACTCTAATTTCTCAGACCTCTATTCCTTGGATTCGTTCCAGAAATATTGGTGTTGCTATTGCACGTCTGAAGCCTAGAACGACATTCTATCCGTTCTTCGATGGTCAGTCTGTTGTAAACTACATCACTCCCAAACTAATTGAACTTATCAAGGACCCCAACACAGACAGTAGAACAAATGCTACTCCGTTTGTGATTGGTGAAACTGTTACTGGTGAAACATCTGGTGTTAAGTTGAAAGTTGTTGCACCTAATGACGGTTACAAGTGGAACCCCTATGATGACTCTGAACTTCCCGATTCCTACTCTTCGGAGACGGTATATCTGAACGTTGATGTCGAAGCGATGGCAACTCAGGTAAATGGTGATTACTACGGTAATATTCAGGTTGGTGAAGTTCTTGTTGGCACCTCTGGTGCTAAGGCAGTTGTTAAAGCACGTAGAATCCTGACCGATAGAATTGGTCAGTATTATGGTACTCTCTTCATTCCCGACCCTGGTAATGATGCTAACCCTCGTTGGGCAACTGGCAAACGTGTCCTTCGTATGACCACAAGTGAAACAAACTCCTTTCTTACTGGTGCAGTATCTTCTAGTGCAGACGTTACGTACGAAGCTAGTGGTACACTGAACACCGTTCAGGAGAACATCCTGGCAATTCGTAATGCTGATATTGTTAAGGATACCGTTACCGATACTCAGACAATCACCTCGACACGTTCTGAGGTTCGCCAGATTGGTTGGTGGGACCCTCTTGCACAATCTTTCTTGGTTGACGATGAGGGTGGTGTATTCGTAACCTCTGCCGAGTTCTACTTCTACACCAAAGATACTAATATTCCTATTAACTGTCAGATTAGAAGTATGGTTAACGGTTATCCTTCTAACAAGATTCTTCCGTTCTCTGATACTACGGTCAAACCAGAAGACGTACAACTCTCCGAATCTGCAGCAATTCCGACTAAGTTCACATTCCGTGCTCCTGTCTACTTGCAGCAAGGCGTTGAATATGCACTGATTTTGTTCACTGACTCTAACGAGTATCAGGTCTGGATTTCTAGAATGGGTGACGTTGATGTCACTGGAGACAGAACTATCTCCGAACAACCCTATGCTGGTGTTCTGTTCAAGTCGCAGAACGCATCTACCTGGACTGCTGACCAGTACGAAGACCTTAAGTTCAACCTTTATAGAGCGAAGTTTAGCACCACAGGTGCTACGGCAACGTTTACTAACGCTCGCCTTGGTCTTGGTAATGGCGGTGTTCTCCATCTGAGAAACAATCCAATCCAAACACATAAACCTGACCAAATCTTTGTACTTGATGGTGTAGGTAAGACCTTTACTGTTGGTGCGAGAATCTATCAGAAGACTTCTAATGCTCTTGCTACCATTACGGCAGTCAACACCGTTACGAATCCCAACCAAATCACCGTAACTGATATTAGTGGTGCTTTCCAAGTTGGTTCTAATACTGGTGGTGTTGTAACGTACTCTCTGGTTTCTTCCCGTTCGGAAGGCAGTATGACAATCCTTGCTGCTGGTCTGACAGGTGACTTTGAAGTTGGTACAACAATTACTGGTCAAACCAGTGGTGCTACTGCTGAAGTTGTAAGTTGGGATAGTGTCAACCGCCTTCTGACTCTGAAGTTTGTTTCTAAGACATTCACTGATAACGAAACTGTTGAGGCAACCAACACTGGTGGTACAGTTGTTTCTGGTGTTATTGATGGTGCAAACCACACTGTAACTGGCGACTCTGTTGAATCGTTCGTTTCTATCACACCGACATTCGACCAATCCACTAAGAAGGTTACCGTACTACACTCTAACCACGGTATGCATGATACCCGCAACAACGTTGTTATTGAAAACGTTGAATCTGAAGTCAACCCCACATATCTGACTGCTGGTGTTGACGATGATGATACCACAATTCCTATCAACGATGCTCGGGCATTCCACACTGTTGTCAATGGTCTCGGTATTTCTGCCAGCAACCCTGGATACATTAAGATTGGCGATGAAATTATTAGCTACAACCAAGTCTCTGCCGATGGTAAGTCTATTACTGTAGTTGAAAGAGGTGCTAACAATACCACTGCTTCTGCTCATGCTGAAAGTGATGTAGTACATTGCTACAACCTTGATGGCATTCCTCTGATTGAAATCAATAAGACTCATAACCAGATTTCTAGTCCGACTCTGGATACATATGAACTCGTTACTCAGTCTGTTGCACGCCTTGGCGTTGTCAGTGGTGGTGCTAACGCATCTGCGACTCAGAACATTCCGTTTGAAGTTCTGACACCTACAGTACAAAATCTCGTTCTGCCGAAGACCGAGATGACTGCTAGGGTCGGTACAATCTCTGGCTCTTCAATTAATGATGGTATCACTACTACACAAAATTCCTTTGTTGATGATGGTGTTCTGGATGACGTTCTCCTGAATGAGCAAAACTACTTTGCTTCTCCGAGAATGGTTTGTTCGCAGGTTAATGAGGATGAAGAACTAAATGGTCAGAAGTCTCTTAGACTTGAGTGTGCATTGCAGTCTAGTGTTGATAATGTAAGTCCTTACATTGACCTTGACCGTGTTTCTCTGATTACAACTTCTAATAGAGTTAACAATCCTTCTAACCCGACTCTTTCTAAGCAACCTACAGGTGACCCGCATTCCGCAGTTTACTTGACTAAGGTTGCACGTCTGACTAACACTTCTCGCTCCATTAAGGTTATGTTTAGTGCATACCGTCCAAATGGTGCTGAGATTGATGTCCTATATAAGGTAGTCGCGCCTGGTTCTGGTCAGGAGTTGGATGAAATCGGATATGAGTACTTCCCCACAGCCGATGCAACCATTCCTTCTTCTACAGACCAAGTAATGTACTCTGATTATGAGTACGAAGTAACTGGTTTGGAATTCTCCGCATATCAAATTAAGATTGTAATGCGTAGTGCAAACCAAGCATATCCCCCACAGATTAAAGAGTTTAGAGCAATTGCACTTGCATCATGATTGACCCGAAAATTGAACTTCAACCTGTGACGGACCACCCTCACCTGGGGCGAGATAAGTACTCTGGGGCGGTTGTTAACACTAACCGCCGTGAGTATGAAAACTACATGCGCGGTCTTGAACAGGATAAAAAGAAGAACAAATCTCTAAACGATTTACAAAATGAGATTTCTGAGTTAAAATCAGAAATGGGAGATATCAAATCACTCCTACTAACGTTAGTCCAAAAAAATCATGACAATTGAGAAAGTTTCCCAGGATGAAATGCTGACGCAGTTCCGTCAACGGATGGAAGGACTGCTTGAAGAGAACCAAAAACTGGTCTCTTCTATTCGCCAAAATGAGCAGACAATCCTCAAACTCAAAGGTGCTATTGAGGCACTGGAGTATTATGTTGACCCACCTGCCGAAGAAGAGGTGGTCGTAGCGGATACCCCTCCTGAAGAATGAGTAAGTAAAGGGGACCTTCGGGTCCCCTTTTTGTTGTGATAAATAACTATAACTCACAGAAGTCCCCCTAAGCAGCGTTTATAGACAATGGCAAATAGAATCCAACTACGTCGTGGTGGCGCTCAGGAATGGGCAAATGCTAACCCTATTCTGGCTCAAGGTGAACTCGGAATCGAACTTGATACAGGTCGTATCAAAATCGGTGATGGTGTTACGTCTTGGAACTCCCTACGATACGAAAGACCTCTGGAGTCGATTACCAGTACAGCAAACACTCTTGTTCAAAGAGACGCTGACGGTAACTTCTCTGCAGGTAACATTACTGCAAACCTGATTGGTTCTGCTTCTACCGCACAGAGACTGACAACTGCTCGTCAAATTCAGTTGTCTCAGGACGTTGTGGGTTCTGGTGTATTTGATGGTAGTTCTAACCTGAACATTAACGCGCTGCTTCAGGTTGTTACAACCCTACCTCACTATGATGGTACAACCACATCGAACGGGACTTATACAAAACTAACTGTTGATGCTAAGGGGCGCATCACAAATGCTTCTAACCCAACGTCCTATGTGGACATGGGTCTTACTGACGTACAACCACTCGACCCTGACCTGACATCTCTCGCTGCATTGTCTGCTCTGGGCATGGTTTCTCGTACCGCTGCTGGTACGATTCAAGCAAGAACTCTCCTGGGAACCACAGGTAGAATTGACATTGATAATGGTAACGCTGTCAGCGGCAACCCCCAAATTGACTTAGCAGTCTCTGTGGTTACTCTCGAATCGGAATATATTGCTACAGGCACTGACGACACTGCACTTTATAATATTCCCGCAATTATTTCTGTTGGTGGGGATGACCTGCCGCTGAATACCAACAGAACTGTCAATACAGTTCGCTACACCCTCGACAGATGGGGTCGTTTCACATCATCTGAAACGATACCGATTACCACTGCAATCGAAGGTACAAAACAACCTGAATATGATGCAGCGACATCATATTCTCGCTACGATATTATTCACTCTGGTGGCAATGTATATCAGGCACTGGTATCAATCAACTCTGGTCTTGGTGCTCCTTCTCACACCAGCGGAGATGCTGGTGGTTGGAGATTCCTGGCAGCAGTTGGCACACCTCAGAAAGGTTTAGCATCTTTTGCTCAGGAGGACTTTGATGTTGATACTAACGGACACGTCACAATCGCAGCAGCTGCAATCGACAACACCCAGCTGCAAAACAACCGACTCATCTTCACAGACGGAAATTCCACCACGGATTATGAGCTCGACAACGAGCACACTACTGCTGATGCTTATACAGGCTTTACTACTATTAATACTCTGCGTGTAAACAACACCAGTGGTAATTCCCTTCTGCATGTTGCACACGACCAAGACCTAGATGTAAACACTGCAACGGCAACAATCTTCAGTGATATTACTCTTGATAAGACAAGCACATCTATCCAGACTATCAACCGTCAAGGTTCTCTGACGGTTCTCATGGATGCAAACACTACATCCAACAGATTCCTTCGCTTCACAGCAAATAACGCTGGTGCTGGTGAAGCGAAGATTGAAATGACCGCTGATAATGATATCTCAATTCAATCTACAAGTAATGACGTTATCATTGAAGATATTCACTTCAATGGTTCTACAATCTACGGTAATACTTCTGCGGGCACTATTACAATCGACCCGTATCCTGCTGGTGGTAACACGGCAGGTACAGTTTCCATCATGGGTGACCTCACGGTTATGGGAACAACAACTACCGTAAATTCTACGGTAGTAACAATCGATGACCCCATCATCACACTTGCTGGTGATACTGCTCCTACTGTCAATGACTCCAAAGACCGTGGTATTGAGTTCCGTTACTATGATACTCAAGCACGTCTTGGGTTCTTTGGTTGGGATAATGACATGGGCAAGTATCACTTGCTTCATGCTGCAACCAACTCATCCGAAGTTTTCTCTGGTACAGATTCTACCCTGGTCGCAGGTAGTATTGAGCTGACAGATACTACAGTCTCCAACACTCATACCTCAGGTGCTCTGATTGTTGCTGGTGGTGTAGGTATCGGTGGTGCAATTTTTGCTAACAGCACTTTGGACATAGAGGGTCAAGTAACTATTTTCGATTCTCTCGTCATTCAGGCAGCAAACGAAGATTTTCTTATTCTTGATGGTGATGCTGCGGCGGTGTTCACTGTTGATACTGACACTGGCAACACTGTCATCGAAGGTACTCTCGATGTTCAATTGGAAACTGAGATTACCGACAACCTGATTGTCACTGCAGACAACAAAGAGTTTATCATTCGTACTGCAGCGGCAGCAAACAGATTTACAGTTGATACTGACAACGGTAACACCTATATCTACGGCACCCTGGAAGTCGATAATACTTCCCAGTTTGATGCTAACGTAACAATCAATGCTGACCAAACCGTAAATGGGAATGTCAACTTTGTTGGTGCGAACCGAGAGTTGAGAATTAAGGACGGTAGTAATATTACTCGATTCTCGGTTGATTATGATAACGGAAATACTAATATTTCTGGTACGTTGTATGCATACAATGCTACAACACTCAATAACACTCTAACTGTTAATCAGCACACGGAACTGAATAGCACTCTCAACGTTGATGGTGACGCAACGTTCCAGCAAGACCTCATC